>PVML01017113.1_pt1 | contig 388288 bp, 371 predicted proteins | sample 1853371 | NCBI WGS metagenome assembly PVML01 (sample SAMN08533508, study PRJNA380276) | Human gut metagenome, whole genome shotgun sequencing project. | isolation source: participant 1, chromium library | host: Homo sapiens | collected 2017 | reverse complement strand
AATTTAACCTCAACAAGGTTTGTTTTTTTCATCCATGCAAAATCTTCTTTGTACAACAGATTGTTAGATATAGCAATCCAGCAAATAATCTCATAAATAATTGTCCCAGTCGCAAATATGCACTTCGTCCGGTTTGATATTGGTCTGTCACACTCATTTTCGCATGACAGAAACCAGGAGTCCACTCATAAACACGAACACCATGTTTAACTAATCCATGATAAAAAGAACGAGTTATATTATAAATGAATTTTTTATCAGGGGTACCAGGTGTGATAATTCTTACGTCTACCCCTCGCTTAGCAGCCAGACATAACGCATGCTTAAAATGGAGTCATCTTCACTTAATACCCGGATAATCACCGGTACTTTTCGGTATCCCAGTTTCTCCGCAGCATATTTTCTTCTGTGGCCGGATATGATCTCATAGTATCCATCCAGTACCGGTCTGACAATCAGCAAATTTAAAATACCATACTTCTCAATGCTTTCCTGCAGAAGAAACATTTCCTTATCATCTTTTATCTGAAACGGGGGGGGCTCTTTGAACGGCCGAAGACGCTCAATCTCAATTTCTATGATTCTTTCTTCGTTTTCTCCTGATTGTCTGTTTGGCTCAGTCATCTTAACTCCTTTCCTCCAGGATTCAGGATACTAAAAAATGCCTGCCTGGAACTTTTATAAATAGTAAAGTTCCAAACAGACATTGCTGTTTGACCATTAGCTGTAGCTAATAGAATTGAATACTGTTTTAGCTAATTTATGTTTGCAGGTTTGGGAGAGATTGTTTCTTTTCCCGCCTTTTCTCTGATTTACATCCCCGAATAAGGGGTGACAACGGAGCGGAACCCAAATGTTGTAAGTGCAAAATATTGCTACGTTACTCATGAATTACGCTTGCACCAAAATGATAGATGCAAGCGTTTTACTTTATTTTAGTTTTGACAGTTCGCTTTTGCAGTCTCGCTCCATGGAGCAAGTTGTTTCAGCTGTTCATCTGACATTTTATCGTTTGGCCGTTGTGATAAGAGATATGTCAGATATTTATAGATATTCAGATCATTCGCTTTTGCCATCTCAACCATTGTATACACAATAGCACTAGCAGTGGCTCCTTTGGACTGGCTGTTTTCAACTTCTACTAAAGGAGCTGAAGCAAGTGCTGCAGTCTTCAGCTTGATTGAAACAGCTAAATCCAATAAACTTAATCCATATGATTATATTGAATTCATTCTGGATTATTTACCTCAACAAGATCTGGTTGAAGATCCAAAGAAATTGGATTGGTTCTTACCATGGAGTGAAGAAATAAAAGAAGAATTTGAAATAAAAGCCGACTAAATTGATTATTATATCAATTCAATCGACTTCTTTAAATACACTATTTTATTTGACGCTTACCATTCATCCCCCAATATATTTGCACTATAAAGTAAAAAAATAAACACCCAAATAATTATTTGAGTGCCTATTTTCATCTTTCTAAAGAATCCATTGCTAGAGAAACTTCATTTAAAATTGTTTTAATTAAATTTTTTTCATATTGACTTAGCGTTTTGTTGCTAATCATATCTATTCCTATAACACCATATATTTTATCATTTCGCCGAATAGATAGATATAAAGCCTTTGCTTCTTGCAATGTGCTAGTGGTTGGACCCGCATTTTTATTGTTTATATAAACCCATTTTGCCACTGTTCTTTCTTTTTCTGTCAAAAATATATTGCTATCATCCAAAAGATTATTCGGATTATAAATATATGGTTTATCTAACATTTTTCTATTTACAGGATAAAAAATAATAATTCGTTTTAACCATTTATTTAATTGAACACATGTTTCTTTCATAATATCATTATAAGTTTTTGCTTGTTGTAGTTTTTGGCTCGTTTCTAACAAAACTTCCATGCTATAGGCGCGTAAAGATGCACTATTTTTTTCCTTCTTTAATTTAAAGTTTAAAACATTTATAATAAAGGAAACGACAATCATTACAATTAATACCACAACATATTCCGATGAAATTATTTCCAAAGAATATTTTGGATCAATAAATAAATAATTTATTAAACATACATTTATAAACGGTATTACAAAGCTATAAATAGAAAGTAATGTTAAACTACCTATAATACATGATGATAATACATATAATAATATAATCGTAGTAATGTCAAATCCCGCAATTTGCGCGAGATATGCCAAGATAGTTATAATCAATAATGTACTTATTGAAATACAGCTATCCCGAGTTGAAAATTTAAGAGAATTTTGATATTGATATTTTAAACTGTTTAGATTTTGCTTGCTCGAATTGTTATCTGGTATAATATATATATCTAAATTTGGAGATAATTTTGTCAATTTATCTACTATCGTTGGTTTATTAAAAATTGATTTTTTTTGATATGAACGTCCTAAAACTAATTTAGATACTCCTGCTGTTTTAGCATACTGACTAATTTGGTAGGCTATATCATCACCATAGGTAGATACAATATTTGCTTGTAACTCCTTTGCAAGAGAAATGTTTTTTTTGAGTTGTTGGAAAGCTTTTGAATCTAATTCTTGTGAATCTGAATTTTCAACGTACAAAGCTGTAAACTCTCCATGAAATGCTTGAGCCATTTTAGAAGCAGTTCGAATAACTTTTTGATTTGTTGGTGATGTTCCTAAACAAACCAATATTTTTTCTTTAAGAAATTGCTTATTTTCATCTTTGGCATACAAATTTATGCGATCAGCGCATTTTCTTAATGAAATTTCTCGTAATGCTATTAAATTATCTTTTATAAAAAAATTCTCTAACGCCCTTTTTGCTTGTGTCTTACTATATATTTTACCTTGTTTTAACCTTTCTATTAAATCATTTATATCAATATCTATTAACCTAACATCATCTGCATCATTAAATATATAATCAGGAATCCTCTCATTTACCTTTACTTTTGTAATACTTTCTACAACATCGTGTAAACTTTCTATGTGTTGTACATTTACAGTTGTATAAACATCTATACCTGCGCGCAATAATTCTTCAATATCACTATATCTTTTTTTATGTCTAGAAGTAGGCGCATTTGTATGAGCTAATTCATCAACTAATATTAGTTGAGGGTGTCTATCTAATGCTTTATCTAAATCGAACTCATAGAAATGATGTCCCTTATAAAGTACCTCTTTAGTCGGTATTTTTTCTAATCCATATGTTAGGTTCTGCGTATCTGGTCTATCATGACTTTCTATATATCCAATTACTACATCTACACCTTCAACAGATTTTTGATGAGCTGTATTTAACATAGAAAAGGTTTTTCCAACTCCTGCACAATATCCAAAAAAAATTGTTAATTTTCCATTTCTCGCCTCTTCCAATACTAACATCTCCTGTCTTATATTATCTAACAATTAACCATGTTCTTATTTATAGTTATCTTTGTAGCTGGTAAATTAAATGTAAAAATAGCCCCTGTAGGATGATTATCTTTTACAGATATAGCCCCTCCATGTGCTTCAACAATTGATTTACATAATGACAAACCTAGTCCCATACTCTTCTTACTATCAACAACAGAATGATTTACGGTATAAAATTTTTCAAAAATTTTATTTTTATCAATATCTTTTATTCCACTTCCATTGTCACACACTTCAATATACACATTATTTTTTATTTGATAAGCGTTTATAGAAATTGTTGATCCATCTTCTGTATATTTTATCGCATTATTAATTAAATTTATTAAGACCTGTACAATTAATCTCGCATCCATATCCGCCATTAAAAAATCATCAGAAATATTCACTTTAATTTTACGATTATCTTTGATTCTACTAACATGACTTAATGATTCATCAATTACATCTTCTATAACTTCTGGTTCTATTCTCAATTTCACACTACCATCTTCTATACGAGTTATTGATAATAGATTTTCTACTAAATTGATCAACCACAAAGAATCGTCATATATATTTTTGTATAAAGCATTTTTTTTATCATTCTTCAAATTACCATTATCATTTAACAATACATCAGCATTACCATATATCGAAGTCAACGGTGTTCTGAGATCATGAGATATAGACCTAAGTAAATCAGATCTAAATTGCTCTTTTTTTACTTTAATAATAGCCTCATTCTTTTCTTCATTACTTTTTATATTTTCCAAGCACATAGCCATTTCACTTAATATAGCCAATAAAATACGTTTATCAAATGATTCTAAAACATCGTTATCTAAATAAATACCTATAACTCCATATATTTTATCATCCGTTAATACAGCATAATAGATACTCTTTGATCCTGATAAATAACGAGTTGTCGCCCCTGCGTGCTTTCCATTGATTGCTACCCATTGTGCAACGCCTATCTCATTAGCATTCAAAAACTCTTTACAACAAGAATTTTCCCTTTTTGGAAACAGAATAGGATTTTGTATAGAAGACTTCTCAATTGGAAAATACGCAATATCTCTATTAAATAAATTTGATAATTGTTTGCATCCACAATTAAATATATCTTCCTCAGATTGTTTTTTTTGCAAAATTTGGTTTGTTTCTAATAAAATACGAGAAATATTAGCCATATTAGCATAACTTGCAGCTGTTAATTGAATTTTATTTGTTAGTGTACTTATTAAAAAAGCAACTATAATCATAATTACAAATGTCATTAAATAAGCTGAATCATAAAAAGATAAACTTAATATAGGCATTGTAAAATAAAAGTTAAATAAAATAACACTAGCAATCGATGAAACGACACTGCATATGATATTTGATGTAATTAAGGCAATCAATAAAACACCGATTAAGTAAATCATAATAATATTAGAATCATGAAATCCCATTTCAAAAAACACAAAACCAACTACTGTACAGATAAATAATATAAGAATACTAGTAACAATCGATTTTAGTGTCAATTTACTTTTATTGTTTAATCTATTGAATATTCTATTTTCTTTGACTGGTACGATAATTAAATTAATGTTATCAATATTATCTAATAAATATTGATAAATTGGTTTTTGAAAGAGATGAAATCTCATATTCATGTTTTTTCCGATAACAAGTTTATTTACTTTATATATATTAGCAAATTTACAAATTTCGCCAGCTATATCCTCAGAGGAAACAATTTCCACCTCTGCTCCTAATTGTTTTGCATAAGCAATATTTTTATCTAGCTGTTGCTGATTTGAATCACTTAATGTCTTTTTCGTATCAGATATATATAATGCATAAAAATGGTCTTTTTTATTTCGCAGCATACTACTAGCAACACGAATTACATGGATATTGGATGGTGAAGGAGAAAGACATACCATGATGGAATCAATGTTTTGGTTACTCATTATTTTTGTCCTCAACATCAGAATTATCTATTTTTATCATTTTATAACCTACCCCAACATGTGTTTGGATGTATTTTTCATTTGATATTTTTTCTATTTTTTTTCTTAAAGAAGTTACATAAACTCTTAATGAAGATAAATCAGATTCAATAGAATTAACCCATACTTTATCTAATATATACTGATGTGTTAATACTCTTCCAATATTTTTAGATAATAAGCACAATAGATTATATTCAATAGGCATTAAATGAATTTCTTTATCATCTACATATACAGATTGAGCAATATAATCTATTTTTAAATGTCCATTCACAAAATAATTATCATTATTTAATGTATTTTCTCTGTACTGAGTTCTTCTCAAAGTTGAGCGAATTCGAGCTAACAATTCTTCTACACTAAATGGTTTAGTTAAATAGTCATCCGCTCCAATATCTAAGGCTGTAATTTTATCATCATCGTTGCTTCTTGCACTAATTACAATAATTGGAGTAAATGAAAACGTACGTAATTTTTTTATGATATCTATTCCATCTAAATCGGGTAAGCCTAAATCAAGTAAAATAATATCAAATTGATGTTTAACTAGTAATGACAACGCCCTACTACCATTCGTAGCCATTTCGAAATTATAACCATTTGTTTCTAATGCAGTTGATATTAAATTTCGTATGGCAGACTCATCTTCAACTATTAATACATTCATTAAATTATTCACAATTTTTATCTCCATTCGTAAAATTTTAATTTTATTATAACACTTCCAAAAAATCAAATAAAGAATTATTTAGACTATCATGTCTAGCAATAAGATACTATCTTTATTTTATTTATCTAGCAATTATAGAAAAATCGATTTTATTAAAATCGATTTAACCTTGTTTAATTTCTCTTATTAAAGATAGATTTAATTGCAACACATTAACTTTTTCTTCGCCAAAGACACCAAGTAATTTATTTTCAGTATTATCCTTTATTAATTTTTTCAATACATCCTTAGAAATATGTGCATTTTTTGACACTCTATCAATTTGAACATTAGCAGCATCAACAGAAATATGTGGATCTAACCCTGATCCAGATGCAGTTATTATATCTGCAGGAATATCTTCTCTTTTTACCGTAGGATTTTCTTGTAGAAATTCTTCAACATCATCATTAATTCTTTTTTCTAATTTAGGATTACTTGATGCTAAATTTTCACTTCCAGATGATGGTAAAACTTGTTCATTACTTTCTTTTTCATTTTGTGTGAAAGTATTATAATTTACAGCCGAAGGTCTACAATGAAACAATCTCTCATCCGTAAAATCTTGTCCAACTAGTTCAGAACCTATAACTTTTCCATCCATCTCAATTAGACTTCCATTTGCTTGATGTGGGAAGATAACTTGAGATAACCCTGTCATTAACGTAGGATAAATCAATCCACAAATTACAAACATTACTAATGATAACTTAAATGGTGTTTTTAATTTATTAAATAAATGTTTCATAAACATCCTCCTATAATCCTAAAAAAACCAGTAATGGTGAAATAAGAATATCAATTAATTTAATACCAACAAATGGACAAATTACGCCTCCTAAACCATAAATCATCATGTTTCTTCCCAATAGTTTAGATGCACTCATAGGTTTATATTTGACACCTTTCATAGCTAACGGTATTAGGAAGGGAATAATAATCGCATTAAAGATTAATGCCGATAAAATCGCACTTGATGGAGAGCTAAGTCCCATAATATTTAAGACGTTCATTTGTGGAATTGCAATTGTAAAAATTGCTGGAATAATTGCAAAATATTTTGCAATATCATTTGCTATAGAAAATGTAGTTAATGATCCTCTTGTAATTAATAATTGTTTACCAATTTCTACTACCTCTAATATTTTCGTTGGATCCGAATCTAAATCTACCATGTTAGCCGCTTCTTTTGCAGCAGTAGTTCCGCTATTCATTGCTATTCCTACATTGGCTTGGGCTAAGGCCGGTGCATCATTTGTTCCATCACCAGTCATAGCTACAATTTTCCCTAATGATTGTTCTTTTTTTATTGCTTCTATTTTATCTTCAGGTTTACATTCAGCAATATAGCCATCAACACCAGCTTCAGCAGCAATAGTTGCAGCTGTTAAAGGGTTATCCCCTGTACACATAATCGTTTTAATACCAATCTTACGTAAACGATCAAATCTTTCTGGCAATCCTGGTTTTACTGTATCTTTTAAATAAATAACACCTAAAATCTTGTCATTAACGCAGACTACCAACGGAGTCCCTCCTAATTTTGAAATTTTTTCCACTTTTTCATTTAAATCAAAAGGAATTAATCCATTTAAATTTTTTACATAATTAATAATGGCTTCACTAGAGCCTTTTCTTATTTTAGTACCATCTTCAAGATCAATCCCACTCATTTTGCTACTAGCTGTAAATTCAATGAATGTTGCATTCTTGTAATCATCAATATTTAATGTGACTCCCATCTTTTCAGCTAATTCTACTGTTGATTTCCCTTCAGGTGTCGTATCTTTTAAAGATGCAATACATGCATATTTCACAAGATCCGTTTCATCTACACCTTCAATATTAATAAAATCACTCGCCAATCTATTTCCGAATGTAATAGTACCTGTTTTATCTAAAATCATTGTATCAACATCACCACATGCTTCCACTGCCTTCCCAGATAGTGCAATAACATTAAATCTAGTTACACGATCCATACCTGCAATACCAATTGCACTAAGTAATGCCCCAATTGTAGTCGGGATTAAGCATACTGTTAATGCTACTAATGTTGAAATTGGGATTTTAACATTTAGGTATGTAGCTAGAGGATATAAAGTGACGATTACTATTAAAAATATAATAGTTAAAGATACTAACAAAGTATTCAAGGCAATTTCATTTGGAGTTTTCTTTCTAGAAGCACCTTCGACCATAGAAATCATTTTATCCAAAAACGAATGACCTGGATCTGTTGATATTTCAATTTTAATCCAATCAGAAACAACAGTAGTACCCCCGGTAACCGAAGCAAAATCTCCACCTGCTTCTTTTGTGACAGGAGCCGATTCACCAGTTATTGCCGATTCATCAACACTAGCAATACCATCTATAATTTCACCATCACTAGGAATTAATTCTCCAGCTTTAACAAGTACAATATCACCTTTTTTTAGTTCACTACTAGATACTTCCTTTTCAGATCCATCATCTAAAATTAAACGCGCTTTCGTATCTTTTTTTGTCCTTTTTAAAGTATCTGCTTGTGCTTTGCCACGTCCTTCAGCAACGGACTCAGCAAAATTTGCAAACAATAATGTGACAAACAAAATAATCGCAACGATTGCATTATATAGGCTTAAATTACTTCCTTCATCATGAAATAAATGAGGAAAAAAAACTAATATTGTACATAAAATAAATCCAACTTCAACAACAAACATAACCGGATTTTTAATCATATATTTTGGAGATAACTTTGTAAAAGCACCTTTAATTGAAGAATAAAAGATATCTTTCGTAATAAATTGCTTCTTTTCTTTTTTACTCATTTTTATTCCTCCTATAATGTCAACATCTCTGCAATTGGTCCTAATGCAATTGCAGGTAAAAATGTTAGTGCTGCAAAAATATAAACAACAATTACTAATATAATTGCAAATGTTAGAGTATTAGTTTTTAAAGTTCCTGTAGATTCGTTAGTATCTATTTTATTCATCAAACTACCAGCAATACCTAGTTGAATGATTATTGGTAAATATCGAGCTAAAAACATGACTATACCACAACTCATATTCCAAAATAATGTATTATCTACTAAACCTTCAAAACCCGAACCATTATTAGCTGCTGATGAAGCAAATTCATATAAAACTTGTGATAAACCATGAAAACCAGGATTCGTAATACCATTAACACCTTCTGGAATAGATACAGCTAAAGCACTAAAACCTAAAATCAATAATGGATGAATAATAATGCATAAAGCTGCAAGTTTCATTTCTTTTCCTTCAATTTTTTTACCAAGATATTCGGGTGTTCTACCAATCATCAAGCCACAAATAAACACAGCAATAATGGCATAGATTAACATATTCATAAGCCCAACACCAGCTCCACCAAAAACAACATTCAACATCATATGCATTAATGGAACTAACCCACCTAATGGCGTTAATGTATCATGAATGTTATTGATGGTTCCAGTTGTAAAAGATGTTGTCACAGTAGTAAATAATGCGGATTGTGCAACACCAAATCTTACTTCTTTTCCTTCCATATTACCAAGAGTTTCTGTGATACCTGCTTGTGCTACTGCATGGTTTCCTAGCAATTCACTCCAAAAACAAACTCCTAAACCAATAACAAATAATATTGACATAGCAACGAAAATTGTTCTTCCTTCCTTGCCCATCCACACCTTGTTTGCTCTATTACAATTTTTAGTTGACAAAGTATAAACACTGTTATTTGCTTTTGATTCTTCATACTTATCATATGCCATTCTACCAAAAACAAAAATACAAGAAACCGGCAAAATCATCATTGAAAATAATTCGATAATATTTGTAATAATTGTTGGATTTTCTAAAGGTGTAGCTGAATTGGCACCTAAAAATCCACCACCATTTGTTCCTAAATGTTTAATAGATTCCAATGCTGCTATAGGACCAGATGCAATTTCTTGAATTTTTCCTTCTATTGTTGTTAATTCAATATTTGAATTCAAATTTTGTGGAACACCTTGCCATACAAGAAATAATCCAATAATCATTGATAAAGGTAATAAAAATCGGTTAATGATTCGGATAAAATCAACATAGAAATTACCCATTTTTTTACCTAACAAACCTCTAACCATAGCAACGCATGCAGAAAAACCCGTTGCAGCAGAAGTAAACATCATCATAATAATCACAAGCATTTGAGATAAATATGATAATCCCGATTCTCCAGCATAATGTTGTAAATTCGTATTTGTCATAAAAGATATAATAGTATTAAAAGACAATGATTCTTCCATACCACTAATACCATTAGGATTTAAAAATCCAATTGATTGAATTCTTAAAATCAAATACCCAATGAAAACTAGGCATAAATTGACCATCAATAATGACATTGCATATTTTTTCCAAGTCATCGTTGATGTATCTATTTTTAGTATCTTAAACACAAAATTATCCATTTTATCAAATACTGGATCTGCAAATGTTCTCTTACCAATAGACACATGGTAAACATAATTTCCAATCGGAAAGATGATAACCATAAACAATAATAATGTACAAACTATCTGTACCATAAATGACCCTCCATTTACATAAATTTATTTTTTTCAACGACATGTGCGATATGTCTACTACCATATTTAATCTCATATTTTTGCTTGCTTTTAGAACAATCTGACTCTTCATAAAAAAATCTATGCATCCGTTCAAAACTACTAAAATTAGACATATTTTCTCGAGCAGGTAAATAAGTTGGATCTAAACACCACGCCGCTCTAAAATGTTTCATTGCTAAAATATGATTGCATTTTTTTTCATATATAATCCCTAATAAATTATGAGGTATAGCAGAATTTGGATGTTTCGACATAAAATTGCAAATAATTTGAATAGCTTCTTGTGATTTACCAGAACAAATAAGCTTTTTCATTTCTAAACAAAAGTATTTTTCATTTTCCTCATCGACGTTGAGTATAGTATTCATATTACCATCCCCTTTTTATAATATAAGTTAAAATTTATCTGGGTTAACCAAAGCATACAAAAGATAACAAGAAAGTAATATAATAATTACTATCATAATAAGCATTTATCATCACCTCTATTTTTTTAATTCTTTATCAATCCAATTTACAAACCCTATCATAAGAAAAAATGAAATAACTAAAATAGATAACATGATTACATCAATCATAAATTTCCTCCTCACTATTAAATTCACAATATCTTTATCCTTAGGACAAAAGTATTTTAATACTTTCAGAATTAAAATAGGTTTAAAAAAAAGAGTTTAAAATTAAAATTAAATTAAAACTACATATCCACATTGCAAAATAAGCTGACATTAATCATGTGTATTGGTATAATTACAATATAAATTTAAATACTCGCTTAACGCTTATACTACAAACTATACTTTTGTAGCAAGCACAGTAAGTGTGTACCCCTAGATGGATCAGCAACTACAAGATTCGTTTGAAAAGGATCTAGTTTTCTTTCACTGCATTCAACCGACGCAAAAAAAGTTTTTAAATCAATACACATATAAACTTTTTTCATTTATATCACTCCTCGTGTATATATAATAATCAATCATTTATCGCATATTCAAAATAGATTTGGGAATTTATTCTTTATTCTTTTGCAAATAAACAAATTATTTATTACAGTAATAGTGGTGATATATATGATACTTAAAGAACTTTTATCTCAATACGAAATTGAAAACAATCTAAGTCATAAAGAAATGGCTCAACTATTAAACGTTTCCACTTCAACTTACTATCGATGGTTGAGTGGTGAAAGCACAAAATTGAAAAAAACAACTATTAATAAACTTTCTGATATATTTGATTGTGATATCGAAGGCGTTTTGGAAGAAACAAACAGATTAAAACCTATTTTAGGAAAAGTCAAAGCTGGCTATGATTTATGGGCAGATCAAGATGTTGAAGGCTATCTTGAAGTTGGAAAAGGAGATGCTGAACGTGGAGATTATTTTTTACGTGTTGTTGGTGATTCTATGGTAGGATCACATATTTATGAAGATGATCTTGTATTTGTTCAACAATGCAATAAAGTCAACCCTGGCGATATAGCCGTTGTAATGATTGATGAAGAAGTAACAATAAAAACAGTATACTTTAAAAATAATATTCTTATATTGGCTGCAAGCAATTTAAAATACGAAGACAGATACTTTGATCAAGAAGAAATTGAAAAACGAAATATACAGATAATAGGAAAAGTATTATTTGTAAGAAAAGATTTTGTATAATAGAAAAGTCATTCAAAAATACTTTCATACTAAAAAGGAGCTGATCAGCAAATAAACCGTATCATCTCTTTTAATTTATTATAATTTTAATCCAGCTTGGTAACCATCTTGAATAGCAGTTAATGTATTTCCTGCTTTTACAGCACTACCAATTACGTAAACTTCATTACAGTTTTCTTTTGCTACGTTTTCTAATGGATTATAAGCTTTGTATCCAAATGCTGAAACAACTGTTGAGGCTGGAATAGTGATTTCGTCACCATCAGCATTTTTATATGAAACAGCATTTTCATTAATTTTACTTACTGTTGCATTTGTAACAATTTTAATTTGTTGTTGGTGTAATCTTTCCATAGTTGGAATCATGTTAGTTACTACCATATCAGTTAAAATAGCTGGTTTCATTTCTAAAATAGTGACATCATGATTTGTTTGTGCAATGAATTCAGCAGTTTCTCCACCTACTTCTCCACCACCACAAACAACAACTGGTCCTTAGTTGACATCTATTTTACCATAAAGAACATCTTCAGCAGTTACAACGTTTTCTGAATTGATTCCTTCAATTGGTGGCGTTAATGGTACTGAACCAGTTGCTACAACAATCGTATCTGGTCTAGCTTCTTCAGATACTTCTTTACCCATTTTAAATGTGACACCTAATACTTCACATTGTTTTCTATAAGCAGAAATTACAGTAGAAAGTTCTCCTTTTCCCATTGGATAAGCAGCACTTCTAAATACTTCACCAAAATGTGTATCTTTATCATAAACCGTTACATTATGACCTCTTTGAGCTGCAGTACGAGCTGCCATCAATCCACCTGGACCAGCACCAATAATCATAACATTTTTTGTATTATCAGCTTTTAATAAATCATGTTCAAATTCTCTTGTACATCTAGGATTTACTAAACAAGTGAAGTTGCCCTTCATCGCTTCTCCAAAACATCCTTGTAAACAGCATACACAATGATTGATTTCTTCCAATTTGCCTTCTTTTGCTTTTTTAGGGAAATTCTGCAAAAAAAATACATTTTACACATATAATCGGAACAAAAAAGATGAACGTTTACAAATCTGCAAAATTACGACAAAATTTATGTCTTTAGATAGATTAAATACTCATAGAATTGTATAATAGTACTAGGGAATAGATTCATGATGAAAACAAGGAAAAAAACCATGGAATAGAATACAAAGATAAAAGTTAGCGTTGAAGAATTGAATGAATTATCAATTGTTGGTGGTAATGATGGAAATTCAGAACCCAGATGTTCTATTTCTAACATTATCATTACGACTGTTTTAGTATCATTAGTGTCTATTTCATATTTTACTACTAGTCCAGAGCAGTGCTAGTTAATTGGACGTATTCCCGCGTCTATTCGAATCGCTGCTCCAAGTTCGTATAGATGAGTAGAGAGGATTTATGTGTATGGTAGAAAAGTTTTATGATAATAGAAATTTTAAAATACTTAAAATAAACAAAAAAACAGAAAATATTAGTATGTTGATCATTGTGTTATGTACATTGCTACTATTGGTATTTTTTTTAAAGATTAAAAGATTTTATATTAATGATATAGGCTTGTTTTTTTCTGCATTTGGAGCCGTGCTTATTTCTGTTTTCCCTTTTAGTATTGTACATGAATATATTCATTTGCTATCATATCCGAAAAAAAGTAGAAAAAAAATAATATTCAAAATGAAGAACTTACAACCGATAATATCTGTTGAAAGTGATGCGAAGATGAGTAAGTGTAGAACTCTAATAATGTTAATATCTCCGACGCTTGTCTTGGCAATTATTCCTATTTTTTTATCATTCATTATAAAAAAATTGATTCTTATGACTTTTCTTATTTTTTTTGGCTTTTCAAGCTTAGCAATGTCGGTAAGTGATATATATTTTTTTATTGTTATATTGTTAAAAATGAGAAATAACGAACTTTTTTATCAAGAAGATAATAAGATTTATATTTTAAATAAATGAAGTTTTTTAGGGGCTGTAAAGAAAGAACCTAATCCAAAAGATTAGGTTTCTTTACAGCCCCTTCATACATTCATTATAGCTTTTATCATCCATTTTATTTGTCCCAAACAGCCGCTGCATTCGACCTTACAAGCAGTTCTTCCACAGGCAGACCAATCGGACAAATATCATGACAAGATAACGACTTCCCGCATCCCTCAAAATATTTCTTCTTATATTCAGCAGAAATCTCATTCAAATGAGTGCTTTCCTGTTCTTCATTCAGAATCCGAAATGCGTTGACTGCAGCAACAGCACCTGCGAAAGTTCCATTTGCAGAGAAGTTAGGACACACTTCAAGGCAGCAGCCACACATCAGACAGCGTGCCGACTGGTATCTCGGTTCATGTGTCCACGGATTCATATAAGCTTCACTTTCAAGCCAAAGGTTCAGTTTTTTCAAATTTTCAAACAGAATTGACCGGTCAACGATCAAATCTCTTACAAGCGGAAATTTGCTTAAAGGTTCCAAGGTGATTGTAGAACCTTTTAACGTATGTAGAAATGTAGAGCATGCCAGCCTCGGACGTTTGTTAATCAGCATGGCGCAAGCCCCACATTTTCGCACCATACAGCTACATTCCCAGCTGATGGGAGTAACTATATTCCCTGAATTATCTTTCAAAGGGGTTCTACTGTTCAATTCCTTTAGAACATTGGCAACAGAGCTGTTTTTGCTTCCGTCAAACTCAAATTCCTGCCAATAACTGTCTGATTTCTGACTCTCCTGCCGCCTGATTCTTATTTTATATACCAAGTGAATCACCGCCTTTCTGGAACAGGTACAAAGGAAATCTGTATCTGCTTTCCATCAAATCTGGCTACCGTTGTTTTAAGGTAATCATCGTCATTGCTCTTCGGATAATCCTCCCGCCAGTGTGCACCACGGCTTTCTTTTCTTGCAAGAGCACTCTTTAGAACTGCCATACCAAGCAATGGAAGATTTCCTGTCAGCGCTTGTACCGTTTGAATCCCATTTAACAACGTATTCTCATTTCTGACAACGCCCATAGTATCCTGCATCACTTTGTTTAATTGCTTTATTTCTGAAATTTGAGACGCTGGTGGAACATCTATCTGTGTCGCACAAGATAGATCTACTACATCTGCCTGTTCACATGCTGATTTTGCCGCAACACGCCCTCCGTATAACGCTCCTAACAGAGAATTTCCACCAAGACGGTTGGCACCATGATATTGGGCACAGCATTCTCCGGCAGCGTAAAGATTCTGAATCGGCGTTCTGTGCTGCTCATCCACCAGAATGCCTCCCATAAAATAGTGAATTTCCGGTAAAACAGACACCGGTTCCTTTCGTATATCTTTATGCAGATAGGTCATACAATCGTCTGCCAGACCAGATAGCTTATTTGAAATAATCTCCTCCGATATTTCCGTCATGTCAAGAAATACCTCTGATTCATGGCTGACCTTCCATATCTCTCTGGCGGTAATATCTCGTGGCATCAGATTTCCAAGCTCCGGGTATTTTTCCTCCATGAAATACCATTGTTTTCCATCTTTCATGGCAAACAACCTGCCACCTTCCCCTCTGGCCGCCTCGCTGATGAGCATGCGTTTTCCACCACATTTCACAGTTGTCGGATGGTACTGGATCATCTCGCCATTTGCCAGAGGAACACCAAGCCGGAACAATTCTGCGGTGACTTCTCCTGTATTGCTCAGCGAACCCGTTGTATTTCCAAACAATCCGTGCATACCACCGGTGGCAACAATAACCGCATCCCCGGGTAATTCCACAGTCTCCTGACTGTATTCATCCCTGATTACGCAGCCACAACAGATATTGCCACACAGACGAAGTGTTAGGAAAGAATGATGGCTGAACCGTTCTACCATACCAGATGCTTCTTTCCTGCGAACAGCGTCTATCATAGCTGTCATGATCTGCTTCCCGGTATCGCTCTGTGCAAAAGCAGTCCGTTTCTTTTTCTGCCCGCCAAAACTCCGCAGATCCACATCATCATAGCCACTCATGTTAAATTTAACTCCAAGTTTTAGCAGCCAGTGCACCAGCTCCGGTGCTGCCTGTGTCATTCCCCAAACTGCATTTGGATCTGCCAGACCACATGCTGCCTTTATTGTATCTGTAAAATGTTCTTCGGGACTGTCGTTTTCATCTTTTGTATTCAAAGCTGCGTTGATACCGCCCTCCGCCATAACAGACTGTGCCCGCTCTGACGGAAGGGAGGAAACCAGTTTTACATTGCATCCATTTTCCGCTGCCTGCAAAGCCGCTGAAAGTCCTGCCAGTCCAGCACCTATAATAATAATTGTCTTACTCATAGATATTGCCACCCAATATAATATAAAATAACCGCTCCCGCTATAAAAAGAAGAAGCACCGAAAGGATCAAATAAATATCGCTCCTTCGTTCTTTATAACTAATGATTCCCAGTGATACAAGCAATGGGCGTATATTGATAAAAATATGAACAAAGATTGCCGCTACGAACAAAAGCTGAGTTACCATCTTTACCGTTGTAAAAGGGAACAAAATATATGTCCCATTCTGCACCTTTCCAAACAAGCCAATATGGAATAACAGCAGAATCAGTATTGCCATCCCACTGGCTCGTCTCGCCCAAAATATGGCGTTCTGTTTCAGATACATTTTTCCTGATTGCTTCGCTGTCTGTAAACTCTGAACTGTCAGGATGACACCAATCACCGTATGCACAACAAGAATACCAACACCAATCCATGCAAGAAGTTTCCCTGCACTACTTCCAACTCCGTTCAGCATAAAGCTGCCCATGATTCCATGAATCATAAAAATGAGAAGCATTAAAACAGACAAAATCGTATTCCATTTTCTCATAAATTCCCGCTCACCTCATTTCTTCGCTGTCCATGATCATATAGTCCATCTGTGTTAGCGTTGTAACGTCAATAAAATCATCCGATGCCAGGAATACATCATACTTTCCACTTACCACTCTTGATAGCATCATTGTGTTACTGTACTCTTTCAGATCTACGGAAAAACCGGCCTGTTTCAACCTGTCACAGAGTTTCTTAGCATAACTGACAAGCGGATAATCCGTCTCAGATACATATAACCGAAAACTAATGTCCGTTTTCATGAGATCTGTTTCATTTGTTTCCGAATCGTCCAATGCCAATTCTTTTAATTTATTCCGGGTGTTCTCGTTGTCGAGACCATCTGACATCATATTAATACCGAGAACATAAGAGCCTTCCAACTGTGCGGAGGCTTGAGACGCCTTTTTTGACTTCGGTGTTGCTCCTGTGACTGCATCAATCATAGAAGGCGGTGAATGTAAAATGACACCAAAACCTACAAGAAAAACAATCGTAACAACTAACAGAATCAGTTTTCGTTTCACATTTCCACCTCATTTCCTATTTTTTCAAAATTCTCATTGCGTTCAAAACAGCAATTATGGTAACGCCTACATCACCAAATACAGCTTCCCACATTCCCGCAATACCAAGAGCGCCAAGAATCAGGAACACACTCTTAATCCCAAGAGCAATCACTATATTCTGCATGACAATTTGTTTTGTCGCTTTTGCTACTTCAATCGCGTCCACCAGCTTAGACGGTTCATCTGTCATCAGAACTACATCTGCTGCTTCAATGGCCGCATCCGAACCAAGCCCACCCATTGCAATACCAACATCTGCACGGGCAAGGACAGGAGCGTCATTGATACCATCACCAACAAAAGCCAATTTGCTTCCCGGTCTCTTTTTACTATCTAAAAGCTCAACCTTTTCCACTTTTTGGTCAGGAAGCAGCTGTGCATAATATTTATCCAACTGCAATTCTTCTGCAACAGACTTCCCAATTTTTTCATCATCACCGGTAAGCATGACTGTTTTTTCCACGCCGATATGTTTCAGGTCAGAAATTGCTTTTTTACTGTCCGGCTTCACTTCATCTGTTATCAAAATACATCCTGCATATTGACCATCTACAGCCAAATAAACTTTTGTACCTGCTTTTTCACAGGTTGTGTACTCTATACATTCTGTATCCATAAGTTTCGTATTGCCAACAAAAACTTTCTTTTCCCCTGCCATTACACTGATTCCATATCCTGAAATTTCCTTATAATCAGAAATCACTGACTGATCAATTTCTTTTTCATAAACAGCAAGAATGGATTTTGCAATAGGATGGTTAGAAAAACTCTCTGCCTCTGCCGCATACTCCAGAACCTGTTCTTTTGAAAATCCATTTGCAGGCAAAATATCCGTCACATTGAAAACACCTTTTGTAAGTGTTCCGATTTTATCGAACACAATAACGCTGACATTATTAAGTCCCTCTAAATAATTGCTTCCTTTTACAAGAACACCTCGTTTAGATGCTGCACCAATGCCGCCGAAGAAAGTCAGCGGAATTGAAATAACCAATGCACATGGACAAGATACCACAAGGAAAACAAATCCTCTGCGAATCCACTCTGTCCAGCCTCCGCCAAGAATGATCGGTGGCAGAATCGCCAGAAAAGCTGCTAAGATTACAACCACAGGTGTATAATAACGTGCAAATGTAGTAATAAAATTTTCTGTTGGTGCTTTTCGGCTTGACGCATTTTCCACAAGATCAATAATCTTTGAAGCCGTAGATTCACCAAATGCTTTTGTTGTCTTAATCATTAAGACACCCGTCTGATTCATACAACCGGAAAGTGCTTCGTCTCCTTTATGAACACTTCTCGGAACTGATTCTCCTGTTAAGGCCCTTGTATCCAGCATAGAATCTCCATCCAATACCACACCGTCTAATGGAATTTTTTCACCAGGCTTTACAATAATAATCTCACCAATGGAGACATTTTCTGGAGATATGGTAATCAATTCCCCATTTCTTCTTACTGTAGCAGAATCTGGACGTATATCCATTAAGTCTGATATAGATTTTCTGGAACGCTTAACAGCCAATGACTGAAAAAATTCACCTACCTGATAGAATAGCATAACAGCAACTGCTTCTGGATATTCACCAATGACAAAAGCCCCAATCGTAGAAACACTCATCAAAAAATGTTCATCAAATACACGCCCCTTTGAAATGTTCCTCACAGCCTGCCATACAACATCTTCACCAAGAATAACATAAGAAACAATGAGAAAAGCTAACTCGATAGGCAGTGGCACTTTCGCAAAAACAGTCAATGCCATACCAATGGCATAGATTGCTGCACCAGTCGCTAAACGAACTGTCAACTTCTTATCCTCATTGTTATAGGATTCATTGGCCTCCTGCTTTTTTTCCGGTATATAAGATTCCTGTACAATTTCAGAAACTTCCACATCTGGCTCATGGCTATGAACAATCGTTTCAATCTGACTGGCTATCGTATCTGCGGCTGTCTGAGCAACATTGATTGTAAGCGTCTGCTTCATCAGATTTACCACTGAGGATTGCACTCCATCCAACTCTCCGACTTCTTTTTCAATTTTTGCAGAACAATTCGGACAATCCAATCCTTTTAACGAATAACTCTTTGTAACATTCATAACGGTTTCTTCCTGAACTTCCACATCGGGCTCATGACTATGAACAATCGTTTCAATCTGACTGGCTATCGTATCTGCGGCTGTCTGAGTAACATTGATTGTCAGCGTCTGCTTCATCAGATTTACCACTGAGGATTGCACTCCATCCAACTCTCCGATTTCTTTTTCAATTTTTGCGGAACAATTTGGACAGTCCAACCCTTTTAATAGAAATATGTGTTTCATGATAATCTCCTTATAATTTGTTTAATTGTTCAATTACTCAACTATAATATTAAAAAATATTATTTCTGCCAAAGATGCTCAAATCCCATGTCAATAATCTCTTTCACATGATCATCTGCCAGCGAGTAGTAAACTATCTGTGCTTCTTTACGGAATTTTACCAGATTCGCTAGGCGTAATGCCTTTAACTGATGCGAAATTGCAGATTTTGTTACCCCCAGTAGCACTGCAAGATCACATACACACATCTCACTCTGTTCTAGAGCATGTAAGATTTGTACTCTGGTTCCATCTCCAAATAGCTTAAACAAAGAAGCCAACTGGATATAATCATCTTTTGGCTGCATCTTGGATTTCACATCATTCACAATATCCTCATGAATTACATCGCAATTACAAATATAAGACGTTTTTGACATATATTCACCTCCAAATAATAATAGTTGAACAATTACTCAACTATTATTATACTTATTTTTAAATTTATGTAAATAAGCTGATGTTAGTTCCCCATAAATTTTACAATTAAAACCAGCTCTTTATTCTTTTCTTAATCTTTTTTTCCCAGTATACCGTTTTGGCTTTCTTGTCACACTTCCTGTAAATTCCGATTTGCACTTCAAATCGTTTTCTTTATTCTATCATAGCATCCATTATTTCGCCATCAGTCTTTCGAACCAGGTATCCATGACAATGATAAACCGGCCTACTCCTGGCAATTCTTGCAGCATTTCGTCAAGAGTTTTCTGTTTCACATATTTCTGCACATACACCCAACAGGCAATGCTACTGGCTTCTGATACAATGTCAGCTATGGTTTTGCGCATAAGCTCTTCAAATTCAGTAATTTCTTCTTTGGGGACAACATCATACAGTGTTGGTGCCTGATGACTTATTTTTATTCCATTTTCATTTGCATCTTTAAGCAAATTCTTAACTTTTTCTCTTGAATTCTCCGGTACTTTCATGTACTCCCACATAAATGCTATCACATCGGACGGTGTGTCTTTTTTTAGTGGTAGTAACTGAATATAATCATTGTTTTTGCTCATTTTCATATCCTCCTCACGATATAATAAAATCAATAATACGTTCTCTTGTCATGTCCAGTACAGCATCTACGAACACTCCTGCAAACAGGATCAGATACAGAATAACACTCAGCGAAAACAGAAATGCAACCTGTACCCAATCATGGTAACAGTATGCAGTCGCTATGATCAACAAAGTGAATATAAATCCAAGGATTCCTCTAACAACCGCATAAGTCTGTACTGTCATTTTTACTGCCAGGCCGATCACAAAAAGGATCAGCCATACCGGCAGTAATAATATCTTTCCAGCAAGTTTTAAAATAAACATGTGCACCTCCTATCTTACCAGTCCTGGCATATAATGGTTCACCTCTGCCTGATAATATCCGTTCATCGTTGACGGTGCATTAAACAGGGCTGCTAATAAATATTTCTTGATGTTCTTCACCTTTGTGGTGTTACCACTCATACAGTGTAAGACATACGTTTAATATAGGATGTTTCCGTTTTTCCCTCATCTGCATAGATACCAACAAGCGTCCAGTCCTTATTCTCACGAACCTTCTTCTCATAGTAATCTTTCTGTGCTTCAAAGCTACTCGCCTGTTACTCCATATCCGTAGATACTCTGGCATAAACTGCTACCCTTGTAATCTTGAGTTTTATTGCTGTTTCAGGCAGTTTTGCAATCGGCTCTATCTTTCTTTTGTCAAAAGCCTCCTGCACATAGAATCCGGGAGCCTCCACCGATTTCATTGGTGGGTCAAATCTCTCTATCAATTTTTTATGTATCTCCGTATATTCTTCTAAGGTTATCTCCCCTGCAAACATCATATTCGTAAATATCCATTTTGCAGTACGGTACTGCACTTCCACATCCAAACGCTCCATTGCTATCATCCTTTCTGAAATCTGAAGTAGTACAAGTAAGTATCAGAAGTCCAGAAAAGTCAAGCATTATATGATTTAACGCAAGAAAACATTTTAACGACTGCAAAAGCTATTGTTAAAGGGGTTTCAAAACACTCAGAGCATTTTTTCCTTTTATAAAATATGTGCGAAATATGTCTGTCCTAAAAAATTCTGAACACAAGGTAAAAATACCAAGACTACCAGTAACCAAGCCATTTCAAAAATTATAACGATGAACCCTCAATCGAACATATGTATTATTCTGGTAATATCCTTGTTATTGAAATTGCGAAAAATGAAATTGGAAATAAAGGTGGTGAAAAATACTGGAGATGGTATGGTTTTAATCAACGAGTAAATTGGTGTGCGATATTTGTGTCATGGTGTGCTAATGAAAGTGGAACAATTAATAATACAATTCCAAGATTTTCTTTATGTACAGATGGAGTAAAATGGTACAAAGATCATAGCAAATGGAAAAATAAATCATACATTCCTCAAACAGGTGACATTATCTTTTTTGATTGGAACGGCGACGACCATGTTCAACATGTCGGAATCGTTGAAAAAGTAGAAAACGACAAGGTATATACTATTGAAGGAAACAGCAATGACGAGGTAAGAAATAAAAGTTATTCTTTAAATAACAAATCAATTTATGGTTATGGATCAGTCAATTAAAAAAAGAAGCTATTTATATGCCACCCACTGTCTAATAGAAAGTAGATGACAAATAAGCTTCTTTTTTTAAATCATTTTAAACTTTATAGTCCTCTTATAATATTCAAATAATCTTGTCTTTGGTCAACAAACGCATAAATAATAACTTCTCTTTTTTCTTCATTCACTTTATAGAATGCTAAATTTTTTTCTAATATTAGAACTCTGTAACCTTGTCTTTTTAACACTGCATATCTAGGCAACGTTCCAATATAGGGATTATCTTCTAAAAGTAAGATAGTCTTTTCAATATAATCTAACTTTTCCAAAGCAAATTCATTACCAAAATGATTTGCTAGATATAAAACAGTATGTCTAATTCCCTCATCTGCCTTATCTGTTCGAATAATATTATATTTCATATTATTTACCTTTTAATATCATTCTTAAATCATCAAATGTTTCATTTATAGGAGCAACTCGTCCATTTTTCACATCGTCTTCAGCTTCAGCAAGTGTTTCTAATAATTCAATATGAGCCTTCATATTTTGATATTCTTCAAAAGAAAGAGATACAGTATCTCCCTTCCCGTGTACAGTAATGATTACTGCTTCTTTATCTTCTCTACATTGTTTAGAAATTTCATTATAATGATTTCTTAAATCTGCGGATGGTCTAATTGTTTCTCGTAGGTTTGCCATAAAACTCCTCCTATATTATTATAGTCAAATTATATCATTTAATGTCTATGCTTTCAAATTTAAATTTAAAATTTAATAAACAAAAAAGAGGAAATAATTTAATTTTCCTCTACAAAAGCTTAAAAATTTTAATGTCTAATATTTTCCCTATTAAACATGATAAATATTATAATAGACATAATCATAAGTAATAACCAATATTCAGGATTATAATAATCTCCTGTTTTTAATTTTTGATTATCCTTGTAATTAGGTGTTTGACTGAAATTTTTTTCTTTCTTAAAATTCTCATCATTACTAGGAATTTTATCATCTGGTTCTTCATCAATTCCAGGTCTTATTCTTGAATACTTCGGTTCAACATCTACATCATAATCCTCTTCATATGATCCGTCATCTTCTTTTTCAAGAAGTGGGATTGAAATAATAAAAGGTTCCATCTTATATGCAAATTCACTTTCATTATGTTCATAGATTATATATATTCCATAGTCTAAATCTCTAAAAGTAGCTTCTCCTCTTTGATTGGTTATTAATTCTTCATCATAATCAATATTATTTTTTTGAATATAATCCATCAATTTAGTAGCAACTCCATTTTGCTCAGATGCTGTCATATCTTTTTTAATTGTAACAAGTTTAGAGTATTTATCTAAAACTTGATAGTCATTACCATCATAATCAGCTATTTTTATCAACGCAATATGATCTTGACTAATATTAAAAATATGGTTGTGTACATCTAAATAATGACAGTGAATCGTTAAAGAACCATGATTTTGAGCATAAACATTATTAATTGAAAGAGACAATAAGCATGTAAATACAATAATAAATAATCTTTTTGCATTTATCATGTTATCGCCTCCTCCAAATAAATATAATAATTCCTATAATAATAAAACTTAAAAATGCTAATTTTACCTCATAAGGAATTTGTATACCATTATTGACCTTATTCGGTGTTTTCTTTATTGCTTCTTTGTAATCCGTTCTTTTTCCTCTTACAAGCAATCTATGAGTATTAACAGAATAAGGTGTACAAGTAACAAGCGTAACATAATCTTCACCATCTACAATTTCAATATCATCCGTTTGAGAGGGCAATACTGTTTTAATTTGATCTACTTCATAAGCTAACGTATCACCTAGAACAGAAATATAGAAAATATCTCCTACCTTTATTTTATCAAGATCTGTAAACAGCTTTGAATTTGGCAATCCTCTATGTCCAGATAAAACTGCATGCGTACTAGTTCCACCTATAGGCAAAGAAGATCCTTCCATATGTCCTACACCTTTTTGTAAGATACCATTACTTGTTGAATGATATATAGGCAATTTCACATCTATCTTAGGTATTTGAAGATATGCCATCATGCCATCTTTAGAAACATTGAGCAGATTCATATACTCTTTACTCGGTTTACCTGTTGTAGAAAATGGATCATATAATTTCGTGGTATTGACCAATGACTGATTATATTCCTGTGCTTCTTCCAACATTTGTTTTTTTGTAGCTTCATCTATTCCTTTTACTTCATTATTATAAGAAGAAACTGCTTGTGAGCTGTGAATTCTTCCCAGGTAATCACTTACTGTTGGATAAAGCAATACACCTAGGAAAAACACTAATAAAATAGCTCTAATAACATCAAATAATTTGATTTTTCTTAATATATCTTTCATACATTTAATATCTATGAGATACTTTAATTAATAATTCAATTAAGCTTCTTCTTTTTTACCTTTTTTAAAGTAAGTTGAAAGAATAACTAACACACCAACTACCCCTACTACTGTAAAGATAACTGTACCCATACCACCAGTTTCTGGTAACCATGATTCTGTTTTATTTGTAACTTTTTCTTCAACAGTTACTGTTTGTGGATCATTTTCATCTACACTAATTGTTTTATTAATTGTATTTTTTAATTTTGCATAACCATCAGGTGCTTTTGTTTCTTCAATAACGTAATGTCCTTCTGATAATCCTTTTACAGTAATAACTCCTCCTTCAGGAGAAACTAATGTATCAGTAGTAGTTCCATCATCTGTTGTAGCAATTCTATAAGTTCCATTTCCTTCATCAACAAATTTTAATTTACCACTATCAACATTATTTCTATATAAAGCAAATTCAGCGCCAGATAATGGTTTATTTTGTTCATCAACTTTATTGATTTTTAATGTATGAGTTAACACTTTAACTTCACTTGGGGCTCCTGTTGTTAAATGATCTGGGTCATTACCATAACTAACTTCTGCTTTGTTGGTAGATGTATTTGTATCATTGATTGCTTTTTCATTAACAACTGCTGAATATGTAAATGTTAATGATTCATTTGCGTCTTTAGCATGATTAGTATAGAAATTTTTGAATTCAACTGTAAATATTCTATTTGTTTTATCAACTGTTAAAGTATATTCACTAGTGTCTACTACAGTACCACCAATTTTAACTACTAAATTTAATGTGTCTTTTGATACTGTTAGACCTTCAGTCATAGTATCTTTAAAAATATAATAATATTGATTATATCCTGTCATGTTTGGAACCATTGATTCAACCTTGAAATCTACAGTATCGCCAACTTGTGCAGAATCATATTTTTTATTATTGATTGTTTTTTCTGGATCAGGTGTTTTACCTTTTAAATAAACATCAACTGCATTACTTGATTTTACTGTTGTAAAAGAAGGAGTAAATCCTTCACCAGAAGGAATAACTGCATAATAACCATATGCCAATCCAGCAATTGTATATTCTTTTGTATCTGTTGTTCCTGTTGCTGCACCATCAGCACTTATTTGATTTGTTGCAATATATGTTTTTAACTTATTTTGAAAGTTTGTTGTAGAAACATTCGCTTTAATATAATTATAAGCTTTGACATCTAAATCATCACCTTCTATCCCACTTAGTAAATCATTAGTGAAGAAATTTGCAAACTTAGGATTAATTGAATAGCTTACCTTTTCTCCAGATACAGTTGCATCCATTAGTCTGTAAGCATTGAAAGCAACTCCCTTTACATCATGTTTACCAGTATGAACAGTTATACTGCCTGTACTTGCAGCAGATACTGAACCAATATTCATTGCTGACATTGTAAATAGCATCATAAATGAAAGTACATATGCTATTACTTTTTTTAATTTGTTTTTCATTTTCATATTCCTCTATTCTTTAATATTTCTCGCTTTTTTACTTTTTTTGTACGATAACAAAACTGCTAATACACCTACTATACCTACTAAAACAAATAACATTGTTCCTTTTCCACCTAAATCTGGTAAAAGAGGCATATCTTTATTTGTTATCGTAAACGTATATCCATCATCAGATTCTTCAATAGATGTTATATAATTTTCTACTTCGGACTCTGTAACTGAATAAGTATAATAAGCTTTACTTCCATCTTCTAATGTTGTATAGGCATCTAATCCTTTAATAATTGTTTGCCAAGTATTTTTAGAATCAGTTACATCATTAGTTGATAAAGTATAATCCCCTACTTTCTCTGATATTTCATCACTTCCTTTCATATATGTTCTTGTTAACGTCACTGTAATCGTATCTGGACGTTCTTTTTGTTTATCACTTAAATCTTTCCATAGCTTATTGATAGTAATGTTTACTTTTTCATTGCAAGGATCTTGTGTATCTGAAGGGACAGGTGTCGTACCTTCTTCGTTATCAGATACTTCTGTATCATCCATCAATACAGCTTTTGCTGGAGAGACATAGGCATTTAAATCAACGGTTTCACTTTCTGTTTCATTTGCTAATTTGGCATCTTTTAAGTCATCATATTTTTGTACCTTATCATAATGGCTTATTTTGAAGACGTTCCAATTATCAAAATCTGAATCCTTTTTACTATACAAAGATGAATTTTTTATAATATCAATCAAGGAATCACTTCTTGTTCTATAAATCCTGTACGTATTATCTTTACCTTCAATATTCTTCTTTGTATTAAAGTCATAACTAGAATTTAAAGACGTTGTTCCAGAAAAAGGTCCTATTTGATTGCTTGTTCCTCTAATCGTATCAGCTAAATACATTTCATTGTTTTCAATCAATCCTTCATTGTTATAACCAATAAATCCACCTGCTTGACCATTTTCTTCACTTCCATCATGTGAATCATTTGCTTTTCCACCAAAAACATCATATCCATCATGAATACCTGTTATCGAGCATCCATCTACTTTTGTTCTGTTTGATTTGATAAGTCCTACTTTAATATTTTCTTTCTCACTGTCAGCAATATGATTTCCATCAATATTTGAACATGGGATTTCTATATAAGAATCACCAATTGTTATTTTTGCCAGGTCACTTGTTCCATCTCCTCTATCTTTATCAAGTGCTACTGAAATAGTTAATCCTAACAAAGTAACTGATAAAGCATTTCCTTTAGCTAAAACTTGTAATTTTAATAGTGAACCTAAATTGATATCTATAAGGCCAACATTTTCTAAATCTCCCACATATAGAATATCTAGAAGTTTATTGACGATTGAAAGTATCGGATCCAATAAATAGCTAGAACCTAAGTCAATATTAGCTAAATATTCAAAACTTGTTTTACCAACAAAGCCTCCTGCTATTTGATCACTAGCCACTTTCTTTATGTTTTCTACATTGCAATTGCTCATTCTTCCTAAATCAGCATAACCAACAAAACCACCAGAAATAGGTTCCTTACCACTTTCACTTGAAATAGTAAATCCAACTGGAATACCAATAACTGAACAGTTGTCACTATGAGAACCAAAAATATCTAAGACACCAGCTGTGGCATTTAATAATTTTCCTGTACCAACACCAGCTTCATCTAGATCAACCACACCACTCTTTCCCATGTGACCAACAAAACCACCGGCATAGTTTTTAGCTTTGACTTTATTTAATCTAGTAACACTCGAATTTTTTACCGAACCATCTAGCAAGCTTCCACCAAATCCACCTGCATTTCCTGTCTGTACTTTACTGTCCAATGTTCCTTCCTGACTTTCATCATTTGCACATACTGAAAGTCCATTATCATTTGATCCAGTTACTTTTGCTTGATAAACATAAGTTCTAAAGGCATCTAATACATCAATATTTCCTAATTTAATCAGATTTAGAATTTGATCAGAATCATCATTTCCAACTTGAGCAACAGAAGAAACATCAGCTAATCCAAAGAACCCACCAACATGTCTTCCACCAACAACATTTCTAATATTATTTGCCTCAACTCTTACTGAATTTGCATCTTTATCACCAAAAATTGCTCCTCCTGCAGTACCTACAAAACCACCTGCTTGATTTGCATATTTTGTATTTTCATCATTTTCTAATGTATATGAACCGTTAACACTTAATCCATAATCATTCCATGCATCCACCTTGGCATAATCAACTATTGAAAGAGTCGCATTCAATACTTTGGCAAGACTTCCTGCATTGCCTAATAAATACTTAAGTAGTTTTGATAATAATCCTGTATTGGATGAAGTATTCAAAGTCACAGCACTTCCTGGTTGAATATTACCAGCAAAGCCACCGACATTTTGACTTCCATTGATTACTTTTAATTGATCAGCCAAACAATACTGATCTTGTGTTCCCTGTATTGTTCCACCAACAACTTTTCCAACAAAACCACCACTGTTGCCTTCATCATTATCAAAATCAGTTCCAGTAGTAGATATCGTTGCTCCTGATTGATAACCTATAACAGACGAAGTTTTTACCACAGGAATGAAACTTTGCAATATTGGAAGTGAGCCTACCACATTTAATTTATTACCTAAGTTTACATCTCCAACATTCGCAACTCCTGCTGAAATCATTTCACCAGCAAAACCACCACTACTTTTTAAAGCTGTAACATCTTTTAAATCTCTAGCATTAGCAAAAGTTACTTTTCCTCCATTCATTTGACCAACATAACCACCAGCAATACCGCCTTGATAATCGTTTGAACCAGCATTTGTTCTTCCAGCTTTTACTTCATAGCCATAGGCATATTGATCAATAATTTTATCTAACTCATCTTGATTATCAACTTCTCCAAGTTCTTGGAATTTTTTACCATAAGCACCATTGACTCCTACTGCTTTTACCCAAGAATTCCATACTTCAGTTGTTAAACCTCGAAGTGGTCCATAAGTTGCTGTATTCGTTTCAGTTGGATAAACAGCACTCAAAGCTGATAATGGATTATCTAAATTAATGAGTCCATAAAGAACACTGATATTTCCCGTATCAACTGTATTGGCACAATCCGTTCTGCCACTAAATCCTCCCGCATATTCATATCCATAAACAGCTCTTAATCTATAGACTGCACATTCTTTTTGAACTGTAGGTATTTCACCATTCCATTTTCTTGTAGAATTACCTTCAATACGCCCACCTAGGTTATAACCCACATAACCTCCCGCGCATCCTTTTAATGTTTCATTACTTATGGCATCAGCACGAACTGCTCCACCACAAGGAATACAAGTAGTTTGAGAATTATAGATCATAGGAATAAATGATTGCAACACACTTGTTAAACTATCTACTGAAATTAATCCTTTTAAGATTTCCGTTTTACCTAATACATCTGCAACACTTCCTGGTTGAATATTTCCTGCATAACCACCAGCAGTTTCTTGACCTATGATGTAAGAGAAATTATTGACATTACTATTTTGAATTTGTGAACCATAATCAGTTCCAACAAAGCCACCTGCATTACCAATTGTTTTATTTTCATCCAAACCATTTGCTTTAACAGAAAAACCACCAACCGCACCAGTTACATCTGAATTTTCAATTTTAGAAGCTGTTACATCTAACGCAGATAAAATATTTGCCAAATTTATATTTGTTCCCAATGCCTTCAATCCACCACCAACAGATGCCGTAGAACCTATATCTAATTTTCCTACATAGCCTCCAGCATTTTTAGGTGCTGAAATGGCATAACTTGAAGACTCTCCAAAATAAGAAGAACTGTCTGTATCATTAATATTTGCATTAGGTGTTTTTACTGTTGTATGTTTTAACTTAGTTACACTACTATTAGAAACTCTTACAGCACTACCATAACCTATATATCCGCCAGCACTACCTGAATTTAAATCCGTTGACTTATATGTATCACAGCTAACGACCAATCCATTAGATTGAACACCAGCATTTTTAATAATAGGAATATAAACTTGTATTAAACTCAATAAATCAGAGATTTGAATATTCAAATCTGCTAAACCGCCTAAAATACTTATTCCTTTTGTTGAATCTGCTAAAGTTCCAGAATAAACCTTTCCACCAAAGCCCCCTGCATAAGTTTTTCCTTTAACATATGAAATATTTTGTATTGCATAAGCATTATTTTCATCATTTTCTACAATACCACTTTGGAAATCTCCAACAAATCCTCCTGCAATATCTCCTCGTACACCACCATTATCTATATAACTTACATAACATTGTTGATATGACGGAATTAAATATCCTACAGCATTTAATAATCCATTAGCCGAAATCAATTTTTTTATTTCTGTTTCATCTCCAACTTCAGCTAAACCGCCTGTTTTTGAAATACCAATAAATCCGCCAGAGTAACCTCCATCATCTGTAGAAGTTACTGTTTTCAAATTATTAACTTTTGCATCATTTATTTTTGTACTATTACTTTTAGCAACAAATCCAGCTGCTACATAATCAGTTGTTGAATTATCTTCTCTTGATCCCGTAGCTTCTACAGTAAATCCAGAATTAATACCACTTACAGACGAAGAATCTATATTGACTTCAACAGCTTGTCCTAAAGAAAGAAGATTGCTTAATTTTAAAATATAATTTAATCCTAAAAGATTTACTGTCAAACCATTATCAGTTCCTGCAAGATCACCTGGACCAGATACGCCTATAAATCCACCTACAATATTTTCTCCTGAAATATTATTTAAATTTGTTACTGTAACCGAACTAATAGAACCACCGATTGCTTCACCAAAAGCACCACCAACTCTTTTTCCTTTACCACCAATAGTTATACCTTCTGTAGAACCAGTAAGTGAAATAGAATTAGCATTAAATCCTAAATATTCTGCAACACCTAAAGTTGTATTTAAAAGTCCTGCTACACTTGCTGTTCCCACTGAGCCAGAAATACCACCAACACAATTTTCACCATCCACGGATTTCAAACCATTAATAATGATATTTTTTTCTTCGATTCCATCCATTGAAAAGATATTATTTTTAAAATATGAAACCTTACTTAAATTATCGGTATTAGATTTTGTAAGATAAACACCATCACCTCTGCCTATCAATCCACCTGTGTAATTTTTTCCTTCAACACTGCATGGAGCATTTATTTGACATCCTAATATATGAGAAGGACTCACACCAGCAAGAGAAAGTAATGATGATGTTGCATTTTGATTACTGCTTAAAAGTTTCACAACTAAGTCAACAACTCCACCTAATAAGTTATCTTTCGTATCACCTTTCCCTAAATCAGCAGCCCATCCAATTGTTGCGATTCCAGCAAAGCCACCAGAATTATCTCCACCGGAAGATACCGTTAATTTATCACTAACATTAACATTACAATTTATAGCCGACGTGTTGGCCATTGCTCCAGCAAAACCACCTTGATATCCATTGCCCGAAATTGTCAAATCACTCGCAGATACTGAACAATTTAAAAACAAACTTTCAGAATTCATTTTAGGCAATATTTTAGGCAATTGAGTTTCTATATCTAAAGCACCCGATAAAGTACCTTCTATGACATCATCTCTAGCTAATCCTACAAATCCGCCACTATAATTATTAGCTTTGACATTGAAGTTGCTGTTTGTAATTTGGCAATCTTTTACGACAGTTCCTTTTTGTTGACCGATAAATCCACCAGAATTTTCAATCTTATCATTATTTGTTCCTATATTTCCTGTTAAATTATTGATTGAACAATTTTCAACATAAGCATTGATATACTTTGTAGGAATCAATTTATCTACTGGAATAGCGTTTCCTAAAAGAATGGTAATCAAATCACCTAAGCCAAGACCAGGAATCACATTTAAAATTTTTGCCAATAGAGTAGCCGTTCCACCTAATCCTTTTGATAAACCATCATATTCCGTCTTTCCAGATATGTATCCAATAAATCCACCTGTATTACTATTGACATTTGTTACTTTCACATCATCCAGTTCACAGTCAGATATTGCTACATCCCCCACTACACGACCTGCAAAACATCCCGTAGCTAAAGCTGTTGGGTCATCCTTACGAGCATTTAATATACTGCTGAGTGTGTCTCTTAATCCAGCATCAACAGTTCCAAAAGTAAGTAACCATGTTAATCCATCTAATAGTGCTCCTAATGTTAATCCTAAAGTTGAAGTTAATCCACTTATTAACGTTTGATCAAATTTTGTTTTTGTTGTTTCATTATCAACATTTATTTTATTGAATTTAAGGTTTTTTACTGTTACAGTTCCTTTGCTCAATCCTAAATCACTGTCACTTGCTTCATTTGATAATGTGGCAAAGAAACCAACTCCCATTTGTTCTCCAACATCCAATTCAGATGTTTGACTAACATTCACATTAGAAATAACTGGTTTGTCTCCTATATTTAAATCAGTTGCTTTGCTATAATCGATAACGCTAGTATCATTATTCCATAACGTTGATTTACCATCGGCTTTTGCACCAATCATTGTTCCTTGGAACATCAACGGTGTCCAATTTTCATTGGATAAATCAATATTTCTAAAGATAATATAATTAGCATTTGTTGAATATTTTTGATTGGTAGCTTTATCTATATCCAATGTTGGATCAATTTCACCAGTAGATTGATTGACTCCGCATCTTCCCCATATATATGGATACAAACTATATTTACTTTGTTTTTTATCCTTATCATGTATATTCTTTTCTCCAAATCCAAAATCTTCATTACCATTTTGAGATTTTTTTAAATCAGCATCTCCACCATATAGCATTATCGGATTACCATTTTCATCTTCATCTACATACCAATTGGCAGCATGTAAATAAACTTGATAAACTGCACCATAAACAGTTTCATCAGATCCTATTTTTCGTAACTGTTCTTCATTGCCTATAAGAATATAAGTTTTGTCACCGATTGTTTTAACAACTTGACCATTAAAATCTCGTCCTTCACAATTTTCAGTACTCATATTTGATATTTGATTTGCTTTAGTTTCTGGCATCTCACCTGTAAAGTTTTTCGATAACACATAGTTATGTGATTTGCTATAAGTTAGATAATTAGAACTATTATCTGAATAAACAGGTTGTCCCATCCCAACACACTCTGGTAACATATCTTGAGACATGACAGGTTCATTTTCAGAATTATCCGATTGAATAATTTTTAATTGATAATCATTATAAATAAAGATTGTATCTGTTGATGAATCATACAATGTTGAATTTTCATCTACAGTTCCATGATTAAATGTGCCTGTAAAGTTGCTTGGTAAAGTCCATATGTCATTTCCATTTAATGAAATATCTTTCATAAGTTGATACTTGGAAGAAAGAGAATATGTTATATATTCATCATTTACTGAAATTTGTTGACCAGTACCGTAATTACTTTCATCATTATCTGTAGATGTAACAATTGAATTTGAGCCAATTGCTTGAAGCTGTTTTGTATTATAAATTTTTATTACATTATTTTCATAAATATCACTGATATCTATTGAATCATCTGATTGTGAGCTTGTGTTATTTTCAACAATAGTTTCCTTTGAAATTGAATCATCAGATGAATTTAACGCATAGACAACAACAGTTTGTAAAAACAAAGAGATAACACATACCCAAACCATTATGTCTATACAAATTATTTTTTTAATTTTGTTTAACAAACAAATCACCTTACTTCCATGAAACTAGGAAACTTTTAAAATTTTAGATATCTTCGTTTTTCTACAATAAAGTGATTGATGATTTAGTTATACGCTACCTCTTATATCGACTTTTTATAAAATTGCAAAATTTATCTTAAATAATAATTATTTCTGAATATTATTCTAATATATTCACAATCTTTCTATAATGCACAGAATAGGAAAAGAATTCATACATTTTTTGTAAACTATGTGTAAAAAGCAATGTAATAAAAAAAGCAATCATAATTTACAAAATTAGATTACTCTTTAATATTTAAATTATTTACTTACTTTTTCAATCCACGTTTTATTCATAGAAGCAATAATAAACGAAAGAATAACTTTTGGTGAAAAACTTCCACACTCACCATTAACAATCATTCTCACAGCCTCACCATGATTAATTTTTCTTTTATATGGTCTTTCACTGATTAATGCATCATAGGCATCCGCAAGTCCAACAACTTGAGCTTCAAGAGGAATGTCATCACTTTTAAGACCTTTAGGATAGCCATGACCATCATATCTCTCATGATGATACAAACATATATTATAAGCATAATGAACTAGTTTTTTTGTTGAATTACATTTCGGTAGTTTTAATGCCATATTAGCTCCATCTTCAGGATGTTTTTTTACTATATCCATTTCTTCTTTTGTCAGTTTTCCTTTTTTATTAAGTACCTCATAAGGCGTAGATATTTTCCCTATATCATGAATAGTTGCTAGTTTAGAAATATTTTCAATTTCATTATCCAATATGCCATATTCTGGAAAATTTAATTGTAATTCCTTATATATTTGTTCTGTAAAGAAAGAAATATTATGAAGGCTTTCATGATCTTCTAATTTATTATGAGCTAACACAGTTTCTAATAAAGATACCATATCCCAAAATTCATTGACAATCATCATGTCTTGTTGTAAATAAGAAATATTCGTCTTGTCTTGATTTCCATAAATGTACTCATATGATTTAAACATCAATACCATTTGCGTATCATCTATACGCTTGTCTAAATCCATCCATGTTTTTCCATCCTCTGAGCGATATTTTACTTTTGAATCTTGATAATATTTTTCACTATTCTTAAAATCAATTAGAAAAGATTTTACTCTATCTCTGTCTTCTTTAGAAACACAATGATTGATAAATTTATATAAAAACTCATCATATGTCATATAGTTATTAAACAAATCACTAAATTTAGATTTGATACTAATAATATTCATATCTAAACTGTTTAGGTCAACTTTTAATAATAAATATCTTTTTTCAATGATTTCAGATGGATTAAATGAATTTTCAAAAGTAATGTTTTTAAGATTTTGATTAATATCTTCTTGAACTTTTAATAATACTTTCCTTACATTGCACGTCTCTATACAATTTCTTGAACAAACGCCATTTCTTTCTAAACATTTATTCAAGTTCATAGAAGACTCAGTTGCAGAGATAACATCAAAATAACTTATCCTTTCAGGATTCTTAGCAAGAGAATAGCCACCATTAAATCCCATTTCAGAATTAATTAGATTGTTATTTTTTAAAATATTCATTATTTTTGAAATATTTCTAATTGGCATCTTTAAATTATCAGCTAATTCTGCTTCTGTAGCTAAATTTCCTTTTTCAGATAAATAATCAATGATACGAAGCGCATAATCTGTTGTATTAGTAATTTGCATAGTTTTTACCTAGAATTAAGTTAATTTTTAATTCTTCCATCTTTCTTTTAATTTTTCAATAAGTTAAATATAGTCTTAATGAGCTGTCCAACATATTATCTAGGAAAATTATACGTAATATATCATAGCATTATTATTTGGTTACATCCTATTACGCAAACTAAGCAAAACTATTTTAAATGTGTTTTATATGATCAATAAGAATAGTATTAATTTATCTATAATTTTATTTTAAATTTTAATAATGATTTTTATAATGCAACAAATAGGAAAATCAATAATACTTTTTTTGTAAAAAAAGTGTATATTAAAATAGCATTCCAATAAAAAAAGACAGTTTTTAATAGTAATAACCGTCTTTTATGTAATAATCTAATAAACCTTAATAATATCAAAAATTATTAATCCATTTCTTATTGAAAGTAATTCTATACTATCATCAAAATCAATATTAGAAATTTCTTTTATTTTTTGAATACGATATGAAGCTGAACGATAATTGATTGATAAATCTACAGATGTTTTTTTCAAACTTAAATTATTTTTTATGTATGAACTCAAGGTAGCTAATAATACTGTATTATGTTTTCTATCATGTTCATCTAATTTTATAATAGATGATGGTACATATTTTTTTAATTTATTCACATCATCCAACTCAATAAATGATTGAAATATTCCTAATTTAGAATAATAGACTATTGATTTATTAATATCCCCAGTAATTTTTTTTGCAATTTTCATAAACTTCATAGCAACTCTAGATTGCTTATATGAACTTTTTAAGTTTCTGTATCCCTTAACAACTTCTCCTACACCAATATTAAAATTTGTGTTTTGGTCTCTTTTGCTGATACTTTTCTTTACAATATCTATCAGCTCATTTAATCGTTCCCTACTATCATCATCTTCTTTATCAGAATCCATTTTTTGTAACATAACGATTTGAGATACATTTTTATAGATGTGATCTTTAGGATAAAACATTGATATTTGATCAGCAATAATGTCAACTTCATCTAATTGTTCCAAAGAATACTTTTCCTTTTGATCTTCTGGAATAGAATGAAATGATACAACTCGATAATAAGCATCCTCTTTAAGATTTAACATATTGGCTGCTTCAGTAGTATCATCATAATTTAATTGACTGTTAACTAAATTAAAGAAAATATCTCGATGATACTTTTTATGGATTTCGTTTTTTGCAAAGTCAAATGTGAATGAATACCTTAATGCATCAATCGCATTTTCAATCGCAACAAAATCAAAATTTGTTAACTTTCTATTTTTTTCATCAATCACAATTTTAATAGATATATTTCCTATAAAAGTAATAGGTATAATATATTGATTATATTTTCCAGCATCTTGTTTTAAATAATTATACCTCAATCTTATCTCTGGACTATATTCTTTAATGTTATCTAATAAATCAAAACTACTTTTTTCTTCATATGTTGTAGCAAGACAACTCAAATTTTCATAATACATTGAAATTGGATTATCAATTATTGTATAAAGAAGCTCTATAATATTTTTAGGTGTTGCCTCCTTGTGGAAAATATATTCTTTAAAGTTATCATTTGTAACTTTGTGATACTTTAATAATGCCATTTCTTGATTAAAAACATTATCTAATATATATCTAATAATATCCCAATAATAATTTTGTCGAGGTAATTCAAACAGGGCAACCTCATTTTCAATACATAATCTTTTAAGTATATCTAGTTTGATATTAAAATTTTTTATGTTCCCACTATTTTTTATAATAAATCCAGATACACCTTTATCTATCAAATTTTGTATATGTGTTTCATACTGAGAAATTGTACAACTTTCATATATGAAAAAACTTGTAAGAAGTATTTCTCCTCCTTCTATGTACTTTTCCATATTTTCAACTTCTATGATTTTAATACCTTTTATTTCATTATCCAATCCTTTTTGTTCACTTAACAGTTTTAAATGGAATTTTCTTTGTAAATCTTTCATTTCTTGTACCAATAATACCATCTATTCTCTCCCCCCCCCCCACGAATTTTATGATATTCTTTTCATCATTAATATTGCGTTATTTAATAATTGTATTTATAGACCATGCATAATGTAAATAATTTTTTATGATTTATATAAAAAATTCATTTTTTCATTAATAACATGATACTCTATAACAGACAGATTAAATTCACAATATAGTAATATATATAACATATTATTAAAAATAACTATAATTATTTTCAATAACTGCAAAAAAATTTCTCATAAACAACTACTGTGTTCAAAAAATAGATTTTTGTTGATATTAAAAAAATAAGCAATCTTTTTCAGATTACTTACTTAATATGATGTTTCTCATTATAAACTTTTAAAATAAAATTACTAATTAATAAAGTCAAAAGTCCAAATAATTCTTAAAAATAAAAATCCAATTTCATCTTTTGTAAAACCTAAAGAATCAGTCTAGATTATATTTATTATAAATATGAATAGGAAGATAGTTTTTTCCTTTTGGAAGTTCTGTTCCATAAATCAAATGTTCGCATACTTTATGTACACATTCATAGCTTTGCATATAAGCACTTTGATCAATGATATAAGTAACTTTCTCCTGTTTTAATGCTTCCTTATTTTGTGGCATTAAGTCAAATCCTAAAATATTGATATCATTATAACCTGTTTGTGCTGCAACTTCTCCCGCATTTGCAAGCCATGAATCTACCATGACAATTGTCTTATAGTATTTCTTTGAAAGAATTTCTTTTAAAAGTTTATTTGATATTTCAAGCTTATCTTCTGTATAAATTACATTACTTAATAGAATTTCTGGATATTGTTTCATTGTATCAAGAAATCCATTGACTCTTTGTGATTGTGAATGAATTGTTTTTGAACCAGAAAGAATTAAAATATTTTCTCCTGACCTTGTTAGATTATGCGCAAGTCCTGCAAGACAAGTTCCTGCTTTATAATCATCAATTCCAATAAAACCTATTCTATAAGAATCTTCTAAATCAATATTTAAAGTCATAACAGGAATTTTTTTTGCAATTTGATTTACTTTTTCTACAATACGTTTTGTTTGTAATCCCGCTATAATTAAAGCATTTACTTTGCTTTCTAATTCATCAAGTACATTTAAATATTCTTCTTCGTCTACACCATTAATATGTCTAAAATCAACTGAAATTGGATAATCTCTAAATTGAGAGATTGCTTCTTTCATTCCTGAATGAATCTATTGAAAAAATGGATTTCCTTTTTCAATCATAATCATTCCTATTGTAAGTGGTGTTTTAGAAACAGCTAAAGCTCTTCCTAACATATATGGATGATAATCATTTTCATCCATAATATCACGTATTCTCTTTTCTACTTCGGGAGCAACGCGTCCTCGTTGATGAATAACACGATCAACAGTTCCTCTAGAAACACCTGCAAGTTTTGCGATTTGTGTAATTGTAATACTCATAGAATTTTTTCTTTTTAGTGAATATAAAATAGTGGGATTGTTTCAATAACAACCCCAACTATCTCACTTCAATTATTCGAACTCAATTGTTCCTGGAGGTTTACTTGTAATATCATACATTACTCTGTTTACCCCACGAACTTCGTTTATAATACGTGACATAACTTTATTTAATACTTCATAAGGAATTTCTGCAGCTTCTGCTGTCATGAAATCGATAGTATTAACCGCACGTAAGGCGATTGCATAATCATAAGTTCTCTCATCACCCATAACTCCTACAGAACGCATGTTTGTAAGAGCAGCAAAGTATTGACCGATTGAACGGTCTAATCCTGCATTAGCGATTTCTTCTCTATAGATTGCATCTGCATCTTGCACGATTTTTACTTTTTCAGCATTAACTTCACCAATGATACGAATACCAAGACCTGGTCCTGGGAATGGTTGTCTAAATACTAAGTATTCAGGAATTCCTAATTCTAAACCAACTTTACGTACTTCATCTTTGAATAAATCACGTAATGGTTCAATGATTTCTTTAAAGTCAACATGATCTGGTAATCCACCAACATTATGATGTGATTTGATAACCGCAGATTCTCCACCAAGACCACTTTCAACAACATCTGGATAAATTGTTCCTTGTACTAAGAAATCAACTGCTCCAATTTTCTTTGCTTCTTCTTCAAAAACACGAATAAATTCTTCACCAATGATTTTACGTTTAGCTTCCGGTTCAGTAACACCTTTTAACTTTTCATAATATCTTTCTTGTGCATTTACTCTAATGAAATTTAATTCATAATTTCCATCAGGTCCAAAGACAGCTTCTACTTCATCCCCTTCGTTTTTACGAAGTAAACCATGATCTACAAAGACACAAGTTAATTGATTACCAATGGCTTTAGAAAGTAAAACGGCTGCAACAGATGAGTCAACACCACCTGATAAAGCACATAAGACTTTACCATTACCAACTTTTTCTTTGATCGCTTTGATTTGTTCTTCAACGAAAGAATCCATGCGCCAATCACCAGCACAGTTACATACATCTAAAACAAAGTTAGAAAGCATTGTTTTACCATATTCACTATGTAAAACTTCCGGATGAAATTGGATTGCGTATAAATCTTTTTCTTTATCTTCACAAGATGCTACCGGACAATCTTTTGTATGTGTTGTAATTTCAAAACCAGGTGCAATTTTTGAAATATAATCAAAATGTGACATCCAAACTGTAGATGTTTCAGGAACACCTTTTAAAATTTTAGATTGTGGTTGATCAACTAATAAAATTGATTTACCATATTCTCTTACATCTGCTCTTTCAACTTTTCCACCTAAAACATGTTGCATTAATTGAGCACCATAACATAAACCTAATACAGGAATACCTAATTCAAATAATTCTTTAGAATAAGTTGGTGAATCTTCTAAATAACAACTATTTGGTCCACCTGTTAAAATGATTCCTTTAGGATTCATTTCTTTAATTTTTTCTAAAGGTGTTTTATAAGAATAGATTTCACAATAAACATTGCATTCACGAACACGACGCGCAACTAATTGATTATATTGCCCACCGAAATCCATGACAATGACTAATTCTCTTTTCATGAAAGACCTCCTTTATTAAAATTTAATATCTTTTAAAACAACTGTTTGTTCTCTATCTGGTCCAACACTGAACATTCTTACTGGACAATGAACAAGTTCTTCGATTTTATGAATATAATTTTGACAATTTACTGGTAATTCTTCAAAAGATTTTACATGTGTAATATCTTCTTTCCATCCTGGTAATTCTTCATAAACAGGTTCACATCTTTCAATATCTTTAACAGTTGCAGGTAAACCATAAATTTCTTTACCATCTAATTTATAAGCTTTACAGATTTTAATTGTATCAAATCCACTCATAACATCTAATAACATTAATGAAATACCTGTTAAAGAAGACATTCTTCTTGATTGATTAACAACTACTGCATCAAACCAACCAGTTCTTCTTGGACGTTCAGTTACAGTACCATATTCATGTCCTCTTTCTCTAATTAAATCACCTGTTGCATCATTTAATTCAGTTGGGAATGGTCCTGATCCAACACGAGTTGTATAAGCTTTAATAATTCCAATTGCTTCTTTGATATATAAAGGTCCAATACCAGCCCCTTCAGATACCCCATTAGCTCCTGGATGTGATGATGTAACAAATGGATAAGTACCATAATCAATATCTAACATAGCTCCTTGAGCTCCTTCAAATAAGACTTTTTTATCTTCTCTTAAATATTGATCTAATAACATACCTGTATCACAAACTAAAGGCTTAATAATTTTAGCGTATTCTTTGTATTCTTCAAAAATTTCTTCTACAGTAAACATGTCTTTTAATTCAGGATATTCTGCAACTTTCATTGGGAAAGTTTCTTTTAATCTTTCTAAGAATAATTCTTCATCAATGAATTCTCCCATTCGAATACCAATACGACTATATTTGTCTACATAAGAAGGTCCAATACCTCTTTTTGTAGTTCCAATACTTTTATCACCTTTTCTCTTTTCTTGTAATTCATCAATTTCAAGATGATAAGGTAAAATCACATGACAACGATCTGAAATTCTAATTTTGCTTGTATCAATACCACCATCATTTAAATATTTCACTTCTTCTAAAAATGCTTTAGGATTAACAACCATCCCATTTCCCATGATTACTTCATGCCCAGAGAAAATACCTGATGGTATTAATTTTAAAGCAAATTTCTTACCACCATAAACAATGGTATGACCTGCATTGTTCCCTCCAGCATAACGACATACAACATCTGCTTTTTGTGCAAGATAATCGGTAATTTTTCCTTTACCTTCATCTCCCCACATACTTCCTACAACAACTACACCAGCCATAATTCATTTCCACCTTTCTATCATTGGCTTTTTCATACATTTTTATTATATGCTATATTTTAATATAAGTAAAATTAATATATAATATATTTGATATAAGGAGTACTAATATGATAAAACTAGAACAATATAAGATATTTAATGAAGCAGCATCTACCCTTTCTTTTTCAAAAGCAGCAAAGAATTTATTCATTTCACAATCTGCTGTTTCTCAAACAATCCATGCTTTAGAAAAAGAACTCAATACCCAACTCTTCATTCGTTTAAACAAAGGCGTTACTCTTACTAAAGAAGGTATGCTCCTTCATAAAAACATTACTGAAGCCCTTGCTTTAATTACCAGCGTTGAAAATGAACTTTCTCATTATAACGAATTACTTTCAGGACAGTTAAATATTGGTGCTGGTGATTCAATTTGTGAAAATTACTTAATTGATTTATTAAAACAATTTCATCATCTTTATCCAACAATCAAAATCAATGTTGTCAATGGAACTTCTATTGAAACAGTTGAACATTTAAAAAATGGAACGATTGATCTTGCCTTTATCAATCTTCCTTTTGATGATGAAAGTCTAGCAATGAAAGAATGTTTAACAATTCATGATATCTTTATCTCTAAAGAAAAAGATGATCATCTTTACAGCTATCAAGAAATTGCGAAAAAGAATCTTATTCTTTTAGAAAAATCAAGTAATTCAAGAAATTATATTGATAAATACTTTGCTAAACATGGTATTTTATTAAAACCCGAAATGGAACTCGGAGCACATCACTTACTCTTAGAATTTACTCATGCCAATTTAGGAAATGCGTGTGTTGTTAAAGAATTCTCTCATGATTTTTTAGAAAAAAATAAAGTTTATGAAATACAATTAAAAAAGCCCCTTCCTTCAAGAAGCATTGGCTATGCTTATCTTAAAAGAAGAAGCTTATCACAAGCAACTTTAAAGTTTATCGAATTAATTGATCAATTTGATAAATCAATTTAGATTCAAGTTTAGATAAAGAAAGACTTGCTTTAACAAGTAAAGGAATATCGAAAGATATTTCTTTTTCTTTATATTTTAATAACACATGAACAATTTCACCTAATGGATGTTCCTTCAAAGTTAAATGAATAAAGACTGGCCCTCCATTATTAACAAAATAATCACTTAATAAAAAATCACATTCATTTAAAATAGTAAATCCATTAATCTTTTTCATCACTTCTTCAAATAAATTAGGATTTTCAACAATATAATCCTTTAATCTTTCTTCAATCAATTCTTTTGTTTTTTTCACTAAAATATCTGCTTCATCTTGATGTTTTGCTTTAACCCCTAAACGAATTCTTACATATTCCTCTGAAGCGTATAAAGCAATAGAAACCTCTTTTTGACTTTGAACAATATCATCAATCATGGTAGCTGCTGCCGATTCTCCGACACCTTGAGTTACAATATCATACGTATAGATTTTAGCTTGACGATATTTTTCTAAATATGGTTGAAGCTGATGATCAACAACATATGTCATTTCTTTTGGTGGCCCAGGAAGATTAACAATCATTTTTTTATCTTTAGACATCACACACCCATTAGCAGTTCCTATTGGATTATCTAAAACATAACAATCTTTAGGAAAATAAGCTTGTTTAAAGTTATTATCCGTCACTTGATCTAGTTGTGATACAAAGCAGCATTTATCATTCACTTTTTTGGCTTCTGCTTCATTATAAATCATTTCTAAGCCTAAATACTTTGCAGATAATTCTTTTGTGAGATCATCTTCAGTTGGTCCTAGCCCACCTGTAGTAATAACACAATCACATCCTCTATTAAAAGCAATTTCTAAGCAATCTAAAAATCTTTGTGAATTATCTCCTACTACCGTTTGAAAGAAAACATTAAAACCTAATTCCTTACACATTTTTTGTAAATAAGTTGCATTGGTATTGACAATTTCTCCAAGTAACAATTCTGTTCCAACATTAATAATTTCTACGTTCATACACGTCCTCCTTACAAAAAAAGAAGTATAAAGATACTTCTAAATTAATGAAAATCCTAAAAAGCTAACCACCATCATAATTACACCAGCAAGTAAAACTCCTAGCATAACGGCAATCGTTGTTGATTTAAAATCCATATCTAAAATACTAGCTGCAAGTGTTCCTGTCCATGCACCTGTCCCTGGAAGTGGAATTCCTACAAATAATAATAAAGCAACAAAAGTACTTCTTCCTACTTTTTCTTGAAGCTTCTTTCCACCTCTTTCACCTTTGTCTAAACACCAAGTGAAAAATTTACAAATAACTGGTTTATCACAACCCCATACTAAAACCTTTCTAGCAAATAAGTAAATAAAAGGTACAGGTACCATATTTGCTAAAATACAAACAATATAAGATGGAATAATTGGTAATCCTAATCCTTGAGAAACAGGAATTGCTCCTCTAAGTTCAATTAAAGGTACCATTGATATTAATGCAATATATAAATAATTCATCTAAAATCTCCTTTTTAACATTCTCATTATAACAAACCAAACAGATTTGACAACATCCTTTTATTTTCTACGATATGCAACTTGGTTAAAAGTATACTTGTCTACACGATAATAAGTATACCCATATTCAATACATTTACCATTATGTAAGCATGTAATCGATAAAACTCTAAGCAAAGGTGTCACCGGATCAACTTGTAAATATTTTCCTAGTTCTTCACCCGCTAAAACCGCATCAATTTGTTGATCGGAAAAAGCAATATGTAAATTGAGATCATTTTCAAAATGATTAAATAAAGATGTACTGGATACTTCTAAAGGAATATCTCCTGTTAAATCATAATTACAGTAATCATCTTCAAAACATAAAGGCTCTCCGTTTACAAGTCTTACACGTTTAACGTGCCATACTTTATTATCTTCTAAAGCCATTTCTTTTTTCATTAAATCTGTAGCTTCTTCAAGTTCATTTAAAACAACATGACTTGTACAATCTTCTTTTTTCTTAGCACAGTCTTCTGTAACACTGTTTAATCCATCAAAACTTTTAAATCTGGATTTTTTACAAACAAATGAGCCAACTTTAGGAACAGAATAGATTATGTTTTCATTGATTAAATCTGTTAAAGCTTGGCGCACTGTCATTCGGGTAACACCAAAAAGTTCACACAAAGCATGTTCACTTTCAATTTGTTCATTTTCATTATATTTTTCATCTTCAATATTTTGAATAATATATTCTTTAATTTTGACATATTGTGGTTTTCTTTTCACCATAACATCATCCCCTCGGCTTGTACTATACCATATATAAACATGTTTTGAAAAGAAAAAGAAGCAAATTTCTTTGCTTCTAAATTTCGCTACCTTCAAATTGTGATTGATAAAGTGAGGCATAGAATCCACCTTTTTCTAACAATTCATCATGATTACCAATTTCTACAATGTCGCCATCCTTCATGACAATGATTGTATTGGCATCACGAATTGTTGATAAACGATGTGCAATAACAAAGCTTGTACGTCCTTCCATTAATTTTTCCATACCTTTTTGAATAAGCACTTCTGTACGTGTATCAACTGAAGAAGTTGCTTCATCTAAAATAAGAATTTTAGGATCTTTTAGAAACGCTCTCGCAATCGTTAATAATTGTTTTTGTCCTTGTGAAATATTTGATGTTTCTTCATCAAGAACCGTATCATAACCATCTTCTAAGGTATTGACAAAATGATCTACATACGCCATTTCACAGGCATTTTTTACTTCTTCATCACTGGCATCTAATTTACCATACATCAAGTTTTCTTTAATTGTTCCATTAAAAAGCCATGTATCTTGTAAAACCATTCCAAACAAACTTCTTAAATCATGTCTTGAAAAATCTTTAATATCATGACCATCGATCATAATTGAACCTTTATTTAATTCATAAAAGCGCATCAACAATTTAACAATCGTTGTTTTTCCTGCTCCTGTTGGACCAACAATAGCGACTGTTTGTCCAGCATGAACATGCATATTGAAATCATGAATAATTGTTTTTTCTGGAAGATAACCAAAATTAACTTGATTGAAAGTAACTGAACCATGTAATTTTTCAACTTCATCTGTTTCAATTTTAACGGTTTCAACTTCTAATTCTTCTTCCTCTAAGAACTCAAATACACGTTCAGCTGCCGCTGCTGTACTTTGTAACATATTCATTGTTTGAGCAAGTTGAGCAATTGGTTGATTGAATTGGCGTACATATTGGATAAAGGCTTGAATATCACCAATCGTAATCGTATTACCCCCTGCTAAAAAACCACCTAATAAACAAACACTTACATATCCTAAGTTTCCTACAAAGTTACTTAAAGGTTGCATTAAACCTGATAAAAATTGAGATTTCCATGCTGAATCATAAAGCGCATCATTATATTCATTAAAAGTTTTAACAGAATCTTCTTCCCCATTAAAGGCTTTAACAACATCATGAGCACCATACATTTCTTCAATATGACCATTGACATCTCCTAAGCTTTTTTGTTGTCTGCTAAAATACTTTTGAGAATGTTTCATAACAAACATAATAAGTAACATCGAAAATGGTAAAACAAGTACCGCAATCAAAGTCATCTTTACTGAAATCGTAAGCATCATAATAAAGATTCCAACAACTGTAACAGAAGATGTAATCACTTGCGATAAACTTTGATTGAGTGATTGTGCAATTGTATCAATATCATTGGTTACTCTACTTAAAGTGTCTCCACTAGAATGTCTATCAAAATAACTTAAAGGCATTCTTGACATCTTCTTAGATAAAGAGCTTCTTAAATCATAAGCAACTTTTTGTGAAATCGAAGATGTAATAAATCCTTGAATAAAACTAAAGAGTGCACTGACAAGATAGAAACCAACAAGAATCAAACAGATCATACCAATATAATCAAAATCAATTCCTCCTGTATTACTTACCTTGGCCATAATTCCTTCAGATAATTTATCTGTTGCTTTAGCAAGAATCTTTGGTCCTACAATTGTAAAAATCGTTGATCCTACCGCAAAAATAATAACAACCGCTAATTTAAAATAATAAGGTTTTAAATAAACAAATAATTTCTTTAATGTTCCTTTAAAATTCTTGGCTTTTTCACCATTACCTCTCATTCCACGACCCATTGGTCCACGAGGCCCTTGTCTTCTTCTTTCATTACTCATGACTTAGTTCCTCCTTAGATAATTGAGAATAGGCAATTTCTTGATAAACCTGACATGATTTCATTAATTCATCATGTGTTCCTTTACCAACAATTCTTCCTTCATCAAGGACAATGATTTGGTCTGCATCCATAATAGAAGCAATACGTTGTCCTACTAATAAAACTGTACTTTTTGTCTTTTTAACAAGTTGATTTAATTCTTGACGAAGTTTAGCATCTGTTTTGAAATCAAGTGCTGAAAAACTATCATCAAAAATATAAATATCTGGATTTTTTGCAATAGCACGAGCAATCGCAAGTCTTTGTTTTTGACCACCAGAAACGTTTGTTCCACCTTGTGAAATTTCCATATCAAAACGTTCTTCTTTTTGATCAATAAATTCTTTTGCTTGAGCAACTCGAATCACTTCTTCTAATTCTTCATCTGTTGCCTCTGGTGCACCATATTTTAAATTAGAACGAATTGTTCCAGAAAATAAGTTTCCTTTTTGAGGAACAAGTCCAATACGATCACGTAATTCATGTTGTGTCATCTCACGAACATCAACCCCTGCAACCTTAATACTTCCTTCACTGACTTCATAAAAACGAGGTACTAAATTAATAAGTGTTGATTTTCCTGAACCAGTAGAGCCAATAAAGGCTGTTGTTTGTCCAGGTTTAGCAACAAAATCAATATCTTTTAAAACCGGTTCACTTGCCCCTGGATAAGCAAATGAAACATGATTAAATTCAACAAGTCCTTTTTTACTTTCATCTAAAGCAACTGGATTTGTTGGATCTTGAATCGTTGGCTTAGTTTCAATGATTTCATAAACACGATTAGCAGCAACACTAGCTCGAGGTAACATAATAGCAATCATTGCAATCATTAAAAAGGCCATAATAATTTGCATTGCATATTGCATAAAGGCCATCATTTGTCCAATTGCTAAATTACCTAAATCGATTTGTTTAGAACCATAATAGACAATGACTAAAGTAACGACATTAAAGATAAACATCATAATTGGCATAATAGAAGCCATTGATCTATTAACAAATAAGTTTAAATTTGTAACATCTTTGTTGGCTTTATCAAAACGATCTTCACTATGTTTTTCATTACCAAAAGCACGAATAACAAGCATTCCTGATAAATTTTCACGCATTGTGAGATTTAAACGGTCAATTAAATTTTGAATAATTTTGAATTTTGGCATAACTACAGCAAACGCAACCGCCATCACACCAAAAATAACAAGAATAACAACTGCAATGATCCATGTCATTGATGGTGATTCCTTTAAAACTTTAATTAAAGCCCCAATACCAATAATTGGTGCAAAACATACAATACGTAAAAGCATCATTGTCACCATTTGTACTTGAGTAATATCATTTGTTGTACGTGTAATAAGTGACGCTGTTGAAAAATGATTAAATTCTTCATTAGAAAAGCTTTCTACTTTTTCAAAAACATCTTTTCTTAAAGCTCGCGCTACACCAGCACCAACTTTTGTCGCAAAGAAAGCAACTGAAATTGCAGCCACTGTTCCAAGTAAAGCAATTCCTAACATCTTTAAACCTGTTTTAAAAATATAATCGGTTTGTACTTTGTCAATGTCAGCACCTAATTTTTTATATTCAGCTTTAACACCATTACCGGCTGCAATTTTTAAAGTACTTTCACCCATTGTACCTATTCTTGTATCCATGTCTTCAAACATCTTTGATTTTTGACTTTCATCCATAAAAGAAATCGCATCATAAACACTCATATTTGGAGGTAATTGTCCAAATTTTTCTTGATACTCTTTACTAGAAGTATCCATACTATCAAGCGAAGTAATAATTAACATCGGTTTCATTAAAATATCTTCTAATTCACTTTCTTCATCACTTGATAAATCTTTCAATTGATAAACTGTTTTTCCTTTAGCCTTAGGAAATGTATCAAGGATATCTTGATTGACTTTACTAACTTTTTTATAATCTTTTTTTACTGTTTTTTGATCCTTTTGATCAACAAACAATAATAAATGTTGATAAGTTTCTTCCGTTAAAACATCTGAAACAGGTGAAGCAAATCCCCCTGCTTGAATTCCCACTGAAACAATATCACTCATATAATCTGGTAAAGTTAATTCAGTTTGTGCTTGTACAAACAATAAACAAATACAAGCAAGAATTAAATACCAGAATTTCTTTAAATATCCTTTAATCTTGAACATCTAACTCCTCCTTCATTAAACGAATATTCTTTTCAAAGATTTGACAATACGTTTTCATTCTATCTAAATCTTCTTTATTTATTCCTCCAAATAAGCGTGTTGTAAACATTTTCATGCCATCTTTACAACTTTTAATTTCATTTTTTCCCTTTTCTGTAATATGTAATGAGACATTTCTTTTATCATGTCTACTTACAACTTTTTCAATAAAACCTGCTTTTTCTAAACGTTGTAATCTTACTGATAAAGTAGCCGGTGTGATGTTTAAACGTTCTGCAAGTATTTTTTGATTCGGATGATCAAAATGATCAATCAGACCTAACAAATAACACTGATCAGCAGATAATCCTTCCCTATTGCTTTTTTTACTAGTAAGTTCTTGAATATTTTTATGGAGAGATTTAAATTGTAAAAAGATTTCTTTAATATCCTCAAATTCCAATAGATCCATAAGACACCTCCTATTAGTTAGTATACTAAACATTATAGTTAGCGCACTAATCAATGTCAATATATTTAGTACGCTAATTATTTTTTTATAAAAAAAAGGAGTCTTAACTCCTTACTTGGCCATTTCCATAAATCATATATTTTGTAGAAGTAATTTCCTGTAAACCAAGTGGGCCTCTAGCATGAAGCTTTTGTGTAGAAATACCCACTTCTGCCCCAAAACCAAACTGTCCCCCATCACTAAAACGTGTAGAAGCATTATGATAAACACAAGCCGAATCTAAAGACTCCATGAAATATTTTGCTGTTTCTTTATTTTCGGTAATAATCGATTCTGAATGTTTTGTTGAATAGTTATAAATATGTTCAATCGCTTCTTCAATATCATCTACAACTTTTATATTACAAATATAATCATCATATTCTGTAGCATAATTTTTTTCAGTAGCTTCTAGACAATCTATGATTTTTCTTGTTTTTTCATCACCATAGATTTGTACATTTTTAAATATTTCTTGAAGTTTTGGTAAGAATTCTGGTGCTACTTTTTGATGAACAAGAATCGTTTCAATTGCATTACATACAGATGGTCTTTGGATCTTTGCATTTTTTGCAATTTCTAAAGCCATATCAAGATTGGCTTCTTGATCAACATAAAGATGACAAATTCCTGCTCCTGTTTCAATTACTGGAACAGTTGCATTTTTAACAACATATTGAATAAGCCCTGCACTTCCACGAGGAATAATGACATCTACATAATCATGGGCTTGAATTAAATCTAAAGTTTCTTCACGCTTTTTTGTTTCAATAAGAGTAACCGTATGTGTTGGTAAAACATCTTGAATAGCCTCATTTATAATTTGAACTAAAATGCGATTTGAATGAATGGCTTCTTTACCACCTTTTAAAACACAAACATTGTTTGTTTTAATACATAAACTGGCAATATCTACTGTTACATTAGGTCTTGATTCATAAATTACCCCAATCACTCCTAAAGGAATTCTGATTTGTTGAATCACTAAACCATTGGGTCTTTTAATTTCTCTTACAAGAGTTCCAATAGGATCTTGTAAATCAATTACTTTTAAAATATCTTTTGCCATCGCTTCAATACGTTCTTTATTTAATAATAAACGATCAACCATTGATTCTTTAATACCATTATTTTTAGCTTCTGCAATATCTTTTTGATTTTCTTGAATAATCAATTCACTTTTTTGAATTAATGCCTCAGAAATATTTTTTAAAGCTTTATTTTTTACTTCTGGTTTAACATTTTGCATAAAACGACATGCTTTTTTAGCTTCTTTAAGTTGTTCCCTAATCATAATTTCACCCCTTATTAATGACTAGATTATCCGCATGAATCACTTCATCATAATCTTTATAATGTAAAATACTTTCTATTTCATTACTATGATGATCTTTAATCAATTTTAACTCATCACTTGAATAATTCGTAATACCTCTTGCTATTAAGTGTCCTTTAAAAGAAAGAACATCAATGACACTACCTTGCATAAATGAACCTTCAACTTCTTTGATTCCTTTAGGTAGTAAACTTGTATGTGTTTTTAAAGCCTCACATGCACCATCATCAACAATGACTTTTCCCTTAGGAGAACTACGATACATGATCCAATGATCTCTAGCACTTAAAGTGCGCCCCGCTTTTCCACTAAAATATGTTCCAATTTGTTTTCCTTCTAATAAATCAATAAGAGCTGTTTCATTGTTGCCATTAACGATGGCCATATCTCCTCCATAATCATTAACGATTTTTGCAGCACGCAATTTTGTCACCATCCCACCTGTACCAAATTGACTACTTGAATCTTTCGCAAAGTTCATAATTTTATCATCCACAAGTTCAATATCACTTAATAATTTTGCATTGGAATTGGTATGAGGATTATCATTATAAAGTCCATCAATATCTGAAACTAAAACAAGTAATTGTGCATCTACAATAGGTAATAGCAAGGCAGATAATGTATCATTATCTCCTACTTTGATTTCATCTACCGCTAATGTATCATTTTCATTAATAATAGGAATCACATCATAATCTAAAATAGAAGATAAAGCATAGCTTAAATTCATCAAACGTTTACGATGATCAAAATCATCATGATTTAATAAAATCTGTGCACATTTTAAATGAAACAATGAAAATAAATCTTCATAAATTTGCATCAAATGTGCTTGTCCAATAGCCGCAAGTGCTTGTTTTTTAGAAATTTCTTTAGGTTTTTCACTTATATTTAAAACACCCATTCCTGAAGAAATCGCTCCTGATGAAACAAGTGTTACTTTTAACCCTTTACGTTTTAAAATAGCTATTTGTTGGATGAGTTTTAAAATTCTTTCTTTATCTAGTTGTCCATCTTCATTACACAAAGAAGTCGAACCAATTTTTATAATAACATGTTTAACATGTTCTAAATTTCTCATGTTTACACCTACTTTTCATTTTTTCTTATTATACAGAAAAGAAAGGCAATTGACAACAAGTGAATACATTTGAAACGCTTTTATAGCTATAATAATTTTTTATTATTATCTTTCATATATCTAGATAAATGATAAAATAGAACATATTATTAAGGGGGAAAATTAAAATGAATCTCATTATTCCAGAAAACTATGATCCTGTGTTATCTTTAAGACAAACACAAGAAGCAATTAAATACATAAGAGATACATTTCAAAAAGAATTTGGAAGAGCTTTAATGTTAGAAAGAATTTCAGCACCACTTTTTGTTCAAAAAAGTAGTGGTTTAAATGATAATCTAAATGGTGTAGAAAAACCTGTTTCTTTTAAAATTAAATGTTTTGAAAATGATGATATTGAAGTTGTGCATTCACTTGCTAAATGGAAAAGAATGGCACTTAAAAAATATGGTTTTGGTGTTCGTGAAGGACTTTATACGAATATGAACGCTATTAGAAAAGATGAAGAACCTGATAACTTACATTCGTATTATGTTGATCAATGGGATTGGGAACGTGTCATCGAAAAAGAAGATCGTAATATTACAACACTAAAAAATCATGTTAAAAAGATTTTTAAAGTCATTAAACATATGGAACATGAAGTTTGGTATAAATACCCTCATGTTGTCAATCGTTTACCAGATCGTGTCCATTTCATTACTGCACAAGAATTAGAAAATCAATATCCTGATTTATCACAAAAAGAAAGAGAAAATAAAATCTGTAAAGAATTTGGTTGTGTCTTTGTTATGCAAATCGGTAATGTTTTACAAAGTGGACAAAAGCATGATGGACGTGCACCAGACTATGATGATTGGAAACTCAATGGTGACTTGTTATTCTGGTACGAACCATTACAATGTGCCTTAGAAATCTCATCAATGGGTATCCGTGTGGATGAAGATTCTTTAGTTGAACAATTAAAGAAAGAAAACTGTGAAGATCGTTTAAATCTTCCATATCATCAAGCCATCGTGAATAAAGAATTACCTTACACTATCGGTGGTGGTATTGGTCAATCAAGACTTTGTATGTTACTTTTAAATCGTGCTCATATTGGTGAAGTACAAGCAAGTATTTGGCCCCAAGAAATGATCGATGAATGTGAAAAAAATAATATTCATTTATTATAAAAAAAATCTATCCATGCGATAGATTTTTTATGTCTAAATAAATAATAAAGGATTCCTACAAAAATAAGGAATCCTAAAATAAAGAAAGCAAATAACCCACTTATAACTCCACAAAGTAAGACTGTCATCAATAATATGATTATAATATAAACTAAAAGAAATATTTTTTAAATTTCCTACCATTTCCTTTAGGAAATGTACTCTTTGTTTCTTTTTTTATCTCTTGTTTAAAATCATCAACAACTTGTTTGTTTTGTTTTTGTTGTTTCATCTTCAAAATGAATAATTACTTTTTCTTCTTTCATATTTTTTCTCAAAAAAAGAATTATAGTTTAAAACTATAATTCTAATGTATCACTCTTTTTATATCATAAATTCCTTGAATACGTTCAAGATTAGCAATTGCACGATTTAAATGTTCAGCATCATCAACACCAATCTTTAATTTAATTAAAGCTCTACCATCATCTGATGCATCCGCATGAATATTTAAAATATTGATTTTCATTTGTCCTAAAACCGTAATAATATCATTTAATAAATTTGTACGATCTAAGCCATCAATTTGTAAATCAGCATCAAATTTCAAATTAGAAAGTGATGCAAAATCCCAATAAACATCAATTAAACGGCTTTGAATTTCTTTTTGTTTAATATTTGGACAATCCACACGATGAACTTTGATTCCTTGTCCTTGAGAAACATAACCAGTAATTTGATCTCCAGGAATTGGATTACAACATTTAGAAAGTTGAATCTTTAATCCTGAAACACCTTTAACAACAACTCCATTATTAGATGTCGTTTTTTCTAATTTTTCTCTTTGTTCATTATTTTTTTGTAAGATTTTAGATAAGTTATCAAAGAAACCTGTTTTCTTTGGATTTACTTTTTCTAAAAGTGTTGCTACTGAAAGATTTTTCTTTCCAATAAAATAGAAAATATCATCTAAACTTCTTGCTCCAAAAGCACCTAAATATGTTTTATAAGTTTCTGGATCCAAGAATTTCTTTTCATCAAGTCCACGTTTTTTGATTTCATCTTTTAAGATTTTCTTACCATCTTCAATCGTATCTTTCTTAGTTTCAGCTTCTTTTTTAGCGAGGAAAGTACGAATTTTATTACGAGCTCCTGCGGTTCTTACAAATTTCAACCAATCTTCACTTGGTCCAGCGGATTGTTTGTTGGTTTTGATTTCACAAACATCTCCTGTATTTAATTTTGTATCAATAGGCACCATGACATTATTGACAATCGCACCAACTGTATGATGTCCTACTTCTGTATGAATACGATAAGCAAAATCAACTGGTGTTGAACCGTTAGGAAGTTCAACAATTTTTCCTTGTGGCGTTAAAACATAAACATTGGCTTCAAAAATATCACGAGAAATGGAGTCATAATATTCTTTGGCATCGCCATCTTTGATATCATCTGACAAAGAAATAAATTCTCGTAACCATTGAAGTTTTTCTCCAATTTCTTTTTGTTCTGCTTTGGCAGAATAACCTTTGCCTTCTTTATAACGCCAATGAGCAGCAACCCCAAGTTCAGCAAGCTCATCCATTTCTTCAGTACGAATTTGGATTTCAAAAGTATTACCATCTTCGCCAATAACAGAAGTATGAAGTGATTGATACATATTTGGTTTAGGCATAGCAATATAATCTTTAAAACGTCCTGGAATTGGACGATAATGATCATGAATCAATCCTAAAACACTATAACAATCAAGTTTATTTTGTAAAATAATACGGAGTGCATAAAGATCATAAAGTTCATCAAAACGTTTATGTTTTTTAAACATCTTCTTATAAATACTATAGATAGATTTCGCACGACCTAAAATACGATATTGATAATGATTTTCCTTTAATAAGTTTTCAACTTCTTCCATCATCTTCGCCACAGATTCTTTTCGCTCATCTTGTTTTGTTTGAAGAAGTCGCGCAATATCATGATAAGCAATTGGATCTAAATAAGATAAAGAAAGATCTTCCAATTCTGTTTTAATATCGCTCAACCCTAAACGATGAGCAATCGGCGTATAGACTTCTAAAGTTTCTCGAGAAATACGTTTTTGTTTTTCTGGGGGCATGAATTGTAATGTACGCATATTGTGTAAACGATCGGCAAATTTGATCAAGATAACACGTATATCTTTAGCCATCGCAATATAGATTTTACGATGATTTTCAGCATATACATCTGCTTCATCTTTAAATGGCATTTTAGAAATCTTCGTAACACCTTCAACAAGGGTCGTTACTTCTTCTCCAAATTCTTTCACCATTTCTTCACGTGATACATCACAATCTTCCATGACATCGTGTAAAAGACCCGCTGTAATGGTAAGTGGTCCTGTTTGTAATGTTGATAAAATATAAGCAACCCAAATCAAATGAATTGTATAAGGTTCTCCACTTTTACGTTTTTGTCCTTCGTGTTTAACCATGATATAATCATAAGCTTTTTTAATAAGCTTCATATCATCTTCATTGGTAATATAACGTCTACATGATTCATAGACATCTTCTATAGTGACTTTATCTCCAGCTTTTTTAAACTCTTTCATATTATAACCCCCTCATATGATAAAAGAGAGTTTCCTCTCTTTTATTTAATAAGTTAATACTGAATAGACATTATAGTCTTTTAATTTTTCTCTACCTTTTAGAGCTTCAAGTTCAATTAAAAAGGCAATTCCTACAACTTTACCACCAAGTTGTTCAACAAGTTGAATAGTTGCTTCAACTGTTCCACCTGTAGCAAGTAAATCATCAATAATAACAACATTTTCACCAGGTTTGATACTATCAGCATGAATATGAACTTCATTTTTTCCATATTCTAAATCATAACTTGCTGAAACTGTTTCTCTTGGTAATTTTCCTGGTTTTCTAACAGGTACAAACCCTGCATTTACTTTGTAAGCAACAGGACATCCAAATAAAAAACCTCTTGCTTCAGGACCAGCAACAACATCTACTTGAACTCCAAGTCCATCGATCCATTTAGCGAATGTGTCAATTGATTCTTTATAAGCTTCTTTATCTTTTAATAAAGGTGTTACATCTCTAAAAATAATTCCTTCTTCAGGGAAATCTTTAATATCTTCAATATATTTTTTAAAGTCCATTTTATGTACTCCTCCTATTTCTATTATAACAAACTTTTATTATCAAGGAAACTATTTCATATCCTCTATAATCATATTTATTGATTCTGTATTTAAATATTTATTAATTTTTAAAGTTCCTATTAAAGAAATTGTCTTTTTTCGTTGTAATTGCTCAATTTCATTCGAACAATTAAAATAAAGTGCTTGTAAATTACCTTTATTTAAAGGAATATCGAAACGTAAATGTTTCCCATCAGATAATACACGACTGGTAAAATTCGTAATATCTTTTAAAACAAATTTCATTTCTTCATTACATTGACCATACGGCTCTAACAATTCTAATTCTTTAACAGCTGGTAAAGTAAGCTCATTTAATTCAATTTGAATTCCTTCAAGAACTTTTTCATTAGAAAAAGTATGTGTTGTTAAGTAGGTATGCAATGCTTCTTTTAAAGTTAACACTTCATCTTTAGCTACTTGAAAACCACCCGCTAAAGCATGTCCACCATATTGTACAAAATAATTTTTTAAATCATCAAAGATTTGATTTAAAGGAATACTTTCAATACTTCTGGCACTTCCTCGATACACTTCATTTTTTTCATCATATTTCATCACAAAACTCGGCTTTTGAAATTCATGAGTATACTTACCAGCAATTAAGCCTACAATTCCTTCATGAACTTCTTGATTATAGCTATATAAAAATTCATCTTTTTGACTATTTTCTAAAATATTTTTGTATTGTTCATTTGTAAGAGATTGTCTTTTACTATTGATTTTTTTAGCGTATTGAGAAATTTGGATTGCAAATTTTTGATCGACATCCTTTAAAAAATAATGTACTAAATGATTTGGATTAACAAGCTCTGGTAGTCTTCCAAAGGAATTGATCTTAGGTGCAATATTAAAACCTAAAGTTGTTGTATTATATTTTTGATTTTCACCAATTAAAAGTTCTAATTGAAGATATTTTTCTTCATTCATAAATTGCAGACCTCGCGAAACAAGCGATTTATTTTCATCAACTAAAGGCATCATATCTGAAATCGTCGTAATAGCTGCTAAAGAAAATAAATATTTATCATGTTTTCCAAGCAAACTACTGGCAAGTTTATACGCTAAAAAACCTCCACATATTTCTTTAAATGGATAATCCGGTGACATTTTTGTATGAATGATTGCACATGCATCCGGCAATTCGTCATAATCATGATGATCAATAACAATAACATCAATACCAAGTTCATTAGCTAAATCAATAGCTTCATACGCTTTAATACCATTATCTACTGTAATTAACAAAGAATATCCTTTTTCATACATTTGTTGAACTCTTTCTTTATTTAGTCCATAACCATCTTCAAAACGATTAGGAATATGATACCCTACTTTTTTCCCTAATTCTAAAAAAGCTTGAACAAGAATGGCTGTTGACAAGATTCCATCACAATCATAATCTCCATAAATACATATTTTTTCATCATTTTCCAAAGCTTCTTGTATACGATCTAAAACTAAATCCGCATCTAAAAACAATGAAAAATCATGATAAATCAATCTTTTTGAAGTATGTCCTTGAACATCTTGTTCATTATATTCTCTTTGTGCAAAAATCTTTGCAAGTAAAGAATGTATTGAATACTTTTGCATATATTCATTATAGTTATGTATTTCTTTTATATCCCAGTTCATAAAATCTCCTTAAATAAAAAATAGTTGTTACCAACTATTTTGAAATGAATTCTTGAAATGCTGCTAAATCGAGTGTACTTGCTTCTTTAACTGCTTGTATACTTAAATAATCAAAAATTTCCGAAAATTGTAAATTCATTACATCATCAATAATATCACACATTGGTAGACTCTTTTGAGATTTCCATTTAATATTGAATAAATAATTTCTTATTTCTTTTTCGGATATATTATCTATTTTTTGCTTACGAAACTCATGAGCTTTTAATTTGATTAGAAAATCTAAATCATATTTACCAAATTTATAATCCAGTTTTTCATTCATGATAAACCAACTCCCACTTCGTCTATTATAGATGAAAATTCGACATAAAGGAAGTCTTTTATGAAAAGAAAACTTATCAATTCATTCATTATTCTTTCTGCTAGTTCAGCTATCTCTAAAATATTTAGTATTTTAAATAGAATGTTGCTTTCCAGGCTTCTTCCTTTAGAAGCCATGTCATTATATCTTGTCATTATGCCAACACTTTCTTTGTGTTTAACACTTGGACAGGTTGGGATTCCTTCTGCTGTTTTTCGTCTTATATTACATCCAAAATATAAAAACTACAAAGTCATTATTACCGCAATTATTCTATCCTTTTTTTCTGTCATTGTTATTTGTGGAACCCTCTTTATTTTAAGTCCTTTCATTGCTCATTCTTTATTAAAAAACGATTATACTCTTTATCCCATTTTATCCTTTTTAATTTTTATTCCATTGATTGCTATCAGTGGTATTATTAAAAACTATTATTTAGCCAAAGGGCATGTCTATGTCATTGCTAAAAGCCAAATTGTCGAAGAAACTTCACGTTTATTATTTACCTATTTATTTTTAAAAACTCCTTTAAGTTCATCCTTACCTTTTTTAGTAACAATCGCTTATTTATCAATGAGTTTTGGTGAATTGATGTCAATTATCTATCTACTTCTTTTAAGTCGTAAAAGATATTCTTTTACTCCTTTAAAAAACATAAATAAGCAAAACTTGATTATGAAAGATCTTTTAAACATTTCTTTGCCTTTAACAGGTTCACGACTTTACCATTGTTTTATGAATTTTTTAGAGCCCATTCTTTTAATTCATGTTTTAACTCGACTTGGTTTAACTCAAAACTTTATCCAAGACCAATATGCCATCCTTTCTGGCTATGTCGTCTCGATGCTTGTCACGCCTACTTTTTTTTGTACGATCATCTATCGCCTCTATTTGCCTATTGCTACAGATGATCTTTATTATCATAAAAGTAATACTTTTTTACATCTTCTTTATGCTTTACTTATTTGTTTTCTTATTGGTCTTCCTTTTACTTTAATTTTCTATTTTTTTCCAAAACGATCCCTTATGATTCTTTACAATACAACAAGTGGCTATCAACAATTAAAATACATGTCTTTTCCTTTTTTACTATTTTATTTACAAACACCCCTTTCTACAATTTTACAAGCTAAAAATAAAAATAAAGTGATGTTTATCATCTCTATGATTGAATGTACTTTAGAAATTATCTTAACTTATACTTTATCTCATTATCTTTATGTTAACGCTATTTTGATTAGTTTATTTACAGGATTGATTACAACCTTAACTTTAAGTGCAATTTATTGTTTTAAAATAATAAAAGACACTTCTTTATCTTGAAGTGTCTAATTTTTTTAACCAATTTGAAAATACTTCTAAACCTTCTTTGACAATTTGTGAATCATTTGCAAGTCCAAAACGTAGATGATTTTCCACATCAAAGCAACATCCCGGTACAAAGAAGACCCCTGTTTCTTCTTGTAACTTTTCACAGAAAGTATTTGAATCTATTTTGTAATCATATTTTAGGAAACAAACTGTTCCATATTTTGGAATAACACAAGAAAGATGAGGATGAGCTTTTAACCATTCTTTCAAGTAACACTTATTTTCTTCTAAAATCTCACGATTTCTTTTTAAAATTTCTTTACTATATTTTAAAGTAAGTGCCCCTAAATAATCATTGATTGGTCCACTACTAATAATTGAATAATCACGTCTTTCATTGATTAAACGAATAAGTTCTTTATCTTTTGTTTTGATCCAACCAACACGAAGTCCAGGAGTTGATAAAACTTTAGAAAGTCCTGAGGTTGCTATTCCTTTTTCATAAAGATCACTAATGGATTCTTCTTGATAAAGTCCTCGATAGATTTCATCAACAAGAACATAGAGATCATGCTTTTTACATATTTGAATCAGTTGATGCATTTCTTCATGATCTAAAGTTGTTCCTGTAGGATTGTTTGGTAAATTCAAACAAATCATTCTTGTATTTTCTCTAATATTTTTTTCTAATTCTTCAAAATCAATTTTCCATTCATTTTCTTCTTTTAAATGAATAAAATCAACTTCTACCCCTAAAGATTCAGGAAAACTATAAAGTTGTTGATACGTTGGTAAAAATGATAAAATATGATCATTTGTTGAAAGTAATGTCATTAAAACAAGTTCATTGGCATTGACACCACCATGGCAAATAGCAATTTCTTCATCATCACCACTTTGATATAAACTTAAAATACCTTTTTTTAATTCATGAGAACCTTCAATAGCACCATAATCTAAAGAAAGATTCATTAAATCTTCTAATGAATCTTTCTTATCATACGCTAATAATTCCTTTAAAGTTAAAGATTTAGCAACTGTATCTGCTAAGTTATAGCGACAGTTATTTTCATGCAAAGTCATATAAGACTCTACTTCAAAACGTTGTAGTTTCACTAGTGCATAACCTTCTTTAAGAAATCTTGAGCACGTTCAGTTTTAGGATTTTCATAGAAAGCTTTTGCATCATTTTCTTCAACGATTTTACCATTTTCTAAGAAAATAACACGATCAGCAACTGTTTTAGCAAACCCCATTTCATGAGTAACAACAATCATTGTCATTCCTTCTTTAGCAAGTTGTTGCATAACTTCTAATACTTCAATAACCATTTCTGGATCTAAGGCACTTGTTGGTTCATCAAAAAGCATGATTTCAGGGCTTGTACATAAGCTTCTCGCAATCGCTACCCTTTGTTTTTGTCCACCTGAAAGTTTATTTGGATACTCATCTTTTTTATCTAATAAGCCAACTCTTGTAAGATAGTTACAAGCTATTTCATTGGCTTTTTCTTCCTCCATGTGACGTACTTTTGTAAGTGAAAGTGTTAAGTTTTCTAAGACTGTCATATGTGGAAATAAATTGAAATGTTGGAAAACAAATCCCATTTTATTTCTTAATTCTTGATAATTAGATTTCTTTGGATCTAATACTTCTCCGTTGAGGTATACATGTCCTGTTTCTGGTACTTCTAAACCATGAATACATCTTAAAACTGTACTCTTACCTGAACCAGAAGGGCCAATTAAACACACAATTTCTCCTTTTTTGACTTCAAGAGAAACATCGTCAACCGCTTTTACTTTTTTAAATTGTTTTGATATATGTTCAACTTTAATCACTTTCAGCCAACCTCTTTTCTACATATCTACCTAAATAAGAAATACTAATTGTTATAATTAAATAATAAACAGCAACAATACAATAAGGAGACATAACGTCATAATATTGTGCTCCTACAACTTGTGCAGATTTTAATAATTCAACGGCACCAATACAACTGATCAATGAAGAATCTTTAATTAATGTAATAAATTCACTGATCATTGGTGGAATAATTCTTTTAAACGCTTGTGGTAAGATAACAAGTCTCATTGTTTGTTTATGAGAAAGTCCTAAAGTTTCACAAGCTTCCCATTGTCCTTTATCAACTCCATTAATTCCACTACGAATTAATTCAGTTGAATAAGCCCCACTATTAATTGACATAGCGATTGCTCCAATTAAAAAAACATTAATTCTTAAAACATTTCCTGTAAACGCTGTATAAATAGATGGAATAACTGAGAATAAAATCAAGATTTGAAGTAACATTGGTGTCCCACGAATGACTTCAACATACACATTTCCAATAATTCTAAAAATTTTATATTTAGATCTTTTTGCTGAAGATCCTAAAATCCCAAAAACAATACCAAATAAAAGGGATACAGCAGCGAGTAAAAGTGATACTACTGCACCCTTAGCAAAGTAAAGTAAGTTTTCAGGAGTAAACACTTTTGAGAAAGCTACAAACATTTCTATACCCCTTTTCTATAATTTTTTATTTTTCTAATGGTGATAAATCATATTTTTTACATAATTTATCGTAATCTTTTGAAGCTAAGAATTTTTTAATACATTTATTCATTAATTTGATCATTTTTGTATTACCTTTTTTAGCGATAACATAGTTCTTTTCATCCATTAATGAACCATCTAATTGTGTAAAGTTTCCACCAGATACATATTGTTTAGCAACACCTAAGTCAACGATTGCTGCATCATATTGATTACTTGCTAAACCATTGAAAATATCTTGAACATTTTTCATTGAAACAACTTCAGCATTTTCAACTTCTTTGGCAGCTTGTTCACCAGTAGCTCCAGTTTGAGCAGCTAATTTTTTACCAACTAATTGCTCATTTGAAGTAATTGAAGAACCATTTGGTACAACAGCAACTTGTTGAGTTCCTAAATATGGATCAGACCATTCAACAACTCTATCTTCACTATAAGTAAAACCAGAAATACCCAAATCAATTTGATCTCCTTGAATTTGAGTAACAATGTTATCAAAATCCATTTGTTTGAATTCTAAAGAATAAGTTTTACCTTCCATATCAGATAAATAACCTTCAAATAATTTGACCATATCTACGTCAAAACCAACGATTTCACCTTTTTTGTTTAATGATTCATAAGGTGCATAATCAGGTGATGTCCCAATTGTAATTGTCACATCGGCATCATTTTTACTGCTTGATGAACATCCAGCAATAGCACAAGTCATAACAAGTGCTAACATTAATTTTAATACTTTTTTCATATTCTTTTCCCCTTTTCTACTCAATAAAAAACGTCCCTTAGCGATTGCTAAGAGACGAAAGATTCCGCGGTACCACTCTTGTTGATATGATAAACATATCCACCTCACCGTTAAAGCTGGTTAGCTTGTTATCCTATGTATTCAGATAACCCCCTCCAAAGTGCGCTTCATTTTATTTTCAATATCTAATTTCCACCAACATAGACTCTCTAACATATCCAATAAAACTACTCTCTTTTTCATTGAGTTTATTTATATACCTGTATTATAGATAATATTTAAGCTTTGTCAACATTCCTCAATTATTTTTTTGATAAAATTCCTCAATTATTTCTTTGATAAAACTTTATCATTGAAAGAACGTACTGCCTTCATTGCTTTTTCTAAAGGAGCATTCATTCCTTGTAATTGTTCTAAAACATCATCGAGTTGTTGATTTGCTTCTTGAATACTGTCTCTTGTATCTTGAACTGTTTGTTTAGTTTTCTTTTTGGCATCACCACTATGAAGTAAAAAGAAAATACCTAAAGACATACATACAAAAATACCAATAATGATTAAAAAATCTTTAATTAGTTCCATAATCTCACCCATCTTTAGTATAGCCTATTTTGTTTAATCAATCCAGCCAAAATGACGACAAGCATATTCAATACCGTCATCATCATTTCTTTTGGTTATAAAATTTGCGACTGCTTTGACTTCATCGATTGCATTACCCATAGCAATACCTAAAGGAGCTTGGTCAATCATAGAAATATCATTTAAGCCATCCCCAAAGACCACAATATCCTTTTCATTTCCCTTTAATAAATGAACCATTTCTAAAATACCTTTATATTTATCTGCTGGTTCGATGATGATTTGTCCTTTAAAATAACGCATATATTCCAAAGTTCCTAAATCCAATAATTTTTCTTCTTGTTCACCACATTCAATAAATACTTTATAAATTTCCTTTACTTGATGAAAGTCTATACTTTCATCAACAGCTAATTTTACCGGAAGTTTTTGATCTTTTTGATCACTTTGATTCGTATACAAAACAGCTTCATTTCCTAAAGCAACTGCAAATGGTAAATGATGTTCAATACATTGATCAATGACACGATTGGCTTGAACAAAATCTATCGGTTTAATATATTGAAGTTCATTATGTAAAGTAATACCATTTCCTCCATCTGTTACTAAACAATCAATATGGGCTTCTTTAGCAGCATCCATCGCCATATATTGTGCTCTTCCTGTCGCAATAGCAACAAAATGCCCATTTTCTTTTAACTTATCTAACGTACGATATGTGCTTTCTAAAATCTTTCCTCCTGGATTATCATCTAAAAGTGTTCCATCAATATCAAAAAAAATATATTTTCTTTCCATGTTACTTTTCTCCTTTAAATTGCATATTATATAATCTTGCATAATTGCCATTTAATTTCATCAACTCTTCATGGTTTCCTTGTTCTTCGATGCCATTTTCCGTTAAAACACAAATATGTTTGGCATTTTTAATCGTTGATAAACGATGCGCAATAACAAAAGTTGTACGATCTTGAGATAGTTTTTCTAAAGATTCTTGTACAATACTTTCACTTTCATTATCTAATGCACTTGTTGCTTCATCAAAAATAAGAATTGGTGGATTCTTTAAGAAAACACGTGCAATCGAGATACGTTGTTTTTGTCCACCTGAAAGTTTGACCCCACGTTGTCCACAATCCGTATCGTAACCTTCTTCTAATTCCATAATAAAATCATGAGCATTGGCTTTTTTAGCGGCTGCAATGACTTCTTCATCACTTGCCTCTAAATTTCCATAACGAATATTATCCATGATGGTTCCTGTAAATAAGTAAACATCTTGTTGAACAATCCCAATATTTTCTCTTAAAGATTGTTGTTTGATTTCTTTGACATTGATTCCATCAATCAAGACATTTCCTTTCGTTGCTTCGTAAAAACGAGGAATCAAAGAACAAATCGTTGTTTTACCAACTCCTGATGAACCAACAAAAGCAATATACTCTCCTGGTTTTACATCCAAGTTAATATTATTTAACACATAAGGTGTTTGTTCATTATAGCGAAATGAAACATGATCAAACATAACATTCCCTTCAACATGTTGTAATACAACTGCATTTTTTGTATCTTGAATATCTGGTTCAATTTCTAATATTTCCATAAAACGTTCAAAACCAGTAACACCTTCTTGAAATTGTTCAGTAAAGTTTAAAAGTTTTTTTACAGGATCTATTAAGTTCGTGACATAAAGTAAAAAGGCAATTAAATCTGCAACATTAATACTTCCATAAGAAATAAATAAGGTTCCAAAAAAGATAACCGATACTGTAATTAAACTTGTAAAAGAAGTAAGTCCTGCATTGTATCTTCCCATATAATAATAACTATTTTTCTTAGCACTTACATAATGTCCATTTTGTTTATCAAAACGTTCTAACTCTTGATCTTCATTCGCAAAACTTTTAACAACACGAATTCCTGATAAATTGTCTTCAATGCGTTCATTGATATCACCAATTCTCTCTTTATTTCTTTTAAAAGCTTTTTTCATCTTTTTATTATAATACCAAGCAAATAAAAACATAAATGGTAAGATTGCAAATAAAATTAAAGTCAGTTTGACATTAATATAGGAAAGTAAAATAAAGGCCCCTATAAACTTAATAATTGAAATGACGATATCTTCTGGTCCATGATGATAAAGTTCAGTTAAAGAAAATAAATCATTCGTTAGACGTGACATCAATTGTCCTGTGTTTTGTTCATCATAAAAGCGAAAAGATAATTTTTGATAATGACTAAATAACTCATTACGTAAATCTCTTTCCATATAGACACCCATGACATGTCCTAGATAACCTATAAAATAATTACAAAAATATTCAACAACGATCAAACAAAGCATAAAAATCCCTAATAAATAAATTTTAGAATAATCAATTTTTGGTTGATTTAAAATCGTTCCTGTAATATAGCGTGTAATCATAGGATAAACAAGTGTGATAGCTGCCGAAACCATCGCACAAAACATATCTTTAAAAAACAAAACCTTATAGTTTGTATAATAAGATAAAAATTTCTTCCATCTTCCTTTCATATTAAAACACCTCCTTCATATATTTTTACAAAGAATGATTATTTTTTCTAGTTAAAAATGATTATTTTTAAAATATGAAAAAGGAGGCTTTTTCATGAACCACGTTTCTTGGACTTCTATTCTAATCGGTCTGGCACTTTTTTTATTTGGTATCGACTATCTTTCTCTTTCTTTACAAGAACTTTCACCAACCCGTTTAAAAAATCTTCTTGCTAAATGTACTTCTTCTACTTTTAAGGCTATTCTAATTGGTTGTTTTATAACTTGTATCATTCAGTCAAGTTCTGCCACAACTGCTTTAACAGTGAGTTTAATCAATGCAAACCTCTTGACCTTTTCGCAAAGTATTGGCATTATTATGGGAGCCAATATTGGCACAACTATAACAGCGTTTATTGTAGGTTTTGATCTTTTTCAATATGCCTCTTTCTTTTTGATTATTGGTGCTTTTTGTTTATTATTTTCTAATCATCCTAAAATAAAAGGCCTTGCACAAATTCTTTTTGGGCTTGGTTGTTTATTTTATGGATTAGAACTTATGTCAATGCATCTTGAAGCTATTACTAAACTTCCTGAATTTATGAAATTAGTAACACTTTTTACAAATCATCCTATTTTAGCCATGCTTGGTGGAGCCATCACAACTGCTCTTATTCAATCATCAAGTGCCATGATTGCTATTGTCCAACAAATGTATCATTTAAAAGCCATTTCCCTTTATGTTTCTATTCCTTATATCTTTGGTTGTAATATCGGTACAACCATTACCGCTTTTCTTTCTGCCCTTAAAACCAATTCATCTGCCAAAAAAGCTGCCCTCTTTCATTTTCTCTTCAATGTAATTGGAACTACTTTTTTTATGATTTTCCTGACTCCTTTTTATCATCTTTTTTTAACATTTCGCTTTTATATTCCTATTTCACCTCGTCTGCAACTCGCTTTTATTCATGGCTTCTTTAATATTGTTACTACACTCCTTATTTTTCCTTTTTATAAGCCTATAATTACATTGATTGAAAGTTGTTTCAAAAAGAATTGTTAAGGTTTTGTAAAGAAACTTAACATAATCTTTACACAAATTTAACATTCCTTTAAAATGAGATGTATAGGAGTGTGATTTTATGACATTAGCAGATATCAACTGGCCTTTAATTCTGGCAGGGCTTGGTTTATTTTTATTTGGTATCGATTATATGGGTGATGGTTTAAAAAGTTATGCCGGAGATAAATTAAAGGACATTATTGATAAATATACCTCAAGTCCTGTAAAAGGAATTTTAATTGGGGCTTTAGTTACGTGTTTAATTCAATCAAGTTCAGGAACAACAGCCCTTACAATTGGATTGATTCGTTCTGGTTTAATGAATTTAAATCAAGCAGTAGGAATTATCATGGGGGCCAATATTGGAACAGTTATTACTTCTGTTTTAGTTGGTTTAAAGATTTCTAAATATGCGGTTTATTTCATTATTATTGGTGCGTTTGTTTCTATGTTTTCTAAAAATAAAAAGTCAAAATACTTATCACAAATTATTTTCGGATTTGGTTGTTTATTCTATGGACTTGATTTAATGGGAAACAATTTATCAATGATTTCTGAAGTTCCAGAATTTACACAAATTACTGAATTCTTAATGAAAAGTCCTTGGCTTGGTTTACTTGGTGGAACAATTCTTACATGCGCGATTCAATCATCAGCTGCAACGATTGCCATTGTTCAACAAATGTATGGTGCCGGCGCTATTGGTTTAAATATTGCTTTACCATTTTTATTTGGATCAAATATTGGAACAACGATTACAGCGGTTCTTGCCTCTATTGGTGGATCTATTCCCGCTAAAAGAGCAGCGTTCTTCCACGTTTTATTTAACGTCATTGGTTCTGTTTTATTTATGATTGTTTTATCACCATTTACAATGTTGATTCAATATATTAATTCAGTAAGTACCATGTCTCCTGAATTACAACTTGCAGTAGCTCATGGTATCTTTAACATAGTAACAACCATCTTGTTCTTTCCATTTATTAATAAGATTGTTGTTATTATTAAAAAAATCATTCCAAATCATTCAAAAGAATTACAAATGGATTTATCAGAATTAGATCCTCATGTGGTTCAATTGTTCCCTTCTCATGCTTTAGCTATCGCTAAAAACAAGATTTTAGAAATGGGAACTATTACTGTTGAAGCTTGTGAAAATGTTAAAGAATACTTTATTTCTAAAAGTTCTACTGCTAAAGAAGCAGTCGAAGAATTAGAAAATGCAATCAACTTATTAGATAAAAAGATTGCTGAATATTTATTACTTATTTCACATGAACAATTAAACGATCATGATTCAAAAGAATATTTTGCTGATATGAAATCAATTAAAGATCTAGAACGTGTCGGTGATTTATGTATTAACTTAACTCAATTCTTTGAAGCTGTTTATGATGAAAAAGATGATTTTTCATCAGAAGCTAAAGATGACATTATCGCCATGATCAATATGGATATTGAAATGTTGAATCATGCAATGGTTGCTTTTGATAAACATGATTTAGATGATATTATTTATGTTGATGATCATGAAAGTAATTTAGATTATTATAATAAAAAAGCAAAACAAAGACATATTCAACGTGTTACTAATAAAACTGAAAAATCAGTTATTGTCAATTCTACATACGTTGATATCTTATCTAACTTAGAGCGTATTGGTGATCATTGCCAAAACATTGCTGAATCTTATATGTTAGAAGAAGAAAACTTCAAACCAGATTATGAAGTTGATTCTGCATTTAATCAATAGTCATGGAAATCCATGACTATTTTTGTTATGATGTAACAGTCAAAGGAGTCACATATGTATAAATTATTAGATTATGATATAACTGAATATAAACAATTAGAAAATACTTTAAATGAGTTATCTAAACAAGGTTACAATCCTACTTCTTTAGGTAAAATCAGCCGTTTTGAAAAAAATGAGAAACACTACTACTTCCATGTAGATTTACTAATCAAAAAACCGGCAACTCCTAAAAGAAAAGCATTACATGATTTTATTAATGAATATGAAAAACAAATGTTTGATTATTATGGTAAAATAGGAAAATTTATTATTTTTACAACAGATAATAAACGTGCTTTACCTAAAGAAAGACAAAAAGCAATTGATGAATACTTAAGTACTCGTAAAATCTCTGCAACCACTTATTTTGTTTTATGGATTTTCTTTTCTTTTTTTGTCGCACAGCTTGTTTTACAAAAAAATCAGATTCAAGAATTTCTTACAAATGGAAGTATTTTAATTCATTACTTACCTCTTCTTCTCTTTGCGACAATTCTTATTCGTTGCCTTTATAAAATTGTTTTAGCCTGTCAAAAAAGCTTTGGAAAGATTATTAAACATATCTTCTACGCTATGACTATAGTTACTTGTGTAGTTGCTATACTTGGATGTATTTTAGATATTACTGATAGAAAAGATATTCCTTTAAATCAAAATATTTTAACATTGCAAACATTTGATAAAGAAACAAATTTAAAAAAATATCCAAACTACAAATATACTAAAAGTTTTATTGTTGAATCTACTTCTTATTTTGAAGAAAACAACCAAGGTGATCTCATGTATAGTAAAGATTATTGTTTTAAATCAACTGACAAAACAAACACTTTCTTTAAACGTTATTTAAAAACGTATGATGATGTTCCTGTTATTAAAATTGATAAAAACACTTATCTCTTTAAACTTGATACATCGTATGATACTTTACTGTATAAAAAAGAAAATCATTTCTATTTTGTTTCTGCAAACTTTAGTTTAAAAAATGATTATCAGAATATTATTGAGTTTTATAAATAAACAAAAAATCCACCCCAAAGTGGATTTTTTATTTACCTGTAATAATAAGATAGATAAGAAGTAAAGCAATAATAATCATTGTTGAAATAAGGACACGTCTTTCAAATTCGCTATAATCATCATGATAAAGATAGTGTGCTAAATAGTTAAGAACTAACGCTATAAGCAAAAAGATTCTTCCAACCATAAAATAAGACGTATTCATCACCACCGGTTCAATAAGCAATAAAACATCAACCAAATTGATTTTATATTTATGATGTGGTTTGCAAATTTTATACAGTAATTTCTTCATTAATAAAACGTACTCACTTCTTCTATTGTTTTTCTTTTTGGCATACTTGGTTCAATATTTGGATAACCCACACCTATGACAGAAACAATCGTTTCTTGTACAGGTATTTCTAAAAGTTCACGAATCGCTCTTTCATCCCTGATTCCCATAACAAGTGTTCCTAAACCAAGTTCAGTTGCTTTAAGAATTAAGTTTTGATTAGCTAGTCCACAATCATAAACACCCCAACCATTTTGTAATTCGTTGTCAGGACTTCCGTTTCTTTGAAAACCTGCTCGATCTTTAACAAATGTTGTCACAATTAAAACAGGTGCATCAGCTATATTTTTTTGATTAAATTCAGGTAAACATTTTTTCTTAAATTGTTCCAACATTTCTTTTGATTGAATAACATGATATCGTGGGGTTTGACTATTTTTCCAACTTTCTGAATAGATAGCTGCTTGAATCATTTCTTCTATCTTTTCTTTTTCTACAGGTTGTTGTTTATATTTACGAATACTTCTTCTTTGTTGTAAAACATTTTGTAACTCCATAATTTTCACTCTCCTACTTTTATTATAAAAGAAAAGACTATCGAATGATAGCCTTACTTATTTAATTCAATCATAAGCTCACAAATCTTATTTGAAAAAGCTACTGGATCTTCAATAGATAATCCTTCAATCAATAATGCTTGATCGAATAACAATGAAGCATAATCATTGATCTTATCTGCATTATTTTGATAAACATTTTGAATTGCCTTGAAAATATCATGATTTGGATTGATTTCAAGAATTCTACCTGCTTTAACATCTTGACCATCAGGCATTGCATTTAATACTTTTTCCATTTCAAAAGATACACCTTGATCAGATACTAAACATACTGGATGAGATTTTAATCTATTTGATACTTTAACATCCACTACTTTATCTTTTAAAGCTTCTTTTAATGATTCTAATAATGATTTATTATCTTCATTGATTTTTTCTAATTCTTTCTTTTCTTCTTCACTATCTAAGTTTAAATCACCTTGAGCAACATTCTTAAATGCTTTAGAATCATAATCTCTCATCATTTGAATCATAAATTCATCAACATTATCCATCATGTATAAAACATCATAGTCACGATCTCTAACAGCTTCTACTTGAGGTAAATGAGAAATCTTTTCTTTTGTTTCACCACTTGCAAAGTAGATTTCTGTTTGTCCTTCTTTCATGTTTTCAACATATTCTTTTAAAGTAATCATTTTTTCTTCTTTACCAGAGTAGAATAAAAGTAAATCTTGTAATTTATCTTTTAACATTCCATAGCTTTGATAAATACCAAATTTTAATTGTAAACCAAAGTTTTTAAAGAATTTTTCATATGTTTCACGATCTTTTTTCAACATATTTGTAAGTTCACTTTGGATTTTCTTTTCAATACGATCAGCAATGACTTTTAATTGACGGTCATGTTGTAACATTTCTCTTGAAATGTTTAATGATAAATCTTGTGAATCTACTAAACCTTTAACAAATCTGAAGTGTTCTGGAATTAAATCACTTGCTTTATCCATGATAAAGACACCTCGACTATAAAGTTGTAATCCTTTTTCATAATCATTTGAATAGAAATTCATTGGTGGTTGACTTGGAATAAACAATAATGCATCATAAGAAACATTTCCTTCTACAGATGTATGAATGACTTTCATTGGATCAGAGAAATCATTGAATTTATCTTTATAGAATTCATTATATTCTTCATCTTTAATATCTTTTTTATTTCTTTTCCATAAAGGAACCATTGAATTTAATGTTTTATTTTCTACGACATCTTCATATTCATCACTATCTTCTTTTTTCTTAGATGTTGTCACATCCATTTTAATTGGATAATGTACATAATCAGAATATTTTTTAACAAGAGATTCAATATGATATTGATCTAAATATTCATCATAATTTTCTTCTTCTGTATTATCTTTTAAATAAAGTTTAATTGTTGTTCCTGTTGGTAAGTTATCTGTTTCAAAGATTTCATAACCATCACTTGCTTCAGATACCCAAGTATATCCTTGATCACTACCATAAGCTCTTGAAGAAACTTCAACTTTTTTAGCTACCATAAATGCTGAATAGAAACCAACTCCAAATTGTCCGATGATATCAATATCATCACTTTCAGTTTCATTTTTAAATTTGAAAGAACCACTATTAGCAATCGTACCTAAATGTTCTTCTAGTTCTTCTTTATTCATTCCAATACCATGATCAGTAACAGTCAATGTTCTATTTTCTTTATCAAAAGCTAAATCAATTGTAAGATCACTTTTATTGATTTCAGAAATATTTTCTGTTAACGCTTTATAATAAAGTTTATCTGTTGCATCACTTGCATTAGAAATCAATTCTCTTAAAAAGATTTCCTTATGTGTATATATAGAATTAATCATTAAGTCTAATAATCTTTTCGATTCTGCTTTAAATTGTTTTTTTTCTGCCATAATATATCCTCCTTTAGCACTCCTGCTATTTAAATGCTAAAGATAGTATATTACTTTGCTTTAGCATAGTCAAGCACAGAGTGCTAATTTTTTAAGAAAATAAAATGATTGATTTACAATCATTTATTTCGACTACATTTTTGAGCATCTATCGCAAGAACAATCATTAAAACATAAAAAGCATCTTCGTCATGTTCTATTGTTAAAGAATATGTATCACTCATATGAAAGACTTCTTTATTAATTAAACCAATAATATTTCCTGAATAATCCACAATCTGATAATCCCATTCCCAAAAATTTCCTTCTATTTGCCAATCTTTATAATCTAAAATAAATTTAGGTTTAAAGAAAGTAAACTCTTTGGTAATTTTACCAATATATTCATCATTTTCATATAAAGCAAAACGTGGTAAAAACGTTAATATTTCTTCTTTGATCGTACCAATATGTTCACCATACTTATTATAAATAAAAAGTTTATGTCCAAAACTGAGTTGTCCTTTCACTGTATAGACAGTTTCCCCCTTTTCATCATATATATCATAACTGTCTAGCCATGAAAAAATACGCTGTTTAAATAATAGTTTCATAAGATTCCCTCCAATTATTTTAATAATGTCTATTTCTTCTTGCTTTTTCAATATCTATTACAGTTGTTAAAATGACGAAATCTAAAATATCTTCCTTTAAATCAACTAAAATATCATATGTATCTAAAATATTTCATGATCTTTTTTCAATTCTTCCAATAAGATAATCATTTTCATCTTTTACTTCATAATTATATTCAATATATTCTCCACCAACATTCCATTTTCGATAATCCACTAAAAAATAAGGAATAAAATAAGAAAACTCTTTTTCTACAGCACTAATATATTCCTCATTTTTATAAATAAAAAAACAGCTGATCTAGGATTTTCTTCAATCTTAGCAACAATGTTTTCATGAGCATCATATATATAAAGTTGATACATAATTGCCATTTTTTTATAATATATAACCATTCATTATTTTGATTTGTTACATAAAAGCGAAAAATAAAAGATGGTTGTTGTCTAAATAACAACTTCATAGAACTCACCTCTTATCCATATTGTAGCAAAAAAATAACAAAACAAGCAAAGCTTATTTTGTTATAAAAATTATAAGTATTTAACTGTTTCAGCCAATTCTTTTTTTAAATGATGATTAGGAAGTGGTTCCTTTTGATTTCCATATCCTAAATCCAACATCATAACAACTTCTTCATTTTCAGGTAAATCTAAAGCTTTTTTCATTTCTTGAGGATTAAAGAAATTGATCCAACAACTATCAATTCCTGCATTATAAGCAGCCAACATTAAATGGGTGGCTACAATGGTAGCATCTTCAATTCCTGAATTTCTTTCATTACCTGGATAATCAAAAACATTGTTTTTATCATAAGCTACAACTAAAACAGTAGGTGCATGATAACGACAAGGTGTACATGCATCTATTTTATCTAAATATTCTTTTGATTGAACAACATAGATTTTTTGTTCTTGCAAGTTTTTAGCCGTTGGAGCAACTCTTCCTGCTTCCAATATTTCCATTAATTTTTCTTTTTCTATTTGTTGTGTAGAAAAATCTTTACATGAATATCTGTTTTGAATAACATCTTTAAATTCCATAATATATCTCCTTTTTTATTTTCTAATAAATATATTAAATATTTGAGTACATTTGGTAAAGAAAAATTATCAAATACTTGATGTTCTCTATAGAAAAAAGTTTACTAAATAACTTTAAAAATTTTTCTTACTTTCAAACTCTCCTCTTATCATGTTCTTACTTTTTATTGGTTTAATTTCTATATAAAAAGCCGTGGAGCTTCAAATTTTACGTAATTGGAACGAAGTCATCCACGACATATATATAATAGTATATATTTCAACTTAACAAAAGAAAAAACTGTTGATTTTTTATTTTTTTCAACAGTCTAAACAAATCATTTTATTTGATTTGCTTTTTTACTTATATATTAACTTATTAATTAATGATTTTTAAAACATCTTCTTCATTTGTAATATTAAATATATTCCGTGTTAATATATTTAGTTTTTCTAATGTTGCATTGGTTAGTTGTAATTCTAGATTATTTGAAATAGTTCCTAGTTTGATTTCTAATTGTTCTTTTAGTGTACTTCTCTTTTCTTCAAGTTTTCCTTCACTTCTACCTTCATTTCTAAATCCTTCTGCCATTCTTTCCATTCCTTCACACATATCGATTTCATCTCCTTCTGGTAAATCTCTAATTAAATCTAAACTTCCTGTAATGATGGCTGCATAAATAAAGTTATCTCTATTCATCTTTATTCTTCGATGTAATCCCTCATAGTTTCCTTTATACATCTCTTGGATGGCTTCTTGTTTGTTCATCTTTGATCTTACTGGTATCTATTTCTTTGACATCGGCAACTTTGATTTTCCAATCATTAACATATTCTTTTAATTCTTCTGGTATATCAAAGTAATCATTTAATTCTAAAGGAGTATTCCATTTTTTATCTCCTGTATAAAAAACAATTATAACTTGAGGAACTAATCTTTTAAGCTTTTTGTTTTTTAACTGTTTTAAATACTCCAACATTTCATAGTTGCCACATCGTATCACCATATTCTTATCGATCGTACTTTGATGTTCAATACTGAAGAGACAACAGACACCATCAACATCTGTTTTTACGACAATGTCCCTTCTTCTTTTTTTATCTTCTGCACTCTTTGTATCATCGATAATAAGTGACATATCATTTTCATAACGTACAAGTCTTTCGGGACGAATGACTTGTTTGCCATCAAACAAGATGGCATTAGAAAAAGAAGCAAAATAAGTATCATTACTTAAGAAGGTACGACAGGCACTATCAGGTGTTAAGTTATTTGTTAGGATCAATTATTATTACCTACTTTCTTTTTTATTTGAGGTAACTTATCTAGATTGGTTACAAATAAATTGTATCATATATCCTTCTCTATTTCGTCTCGAATTTGTTTCGTATTTGTCTCAGTTTTGTCTCAAATTTAATTCACAAATATTTCTTTTTTTATTATTTTATCTTTCCTTTTTCCTTCTTTCAATGGACGGATAGTCCAATGAATAATTGTTTCTTATATAATAAAAGCCTGTCAACAAATTATTTTGTCAACAGGCTAAATACATATTATTAGTCTAAATCAGCACCGTTTGATTCGAATGCTTTTTTGATCCATTGATATGATTTTTTAGGAATACGTTTCATATCTCTTAAATCTTTATTTGTTCTATTTACATAAACAAATCCATAACGTTTATCCATGTTACACATACTTGCTAGAATATCAATTGGTCCCCAAGTAATATATCCTAAACAATCAACACCATCTTCAAAGATTGCATTTTCCATTTCTTTGATATGATCTCTATGATAATTAATACGATAATCATCTTCAATTGTACGACCTTCAGCTAACATTTGATCTACTTCTTCTTGACTCATATCTTCACGCCAACCAATACCATTTTCAAGAACAAATACTGGAAGTCCAGTTCTATGATGTAAATCATTTAATGTCCATCTAAATCCAACTGGATCGATTTCCCAATCCCATTCATTTGCTTCACAATGAGGGTTTTTAATTTGTTTTTCATTTACACATTCATGAGCTGGTCTTTCATAATCAAATTCACCTGTTTTAACAGTGTTTGAACGATAATAAGAGAAAGCAATATAATCAACAGTATATTTTAATAATTCTTCGTCACCTTCTTCAAAAGTAGGCATCCATCCTCTGTTTTCAAGATAAGCATTCCAATAATCAGGATATTTACCTTGAGCAAATGTATCAACTAAGAAACCATTTAATAAATTATATCCTTTAGTAGCAAAGAAATTATTTTCTGGACTATTTTCATAAGCATAAATATTAGTAATAGCACCCATTCCACAGAATTTAGCATCTGGTTGCATTTGTCTTAAAGCACGTACTGCTTTACAGTGAGCCATCATAACATTATGGTTTACTTGATATAAATGTTTTGGATAACTTACACCTTCAGGAATTACTTCAGCATTAGAAACACGTAACATCATGCTATGTAAGTTTTGTTCATTGAATGACATCCAATGTTTAACACGATCTCCAAATCTTTCAATACAAACTTTAGCATATCTTTCAAAACAATCTACAACATAACGAGAAGCAAATCCATTATATTCTTTAACTAAATGATAAGGCATATCAAAATGAACTAAAGTAATCATTGGTTCAATACCTGCAGCTAATAATTTATCAATTAAATCACTATAGAACTTAACTCCTTCTTCATTAACTGGTTCATCTAATGTTCCATTAGGAATAATACGTGACCAACAAATAGAGAAACGATAAAAATTAAATCCCATTCCTTTCATTAATGCAATATCTTCATCATAACGAGTATATTCATCAATAGCATCATTCCAATCAGAAAATTCAGGATTCATAGGTCTTACATCATAAACACATAAACCTTTTCCTCCTTCATTTCTATGTCCTTCTGTTTGGAATGATGAAACTGATCCACCCCAATAAAAATCTTTTGGTAATTTTCTTTCCATAAAATGTTCTCCTTTTTTATATCCACATAACATTTTAATCATCTCATCTTGAAAGTAAATATCTTCGATATTCCTTTTTATAATGTTTCATATTTAATTTAAATAAAAGCCATTTCATGAAACTTTGTTTCATGATATACTAAAAAAGGTGATAAAAATGAGTATAATGACACAATTAGAATTTGAGTTAGATTTCTCTCATTCAGAAAAAGAAATCGCCCATTATATCCTAAACGAAGGAGAAAAAGTATTAAACCTATCAATTAAAGAACTCGCAAAAAAAACCTATACTTCTCCTGCCACGATTGTAAGACTTTGTCATAAATTAGGTTTGGAAGGTTATGGTGATTTTAAAATCAAATATTCAGCAGAATTACAATTTGATTTAGCACATACTGATCGTATAGATGTCAATTTTCCATTTAAAGAAGATGATAACCATTCAATGATTGCTTATAAACTAGCAAGTTTAAACCAAGAAGTTATTGCTGAAACAATCCAACTTATTGATTTTGATCAATTAAATAAAATAGTAGAACTCATCGATCAAAATCAAGAAATAGATATTTATGGCACAGGTAATTCATTACTTGCTGCTATGTCATTTCAACATAAAATGATGCGTATACAAAGAAATGTCAATATTAAAACACTCGCTGGTGAACAGCTTTTTATGTCTTATAATTCAAACCAAAATAAAATAGCAATGATTATCTCTTATTCAGGAGAAACAAATGAACTCATTAAAATAGCACAAATCTTAAAACAAAAGAAAACCCCTATTATTGTTTTAACATCTATCGGTGATAATCATTTATCTCATTATGCAAGCTATATTTTAAATATCGGTTCTAGAGAAAAGATCTTTACAAAAATAGCACCGTTTGCTTCACAAACATCTATTGAATATTTATTAAATGTGATCTTTTCTTGTTTATTCAAAAAAGATTATCAAACAAACATCCAAAATAAAATAAGCTATGATAAAGAAAATGACGTTCGTCATCCTCTTCATAGCCCAGTTAATGATATTATCGATTAAAGCACACGATCTTTAATTCTCTAAAATTTACTAACATAAAATTAAAATACAAAAATAGCCAATGGGCTTCCCATTGGCTACAGTTTGTTTATTTGTTTTTTCTTTTCTTCATCAGAACTTTTATAGTTTTCAGGAAGAGATAATTTCATAGATTGAACACCTAATAACTCCATAACAATATGTATATCCATACAACTTCTTAAACATCTTTCTTTATACATATTCCTTAAATCCTTAAAAGTTGTCTTAAAACCTAAAATATGTCCTATACGATCTAAACCTCTTTGTAACTTAGTAAAATCACTCACTACATCTTGACAAGAAGTTAAATAACAATCTTTATCAACACAATCCAAATATTCTTGTAAATAAAAAAACAACTCCTTTGGAATTGTAATATCTCTTAAAATAGGCCATTCAACATCATAGATATCATAAACAGTTTTAGATCCCTTTTCATCATTTTTTACCCTTTGTGTTCTTTTACTTATATGAATCAATTGTTTATCTAAATCTATATCACTTACTTTTAAAGCACATATTTCTCCTATCATCATACCTGTATCCATAGCAAGTAAAATACTTAAACATATATCATTCTTTTCTTTCATACAGTATTGATGTAATTGATTAAATTGTTTATCTGTTAGATATTCATTTTCTTTTTTATCTTGTTCTATTTTAACTAATGAAAAATCAATATGGTTTAAACCATATTGATCTTCATAGGTGATATAGATTGCTTTTAAGACATTCTTAATACTTTGTACAATACTTGATGATAATCCTTTATTAATGAGTTTCATCAAGTATTGTTTGATTACTTCTATATTTAATTGTTCTAATGTATTCTTTTCAAAGAAACTTATTAAATAATTATTTATAATCATCTCATATTTATTATATGTAGATGGTTTTACATCTTCCTTCTTACTTCTTAACCACTCAAAACATAATGTTTGACTATTAAGCAATTGTTTCACCTACTTTCTTTTATTCTTCAATATATACAAATTCTATGTTTTTATCTTCTCCTCTTAATTTTTTTAGAAACAAATCTTTTCCAAGAATAGCTAAAATATTTTTTTCAAATTTATATCTTTCTTGATCATTTCTACAATATATAAAAATATTTCTGTTAGATTCTAGAAATGGTTTTAGAATGTCTGCATCTGTTGTGTCTAATGAATGACCAAAAATATGAATTTCATTAAAAATTTTATTTTCTTTATTTAACTCTGCCCATTTTAAATATTGCATGTCTGTTTTGTATTTATACTTTTGATAAAATTTAAATAAATCTAAAAAATATTCATATTTTTCATCATAAAAATCACTTCCTGAACCCATTACAATATTTCCTTTACCATCATCTAAAACACGCCCATGAATCCAACAAATATCTTTATCTATTAAATTATTTGAATAAATTTTTCGAAATGTATCTGTATAATTAAAATTTAGAATTTTTGTAATGTTTATATTTTCAAAAATATTTTTTGGTTGTACTTGATTCATGAAAAACTTATTAATCCAAGAAATATAACATCTAAATAAACGTATAAAATTTATAATCTCATCATGTATTTTTTTGTATAATTTTTCTAAATCTTTTTTTGTCCATTTATCATTAATTAAATATTCATCTAGAAAATATAGTTTATTTTCTACAACATATAGCAAAAATAATGGCAGTTTAGATTTTTCATTATCTATGAGAAAATAATATTCTTCTTTTTTATAAACATCGACTTTTCTAGTTAGATAACTTGAAAATTCACTAACAGCAATAATAATATTTCTTATTTCATTTTCAAAATCAATCCACCCATTTTGATCACGAGTATTTTTAAATACTTCAATAAAACACCGCTATTTAATTTTTCGTAAATACTAAAATTTGATAATTCTTCTCTTTTAATATATTTATAGAATTCTGAATAATACTCTAATTGATCTAAAAAATCGCCATACCCTGTTTCCAAATCATGAGCCAAATCAAATCCATTACCAATAATTAAAAGGCTATTTTCTTCTAATTCAGCTTTTATTACTTCCCTATACACCATTGCCTTATCTCCTTAATTTACCAATAAAAATTTAATATAATTATTTTGCATACTATTTAAATATTTCCTCACCAATTTTCACTTAATAATTTTATTTTAAGACATATTTTTCTCCATACTTTTTTTATACGCCCTTTTTAATTTTTTACTTTCATCAAAGATAAAAGATACATCTGGAGAATCTAAGAATTTCTTTATATTTTGATCATCGCTATTGATTTTATCAAATAAACTTAGCATTCTTTGTTCATCGTATAACAATATAGCTTCATTTATTTCATCTATAATACTATATTCTTTGATTTCTTCATTATCAGGTATTTCTTCTGGATGTTCTTTATAATATTCATATTCATATTTCGATTTGTTTATTTGATTGCTAATGTCTTCTTCAGAATGTGTATAATAATATTCTGACAAATCATTACAATGCTCACTAAGTTTAATATTCACTTTATCTATTTCGTCATTTAAAACATTAAAATATTTAATCAAATTATTAAAAATAGCTACCGATAATTTCATTATTTTTAATTTCATATTCACTTCTTCTTGATCAGAGACTTTAGATATATGTAATCTTAAAAACTTTTTCACATTCATTTAATAATGATATATTATGATTAAGTTTATTATATAGTTCTTTATTAAGAATCCTATTAACATATAAATAATTAAAAGGTATAGACTTAAATTTACTAAAAAAATTAGTAAAATAAAATTCTTGAAAACTACACAATTCTTTTAAATCATTTTTTTGTTCATCATTAATTTTTTCAAAATTAATCTTTTCGAGTATCTTAAAAAACTTTAAAAATTTATTTATATCATTTTGTGGCAAAAATATATCATTTTTTTATACATTGTATTTTAAATTATAATCATTTATTTTATAAATAATTTCTACATAGAGTAATTTTGCTGAGCCAATAATTGTCTCAATTATATCATTAAAATAAATTTTATTACTCATTTTAACAGTATTTACATTACTAATTTCGATGAATAATGAAACGAGTGATGAGGTCATAATTCCAGTACCAATGCTTAAAATAATATTCTCCATATTTTTTCCAAAAAGATTAGACATTATCGTTAAAATAAATTCAATAATAATTAATGGACCCAAAATGAAATATAAATAATTATATGTTTTTAACATGTTATGAACTTTAACTCTAATCTTATTTATCATTTTTTAAAACCTATCCTATATTATTTATTATTTTCAATAACATAACGAAATGATATTTCATCTTGCAAAATGAAAAACATTTAATTAATTCTATTGAATCTTTTCTTTAATACATTAAACTTTATACCCTACCTAATTATAAAGGTAACACTATTAAAATTTATCATAAATAAAATATACATTTAATATAAATAGTGAAATTATATCATTTTACATTTATAAAATAATACCTTAAATTATAAAAAAATATCAAAATCTTTAATATTTCAATACATTTGTAGAAAATATACAATTACATGTTGATTATCTATAAAATAAAAAGATATTAACATTTTTTATTTAAAAATAATAAATAACAAATCATTAATATCAAGATAAAAATATTATGAAAAATTAAATCATTGTCATACATTAACATTTAAAAAAATCACATTAAACATTAACTGTGATTGCATATTTAGTATTTTATGAAAAAATTATTGAATTATTGGATTTCCAATTCCATATAATGGACCATTAGAGCCTGATGAAGGAACTTGTAATTTTAATTGTTTTACTCCTGTAAGATCCAATGTAATTTGTGTTGGAAACATATCTGGAGCAAGGGGAATTTCTTTTTGTAATATACCATCACAAATTACTTGAAGTACAGTAGGATTACCTAGATCAGTATTGTCAACATGACAAACTATAAAGCTCAAACTTTTATATTTATTATTTAAATTATATATTGCCCATGAAATATCATTAAATATATTGATATCTGCATTAAAAGTCATACCATTTGAATATTTTTCTCCACCCATCGTAAAAAATTCAACTTTCCCGTCTTTATTTGAACTGTATTCCTTATATTCATTACCCCCACTTTGATATGCAGGAACGATTTTTGTCATACTTTGTAGATATAAATTATTAACTTCTTCTTTTTTACTTTTAAGAGACTTGCTATTAGGTATAACTTTTAAACTCGAATCTATAACATGGTTTGCTTCATCAATATCTCCATTATTCTTTAATTCATTTACTTGATTGACAATGCTATTTTCATATTTTTCTGTATAATCATCTGTTAGTTTTTTTACTTCTGATGTTTTTTCTTTTATACTATTCAAAATAGAAATTGCAACAACATAGTCATTAGATTTCGCATATTCTTTTGCACTTTCTAATAATATCGAATTAGTAATTCCTGATTCTAAATCTTTCAATTTAGATTTCATTTCTTCTGAATCTTTATAAACCATTTCTAATGCTTTATTATATGACATATCTTTATCAACGCTATCAAAGTACTTTGACAATGTTTCAACTGTTTTAATTTCAATACCTTTCTTTTGATCATAATTTATAAAGAGGCTTACTGCGCCAGTTATTAACGAACCAACAATTGCACCTATTACAGCTGATTTTATTCCGTCACTCATCAAAATTCCTCCCTCATTTGCATATATTAGAATAATAAAACACAAAATCTCTATTAGATATTTTTTCATATTCAAAAAAACAGATTTTTTAGAATTTAATTATCTATTACATCATTTGCTATTAATATAGAACCTTCATTTATTTCTAAAATATTATTCTTATCATTGTATTTGATCAAAAAAGACATTGTAAATTTATTATCATATTGCTTATAATTAAACATATCTGTAGATTTTAGAGGAAAAGAAAGATACAAACCACAATTTATATCTTCCTTATCATTATAGATAATACGTATTTTAATATTTAGTTCTCGATTTCTTACAATAGTATTATACCAACCATTTTGTAACAATAATCTATTTGCATCAGGTGTATTTGTATTTTTTAAACCAATTTTCTTGTATTTGATGCCATTTCCATATATAAACGTATTTCCTATACTTCTAATATAGCATTCACCATCACCATGATTTATGATTTTAATAGTAAAGATACAAATTTTATTTTCTGGTTGATTTCCTATTTTTAAAGTAAATATGCCACTACTGCTAGTTTTATCCTGTTCCAAATCACATATTGAAAGAACTTTCTTATTATTATCATCAAAAGAAGCAGTTAAAACAGGTTTATATTTAATAGCTAAATCTTCCTTGCTTTTCTTCTCTTGGTTTTTAATAGTCCACCATACTCCTATAAGAGTAGCACCTCCACCAATTATTGTTCCAAAAAATGTTATCCATGTATCTTTATTTGCATCATTAATAAACCCTTGCCCTAAAGGATTAGGTGTCTCTACAATAAAATTAACAATATATGGAGCAAATAACATAAACAAAACAACACCTAATAATACTTTTACTATAGCTTTATATTTCATTTTTTCCTTTTTATCATTCAGTTGTGTGGAATTTTGCGATTCTACTTCTACACTATCAAACATATTTTCATTAGTATTTTCTTTTAATAAGTTTATAATCTTTTTATTTTGATTTTTTAAATCTATCATTTGTTCTGATGTTTTGTTCGAATCATTCAAAGTAAAAAGAAAAGCAGCAAATGTAAATGTTAAAGAAAGAATGCTTATTTCATCTGTTGCTTTGCCAAAAATTAAAATTGATACATTTAATATTATGGCAATAACAAGTTCAAATACTATGAACCTTTTTATATTTTTAAAGAAAAATTTTTTAACATTTATTTTCTTCATATTTGTTTATCCTCTCATTCAAAAAGTATAAAAGAAAAAAATGCTATTAAATTAAACAAAATAATTTTAAGCCTTTTAATATGTTGTATAAGACTCTTGTAAAGAAGCCCATACAACATACCTTTTCTATCAATTTCTTTATCTTGTAATAATGAATATACAACCATTACCTATAATTAAAAGATTCATTTTTACATGTGGTATATTAATCATTAATCCCTTCTAAATAAATCTCTCGTATATACTTTTTCTTCTACATCATCTAAACAACTATCATAGCGATTAGCTATGATTGCTTGACTTAATGATTTAAATTTATTTAAATCATTAACTACTAAGCTTCCAAAGAATGTACTTCCATCTTCTAATGTTGGTTCATAAACGATTACCTTAGCTCCTTTTGCTTTGATTCTTTTCATGACTCCTTGGATTGATGATTGTCTGAAGTTATCACTGTTTGATTTCATTGTTAATCTAAAAATACCTATGACAGTTTCTTTTTCTTGTTCCTTGTCATAAGTATTTTTATCTTGATAGCTATAGTAGTTTGCTTTTTCTAATACTTGATCAGCTATAAAATCTTTTCTTGTTCTATTGCTTTCTACTATTGCTTCTATTAAGTTTTGTGGTACATCTGCATAGTTAGCTAATAACTGTTTTGTATCTTTTGGTAGACAGTATCCTCCATATCCAAAGGATGGATTGTTATAATGTGATCCAATTCTAGGGTCTAGACATACCCCATTGATGATTTGTTGTGTGTCTAGTCCCTTTAATTCTGCATAGGTATCCAATTCATTAAAATAAGATACTCTAAGTGCTAGATAAGTATTCGCAAATAGTTTTACTGCTTCTGCTTCAGTAAATCCCATAAATAAAGTATCTATATCTTCTTTAATTGCTCCTTCTTGAAGTAATGATGCAAATGTATGAGCTGCTTCTACAAGTCTTTCATCTTCCATATCTGTTCCTACAATGATTCTTGAAGGATATAGATTATCATACAATGCCTTTGATTCTCTTAAGAATTCAGGAGAGAAGATGATATTCTTGCTTCCTGTCTTTTCTCTGATACTTTGTGTATATCCTACAGGGATAGTACTTTTAATAACCATGATGGCATCTGGATTGATCTCCATGACCTGTTTGATTACACTTTCTACTGCACTTGTATCAAAGAAGTTCTTCTTTGAATCATAGTTAGTTGGTGCAGCAATGATAACAAAAACAGCATCCTTATATGCATCTTCTGCATTTAAGGTTGCTGTTAGATTTAATTCTTTTTCTTTTAAATATTTTTCGATATATTCATCTTGAATAGGACTAATACGATTATTAATCTTATTCACCTTATCTTCTATGATATCCACAGCCATCACTTCGTGATGCTGTGCTAATAATGTAGCGATACTTAATCCTACATATCCTGTTCCTGCTACTGCTATTTTCATGACTATTCCTCCACTTCTAATAAATATTATTTAACTGGATCAAAAAACGTATCTGGATGAGCTGGGTTGAAGACTTCATTACATGTCATAACTGTGACAAGATTTTCAGTTTCTGATAAATTGATGATGTTATGTGTCCATCCTGGTATCATATGTACTGCTTCTATCTTATCTCCACTTACTTCAAATTCTACGATTTCTCCTGTATTGATATTTCTTTCTTGTATCAATCCATGTCCCTGTACTACAATGAATAATTCCCATTTTGAATTATGCCAGTGCTGTCCTTTTGTAATTCCTGGTTTTGAGATATTGATTGAGACCTGTCCACAGTCTTCTGTATGTACAAGTTCAGTAAATGATCCTCTTTCATCACAGTTCATTTTTAACGAATAAGCAAACTTTTCTTTAGGAAGATAAGAAAGATATAGACTATATAGTTTTTTCGCAAATGATCCTTCTGGCATTTTAGGCATCATTAACGTCTTTGGTTGATTTTTAAACTGTTCTAGCAAATCAACGATTTCTCCTAATGTCACTTTATGTGTTACTGGAATGTAGCAGTATCTTCCATCTTCTTTATCAACTGTTTCAACATCATCAAACTCACAACGTTGTTCTTTTCCTTCTAACAGATCATACATACCTTCAATTAGATCATCAATATAAAGGACTTCTAATTCTGTACTTCTGTCATTGACTGTAAATTCTTCATCATTGGCTACTGCCCAACAGAATGTTGAAATAGCACTGTTATATTTTGGTCTTGAATGCCCCATTAGATTTGGAAAACGATAAACAGCTACTTTTGCACCTGTTTCTTTAGAATAGTCAAAGAAGAGTTCTTCCCCTGCTTTCTTTGATTTTCCATATTCACTTGTTCCAAAGCGACCTGCAAGAGTCGCTTGAATAGAACTACTCAACATGATCGTTGCCTTATTGTTATATTTTTTTAATGTATCTAATAATGTAGAAGCAAAACCAAAGTTTCCATTCATGAAGTCTTCTGTATTCTCAGGTCTGTTGACTCCTGCAAGATTGAATACGAAATCACATTCCTTACAGTACTTTTCTAATTCTTCCAATGTATTATCGATATCATATTCATAGATCTCTTCTATATGAATATTTGGTCTTGTTTTATTTCTTCCATCCTGTATTGTTTTTAAGTTATTAACAAGGGCAGTTCCTACCATGCCCTTGGCTCCTGTTACTAATATCTTCATTCTAATATTTTCTCCATACCATTTTATTAACTACATTGATATATCCTTGAATGATTCTTACAACTTTCATTGATACTGTTTCATCTACATAATCTGGACAAGGCTTACCAAGTACACCTTTTTGTTTCATTTCAATAGCCATATCAGTAGCATTCAACAATTCTTTAGTAGTAATACCTGCAAGAATAAAATCACCTGCTTCCAATGCTTCAGGTCTTTCTGTACTTGTTCTGATACATACAGCAGCTATAGGATGACCTATGCTTAAATAGAAGCTGCTTTCTTCTGGCAGTGTTCCACTGTCAGAAACGATCGCTAAAGCATTCATTTGTAGACAGTTATAGTCATTGAATCCTAATGGTTCATTGACTCTTACTCTTGGATCCAATTTAAAGCCACTTTTTTCTAGTCTGTTTTTGCTTCTAGGATGACATGAATATAGAATTGGCATATCATATTTTTTAGCTAAAGCATTGATCGCTGTAAATAAAGAAATAAAGTTCTTTTCAGTATCGATGTTTTCTTCTCTATGAGCACTTAATAAAATATAATGATCTTTTTCAAGTCCTAATCTTTCCAAGACATCCGAAGCTTGAATCTTATCAAGATTTCCTCTTAAAACTTCTGCCATAGGAGAACCTGTCATATAGGTTCTTTCCTTAGGCAACCCTGTATCAGCTAAATACTTTCTAGCAAATTCGCTATAACATAAATTGACATCACTGATGACATCAACGATTCTTCTGTTTGTTTCTTCTGGAAGACATTCATCCTTACATCTGTTTCCTGCTTCCATATGGAATAAAGGAATATGCAATCTTTTAGCACTGATTGCACTTAAACAGCTGTTTGTATCACCTAAAACAAGATACCCATCAGGTTGTAATTCATTTAATAATTCATAGCTTCTTCCTAAGATATTTCCACAAGTAACACCTAGATTATCTCCAACTACTGGTACCAGAATATCTGGTCCAAATTCACCATCATTATTTTTCAATTCAAAATCTTCCCAGAAAACTGTACTTAGATTTTTATCCCAGTTTTGGTTATAGTAGATGACACATGTATCAAAGTATTCTCTACATCTTTTAATAACTGCAGCAAGACGAATGATTTCAGGTCTTGTTCCTAATCCTATACATAGCTTTGTCTTTCCATTATTTTTCCATTTAAAATTATGTTCCACCATCAATTTTTCTCCTAATAAGGCATATTAGCCTTTATTTTTTCTTTTTTTGCTAAGATTCAATCAAATTTATTCCTTAACTATAACTCTATACAAATACCATATCCTTTACAATTAACAATATCATAACTTTCAATGTATTCAAGGTTAGAAATACAATTTTGCTTTCCTTTCTATACTAATTATTACAAGATGTTATTCTAAAACAGTTATTTAGAAGTAAAGACACTGTTATGTGTATTAAGATTATAGATTAAACTCTTAGCTACATAATCTAACCACATCAATTCAATCTAAACTAACCGTTAACAAGTATTACCAAAAATTTTGTATTCAAATTGATATAAGAAAAATGTAGCAAAAATAAACTTTTCAGACTAATCATCTAAAGCAACATTAAACAATATTCCCTAATCGTTCAATTCAATTAATAATTGATCTTTTGTACTATCTCAAGCTTAAAATAACTAATCACCTTACCAATTAACCTTTACTTTAAATTTATTATTCTTTTTATTTATAAAAATTCAACTTCAAACTATAAAAATAATTTTAAAATATCTTATCATTTTTTAATTTCGCTTATTTTTTATCATTTCACTTTTCAATATTCTATTAATAATAATCACAGTCACTATAATTCCAATTACAATAAACATATATCTAATAATTGTATTAGAATACATTGGGATAGCAAGTAATGATACACCTGTTGTTACTATCGCTAAAACAATTAGCTTTTTATTGTCATAAATATTACTAATCACGTTATCATTTTCTATACATACTTTTTTGCTCCACATTGCTTGGAAAAAAGCTAATACAATATATGAGAAAAGTGTCGTGTATGCAGCTGACATATACCCAAACAACTTTATAAATATATAATTTAATACCAAATTTACACTTGCTGCAATTATTGCGGGATACATTACGTATTTAGTTTTTTTATAATAAACTGCAATATTTGAATAAAGGTTCGCATATGATGTAAAAAAAACTCCTGTTGCAATAGATGGCATGATATAAATAGCTTCATAATACTCTTTAGTAGCTAAAATTTTAACTATTTCTGGAGCAAAAAAAGTTAATAAAACTGCAATTATTGCGTATGCTTCTAAAAGTAAATTTGAAATTTTCTTTATATTATGATCTTTTTTTTCAATGTTTTGAAATAAATATGGAACAAACGATGCATTTATTGCCTGCCAAACTAATAATGAAAGTGAACTCACTGTATACAATGTACCATATATTCCTACAGCGCTATTATTTACTAAACGCCCTATCATCATTCGATCAGATACATTTAACACTTGTCCAGCAATATTGTATCCAATAAGTGGGATACTGATTGAAAGAGACATTTTCCAATATTCTTTACAATACATTTTTTTACCTTTCATCAAAATATATAACCATATTATTGCCGCTACACCATATATAATAATGTAATTAGCAAATAGCCTTCCTATAGCAGTTTCTCCAAGACTATGATTACTCATATATACAACAACGATTATAGATACAAGTGTAGCCATAACTGCTGTTATTATAGACACCATACCTGCAAGTTTATATTTGTATTCGTATCTTTGTCTTGAAAGCCAAAAATCTCTTGCCGGTGCAAAAAGAAAACCTATTAACATTAATATAATAAGTGTATTAGGTAAACCAAGTATTCTTTGCCAAAATATTGGTGCAATTGCATATACTAATGCAATTATAATTGCTACAATAGATGTTAAGGTTAGCACTGCAGACTCATATTCATCTCTTCTATCTGAATACTCCTTCATTGCAACTGCAAACCCTCCTGAAGTCAATGACAATGTTGCAAAAGCGCTAATCAATGAATACCAAGAATTATAAATATTTACCACACCTACTTGATCAGTTGTCATTAATCTTGTGAAAATTGGAACAGAAATAATTGCTAATCCACGTGTAAAAACAGAGGAAGCAGTATATACAATAGCTGATTTTACACCTATAGGTATATTTTGAACTTTATCACTTATTTTCTTCAAAAATAAACCCTCCCAACTTACTATTTTATTCTTCACCTAATCTTTCCTGTATATATGCAAGTTCTTTCATTTTATTGATAATTTCTTCTTTATTAAGAAGTTTTGTGTTATTTGAATTAAACTCTGTTAATTTATTTCGCTCAACATCTCCATCTTTGAAATATTTATCATAATTTAAACCACGATTGTCAGCTGGAACACGATAAAAATCACCAAGATCTATCGCCTTTGCACACTCTTCATTTGTAAGCAATGTTTCATACATTTTTTCACCATGACGAATACCAATTACTTTAATATCTTCTTTCCTCCGAACATTTCACAAACAGCCTCTGCTTGAAGTCCAATAGAACAAGCAGGTGCTTTCATAATGAGCAAATCACCATTTTCCCCATGTTCAAACGCATAAAGAACAAGATCAACCGCTTCTTCAAGAGACATAATAAATCTTGTCATACTTGGTTCTGTTACTGTAATAGGATTCCCTGCTTTAATTTGGTCAATCCAAAGTGGAATTACCGAACCACGTGAGCACATTACGTTGCCATAACGTGTACAACAAATTTTAGTCTTTCCACTGTATCTAGATTTTGCAATTGCCACTGACTCTTCGAGAGCTTTTGTTTTTCCCATTGCATTAATTGGATATGCTGCTTTATCTGTAGAAAGACAAATAACTGCTTCTACACCAGTCTCAATTGCTGCTGTAAGAACATTATCGGTACCAATTACGTTTGTCTGCACGGCTTCCATTGGGAAAAATTCACATGACGGAACTTGCTTAAGTGCTGCAGCATGGAAAATATAATCCACGCCATGCATTGCATTTTTACAAGACTGAAGATTTCTTACATCACCAATATAAAATTTAATTTTATCAGCAACCTCAGGCATACGTACTTGAAATTCATGACGCATATCATCCTGTTTTTTTTCATCTCGTGAGAAAATTCTTATTTCTCCGATATCTGTTTTAAGGAAACGATTCAAAACTACGTTTCCAAATGAACCTGTACCACCTGTAATCATAAGTGTTTTTCCTTTAAATAAAGACATTTCTATTCCTCCTAAAACTTACATTATTTTTAATAAATGAATATAAAAATTATATATTCACTATTCAATTTTCATAAAACTCTCTTTTTTCAAAGGAGTTTTCTAACATATTTATTAATTTCATTATCCATGTTGTTTATATACAAACATTTTTTATTTCCGAATTAATCTCGATTATAAATTTAAGAATTTTAATTTATAGCCATACTTTCATTGTATAATTGCTTTTTTGTTACTTGCCATTCCTAATATAAGTATCCATATAAACATTATATTAATATGCGGCTCTTTATTTACAATAGCAAGTATAACAAAGAAAAATAAGAGCTTAACAAATATATTTATTTGTTTTTGACTAAAAATACCATAAACAATAAACAAGGTATACAATAGTCCTGTCACTCCAAAAATACTCAACATATACGTTGTTGTTGAAATATCAGCCCATGAACTCATCTGATTTAATACACTCCCAATTCCTGCTCCAAATAACGGATTCTTACTAAAAATACTAAGATTATGAAATATTGCTGTTATTCGAGAAGATTCTTGCATTCTTTTTGAAGTTAATTTTATAAGATAGGCATTATTGGACAATGATGTATTCAGTATAATATTATCAATATTTAGTGCTACTACCCCAATTATAATTATTACAAATATTGCAAGTACTTTCTTGTATCCGGTTAAATGACTTTCTCTTAATAATACAATACCTATTGTTAAAACTAGAAGAGCATATCCCGCTGAAGAAGTTGTCGTAATAATACTAATAACAAACAACAATATTCTAAACCAACTAATAGATTTAGAATTAGTGATCGATTCAAAAATAATTGCTAAAGCTAAATATGAGGCAAAAATACCTGGTTCCCAAAATACTCCGCAGTTTCTTTCAGGGTATACTTTAATGTAATTAAATAATATACCAATACCGTATTCAACTCCATTAACATTCTTTGCTATAGGTAAATTATTCAATAACGAAGTACAGTTAAGCAAAGCATATCCTATTAAAGACGCAATAGAAATAACAACCATTGCCTTAAGATATACTTTTATAATATTATTTAATCCATATTTTTCTAATAAATAGAATGCAATAATCGCGGTTGCTAATATTCTCCAATATGTTTTACTTTGAAACTCAGAATGCCATATCATCGAAATTAATACCATTATAGATATTAATGCTAATGGCAATATTGTTCTATTTGTCTTTAACTTTTTAATCATTAATATATACGGAAAAACAATTAATGCTAGCACAATAGTTAGCATACTTATTTCTGTATTAATTGTTGTATAGGGACTTCCACTAAATAAATAAACTATCACAAACCAAAATAATATGATTAATGTACTTTTTTTTATGATGAATCGTTTATGTTCTATCATAATATCTCCCTTATATAATCAATAATTCTTACACCATATGGAATATTCAGTTTTTTTCTTATAAAATAAGACAATCGTGACTTTACTCTCTCCTTCCATGGCTTTAAAATTATCTTTCCAATTTTATTTTCAAAATCAGGATCTATAAGTAAGGTCTTTGGATGTGATAACGGAAAATCAATTGGATAAGAATCCATTCCACAAAACCGTTTTGTCATTACATCTGTAAAACTGTTTCCGCCATGAGTAGAATCATCATCAACGCCAATATTTCTTATCTGATTTTTGCAAGGACATATACCAAAAAGATTATTTGCTTTTATAGACAAATCCATCTGATAATCCCACGAAATAGGCCTTTCTCCTCTTTGGATTCTATAATATTCATTCATCCAACTATTTCTATACTGAAAGAACACTTTAGAATTAATATATACGTCTTTTACTCTTTCCATTACTGTCTTATCTTTACATAAATCTAATTCACCATCGTAATATTTTTCAAATTTACTAGACCATGAAGCCCATCCACATGGTAACATGTGTCGTGTAAAAACATAGCTCACATTATCTTTTGGAAAATATTCACCTAAGTAATTAGTACCACATATCCATAAAATCCTACTATCATCTTCATATCTCTCAAGCATCTCTTTACAAAACTCAAAAAAAGTCACTTCTGGAAGATTATCATCCTCTAAGAAAATTGCCCATTTTTCTTTTTTCAAAACCCATTTGGCACCTTCCCCTATATTTTGATAAACCCCTCTATTTTCATTTGCATAATTTTTTATTACTTCACATTCCCAATCAATTGCTGCTTCTACTTTTTCTCTACATTTTTTTACTGCTTTACGCTCTATATCATCGCGTCCTTGATCTGCTAATATATATAATTTTGTTGGTTTTACTATTGACAATCTTTTTATTATTTCAACTGCTTTTTCACGTTTAAAAATAAACAAAACAACTGGAATATCAAATTTGTTCATTTTATCCCTCCATTATAGTATTTATCATATCGACAATTTTTTTTGTTTGTTTTTTTGAATTCTTTTCATTTATTACATACTGCCTTCCCCTATCTCCAATTTTTTTTCGTTCTAAAACAGATAGTTGACATACATTTTCTATCACTTTTGTTAAAGCCTGAATACTATCATTCTCTGGTATAATAATATAATCTCCATATTCTAATGGCATTCCATCTAACATATATGCTATCACAGGTGTTCCACTAGATAGATATTCTATATTTTTCGATGGAAAACTATACTTTGTAAACAATTCATTATTTTGTCTTGGATTTACTAATACAGTTGCATTTGATTGTAATTCTAAAATTTTCTCACGATCTACTTTTCCAAAAAAACATATTCTATTGTCTTTTTTTGAAGCTTCATAAATTTCTTTTTCAGAATCACCTGTTCCACAAATTTGGAGTCTATAATGTTCATTACTCGTATTCATAAATGCTTCTACTAAATTAAGTATTCCAAATTTTCTATGTAATGTGCCAGTATACAATATATTCCTTATAGCATCATCAGAATCTTCAATTTTAATATTATCCTCTTTATCTAAGATTGTAGAAATTCCTTCGACAACACAATATGGCTGATTAATTTTCAAATAATCAGCCATTTGTCTAGTTAATAGTACAAAAGAATCAATACATGAAAGATTTCCATACGCTCTTCTAGCTAATATGCTATTAGCCATCTTATTCATTATTCCTGTATTTTCAGACAAATCATTCATACTTGGTAAATCAGCAACCACCGCACATACATGAATATGTGGTATTTTTTTCTTAAATTTCTTTATAGCTGTCAATAATGTTGCAGATAATGTATATACAAATAAAATACCATCTTCATTTTTAAAAAAAGTTGAACACAATGCTTTATAAACACTTCTTTCTATTGAATATCTTCTTATACCCTTTAAATTTAAAAAACCTATATTAATGTTATTTGGACTAAATTCAGTATAAAAATCATCATTTTTTATTAGCAAATCGGTATAATTCTTAGGATAACTACTAATTGGCAAAACATTGATAAGATTGATATCTGTCTGACAATTAAAATATAATCCTTCAATTAAATGCCATTGTAAGGCATTTGCTGCATCTGGCATACCCGTTTTCATTTTTTGCTTTACTTCAATACTTAATTTTTCAGGAATCAATGAAGTTAAAAACACTATTTTTTTTCCTATACATTTATTGTTTTCTTTGTTTTTTTGATTATAAACTATCATTTTTGTCTCTTAAACTCCATAATTCCTCTAAAATATAGCTTTGTTTTTTCCAATACTTCTCTTAACGTTTTAGAATTCTTAATTGAAGTTGTGATTGCATATATATAACAAATTCTTGGAAAAATCGATGCAAATAATGCACCTTTATCTTTATAGTACTTATTTGTATAACCACTAAACCAACTAGAAGACTCTTGTTTCACATTTGCCACCAATATAGGTGATTTATATATTTTCAATCCAGCTTTTATACAATCCTGTAAAAATATTGTATCCTCACCACAACTATATTTTGTTCCGCCTCCAAATAAAAGTGAAAAAACAATATTATTATATAGAATTTTTTCTCTGCGTACAGCAAGTCTTGCACAACCATATTTTAAAGCTTTAATTTTCCCAACTCGACCAAACTTATCAATATTTAATAATGGTCTTTTATAATTCAAACTTTGAACACTAAATAAAATAGCATCAGCTTCTGGGTGCTTTTCAAATTCTTTAACAACCTTTTCTTGATACCCATCTACAAATATCATATCATCATCTGCAAACTCAATTATATCTGCCGTAGCTCTCATAAGTGCCGAATTACGACTTAATCCCACTCCCCGTTCTGCAAAGGAATACATTTTTACATTATTTTCACATATTACAACATCATCATATGAATTTTTATCACATTGGTTAATAATAATTGTATCTGAATTTAAATTCATTGAATTATAAATAGAAAAATCCTTTTGATTCATTGTTGATACAAGAATTTGGTAAGTCAACTTACACATCCCAATATTCCCCCATTTCTAATTCAAACTTTGGATTTTTAAAATTCAAATAGCCAGCGCCATGATAGAATGTCATTTCTCCGAAAATCACTCGACCATCAACATCATAAAAATCCACACGAACTTGCGGAAAACCTTCAGAAAGAACTTTAGCACATTCAACCATTTCATCAAGATTCACTGGTTTTGGAATATTTGCTTTTGGATCATTATCATATTCAACTATTTCATCTATAAATTCCCATTCTGGAGTATAAAAATTTCTTTTATGATTAACAAATCTTGAAAAATCCACCTGAATTATTTTAGGGACTCCATTAAAACAAAAAATCTTATAGTCATTTAGTCCATAATCATCATTTGTTTCCAATAATTCTTCACAAATTATTCTATTTTTAACATCTTTATAGGCCCATTCTCTACCTAGCATGTAAAAATCAACAGTCATCCATTTTTTAAAGCGATATTCTATTTCTGATTTTGTTTCATTGTTTTTTAAATGACAAATATAATTATACGATGAACCATTTGTAAGTTTCATTACAAATTTCTCTGGTAAATTTTCAAATGGTATTTCATCAATAGTATCATATACGCCATACAATTTTGTTAAATATTTAACTCCTATTTTTTCTTTTACATATTTTCTTACTTCATATTTATCAACAAGTAATTTAAGCATGGGATTTCTATAATACAACTTTGCATATTGAATTTTTTCATTAAACAAAACAGGATTATTTAAATTAAGTTTTCTTCCCAATCTTAATCGATATTGTAACTTTATATATATTTTATCAGGTATTAATTTTCCAAATATCATTAAAGTTTTCAATCTAACTTGTTTTGTTAAAATATAAAGTTTTTCATTCTTACTTATTTGACGGATTAACGCTTTTCTAATATTCATATTATTTTCTCCCCCCTTCCTCTACCTATTTATCACTTATTTCATAATTTTTTTTCTTTAAAACTCCATAAAACATATTCCAACACGCATACCATATTGCTACTATCGCTGGCTTTTCATCACACATATGAAATAAGTCGTAATGGCTTTTAAATTTTCTTTTAAATTTATCATGACTTATACTAACTTTTCTAACTCTATATTTTGCTAAGTCTTCTTTTAATAAATAAGCACAAGTATTTGGCTTTTTATAAAGTTGAAGTCTTATCGCATAATCATTATTTTTCTTTATATCTTTAATCTGTATCAAGCCAAATTCTTTTGCGCTATACATCATTGTAAGTTGACCTATATAATCATAGTTATACATCTTACGTTTATTAACTTTATCAGGACCAGATACATATATATTTAAAGGTTTCGATTCTTCATCAATCTTTTCATATTCAGTAAACGAAAGATTGCATCCTTTTTTCTTCATAAAATTTATTTGATGTTCTAATTTTTCAGGAACCCATAAATCATCAGAATCTAAAAAAGCAATCCATTCGCCTCTTGCTTCTTTTAAAGCTCTATTACGAGTTAGTGCAGCACCACTATTTTTTTCATTTTTTAAATATTTAATTCGTTGATCATTAAATGCCCTTACAACTTCATCTGTATTATCAGTAGAACAATCATCTACAATTATTAATTCCCAATTTTTATATGTCTGATCTATAACAGATTGAATTGACTCTGCAATATAATTTTCTGTATTCCAAGAAGGCATTATTATTGATACTAATCCTTGTTCCATCTTCCCACCTACACTTTCACTATAGTACTGATCATCGTACCTAGTTCTTTTATAAAATTAAAAGAAGTAATTGCCTTTAAGTTATATTCCATCTTTAAAGGCAATACTTCATTTACATAAACTTCATTTGTTTCTCTTCCCTTTGATGTATATCTTTCAAGTATTTCATCTTCATCTTTAAATTCTATACTTGCTAGACTTGTTACTCCCGCAGGAAGTAACAATGTGGCATACATCTCTGGTGCATACTGATCTACATATTTTTTTACTTCTGGTCTTGTTCCTACAAAAGACATATCTCCTATCAATACATTAAATAGTTGTGGTATCTCATCTATTCTATATTTTCTAATCTTTTCTCCTACTTTAGTTATTCTTGAATCATTTTTTGATGTGACAAGATTTCCAATCTTGTCTGCATTATTGACCATGGTTCTAAATTTAAATATTCTAAATACTTTTCCATATTGAGTAATACGTTCTTGTCTATAGAATACTGGTCCTTTAGAATCTAATTTGATCCAGATAGAAAAGAAAATAATAATTGGAGATAATAAAACAATTAATACTAAAGAAGCGCATATATCAAATATTCTCTTTAATACTAATTGTCCTTTTTTCTTTCTAAGTATTTCATAATAAGGTCTTACTTCTTCTACCTGCATATAATCAGGTAATTCATTCCACTCTTTTACAAGCATGAAATAATCTCCTTAAAATTACCAATAATATAATCTACATCTTCATCACTTAACTTAGTATGAAGTGGTAAAGTAATTTCATTAATGAATTGATCATAAGCATTAGGATAATCTTTGATATCAAATCCTAGATTCTTATAAGCTGAAAGCATTGGAAGTGGTTTGTAATGTACATTACATGCTATTCCTCTTTCAGCCATTTTTTCTATAATTTCATTTCTTTGATCACCTGTAATATTTGGTACCCTTGTAATATAAAGATGTCCACTTGATTGATGATCTTCATCATAATGATTTAATACTTCAACACCTAAAGGAGTAAAAGCTTCATTATATCTTTCAATGATTTCTTTTCTTCTTTTAAGCATTTCAGGATATCTTCTCATTTGAGCAAGTCCAATACCACCCATGATGTCTGTCATATTGCATTTATATAATGGTGCTACGACATCATATTCCCATGCTCCTAGTTTTGTTTTAGCTAACGCATCTTTGGATTGACCGTGTAATGATAATAATTGAAGTTGTTTATAGATATCTTCATCATCTATTCCTTCAATTGTTCTCCAAGTAAGTGCTCCACCTTCAGCTGTAGTCAAATTCTTGACTGCATGAAAACTAAATGAACTAAAATCAGCAATTGATCCACACATCTTTCCATGCCATGAAGCACCAAAAGCATGTGCCGTATCAGCATTGACTGATATTCTTCCCATAGCTTCTTGTATCTTATTGTTTGGTTTAAACAATTCTTTTTTCTTTTCTACGATTTCATAGATTCTATCGTAGTCACATGGAACTCCACCTAAATCAACTGGAATAATAACTTTAGTCTTTTCTGTAATAGCATTTTCTAAAGCATCATAATCCATTTCTAGACTATCCTTTTGTACATCTACTAATACAAGCTTAGCTCCAACATGACAGACAACAGATGCACTTGCTGTATATGTATAAGCTGGAACAATGACTTCATCACCTTCTCCTACTCCTAATACACGAAGTGCCATTTCAGCACAAGCTGTTTGTGAATTCAAACAGACTGCTTTATTGACACCAACATATTCAGCAATTTGTCTTTCAAATTCTTTAACTTTAGGACCTGTAGTGATCCATCCATTTCTTAAGGTATCAGCTACTTCATTGATTTCATCTTCACTCATATCTGGTGGTGAAAATGGTATTACTCTTTTATCCATTCAATCCTCTCCCCTCTATTTTTGTAAAAAAAAGAATATAGTTTACCTGTCTAATAAGTATTTATATTAGACTGGTAGACTATATTCAAATAATTGTATAGGCGGCTCTCCCTACGCTATACTTTACTATTTTGCATTTCAATTCCTGCTTTTAATTTCTTATTTAGAAACTGTATATTTAATACAGCTTCATGACTTTTCTTATCAACTGAGACAATATGTTTCTCTAACTTCTTTAATGGTCCCTCTATTACAACAGTTTTTCCATTAACCTTATATCCTTTAGACATTCTCAATAGATACTCATCATCTAATAAATTATCTAACAGATATATTTCTTCTTGTGTAAGAGCAGAAACCTCATCTTTTTTAAGTTCTCTAATAATGCCATCCCTTTGTTCATTCATTAATAACAGAAATGTATCAAACTCTATTTGATTCATTTTTGTTTTAATGAAAAGATATCCTGGAAACATATTAATCAAAACAATCATATCTTTAGATCTTATATATCTTTCCATTTTAGGAATAAACGCTTCTATTCCTTCTTTAGAATTAAACACCTGATACAACTTATCTATCTTCAAACTTTGACAAAACAAAACGTAATAATTCATTATGCCTTCCTTTTTAAAGCCTGATGCTTTAAACACTGAAATATACTTTCATAATCATCACAAATCTTCATTTGATCGATCATATATATTTCACTATCTTTAGCTATCTCTTCTAACTCTTGTATTGCTAGATCTAACATATCCGCTAATAACTCTTGATGTTCTTCCATCTTTTCTTTTTTCTCTTTATCCATAGGATCATATACACTTGTAAATACAGCCATGAAACTATCTCCTTTTGTCTATTTATAAAGTATTGAAACAAAAGCAGAAGTTTCAATACTTTGTAGACATCATAAAAACCATAGATTTATCAATTCTATGGTTATATTGGGGCTTGCATTTTATTTATTTGTTCTTTTTTAAAATCAAAAGAAATATGTACATAACGATTAAGTGTAATATTAACATTGGCATGTCCTAATGTTTCGCTTACTGTTTTAATATCAATTCCTTTTTTTATACAGTTCGTCGCAAAGGTATGTCTTAAGGTATGAAATGTAGCATCTATTTCTTTATTTTCACAGAGTTTTGTAAAAGCTCTTTGAATTGTTCTAGGATCTATTGTTATTTGTCTATTTGAAAGAATAAAGTTTTCATCTTGCTTTTCAAATAAATCATAATGTTCTTTCAAATAGACAACTAAAAAATCAGCAATAACAATATTTCTAATAGAACTATTAGATTTAGGTTCTAATACATAGAGTTGCGTTTTTTTACTATGATCATCGCTTTTTAATCTTTGGACTGTTTTATTAATATTGATTGTTCCATGTTCCAAATCAATATCTTCCCATTTTAAAGCACATATTTCACCTATCCTAAGTCCTGCATATAAACCTAATGAAAGTGCTAGTGAGAGCTTATTTTTATGTCTTATACAGTAATCCCATAGTTTTATTTCATTTTCTTTATTAAGTGGATCTTTTGTTTTTGTTTTTTGACTAAATTTGATTAAATCGAAATCTAAATGTTTGAGTTGATGTGTTTGTTCTCCATATTTACAGATAGATTTTAAAACACATCTAATAGAATTAATCATACTTGTAGATAAATTCATTATATTGATTAAATAATCAATATAATGAATGATCTTCATTTCTGTAAGTTCTTCTATGGGGTTATCTTTTAAAAAGGTATTAAGATGTTTATTAATAATATTTTCATATTTGCAATAACTAGAATATTTAACTGAAATCTTTTTAATTAATAACCATTCTTCTTGAATTGTAAGTTTGTTTTCTTCCATGTTTGTTCTCCTCTTTTTCTTAAAATTATTTACTGAACGGACGTTTTTTTTACTCAACGACATTGCGAATATAAGTCCAAGATAAAATATAAAGAAAAGAGGAAAAAATTGGCTAATTATGTTTCTTTTAAAAACTATTTGTGGTATAGTCGAAGTCGTAGAATTGATAAATCTATGGTTTTTAAGTACTAAAAAAGGAGAAACATTTTGTGTGTTTCTCCTTTTATAAATATTATTATTCATCTCCAAATGAGATACCAATTGCTTTAGCTGCTTTAACTAATTCACCATTAGGATCAACATGTTTTTGTTGACCAATCTTAGCCGCACCAATAACTTCTTCTAAAGAAGTATAACCCATCTTATCACCATTAATTGTAACTACATTACCAAACTTACCTTCATTAATAAGTTCAACTGCAGCTACACCATAACGAATAGATAAAATACGATCATAAGCTGTAATATCACCACCACGAATAATATGTCCTGGATTGACAGAACGTACTTCATGATTTGGAATTACTTTTTCAAGATCATCAGCTACTTTAGCAGCAAGTCCTGAATATCGTACTGGATCTGGACTATCTTCTACGATTTTACCAATGACTTTTGTTCCATCTGCATATTTAGCTCCTTCAGCAACAGCTACTACCGTATAAGGTAATCCCATTTCATCACGTTTTTTAATTGCTTTAGCAACATTTTCAATTGTAAATGGAATTTCAGGAATCAAACATACACCGGCATTTCCTGCAAGACCTGCATAAAGTGTAATCCATCCTGCATCACGTCCCATTAATTCACAACAAATAACACGATGATGTGATTTAGCTGTTGTTTGTAAACGATCAATAAATTCTGTACCTACAGACATGGCTGATATAAAGCCATATGTAACATCTGTACTTGCTAAATCATTATCCATTGTTTTAGGTACACCAATAACATTGACACCTTTTCTTGAAAAATCACGTGCACTTGTAAGCGTTCCATCTCCACCTAAAATAACTAAAACATCAACACCATCTTTTTTCAAGTTTTCAACAGCCACATCAGAAACATCTTTCTTTACTTTTCCACCATGACCATCATCTACTAAATAATCAAATAAATTATCTTTATTAGAACTATATAAAATAGTTCCTCCTTCTTTATAAATATCTTCTACCGATTCTTCAGTAAGTTCTACATAATTATTATGGTATAAACCTCTATAACCATAAACAAATCCAATCACTTCATAACCATATTTAGAGATTGCAGTTTTAGTAATTGTACGAATAACAGCGTTTAACCCTGGACAATCACCTCCACCAGATAATAATGCAATTTTTTTGACAGTACTTCCCATAATTTTCTTCCTCCATACTATATAATTATAAATTCACCTAGAGGAAAAAACAATACTTTTTTTGTAAGCGTTTACAGTTATTTTATTATTTGCTTTGTTTTTGCATCATTTGGTAGATATCTTCTAAAGAAATAACTTGTTGAACAGGTTTAATATTTGCTCTTTCTTCTACTGTATTTCCATAATCAACTTCCATCAAAACACCTGAAGCATAAGTTGCCATTTCACTATTCAAAAACACTATAGGACCAGCCATTTCTTTTGAATATGCTAAACGATTAGCATATCCACAATGTGATAATAGTCCTTCTTCACCATGCGCCATTTCTGTAAATTCACTTTTCATACCTGTATCTGTCGATCCAGGCAATACAGCATTCACTCTGATTTTCTTACTAGCAAAAGATTTTTGTAAATATGCTGTATAATAGTTCATTGCTAATTTAGAATAAGGATAGCCTAACGTACCTGGTAAATATTGGAATCCGGTTTTCATAATCGCCTCTACTGTTGCATTCCAACCTGATGCTAAAATAGCATCTATATAATATTTTTTATTTTCTTCCTTTTCCCAACCATTTCCACCAGTTGAAGTCATAAATGCAATTGTACCATTTTCACTCATAGCATGAATAAGATATTCTTCACAAATATATTTATTAGCAATAAAATCTATACTGACCGTTGTCATAAAATCATTTTTCATACCTGATACTCCTGCAATTCCAAAATATGAATCTATATGGCTAGGCAACTCTTTCATCGCTTGATCGATAGATTCTTTCTTTGATAAATCTACATGTACATATTGTTTTATTCCTTTTACATCACATTCATTCCAATCAAGTGCATATACTTTCGCACCTAAATCTACTAACATTTCTGCTGTTGCCTTTCCCATTCCTGAACTTGCTCCTGTTACAACAACATTTTTGTTTTGATAACCAAAATAATCTTTCATTTAATTATTCCTCCTTAACTTCATTATATTTTTTTGTAGATTTTCTACAAATAAATATGAACATATTTAGACATTATGTAAGGATTATGTTATAAAAAAGATAGGTGATATCATGAATAAATCAATTAAGACAAAAAAACAAGTATCAAAAACACTTATTAAACTATTAAATTATAAACCGCTTGATTTAATTACAATAAAAGAACTTACAGAAAAAGCAAATGTGAGTCGAACAGCTTTTTATAACAACTTTCATACATTAGAGGATGTTCTTAAATATATTTACCAAAACGCTCATAAACAAGTCTTCAAAGACAAATATTCTCATCTTAGTTATGTCTATAGTGATGAACATATTAAAGATATGATTCACTTTTTTGATAAAAACAGTAAATTACTCCTTGTTCTTATAAAATGGAATCTTATAGAATTTATTGCAAAATATAATACCGAAATCGTGCTTAGTTATACTCAACACTATAAAAATAAATTCATACGTGAACATGCTTTTTATTTTATAAGTTATTATCATGGTTCATTGTTCAATATTTGTACCTATTGGATTGCAAGTGGTAAGCAAGAATCTTCAGATACACTCTTTAAAATGATTAAAGAATTCGAAAAAATAAAATTTGTATATAATCAAAAAGGATAATCCATATACAATTACATATATGGATTTCTTTCTTATTGAATAGGTAATTCATAAGTAGCTTTTGTTCCTGAATAATCCAATTCTACAATCAACTTAATCTTAGAACTTTGTTGCTTTAAACCATAAGCCTCTTCCCCTTCACTTTTTGTCCCTATAGGTGCTGTTTGGGGATAAGTATTTATAGAAGCTGGATAAGTTTCACAAACATTTCCACCTTCATCAATCACTTTAAAGTTAATACTTGAAAAATAAATATCATCTTCATTTGCTATATTTTCATAAGAATAATGTATGATAATGACTTGTTCTGGTTGACTATCTGAAAATTCATTACGATCATCTGTATTTCTTACTGAATCAACTGTAAAATGAATCAAATCTTTACTATTTTTAGTATATGTTACAGTTTCACCTATCGTATATATTTTTTCTTCTTTCTTTTCTTCTGTTTTTGTAGGTTTATTTGTATCTTTTTCTTCACTACTTCCACATGCTCCTAATGTAAGTGTTACAAACAAAACTAAAATTATCTTGATTATTTTCTTCATTGTTGTACTCCTTTATTTTGTTTAAAAATTGAAATAATTGCTAGAACAGCATTTATTAAACACCATCCAGCCCAAATATTTAAATCACCAAAATTCCCAGCAAGTCCCAATCCTAAAAGGCTCGCTAATAAAAATAAAATAATAATTGCAATATTTCCTCCATTTTTTTGACTATTCCTTACAGCAATTGAAACAATTCCTCCTGCTAACATCAAAATAGAGACAAAAACACCAGCACTTCCTCCTACCTCTCCATTATCTAACATTGCATTAGCAGTCCCTACTAATACTGATTGAAAAAAAACAACTACACTTAAAATAATTGATAAAATACCTGCTACTAATTTCCAAGTTTTCATATTCCCTCTTCCTTTCTTTTTTGTCTATTTCTTTTCTAATATCTCATATAAAATACATAATTCATGAATACCTAATTCTAAATCATTTAAAATCGTAAATATTTGTGATTCAACTTGATTAAACTCTTCTCTTTCATTTAATACATCTAAATGATCTTTTATTCCTTTAAACATTGATGCTAAATAAAGAATCTTCCCAGCTATATCTTTACTTTGGTATTCTTCTATATCCATACATAACCTCCTTATCTTAGAAATAGACTACATTTATAATGTATCTTATAAGACATAAAAAAAGGTGCCCCCTCGGGGCACAATTAAAGATACATTAAAAGAGTTCCAATAATAAGAGAGATAAATAATAAAATAAGCCAAGAAATAATCGTTGTTAAAACTTTTACAGCAATCCCATGATTTTTATAATAAGGTAAATAGTCCCTAACAGATAAATAGTTTGTAGAAAATAAAAGTGTTATAATAAACCAAGAAATTAAAATCAAGCGATAAACAAAATACTGATACTGACTTATTGGTTGATTTTCAATCTTAAAACTTATTAAAATCCATATAAATAAAAGATAACCCATAATCGCTACAATCATCTTCCAAAGCTTACCACTTCTAAATCCCGGTAAAGCTTTAGGATGTTTGATTTTCTTTTCTTTCTTTTTTTCAATATGAAATAATTGATCTAAATCTTTAATAATTTCTTTTACATCTTGATATCTGCCTTGAGGATCAATAGCAATCATCTTATCAATTATTCTCTTTTCTATTCCTTGTAAGTCATAATCTCTAGGCAACTTATTAGTAAGTAAAACATGATATAAAACTCCTAAAGAATAAATATCACTTCTTATATCTGTTTGATAAAAACCAAATTGTTCAGGAGCTGCATAACCATGACTTCCTAACACCGTAGTATCTCTTTTTTGATTTTCAATATAATTTCTAGCTATATCAAAATCAAAAAGATAGACTTGTTTTCCATCATAAAAGATATTTTCGGGTTTAATATCACGATGAATAATTTGTGGATCTTGTTGATGCAATACATCTAAAATAATACATAATTGTCTTATAATTTGATAAGCTTCTAAATTTGAAAAAGTATGTTCATCTAAAATATCAGATAATGTTTGACAAGCTAAATATTCTTCGATGATTTCTAAACCGTCTTCATTTTCTTCTATTGAATAAATATGTGGTATTCCTTCTATATCTAATTGTTTTAACTTTTCCCAAATTGTTTTATTATATGTTTTCAATTCTTTTTTTATATAAATATTTCTTTTATCTAATTCTCTTACTAATGTAATTCTTTTTTGGGGTGTTTCTTTAATAACTTCTAATTCTAAAACTATCATATCTTGTCTCTCCGTAAAATATAGTATATCATATTTTTAGGTGATGATATGATTTTAACAGAAGAAATAGAAAACTCTTTAAAAAACGAAGCAGATATTGATGATCTTTTAAAACAAATTCATGATATGGATTTTTCTGAATATATCCATCATTTGTTTAAAAAGTATCATTTAAAAGAAGCAGATATTATACGAAAATCAGGATTAGAAAGAACTTATGCTTATAAAATTATCCGTGGCGAAAAAGGAAAAAATGCAAAGGATAAAATCTATCGCTTAGCGCTTGCTATGAATTTAACCCAAAAAGAAACAAATCACTTATTATCTTTGAATAATGCAGGTGACTTATATCCTCATAATGCCAGAGATCTTATTTTATTAAATGGCTTGTTAAAAAAACAAACCGTAGAAGAAGTCAACATTGAACTTTATAATCATGATTTAGAGCCTCTAAAAGACTAATAGGACTTCTAAGGAAGTTCTATTTTTCTTCGTTATAACGATCTAAAATATATTCAGCATTTTCTGCCCATAAACCATTTTCAACTTGAGTAAGTGTTTTATACGTTTGAGAATGATAAAACCTTCCCGTTGCTTCTTCAAAATCAATTTTTTCTTGTTCCTGAATAAGATTAATAACTCTATGAATTTGAATACATACATTCATCGTAATATCTTGCCCATTAAAATAGTAAATATCATGCATCGTATTTCATCCTCCTTATAAATCGTAAACAACTTAATGATTTTTCACTATGAAAAGAAACTTGATTATTAACTTTACTATATTTTAATCTTTCTACTGCTTCTGGTGCTGTTAGAATATTAGACATATATAATTGTACTGTCTGCATTGTATTGTCGTCTGCTACTGGTCCAATAACAACATCATATTGATGTTGTAAACCGCCTTTAATTCTATTTTCTTTAATGAATTCTAACCATTCTTCATTTAATGAATCAAAATATTTAATATTTAAATCATCTTTCTTCTCAAACAAATATTCATATACATAATAATTATTCTTTTTTTCTCTTAATGATAATCGATAAGCCCATTCTTTAGATTGAGACATTAATACTGTTGTATAAAATCCCTTACCAAAATCTCTACGATTATGTGATTTATTCAAATTAATTTGATCAAACTTAAAACAACTACCATGATACACTGTTATTTTTTTTGAATCTTGTTTAATAAGTTTTTCAATATACTGAAATACTTCTTCAAAACTTACTTGATGTAAATATTCATGCTGTAAGAGAACATTTTCAAAAATATGATATTCATGAAATAATTCATAAACCTTTTCATCATCTATACTATATTTCTTTTTATATTCTTCTATACAGTTTATATATAATGACTCACAATCTGATTGAACATTCATATAATTACCATCCTTTCTATGATTTCTACTAAATTATATATTATTTCTTAATAAATTGTGAAGTGTTGGACACTTTATTTTTAATTATTTCATCAAACTATAAACTATTGTCTTTCCATCATTTTTATGGATTGTTATTTCAATAAAATCTTGTCTTTGATTAATATCTATATTCTTTTTTGTTAAAGGTTTGCCTGCATTATCAATGTCAATGTCGATCACATCAATTCTATTACTCAATCTTATTTCTAGATGATTCTTTTCAAAGAATACTGGTTCTCCTCTTTCAAAAATAACAATAGAATCACGATTACTTATTTTCTTTTTTAAAATAAGATGCTCTTGTTTATCAAATTGATGAAAAATCAAAAAATAGGAGCCATTATAAATACGGGTAAAAATCATTGTAGAAACAATACAAAATATCATAAATGTTTCCACACCAAAAATAAATAACTTTACTTTATATTTCATACCTACTCCTTTTGTATTATAGACCTGATTGTTATCGTTGGATGATTCCTCATATAAATTGATGGAATATGCCTTTTCCATTTAACATTTACATCTTGAGTATTATTAAAATCAAGATTTTCACTTGCATAACATACTGTTGAATAGCTATATGTTTCTAAATTATTAAAGGTAATATCTACACGGATATATCTATCAAACAATGACAAACTCCATTTTTCATATATTTGTACCTTTGCTTTTGATGTCGCATCCTTATTTTCATAAAGTAATAAGTCTTCAGGTTCATCATGAATTATTAAATCACAAATAGTATTATTAGAAAAATAGTTCATTACTATAAATAAAGAAACAATGCCAATCATAAGCGTTTCAATAATCACAAGTTTCTTTAAAAGATACTTTCCCATTTTTTCCCTTCTTTAAAAAACGAATGAAACTTCGTTAGAAATTTCATTCATTTAGTTAATCACTTACTTGAGGTAAATATAAATCTAATGGTGCTTTTGTATGTTCAACAACATAACCACTAGCACCACGATTTTTAACATCTTCCACGACAGTTGTCATTAAAATAGGTTGTTTTTCATCTATCGTCATGACTGTAAACCAACCAAGTTCTGTTCCTGTCGTATCGCTTTGACTTTGTTTGATTTCTGCCGTTCCTGTTTTTCCGGCAAGAATGACATTATCATGATAGATGGCATGTCCTGTTCCATTTTCATCCGCAATGGCATTAATAAGATCTTCTTTTATTATTTTTGTTGTTTCTTTTGAAAAAACATTTTTAATCCATATTTTTGTTTGTCCTTGAACTATATGTGGCTGATAGATTGATCCATTATTAACAAAAGCACTATAGATACTTGCAAGTTGAAGTGGATTTATCAAAATTTGTCCTTGACCATAGCCACTATCAGCAATTAATTGATCACTTACTTTTTGATTTTTATTGATATACTGACTTTTATTTAAAGCAAGTTCAAAAGGAACCTTTTTACCAATCTTTAAGTTTTTATAATATTTAAATAAATTCTCTTTTCCAATATTCAACGCACTTCTTGCAAAGTAAACATTATCAGAATACGTGATTGCATTCTTTAAATTATTAGGTGAAGGAGCGTGTAATGTTGTCACATAATAATTACCCCAACTTGAATCTTTTTGCCATTTATCCTTAGCCCCTAAATCTTTATCAGGATCAATGGCTTTTGTTTCTAAACCAATGGCTGCCGTAATAGGCTTCATGGATGAACCGGGTGTATAGGTTTGTTTATAACGACTCATCAATGGTTGGTTGACATCATTATTTAAAGCATTCCATTTATCTGTTGAAAGTCCTAAAACAAAATCATTGTTTGAATAGGATGGTGTTGATACAAGTGCTAAAACTTCTCCTGTTTTTGGATTGAGAGCAACAGATGCGCTTTTATCATTTTGATACTCATTATAAAGACTTTGTTGTAAATCAATATCGATTGTAAGTGTAATATCTTGTGGACTCATTTTAACTTCTTTATGACAAAGTTCTTTAATAACTTTATCATTTTTATCAACCAGATCAATTTTACCAGATGTGATTCCTCTTAGCTTTTCTTCATAGGCTGCTTCAATTCCACTTCTTCCAATGACTGAAATCGAATTATAGCCTTCATTTTTATGTTTTTTTAAATCTTCAGCATTAACATTTTGAACATAACCTACGATATGTGAAGCCACTTTATCGTAAGGATACGTACGAATACTCACTGTCGAAATTTTAACGCCGTTGATACCTAAAATATTCTTATTGATTAAATCGTTTTTAGTTGCTTCAGAAACAGTTTTGATAGGTACAAAAGAATCATCATTAATCCAAGATGCACTCATTTTCTTTTGAAGGGTTTCAACATCTGTTTCTAAATACTGTGCAATTTGTCCATAATCATTTTCACCATTTAGTTTTCCTTTTACAAGTCCAACAGAATAACCTTTTCCATCTTCAGCAAGAACTTTTCCATTTCTATCTAAAATACGTCCTCTTTTTTCAGGATTATATGTTGTTATTTTTATTTTGCACCCATCAGTGTAACCATCCATAATCAGTTCTTTATTAAATTGGATTTGTTCATTTTTGACCCCTACTTTATTTCGATAAGTAATTCTTCCTGCAAGGGTATCAATATAGATTAAATATTCAATGACATTATCTTGTTCATCTAAGATTTTTATTTGAATATTTTTTGCATCGATTTCTTCATAAAATTCTTTATATTTTTCAACAAAGTATTTTTGTGTAGGTGTATACACTGTTTTGGTATTTAACATTTGATACATTTGTTTATAATTTTTCTTTTTTAAAAGTTCAAAATACTCTGTAACAACTTGTTCATTACTTTTTCCTTGATTAAACACAAAAAACACAGAAACCATCAGTAAAACACAGGCACTTATTCCAATGATCCATTTCTTTTTATCTTTCATTTCTACTGTCCTCCTACAGAATATGCGTAATCTTCATTTGTTGAAACGTCTTTTTCAATAACAGGATCACACTTTACTAAACCAATATCTCCTGGTACACGATAACCAATAAAGGCTACCAAATAACAATCCTTGCCCTTTTTTATACGATAATGATATGTAATATCCATGGTTTCTGTTTCACCTAAATAGGTAATTGTCGATGTATAGGTCATTTCAACATAGAAATCATTAATATCTCCCGCTAAAACTTTGATTTGTTGAATTTGCCCCGTTTCTTGTGCTCCATCTTGTTTAAATAATTTTAAAGAATGAAAATAAGCATCTCTTGTCACAACATAAAAATCATTAGATGATGAAGGAACTTTGAAAAGAGATTCTCTATCATCAAAATCAGGTAATGTTGAGTCTTTTTTCAAATAAGCAACCATTTTATTAACAAGCTCTTTAGCTTGTTTTCGATAGTCATTATCAATTTCTTCTTGTTCTTTTTTATCTTCTTTATAAGTCCCACAATAAAGAGTTACACTTGAATCTTTTTGAAGATTATAAATTTGAATTGTTCCATTTTTATCTAAAAGATTATCCTCATTTAAAATACAGTTTTCATCTAAGGCGATAATATATTGAGCTTCTTCATCTTTAGATAAAGTTAAAGCAATCGTCCCATTTTGTTTTGTTTCATCTACGTCAAAATACTGCGTTTTATTTTTTATTTTTAAAGTTAATTGTCCTGCATTTTCTTTAAGATACGTTTTTGTTTCACCGTTATTTTTATTAAACCATTCCCCTTGCAATGTAGGAAAAATATTAAAATATGAAATTCCATCACCGCGATCACCAAAAGTAGATACATACACTTTCTTTTGATTTTCTTCGTTATTATAAGTAAAAACATAGCAATCATTCGTAAGCCATTTTCCATGATAACCTTTTATTTCTGTAGAAACAGTATCACTTTTTCTAGCAAAGCATAAATAAATATAATGGTAAATGTCCAAACGATGGTCATTATCATCATATTTTAAAACAGCTCTGTTTTTTAAATTTGAAGAAAAAGATGAAATTTCTTCATCTTTTTGAAAATACTGGAATCCAAAAATAGAAATTACAACAAATACTAAACAGCCTATTAAAGCATATTGAATCTTAATCTTCTTTTTCTTAATTAAACAATAATTAATGAAAAAACAACATAAAATAATGAGATTAAATATAATTTGATTCATTGAATGAATATATTCAAATTCAAATCGTTTTAAGATAACTAAATAACCAAGTTGTAAGACCAATAATGAACAACCTATAACACCGGTAAATAAAGAAATTAAAAATGAACTCTTCTTGATCTTTGTTTCTTTTATATCATTTTCTAATTGATCTAAATCATTAAGATCAACGAATAAAATCTTTTGATCTTTCTTTAAAAGTATAAAATCTTTATAATTGATTCTTTTAAATTGTGGAAAACTATAAAAGATTTCTTCTTCATCTTCTTGATAGATCATTCCATTATCTTTAAATGTATAAAAGACTTCACGTTCTTTAAAAGTGTTGCTTTTAAAAAAGATTTGTATAAAAGGAAATAATATGAGAATAATTCCTAAAACAATAAAACTTTTACCAAGAATATCTACATAATGATGAATATATTGTTGCAGTGGTAAAAAAGCAAAACCCCCTAAAATAAACATAATTCCTATAAAATTGAATAGCCAATAAGCCTTACTTTCAAAATAATGATCTCTCAAATATTTTTTATAATATTTCTTTTTTATTAAAAAGTTTTTCTCATATAGAGTATTTTGAACTTTATTTTCTTTTCCCTTCAATAAATCATCAACACTTATATCAAGAACACTTGCAAGATCAACAAGAATCGAAATATCAGGTAACCCTGCCCCGGTTTCCCATTTAGAAATTGTCTTATTAGAAACAGATAATCTTTCTGCCAGTTCCCCTTGGGTCATTCTTTTTTCTTTTCTTCTCTTTGCAATTAGTTTTCCAATTTTTTTACTATCCATATAAACAACTCCTTACAACTATCATACTAAAAGCTTTCATTAAAAGATACAACATTTTATCTAGAGAATCTGTCTACGAAGCGTGGAAACCCTTGATTTTACGTGTTTTTTATAAAAAATGGATTACAAAAATAATTTTATATTTTTTCATCTAGCCATTCTTTTTCAAATAAAAAAGATGAGATTTTATTTCTCATCTTCATGCTATTATACTCTTTTTACTAATTTCTTAGAAACAGCTACCATAAGTACTGCTCCAAAAAATAAACATCCAACTCCTAAATAATAAAATATTCCTTTAGAAAAGATTCCCTCTAAAATAAGACCTAAAGCAAAAATAATTTGCCCTAAACAATTACTCTTACAATAATCTCTAACAGATTCATTTGTATATTTCTTGTTCATTCCTTTTGTTAGAAACGAGTTCCCATTTGCTATTAAAAGAGCCATAATCATTAAAACCACGCCAAGTCCTGCAATAATGCCTACTCTTACAATCTCTGCAAAATTATTCATAATATTTTTCCTCCTTTTTGAACCTTTTCTATTTACTTAATTATATCATAATAAAAACAAGATTATTATCAATTGATTCTATTTATGAAAATATCTTTTTTGTTAATCTATAAGTTGACAATCATGTCATAACATAGATAATTAATTAACAGGTGATGAAAAATGTATAATATTTTATTAATTGAAGACGATACAGCTTTAAATAAAGCAATTTCAGTTTACTTCAAAAAAGAAAAATTTCATGTACTCTCTTGTTTTAGTGGTCAAGAAGCACTTGACACATTTTCTCAAAATAATAGTGATCTTATTATTTTAGATATCAATCTTCCTGATTTATCTGGTTTTGATCTTATTGAACAAATAAAAATTATGAATTTAAATATTCCCATTCTTATTTTATCTGCTTGTGATCTTGATTCAGATATTTTACATGGTTTTAATTTAGGCGCAGAAGATTATGTAACAAAACCATTTAATATTGAAATTCTTCATAAAAAAATAAATGTTATTTTAAAAAGAAATACAAAAAACATTTTCTACAAAGATGACCATCTATTTTTTGATAAAAATACATCTAAATTAGTAATCAACAATGAAGAAACCAAATTAACACCTCTTGAATTTAAATTATTATCTTTATTTTTAGAAAATCAAAATCAAATAATTTTAAAAGAAACAATCATTGAAAAAATATGGGATTCAAATGAAAATTATGTTGATGAGCATACATTGCTTGTTAATATATCTCGATTAAGAAATAAGATAGAAGATGATAAACACCATTATATTAAAACTGTTTATGGACTAGGTTACAGGTGGTGTCATGATGAATAAAATCATTGCAACTCTTTATGTTTTATTTTTATTTTCTATTTCAATAATCATTTTTCTTTCAACAAATTCTATCTTAATAAAATGCTTAATCATCTTAAATTCATTAGTAAGTATTCTTATGTACTGTCTAAACATTTTTTCTTTCAAATCAAGAATAAATCATTTGACACATTATATTTTTAATACTTTTGATAAAACAGCAACTCAAAGCAATAAAGAATATGAAGAAACGATTGACTCAAAATTATTACATCAAATTAATAAATATAAACAAGAATTGGATATCGAAAAAGAAGAAACAATCCATTCTAAACAAGAAATTCAATCATTAGTCACTCATATTTCTCATCAAGTGAAAACACCTTTAGCTAACATCAAAATATATAACGATTTATTAGCACGTAATGATTTATCTAAAGAAGAAGCTATTGACTTTCATATAATGCTTAATCAACAAATTAATAAACTTGATTTCCTAATGGAATCTCTTATTAAAATGTCTCGATTAGAAACAGATATCATTCAATTAAATATTGAAAAAAATGATCTTTATTCTACTCTAATTGAAGTAATTAATCATGTTTTCTTACTTGCTGAAAAAAAACATATTAATATCGAACTATCCAAAAATACACATATCTCTGCCCTATATGATGAAAAGTGGACTCAAGAAGCTATTTTTAATGTTTTAGAAAATTGCATAAAATATTCAAATAAAAATACAACCATAACAATTCAAATATCAAAAAATACTTTCTTTTCTAAAATTATAATTACTGATCAAGGAATTGGTATAAAAAAAGAAAACTATAATAATATTTTCCAAAGATTTTATAGAGCACAAGAAGTGCAAGATGAAGATGGTATTGGGATTGGACTCTATTTGACAAGAGAAATCTTATCTAGAGAAGAAGGCTATATCACTGTTCAATCCGAATATGGAAAAGGTTCGACTTTTACAATCTATTTAAAAAGATAATGAATTTTTTAATTCATTATCTTTTTTGTAACAAGTTTGTGATATTTATTTTGTAGAATATAGATAATCTAAGGAGAGTGCTTATGGAAATCGTAAAAACAATAAACTTAAAAAAATATTATAAAATGGATAACTATACTGTAAAAGCTGTGGATAACATTAACTTGAATATTAACAATCATGAATTTATTGCAATTGTTGGAAGTTCTGGTAGTGGAAAATCTACTCTTTTAAATTTACTTGGTGGATTAGATAAACCTACCAGTGGAAAAGTATTTATTAATAATATTGATATTACATCAATGGATGAAGATGAACTGGCTATTTTTAGAAGAAGAAACATTGGTTTCATTTTTCAAAATTATAATCTTATTGGTAATCTCACTGTTTTAGAAAATATCACTTTACCTATTGAACTTGATGGTAATGAGATTCCATATGATTTTATAAACGAAATACTTCATGTTTTAAAACTAGAAGATAAAAAAAATATATATCCCAATAAACTATCAGGTGGTCAACAGCAACGTGTTGCTATCGCTAGAGCGCTGGCAACAAGACCATCTATTATTCTTGCAGACGAGCCCACTGGAAATCTTGACTCAAAAACTACTCAGGAAGTTATAGGATTAATTAAAAGAACAAGTCATTTATTTAAACAAACAATCGTCATGATTACTCATAATGAGGATATTGCTCAATTAGCTGATCGTATTATAAAAATTGAAGACGGAAAGTTGCGTGAAAACAATGATGAATAATAATAAAAAAGCAATCAATAAACTCACATTATCAACATTAAAAAATAAAACAAAAACACTTTTTATGTTTGTCTCTATCATTCTTGTTACTTTTATGATTTATAGTATTTTTTCAATTGGATTCAGTTACTATGACAATTATCAAACCTATAACCTACGAAGTGCAGGGACAACAAGTCAAATCCTGATGACGAATCTTACTAAAAAACAAAAAAACAAATTAAATGATTTAGATTATATTAAAAATATTGGTAATCAACACTATTATGGTCGTATTAATTTTGAAAATTCCTATTCAGATAGTCAAATCGTTCTTTCTAATTATGATGATATTGAATGGAAAGAAGACATCTTGCCTACAATTGCTTCATTTGAAGGAAATTATCCTACAAAGAAAAATGAAATTGCTTTGTCAAGATGGACATTAAATAAATTAGGTTATAAAAACAAAAAAATTGGTGATTATATTACTTTAAATATAAATCATCAAAAACAAAGATTTAATATTAGTGCTATTTTTACTGATTATTTAATTGGTCGAGATCAAAAAACCAAAAGTGCTAATGTTGCTGCAGCAACTTTTTATTTCAAAGATCATCATCAAGAAATTAATCAAATAGGAAATATTATTATTTCAAATATGTACGCTAAATCACATTCGTCTCTTTATCAAGTCACAATGGTCTCTCTTAAGGATAAACACCAAGATGCTGATAAGATTATGTCCCAATTAAATAAAGACTTAAACTTAGCAAAAAATCAAAAACTCTATAGTTTCGGTCTTTTAGCAAATAAAACAGATGGTTTGTTGTCTATTGTAGCATGTGCATTTCTAGCAATTCTAATTGTGTTAAGCGGATATTTTATTATCAATAATATTATGCAATTGTCTATCAATAATGATATTTATTTTTATGGACAACTTAAAACAATAGGAACGACCCCAAAACAAATAAAATCGATTGTAAAAAAAGAAACACTATTTTATGCTTTATTAGCAATTCCTATGGGATTAGTGTTTGCATCACTATTTTCATATTTTTTAGTACCTTATACACTTTGGCGATTAATATCGGGATCAGCTATTGAAAACATCTTTCCATGCAATGTTTCATTTAGCCCTTTCTTGTTTTTAATTGTTATTATTTATGTCTTGCTTACTATTTGGGTAAGCAGTAAAAAACCAGCAAAGATTGCTAGCAAAATATCACCTATTGAGGCAATTAGATATAACGGTCTAGGTAATACATCATATATAAATAGATCATTTTCTATTTTCAAAAAAAATCGCATACTGTCTCTCGCTATTAAAAATATTTTAGGAAACGGTAAAAGAAATATTTCTGTTATACTTTCACTATTTATTGGATTATTTTCTTGTTTAACAATTTATTCTGCCATTTCAAAGCCAGATTATAATATTCTTTTTGCTAGACAACAGCCTTATTCTTTTAATATCGAGGCAAATAATCCAAATAACGAAGGAAAGCAAAGTGATATAACCAATAAAGAAATCTCAAAAGTACAATCTTTAAAAGAAATAACTGAATTAAAAATCGTTAAAACTGCTTATTCAACAGTTACAGGTTCATCTAAATTTTTGCAAAAAGAATTAGGTAAGAAGAATAGTTTTGCTAAAGAAAGCAATCATTTTAAAGCAACTATCATTCTTTTAAATGAAGATGATCTTTCTCATTTTTCTAAAACAAATAAAACAGATAACATATCATTTTTAAATGGTGATAGCATCTATCTTTTAGATACATCTGTATCACGTAAGTATATAAATGATTCCCTTTCAATACAAAATAATAACGGTGAACTTGTCGATTATAAAATTGAAAATTTATTTAAAGAAGATTCTAATTTTCTACAAGATGCCCAAAATTATTTGATTTCTGATAGTGATCATATCTGCATTTATATGAGCGAAAAAGGTCTTGAAAAATTACAAATAGATCCAATTTATGAAGAATTAAAAATCAATACTAAAAATGTCAATAATGAAAAACTTCAAGAAAAACTTTTAAGTATTTTTAAAAACTGTACTATCGCTTTTAAAAGTCAAATCAACACCATCAAGCAATTACAACCAATTATAAATTGCTTTATGTTTGTAGGTATTCTTTTTGCATGTATTTTACTTATGTTAGGAATCTTCAATTTTATTAATATTATTATCATGAATATCAATTCAAGAAAAAAAGAATTGGCTACATTAGAAGCAATTGGAATGACAAAAAAACAACTGTATAAGTTGCTTTCTTTAGAAGGTATTATTTATTTTGTAATATCTCTAGTTCTACTGACAATTATAGGAATTCCGTTATCGAAGATGATTGTTTCTTTATTTCAAAATACGCTTTATTATTTTAAATATCATTTTTCATTTCTTTTATATTTTTTAATTAATTTCATACTATTTATAATTTGTTTAATTACACCAAGAATATATTATACAAAAACACAAAAAAATAAATAAACAATTTAAATTTATTTAATAAAAAGAGGCATAAAATCTATCGTAAATTATTAGATTTCTATGCCTCTTTTAATCTTATAAAGATATATACGTGTTATATTGTTAAGTTTCTAAATATTTAATGACTTTATACATTGGCATTCCAATGACATTTTCTAAATCTCCATCAATCTTTTCTACAAACTTTGAAGCAACTCCTTGGATTGCATAAGCACCCGCTTTGCCTTGCCATTCATTTGTATCAAGATAATCTTCAATTTCTTGATCAGATAATTTTTTAAATGTAACAGTTGTTGCATCTGTAAATGTTGTGCTTTGTTGATCTTTAATGATACATACTGCTGTAATAACAACTTGTTTATTATTCGATAACAACTCAAGCATTCTTTTAGCGTCTTCTCTATTTTTTGGTTTTCCTAACATTTCATCTTGGAAGGTTACCATGGTATCTGCTGAGACAATGATATTGTTTGGATATTTTATTTGAAGTGGTTTAGCTTTTTGTAAAGCAATGTTTTCTAGTCTTTTAAAAAGTGTTAAACTTTCGTCTAACACTTCTTCTGTTTCTACAAAATCTACTGTGTAGTCTATTCCATATTTATCGAAAAGTTCTTTCCTTCTTGGAGAACTACTTGCAAGTATGATTTTATTTTTCATTTTTTTCAGTTTTTTCTTCTTTTTTAACTGGTTTTGGAAGTAAAGCTTTTCTAGAAACATTTACTTTACCTTTATCATCAACTTTAGTTACTTTAACTTTGATGACATCTCCTACCTTACATACATCTTGCATTTTGCTTGTTCTTTCATAAGACCAATCAGAAATATGTAAGAATCCATCTGTACCTTCAAATAAAGTAACGAATGCATAGTTATCATTTACACGTGCGATTGTTCCATCATAGATTTCACCAACTTCAGCTTTTTTAACAATTCTTTCAATTAAAGAAACAGCTGTGTCGATGGCTTCTTGATCACTATGGTAGATAACCACTGTACCGTCTTGATCGATATCAATTTTAACATCATTTGATTTTTCAATGATTTCATTAATTGTTTCTCCACCACGTCCAATAACATCTCTAATTTGTTCTGGATCAATATGCATAACATGCATTTTTGGTGCGTATTTAGATAAATGATCACGTGGTGCAGGAATAGCTCCTAACATACAATCCATGATTTGAGCACGTCCTACTTTTGCTTGTGCTAAAGCCTCTTGTAAGATTTCTTTTGTAATACCATCAATTTTGATATCCATTTGTAAAGCACAAATACCATTTTTAGTACCAGCTACTTTGAAATCCATATCTCCTAAGTGGTCTTCCATACCTTGGATATCTGTTAAGATTGTATAATCGTCACCTTTTTTAACAAGTCCCATCGCAACCCCAGAAACTGGATTTGAAATTGGTACACCAGCAGCCATTAATGCCATTGATGAAGCACAAATAGATGCTTGTGAACTTGATCCATTTGATTCTAAGACTTCAGAAACAACACGAATTGTATATGGGAAGTCTTTTTCACTTGGAATAACTTGTGCTAAAGCTCTTTCTCCTAAAGCACCATGTCCAATTTCACGACGTCCAGGAGCACCCATTCTTCCTGTTTCACCAACTGAATATGGTGGGAAGTTATAATGATGCATGAAACGTTTTTGATCTTCTAATCCTAAACCATCGATTTTTTGAACTTCTCCCATAGCTCCTAATGTACATACAGATAAAACTTGTGTTTCACCTCTTGTAAATAAAGCAGAACCATGAACTCTTGGTAATAAATCAACTTGTGCATTTAATGGACGCACTTCATCAATTTTACGACCATCTGGTCTAATTTTTTCTTCCGTAATTAAACGTCTTACTTCATTTTTTTCTAAATCATGTAAGATAATTCCAACTTGTTTCATCACAGATTCTTTTGTTTCTTCATCTGCATATTCTTTTTCATCATATTGTGCAGTTACACGATCCATGATTTCATCAATGGCTGCATATCTTTCAAGTTTACCTGGAATAGATACAGCAGCAACCATTTCATCATTACATAAATCTGTAATTTCTTGAACTAAAGCTTCATCTAATTCAAATAATGGAATTTCAATTTTTTCTTTACCACATGCTTCAACAACTTTTTCTTCAAAAGCAATTAATTCTTTAATAGCTTCATGTCCAAACATTAAAGCATTTAGCATTGTATCTTCATCAACTTCTTTAGCATCTGCTTCAACCATGTTGATAGCATCTTTTGTACCAGCTACTTCTAAGTTAATTAAACTTCTTTCCATTTCTTCAGGACCAGCATTGATGGTAAATTCACCATCAATTAAACCAACATTAACACCAGCAATTGGTCCATTGAAAGGAATATCAGAAACACATAATGCAAGAGAAGCCCCTAACATTGCTGCCATTTCTGGAGAAGCTTGTTGATCTACTGATAAAACAGTATTAACAACTTGTACTTCATTTCTAAATCCGTCTGCAAATAATGGACGAATTGGTCTATCAATCATTCTTGCAGTTAAAGTTCCATGTTCACTTGGACGTCCTTCTCTTTTTAGAAATCCTCCAGGAATTTTACCTACAGAATATAATTTTTCTTCATATGTAACTGTTAGTGGAAAGAAATCTACACTTTTTGGTTCTTTTCCTGCAACAGCTGTTGATAAGATGACTGTATCATCATATCTTACTAAAACACTACCATTAGCTTGTTTAGCTAATTCTCCTACTTCTACTGTCAGATTTTTCCCGTAAAAATCTGTACTAAACACTTGTTTACTCATTTTTTCACCTCTTAATTTTCTGCATTATTATAGCATATAAAAAATGTTTTTAAAAACATTTTATGTTATTCATGATAAATAAATGATATAATAATGCATGAGGTGAATTTTATGAACGAAAACGAATTAAAAAGTATTGAAAGATATTTCAATAAATTCAATGAAGATGCTGCTTCTTTCAATGAATTTGAAGCGAATGATTTTATTAAATTATTAAAAAACAATGGTAGAAATGATGATGCAATTGAAGTAGGAAATACATTTTTACAAATGGCTCCTTCTTTAAAAGGATATATTAATCAATATGGGTATGCTTTATATAATAAGTTTATTAATATTGATGATGAAAAAATCAAAGAAAAAGAAAGTTTATTCTTTGATATCCTTGAAGATATTTTAGGTATTTGTAAACAAGAAAAATATTCTCCTGTTGAACCAGCAATTAATAGAGCAATTAAATATGCATTAAATCAAACTCCAATCAATTATGATTTAATGATTAAAATGCTTAACAAATTAGATGTTAAATTATTATCTGATAAACCTTTTGTTAATAACGAAGGTAGAGAATTTGAATCTTTCAAAGAAAGATACTTTAGATTAAAAGTACGTGCTTTATTTGAAACAAAACAATATAAAGTATGTGTAGAATGTGCAAATCAAGCATTAGCTACACCACTTAAATGGCATTATAACGCTTTACAATGGATCAAATATTATAGAGGATGTGCTTTATTAGAATTAAAAGAATATGATGAAGCTAATAGAGAATTTATTTCTTTACATAATCGTATTAAAGGAGTTAACTTCTACGAAGTTTTATATAAAACAAATGCTACTGTTGGTAAAGTAAAAGAAGCAAATGCTTATTTACTTTATGAATTCTTTGAAAACGGTTATGCCCTTGAACAACTTCCTTTATATCATAGATTAAATGAAGCTGTTGAAAATAGTGGTAATGAATTATTAATTAAAGTGGTTCATTCATTTATTAAAGCATTATGTAATGAAAATCAAAAAGAATGTGACTTTACAATCGATGTAAAATATCAAGGTAAAGATTCAAGTAGTTTATATGATGAAATGTATGATTTAATCATGTCACATCTTGATAGTTTAGTTACTCGTAAATCAGGTAAAGTTGTTTATTACAATGAACAAAATCAATTTGGTAATATTTCTGTTTATGATCATGATCCTATCTTCTTTAGACAAGCAGATTTTGCTTACGATGAAGAAGTAGAAAGAAATATTCGTGTTAATTATACTGTTTTACCTACTTATGATAGTAAAAAACAAAGATTAACTGAAAAAGCAATTTTAGTAACTATTGATGATAGTGACTATGACTTTATTAATAGATAAGCCTAGATAAAATGATAAGACCTTCATAGGATACTATGGAGGTCTTTTATGTTATCAAATTTACAACTTTTTTTACTTGCTTTAGTACTTTCTATTTTTAACTGGCTCATGACTTTTTTAGGGTCAAGTCTTGTTTATTTTGTTAAAAGTAAAAGTCAAAAACTTGTCAGTATTGCTTTAGGTTTAGCTGCTGGTATTATGATTGCTGCTACTTTCTTTTCATTGCTTCTTCCAGCAATCCAACAAGTTGAAGATCATCTACTTTTACTTTTTTTGATTCCACTTGTCTTTTTTAGCGGTGGCTTATTTTTAAGATTATGTGATAAATTTCTTCCCCATGAACATATTATTTCTCATCAAAAAGAAGGTCCTACAAATACTCTTTCTAAAAATAAACTTTTATTACTAGCAATGACCTTACACAATATTCCCGAAGGTTTAGCGGTTGGAATTGCCATTGCAAGCGTTAAAACTAATCTTGTCCCTGCCCTTATTTTATCTATTGGTATTGGTATCCAAAACTTTCCTGAAGGTACAGCCATTTCTTTGCCTTTACATGAAAGTGGTATCTCACGTTTTAAAGCAATGATGTATGGTCAATATTCTGCCCTTGTAGAAATTCCAAGTGCACTTTTAGGTTTTTTATTTGCTCAACTTTTTAGTAGCATTCTCCCTTTTGCTTTAAGTTTTGCAGCAGGAGCGATGATGTTTGTTTGTATCGAAGAACTGATTCCTGAAGCAAATGCCTTAAAAGAAGTAGATGTTGGTACGATGAGTTTTATGGTAGGATTTATGATCATGATGATGTTAGATATTATGTTTGGATAATTATTTTTTTATCACATAAAGACCCTTTTTTTCTAAAACACAATAAAGCACATCTTCTATATGAGAAATGTGTTTTTTCTTTAATTCATTTTTCAACCACGCTTCATCTTTATTTAAAATTTGAAGTGCTTCTTGATTAATACAGCCATCACTGATCAATGCATCAGGTAAAAGTGTTTGACTTTCTTGTTTTGGAATAACCGATAAAGAACCATTTGTTTCTAGAATAGCAAAATCCACTTTAGAAACACTATCGATATCACTTACTCTTAAATGATGACATAAATCATCTATACTATAGCGTAATTTTTTCATATTTTGATATTGTATCTTTCCTCTATAAATGATATAACACGGTCTTCCTTCAAAAAAATCTCTCAATTTTTTTGAACGCATCGTAATAAAAGATTCTATTCTATCTAAAATAATGAGTGTCAGTGTGGCTATTACACTATCTAAAACAGACAAATCTTGTGTTTCTAAAGACATTGTCGTGATTTCAGAAATCACTAAAAAAACAACAAAATCAAAAACATTGAGTTGACTAAATTCTTTTTTTCCAAAAAGCCTAAGTAAAACTGTTAGATAGATATACATAAAAATACTAATGATAAATATTTTAAACATATGTTCTCCGTTCTACTTACTCTTTTTTTTCATATTCTCTATTAGGAGGTTTCTATGAAAAGAAAGTTAATGCCTTATTTATTATCTTATGCATTTTTATTTGTAAGTTATTTAATCATTAGTTTTATTATGGCTATTCTTTTTTCTTTTATGCATGTTTCATCTTTTATTTATCAATTACTGATTACTTTTTTTAGTTATCTTATCTTAGTTGTTTTCACTTTTATTTTTTATAAAATGGTAAAAGAAAAGCCATTGATCCACGGAATGACCCTTTCAATGACTTATTTAATTATTCAATTTATATTTCATTTAAAAGATATAAATATTCAAATTTTAATAAAACCTTTATTTGTTTTTATTATTTATTATTTACTTTATTATATAAAGAAAAAACAACAATAACTTGTTGTTTTATGCAGTAAATTCAATATCTACAATTTTTACATCATATGCTTCAGCAACCCCAACAGTCACGATTTCATTAACTCCATGACCAATAAGTGCTTTAGCAAGTGGTGATTCATTTGAAATCTTACCATTAACAGGATCAGTTTCGAAAGAACCTACAATTGTATATTTTTCTTCTTCAGGATCATCTAAAGATAAATCTAAAATTGTAACTGTTGTCCCAGGTTTAACAACATTTAAATCCATTTGTTCTTCAGAAATGATTTCTGCATTTTGAAGCATATATTCAATTTCTTTAATTCTTTGTTCGATTTGAGCTTGTTTATCTCTAGCTGCATCATAATCAGCGTTTTCTGATAAGTCACCTTGAGAACGAGCTAATTGTAATTCTTCAATGACTCTAGGTCTTTCAACATTAATTAAATTATCTCTTTCTTCTTCAAGTTTTTCTACACCAGATTTCGTAAGTAATACTTTATCTTTATCCATTTTAAGTCACCTCGTAATCAATAATATAGCATATTTATATCTAAATATCTAGTCTATTTTTATGAATCATAAGCATATTTATTCAAATCATTTTGAATAAGTGCTCTTGCTACAATATTTAATCCAAATATTCCTAAAATCAAATAAACAAGAGCACGATAACTATCTACCATTTCTCCTTGATAAGTTTGAAAATCACTTAATCTCTCTCCAACTTTATACAACCAATAAAGTTCATATAAACCTAAAGTAATAATACTTAAAATCAAGACTTTAAAACCTGAAGAATCTTCTTCTCCAGTAAGTGTATTGACATCACTAGCAAGACAATAAAGCCAATAAAGTCCATAAATTCCAAACGTAACAATTGATAAAATAATACACATTGGAATACTACGTCTAGAAATTGCATAATCTACTCTTTGTTGATTAAATTCATATTCATTAAATGTTTTCGTTCCACAATAAGGGCAATAACGTTCTCCATCTTTAATTTTTCGACCACAATTTGTACAATACATCTTTTACTCCTTAGCATCAATAACACTTGAAATCTTAGTAATTAAAAGATCGATGGCTACTGTATTATTTCCCCCTTCAGGGATAATGATATGTGCATATTTTTTTGAAGGTTCAACGAATTGTTCATGCATTGGTCTTACTGTTTCTAAATATTGATTACATACTGAATCAATAGAACGTCCTCTTTCTTCAATATCACGTTTTAAACGACGGATAAAACGTATATCAGCATCTGTATCTACAAAGACAAGAATGTCGCATAAATCTCTAATTTTTTCATCATAGAGAACAAATAATCCTTCTAAAATATAAACATCTCTTGGTGTAATTGTTTCAACAACATCACTTCTTGTATGTTGAGTATAATCATATGTAGGTTTAGAAATTGATTTTCCTTCTTTTAATTGTTTTAATTGTTCTACAAGTAAATCATTATCAAAAGCAAAAGGATGATCATAGTTTGTTTTCACTCTTTCTTCAAAAGAAAGATGACTTTGATCTTTATAATAGTCATCTTGTTTAATGATACATGTTGTATGACTTCCTTTAAAAAATTCATACACTTGTCTAGAAATAGAAGTTTTACCCGAAGCACTTCCTCCAGCAATTCCAATAATAATACTATTTTTCATCTAAAATAACCTTCCTTCCCATATCGAACTCAAACAATGGTTGATCACATTTTAAATAAAGAATTTCCATTGGATGATTTGCTACTTCAACTGATTCTCTATCTTCATTATATATTTCTTTAACTTGAATTAAAATATTTTCATGGTGTGGTGAGAAAAATTCAATTTGATCTCCCACTTTAAAATAATTTCTTTGTTCAATCATAACTTCATGTTTATCTACATCATAACTTAATACACGCGCACAGAAATCTTGTGTTGGATGTTCATCTCTTTGATTATAAAGTTGATATTGGCTGTCTGGAAAATCTTTAAAGAATCCTGTACATAAAGCACGATTCGCTGCTTTTTCAATTTCCTTACGATAACCTTCTTTATTAAAGTGATCTGGATCAGCACAATAAGTATCAATCAATTTACGGTAAGTTGAAACAACAGTAGCAATATAATGAAGAGATTTCATTCTTCCTTCGATTTTGAAAGAATCAACTCCTAATTCAATAAGCTTAGGCAATTCATCAACGAGTGACATATCTTTACTTGACATACTAAATGGTACAATTTCATCATGATTCAATTGTTGATCCTTTTCAAAAATATCATAATACCAACGGCATGATTGCGAACATCCTCCACGATTGGCATCTCTTCTTGAAAAGTAATTAGATAACATACATCTTCCTGAATAATGGATACACATAGCTCCATGAATAAAATATTCTAAATCAATATCCACTTTTTCCCTAACTTCTTTTAAATCTTGATAATCCACTTCTCTAGCAAAAACAACACGATCAACTCCTAAATTTTCATAGAAACGAATCGCACTGGTATTCATGGTTGAAAGTTGTGTAGAAACATGAACTTCTAATTTTAAGTTTAATTTTTTAGCCAGTGACATGATATAAGGATCCGCTACAATAATGGCATCAACCCCAATTTCATCTAGCTTTAAAAGATAATCTTCTAACCCTTCTAAATTATCTTCATGTAAAATAATATTACATGTTACATGAATTGCCGCACGATGTGCATGCGCAAATTCAACAGCTTCTTTAATATCATCTAAAGAAAAATTAGAAGCACTTGAACGCAAAGAAAACTCTTTACCCCCAATAAACACTGCATCTGCACCATAGAGGATAGCCACTTTTAGTTTTTCTAAGTTTCCTGCTGGCGCTAATAATTCAGGCTTTTTAACAATGACTCTTTTTCCATTAATAACTTGACTAACTTCTCTCATTTTCTTCTCTCTTTCTTACATCAGAAATTTTATAAACAGTTGAATCAAATAAAAAACTATGATAGTAATGAACATTTGGTGTTAAACGATAAAGTAATTGCATCAACTCTATTGATTCTTTATTGTATGTTTGATTTTTAATTGCTTCTATAGCTTGTATATAAAGATGTGTAATTTCTAATAAATCTGTTTCATTTATATATTGACCATCAATATATAAATAATCAAAATCATTGAATTGATTAAGAACATCTAGTGCACACATTTGATTAGTTGAAGTAATGTGGGTTCCATATTGATCTTCATAAATATGACAATGGTCCTCTACACCATTGGCTTTGATTTCAATTTGTGACTCTTTATCTACATTAAAATCAAGATGTGTATACTCTTTATAATTGGACAATAACTTTCTTTTTGAATAAGCCATATATTCAACCCCATGTACTTGAACCATTGTTTTTAATTTACAATTTTGTCCAATCATTTGTTTTTCTTTTAGCGGGATTTCTCTTGCTAGAAAAGCGCCATCTATTCCTTGTTCTTTTAAAACAGATAATGTGAGATGATTTGTATTTAATGTTTCTGGATCATAGATTTTTTCAAATGAATATCCTTTTTCATTACAAATTTGTAAAACTCCAAAATCTTGAAAAATAATCCCATCTATTTGACATTCATTTAATTTATCTAAATGATTCTTTAAATCATCTAAATATTTTTGTTCAACTAACGCATTAACTAAAACAAATAAACGAATCATTGGATATTTTTCCTTTATTTCTTTTAATTCTATATAATCAACTGTTAAAGCTTGTCGACATGAAAATTGATTTGTTCCTACAATAAAATCATGGACACCTAAATCCAAATAATCATAAAGGTATGATAAACTATTTATATTAATTATTAATGACACTTATTTCACTTCCTTTTTATTACACAAATTCCATCACCTATGCCATAATAAGTGACTTGATATTCTTCATGATTGAAAATCCAATCTTTAAATCTTTTAATTTTTTTAACAAGTTGTTTTGTATTTCTATTTTTAATATGATCAATATCAAAAATCATCCCATGAAAATCTAGATTATCAACAATGCAAATTCCATTTTTTTGAACTAAAGGCATGTATTTTTCAAAGAATTTTTGATATTGTGCTTTCGCTGCATCAATAAATAAACAATCAAATTCTTGGTATTTTAAATCATTGATATCAAATGTTAATGCATCATCATGGTGGATTTCTATTTGATCTTCTAATTGTTGTTCTTTAATGTTTTGAATAGCTTCAAGATAACGTGCATCATCTAACTCAATTGTTTCAACAACAAAATCATCTATATTTGAAACCATCATCATTGCTGAATAACCAATGGCACTGCCAATTTCAAGACAGCGATGACATTGATGTTCATTGAATGTTTGTACTAAAAATTCCAAACCCTCTTTTTCCATGACTGGAATATTTCTTTTTCTTGCACTTTTTTCTATTTCATCAAAATACTTCATTTTAATACCACTTATTACTATTTACATTTACTTGATGTTCTTGATATGTTTTCGCATATAAAACTTTTCCATCTTGTGTCGCAAAGAAATAATAATACTCACTTTCCTTATAATTTAAAACATTTTTTATAATTCCTGTTGAAATAGAACTAATAGGACCAACAGGTAAACCATTATATTTATATGTATTATATTTTGTATCTTTATTTAAATCAGTATGTTTAACATCAATTTTAACTTCTTGATTTCCATAATTAACAGTGACATCACATTGTAATGGCATTTGTTTATTTAAACGATTAATTAAAACACCACAAACAAGTTGCCTATCTTCGTCATTGACTGGTGACTCTCTTTGAACAATAGATGATAATGTCATAAATTGGTGAACTGTTAATGGTTGTGAGTTCACTTTAAAATCTAATATTTGTGTTTTATATTTTTCTAGATGTTTTTGTGTTTGATCTAACATCATTTTTGTAATACTTTCAATCGTATCTTCTTGTGTTAGAAAATAAGTTTCTGGTGCTAAATATCCTTCCAATGGATAATAAATACCATCACTTAAAATATCATCTGTTAAAAACCAATATTTTTTAATTAACTTTTGAAGATATGTTTGATCTGTCCATTTTTGAATGATCTCATTATATTCTATTCCTGTTTGTTTAGAAATAATAGAAGCGTATTCAGGAATTGTTTGTCCATCTAAAACCGTTATTTTAGTATTAGAAATATATTTTTTATCTTTTCCTTCAATTGCTTTAAAAATTGTTTTTAAATCCATTTTTTTATTTAAAATATAAACATTACTTTTAAAATCATGTTGATTCATTTTTAAATATATTTTGGCACATGTAGAACTTTTTATAAGTTTATTTTTATCTAATATCTTAATAATATCATTTCCACTACTACCTTTAGGAATAGTGACGATCACTTCCTTATTTTTAGAAGACGTAGCCTTGATTCCTTGCTTATAATATACAAAACTTCCAATAAACAAAGCAACAATAAAAATAATAATGCCTACTGCTATTTTAACTTTAATATTCAATTTCTTTTTTTCCATGTTGAGTCCTCACCTTGTATCATTATATGTTATTTTTTGTCGATATTCAACCAAAGAAAAAAGGCAAATAAATTGCCTTAGAAATTATTAATAAATGGTGTTAAGCAAACAGGCTCATTTACCATACAGCTATATTCAGTTTCATAAACTTGTCCGCCTTTTTCCTTACCAAAACGATAAGATTCAACAATTCCACCTTTTTGACAAGCCACAACGATCCATTCATTTCCTTCCTCATTATAAACAAGCATATCTACTGGATCATAAGAAGTATCTTCAAAGTCAATATATGTAAGAGTTCCATCTTCATTGACTTCGAACAACACAAGAGAATCATGTCCTTTATTAATTGCATATAAATGACTATCATCACTATTAAACTTAATATCACTTAAAGAACTTACAAGTTCAGGATCATCATCTTTTGGATAACTATCGATTGTTTGAATTAATTCAAAGTTTAAATGATCATATTTATAAACACAAATTGTGCTGTTTAATTCATTCATTACATAAGCACGATCACCTTTTTGATTAAAAATCATTTTTTTAGGACCACAACCTGGTTCTAATTGTAATGTATGTACATTATCTAATGTTAATGTTCCATCTTCACCAACATCAAAGAAACATACTTGATCTAATCCTAAACAAACAACATAAAGTTTATCTTCATCTGGTAAAAAGCCCACATATGTAGGATATGGTTGTGCTTGTTTAACAGGATCTTTTCCACTTCCATTCAACTTAAAATGAGAAATACATTTTACAAGTTTTTTCTTAACAACAGAAATTACCGAAATTTCACTATTAAAATAATCGACACAGAATACTTTATCAGCAGTTTCTACATCACCATTTGCACAAGCATGCACATATGTCTTTCCTTTATCTGTCACACGTGAAGCAAGTGCTAATGTTTCAGCAGTTGCTGCATAAGAACAAATTCCTCCATCATCTACAGAACCCGTTCTATTTCTATAAGTAATACATGAAAAACGTCCATAATTGAATGCATAAACTGGATCCGTTGGTGTTACAAAATATTTTTTAAATATCAACTCTCCATTTTCCACATCGATTTGAAATGTATAGACTCCTCTTGTTTGTTTATTTCCTAAAGAATTAGCAAAAAAACCTTTCGTAATTCTTCTTTTTCCTCCAAATAAATTAAATGCCATTTCTTTCACCTCATTGATTATTCTAATTTCCTTCCATGAACTGTTCATGTCTAAAAAAGGAAAAAGCTAATTTTCATTAGCTTTTATGAATTACAATCTTCATCTTCTCCTTCACAATATTCAGTTTCATCTTCATCTTCTTCTGAAACAAATGATTGGAAAACTTCTTCAACTAATTCCCATTCTTCAGGAGTTTCAATTGGAAATAGTCCACCTTCATCATCAAAGATTGCTGCTTGTGCTTCTGGTTCATCTTTTTCTGGATCGAAGTAAACAACATATTGATGTCCATTTTCTTCATTTTCAAATGTAAATAAAATTTCATACTCTACTTCGTTTCCTAATTCATCAGTTACAACAATTGTATTTTCATCCATAACTTATCCTCTATCTAAGTAACCTTGTAAAATAGCAACTGCCGCCATTTTATCAATTACCTGTTTTCTTTTCTTTCTTGATACATCCGCAAAAAGAAGTTGATTTTCAGCAACTACCGTTGTTAATCTCTCGTCAACTAAGATCACATTGATTCCTTCAATCATTTCTTCTAATTGTTTTTTAAATTCAATTGAAATTTGTCCTCTTTCACCAATATCGCCATTCATATGTTTTGGCAAACCTAAAACAATCGTTTCAATCTCATTTTCTTCAACAATTTCTTTAACATGTTTTGCACATGTCAAATAATCATCAGGTTTAAAACGAAACGTTTCAACACCATGAGCAATCATTCCTAGAATGTCTGACATGGCAATACCACAAGTTCTAGACCCTAAATCAAGACCTAATACTTTTTTCATTATTCTTTCTCCAAATAAGATTTTACTAATTCTTCAATAATTTCATCTCTTTCAACTTGTTGAATAATATTTCTTGCATTTTTATGAGAAGAGATGTATGCAGGATCATTAGATATGAGATAACCTGCTATTTGATGTACAGCATTGTATCCTCTTTCATTTAAAGCATTGATTACAGTTTTGAGATTACTACGTATCATTTCTCTACGCATATCTTCTGAACTAAATACTCTTGTTTTTGTTAAATCTTCCATCTAACTCACCCTCTTTTCTATAATATATATTATAACGTATACTGTATTAAATTACAAAATATTTTTTAAAGCACCTTTGATTTTTGAAATATTATCATTGATAGCACATCCACCTTGAGCAAAGTCAGGTTTTCCACCACCACGACCGTCAACAACTTCATTGATTGCTTTAATGATATTTCCTGCTTTATATTGACCAACTAAATCTTTTGACACAGAAACAAAGTACGAACATTTTTCTTCATATTTTGAAACTAAAACAACGATTCCACTTTCTAATTGATCTCTAAAATCAAATGTTAATTGTTTTGCTTTGGCATTTTCTAATTGTTCTTCAACATAAAGAACTTTAACTCCATTGATTTCTTCAATATCATTTGCTTTTGATGCAGCTTGAATTGCATTTAATTTAGCTGATAATTGTTCAATTTCTGCTTTTGCTTCTTTTAAGTCTTCTTTTAATGCTTCTACTTTGTTTACAACATCCTTTCTATTTTTAAGATTTAATGTTGAAGCAATTGTATCTACTGTTTCTTTTTCATGAACCATTGCATTATAAGCAGCTAAACCGCTTTGTGCCACAATACGTCTAATTCCACTACCTACAGATTCTTCACTCACGATTTTAAATAAACCAATTTCAGAACTGTTTGAAACATGGCAACCACCACATAATTCAATAGAGTAATCTCCAATGTTGACAACACGAACAACATCTCCGTATTTTTCATCAAATAAAGCCATTGCCCCTGATGCTAAAGCTTCTTCTTTTGTCATATTTTTAATAACAACAGGACGTCCTTCAAAAACAATTTGATTAACTTTTTCTTCAATTTCTTTTAATAATTCAGCAGAAATTTTTTCAAAATGAGTAAAGTCAAATCTTAAAACTTTATCATCAACATAAGAACCTGCTTGGCTGATATGATCACCTAAAATTTCTTGTAAAGCTTTTTGTAAAATATGTGTTGCACTATGATTTGCTGTAATTTGACGACGTTTTTGTTGATCAATTGATAATGTAAAAGTATCACCTAAATGAATAGCTCCTTCTTTTACTTCAACAAAATGCATATGTTGTTTATTTGGTGCATTTAAAGTATTAACAACATTTGCATGTGTTGTCTCATTATCTAATGATCCAGTATCACCACATTGTCCACCCATTTCTGCGTAGAATGGAGTTGTATCAAAGATAACTTCTCCTTTATCAGTGATTTCATCTGTTTTAACACCATCTTTGAATAATCCAATAACTTTTCCTTGGATTGGTGTAGGATCATAAACAAATGTAGAAGGTTCAACAAAAGCCATTAAATCAGGTTTTTGACTTGCCATTGATTCATTGTTATCACGTGATGCACGAGATCTTTCTTGTTGAATTTTTAATTCTTCTTTAAAATCTTCTTCATTAACTGTTAAATTTGATTCTTCAGCAATTTCTAATGTTAATTCAAATGGGAAACCATATGTATCATAAAGTTTGAAAGCATCTTTTCCACTGATTTCTCCATTTTCATTTTTATCAATTAATGATTTTAATAATTTTTCACCATTTAATAATGTTTTATGGAAAGCTTCTTCTTCTTTTTTAACCATTGTTGAAATAAAATCTTGTTTTTCTGGTAAATAATCATAGAAATCTTTCATCATATCACAAACTAATGGTACTAAATCATACATAAATGCTTTTTCAATACCAATTTGTTTACCATAACGAACAGCACGTCTTAAAATACGTCTTAAAACATACCCTCTACCAGCATTGTCAAACATTGCTCCATCAGCTAAAGCAAAAGTTACAGTACGAATATGGTCAGCAATAACACGATAAGCCATTTTATTTTCTTCATAAGAAACATTGGCTAATTTTTCAGTAGCATGAATGATTGGTAAGAATAAATCAGTATCAAAGTTTGTTTCTCCACCTTGAATAATACTTACTAATCTTTCAAGTCCCATACCAGTATCAATATTTTTTTGTGGAAGTTCTTTATATTCTTTACGATCAATCGCTGGATTACAATCATATTGAGAGAAAACAACGTTCCATACTTCAATATAACGATCATTTTCCATTTCTTCGAAGAATAATTTTTCTCCTAAACCTTCAGGATCATATTTTTCTCCACGGTCATAGAAAATTTCTGAGTCAGGACCACCTGGACCTTCTCCAATTTCCCAGAAGTTTTCATATGTTTTTAAAATATGACTTGGATCTACATGACATACTTCTGTCCAAATACGATAAGCATCTTCATCATCTGTGTAAACAGTAACATATAATTTTTCTTTATCAAAACCAATCCATTCTGGACTTGTTAAAAATTCCCAAGCAAATGGAATTGCTTCTTCTTTGAAATAATCTCCAATTGAGAAGTTTCCTAACATTTCAAAGAAAGTATGATGTCTTGCTGTTTTACCAACATTTTCAATATCGTTTGTACGAATTGATTTTTGTGCATTTGCAATACGATTACATGCTGGTTTTTCACTACCATCAAAATATTTTTTTAGTGCAGCAACCCCTGCATTGATCCATAATAAAGTTGGATCGTTATGAGGAATAAGTGATGCACCTGGTTCGATCATATGTCCTTTAGATTTGAAATAATCCAAGAACATTTGTCTAACTTGATTTCCGGTTAATTGTTTCATTTCTTTTCTCCTTTTTTGACAATATAAAAAGTCGTCCTTATCTAGGAACGACTTTATCGCGGTACCATCCTAGTTCATGTAAAAATACATGCCCTTAATTAAACTTTAACGCAGTTCTACGGTAATCATTAATTACTCTCCAAAGTAGCTTTCCTATATATCCTATAAACATTTTCACCCACCATGTTCTCTCTAAAATATTCTATATAGTACTGATCTTTTTCAACGATTTATTTGCATTATACACGAAATACAAAAGTATTTCAATATCTTACATTTTTTCTTTAATTGTTTCCATAACATGGCAACCACATTCAGTTTCACTAAATAGAAGTGCTAATGATGTAAGAGTTAATGCCATAATAATATTATTGCGTTTCATTTTATCACCTCTATTTGAGTATGTCTTTATTTTACAAAATTATACAGTTTCATCATCATTTAAAAAATCTGTAATATTTTGTTTAAGTTCTTGATTATATGAAGATTCTTCATATGTTTCAACATTTTTATTTTGATTGATTTTACTTACTAATGTTGTTTTTCTTTTACTATCAGAAATATTTTTTATACCATAAAGAAAAGCTTGTGGATTACCTAAAATAAATAAAGCTTGTTTAGCTCTTGTTAGACCTGTATAAATCAAATTTCTTTTAAGCATAATATAATAATCATTTAAAACAGGCATAATAACAATTTTAAACTCATTTCCTTGAGCTTTATGAATTGACATACAATAAGCCAATGTAAAAGTCATAAAATCTTTTGATGTATATTCGACTAAATTACCATCATAATCAACAATAAGCGTATCTTCTAAATATTCAAAACCATCTTTACGATTAATTTCAACTAAAACACCAATATCTCCATTATAAATATCATCATCTGGTCTATTTTTTAATTGTAAGATTTTATCTCCTTCTCGATATACTTTCTGTCCAATACGATATTCTTCTTGATGATTCTTAGGATTAAAAATTTCCTGTAAAGCCAAATTTAAAGCATTGATTCCTGCAACGCCTTGATAAATTGGTGCTAAAACTTGTATATCATTTTGATCATAGCCATTTTTTATTGCTTTTTTTACAATTGTTGTCACATTTTTAATAATTTCAAAATTGGTACTATTATAAAAATGAATATCTTTATATTGTTCAAACAACGATAAATCATTCACTTCTTGATGAATTAATTGATGTGCCAATTGCACAATTCCTGAATCTTTTGATTGACGATAAATCTCATCCAATTCAATAACTTTTAATTGACTTTCAATAAAATCTTTTAAAACATTTCCTGGTGCTACTGAAGGAAGTTGATGATAATCACCAATAAACAACACTTTATGAACACGTCTGCTTGCATCAAACAATTTAGATAAAAGTAAGCTATCAACCATCGAAAACTCATCAATAATTAAAACTTGACTACTTAAAGGATTATTTCGATTCATCGCAAATGAATTTTTATGTAAATCCCATTTAAGTTCTCGATGAATCGTACAAGCATCCAAACCTGTTAATTCACTTAATCTTTTCGCTGCTCTTCCTGTAGGTGCTACCAGAGAAATTACATCTTCTGGATAAAGTGTTCGATAGATTTGAATCAGTGCTTTAACAACCGTTGTTTTCCCCGTTCCTGGTCCTCCGGTTAAAATCATCATTGGATATTTTAAAAAGTATTCGATTGCTTCTTTTTGTTTTGTTGAATAGACAATACCAAATTTATCTTGATAGTTATCAAGCAGTCTTTCTAATTCATTTTCATCATAAAATTCTTCTGGATAATCATTTATTTTGTGTAAAAAATTTGCAATGATTTCTTCACTTTCATAAAGCTCTTCATCATAATAATATTCTCCTTCTTTGATGACTCTTCCTTCTTCTACTAAAGTATTGAGATATTCATCAAAAACCTCATCATCAATATGATAAATAATTTTATGAAAAGCTTTTTTTATTTCATCATAAAGTACATATGTACTTCCTGATGAAAAACAACTTTGTTTAATACTATAAATAACTCCTGCTTTTAAACGATCCGGATTATTTAAAGTTCCTCCTGTTTTTAAAGCAAGTTCATCTGCTGTTTTAAAACCAATACCATCAATGTCTTCTACTAATTGATATGGATGATTTTGTAAGATTTCTAATGTTTTTTCTTTATAAGTTTCTTGAATAATACCAATATGCCTTAAAGAAATACCATGTCCCATAAAGAATTGTGTGACTTCTTGATCATAATCATTAGAAGTCAATACTTCATAAATAAGTTCTCTTTTAGCCACTGTCATTCCTTTAACTAAATCTAAATGATGTTTATCTTCTTTGATTAAAGAAAGTGCATTTTCTCCTAATGCATCAACAATGTATTTTGCTTGTGTAGGACCAATTCCCTTAAATAAGGGACTTGATAAATATTTAATAATTTCTTCTTCATCTGTACTTAAAACTATTTCATAATGATCCAACTTAAATTGTTGACCATATTTAGGATGAATTTCAAAATCACCATAAAAAGCATATTTATCATAATCATTAAAATTTGACATATAACCATTCATTGTCAAAAGTTCCTGATCTTCCTCTACTTCTAATAATGCAACTATATAATGAGAAGATTCGCTATAATAGCGAATCTTTCTAATATATCCTGTATATTTTAACATTATAGATATTCAATCTCTTTTCCGTCTTTATAGACTTTTTCAATCGTTCCTCCACCTAAACAAACATCTCCATCATAGAAAACAGCTGCTTGTCCTGGAGTTACAGATTTAACAGGTTGATCAAATTCTAATTTTACAGTATTTTCATCAATAAAAGTAAGAGTTACCGGATTATCTTTTTGACGATATCTAAACTTTGTATTACATTTAATAGCTTCTTGAGGTTTAATACTTGGTATCCAGTTAACATCTGTAATTAAAGCACCTGTAGACATTAACCAATCATTTTGGTCACCTTGACAAATATATAAAATATTTTGATCATAGTTTTTCCCAACAACAAACCAAGCATCACCTGAACCACCAATACCTAAACCTTTTCTTTGACCAATCGTATAGTACATAATTCCAATATGATCACCAATCACTTTACCAGTTTGAATATCAACCATCTTTCCAGGTTTTGCTGGAATATAATTTTGTAAGAATTGTTTAAAGTCTCTTTCTCCAATAAAACAAATTCCTGTACTATCTTTTTTATGAGCTACCGGTAAATCTAATTCTTCAGCAATTTTTCTAACTTCTTGTTTTGTAATATTTCCTAAAGGAAATAAAGAAGCTTGTAATTGCTTTTGATTAAGTTGACATAAAAAGTATGTTTGATCTTTATTTTGATCAATTCCTTTTAACATCACTGAATCTTTACCTTCATGATGTTCAACACGCGCATAATGTCCTGTTGCGATAAAATCTGCATTAAGTTCTTCAGCGTATTCTAAAAACGCTTTGAATTTAATATGTTTGTTACATAAAATATCAGGATTTGGTGTTCTTCCTTTAGCATATTCATCAATAAAATACGTAAAAACTTTATCCCAATATTCTTTAATAAAATCGACTCTTCTAATTTCTATTCCAAGATGTTTAGCTACTGCTTTAGCATCATTATAATCTTGTTCTTGAGGACAAATATCGTTATCATTTGTGGGATTACCTAAAATATCATTATTTAATTGGCTATCCCAGTTTCGCATAAATACGCCAATAACTTCATATCCTTGTTGTTTAAGTAAATAAGCTGCTACAGCAGAGTCAACACCTCCACTTAATCCTAAAACGACTCTTTTTTTCATAATCGTCCTCCTTCTCGTGTATTATATCAAAAACAAAATTAAAGTAAAACAATAAGACACAATAATAGCCCCTTAAAGGGGCTATTTTTTATTAATCTAATTGAGACATTGGTAACATGGCAGCACCGATTGCACCACAATCATCAATTTCTTTAAATAATAGAGGAATATGATTTCTCATACCTACATGAATTTTACTATTAAATCTTTTTTCAAGTTCATCCCAGAAATAAGCTTTAGATTTGAAAACTCCTCCACCTAATACAAAACAATGTGGATCTACAGTATGAGCAACATTAGCAAGTAATGTAGAGAAACCATCAATAAATTCTTCAGCAATTTTTTGACAAGCTTCATCTCCTTCAGCGGCTAATTTGAAAACATCACCTGCATGTTTTACTAAATCGCCTTTAGCTTCTTTACCTTTTCTTGTAAGAGCAGTACCAGAAATTTCTCCTTCAACAGCTCCTGGATTTAAAGCACCTTGTTTATAACCACCTGGTACAAGAATCATGTTTCCAATTTCACCAGCGTGACCTCTACCACCGGATACTAATTTTTTATCAACAACAAATGCTCCACCAACACCAGTTGAACAAGTAATAAAATAATTTGTTTTATAATCTTTTCCTGCACCTAATACAGCTTCCGCTAAACCTGCAACATTGGCATCATTATCAATAAAAGTTGGTAATCCAAATTTTTCTTTTAATTTATGACAAATTGGATAGTTTTCAAATCCTGGTAAGTTACTTGCCATAATCATGATACCAAGTTCTGTATCTACTGGCCCTGGAGCACCAATTCCAATACCTTCAACACCTTGCAAACCACCACATACAGATGTATCTAATGATTCGATTTGTTTTATTATCTTATCACATACATAATCCGGACCATTTCCACATTCAGTAGGTCCTTTAACTTCACTATAAGATTCACCATTTTCATCTACTAATAGTGTTCTTACATTTGTTCCACCTAAATCGATACCGATATAATATTTCATTCTATTTCCTCCTAAAACTATAAATAAATTATACAATAAAATATGTATTTAGAGAACGCTTTCAAATAAACTTTTTTCGATTTTTTTAAATTGTGTTGGCTTAGGACAAATAATTATTTTTCCTTTTAGATAACTAAGTGAACCAAACGGATCAACAAAATTAATTTTATAGGCATGTAAAAGTTGATTATTTAATCCAAATTGTTGTTTCATTTGTTTATTTAAAGCAAAATCACCATATTTACGATCACCTATAACCGGATGATCAATACTTGATAAATGTATCCTTATTTGATGCATTCTTCCTGTAATAATTTTAACTTCAACTAAAGAAAAATCATTTGTAGTTCTTATTGGCTTTACAATTGTTTTCATCATTAGAGCATCTTTATCATCTTTTTTAACAAAACGTACACGATCTTCATTATCTATCTTTTTAACATATCCTACGAGTTCTTGTTGTTTAGTAAGCTTTCCTTTACAAATCGTCATATATGATTTTTCAATATGATGTCGTTTTTTCATCATTTCATTTAAATCCTGTAAAGCAGCTAAAGTCTTTCCAAAAATAACGATCCCACTTGTATTACGATCTAAACGATGGACTGGTCCTGGAGTAAACGTACTCTCTCTGCCTACATCCAATTCACCTTTTTCTTTTAAATAACTTAAAACTTGATGAGAAAGCGTATTTACATTTTCTTTAGCATCCCCATGAACTAATAAACCTACTGGTTTATCAACAATTAAAATATTTTGATCTTCATATAATACTTTAAATTCTCTTTTTAAATCATAAATATCTTTTTCTTTTGTAAATTCATTAAATTTATCATCATAAAGGAACATTTCTAAAATATCATCTTTTTGTAGAATATATTTTTCATTTACTTTTTTACCATTAATTTTAATATCTTTTTTTCTAAACATCTTATATATAAAATTACTAGGTGCATTACATAATAATTTTTTTAAATATTTATCGATTCTTTGATTTGTATCATTTTCTTTAATTACTATTTTTTTCATTTCTATCACCAACGTCATTATAACATAGACTAAGCTAAAGTTAGCTTTTATTTTTATGAAACCCTTTACATTTAAAACAAGCATGTTATAATATATTTGTTAAGTGAAATGCATTCACTCTAACATACCCCCTATTATCATCCTTACGTAAATAATAGACGAAAAAAAGTATGCACCCCCGCATACTTTTTTTATTTTATTCATTTCAAAATACCGTATAATAGAATTATAAAATATAAACGAGGTAAAAAAGATGGAAAAAAAAGTTAAAAGTGAAATGATCTACGATGGAAAAATCATCAAAGTCTATAAAGATCAGGTAGAATGTCCTAACAAAAGGCTCGCAACAAGAGAAATCGTAAGACATCATGGCGGTGTAGGTATTTTAGCAGTCGTCGATGATTGTATCTTGCTCGTCAAACAATTTAGATATGCCTACAATAAAGATACTTTAGAAATTCCTGCTGGTAAATTAGAATTAGGTGAAGAAGCTGGACCTGCCGGTAAAAGAGAATTGGAAGAAGAAACTGGTTATAGTTGTAAATCCATGGAACTTATTAATGAAATATATCCAACAACAGGATATTGTGATGAAGTTATTCATTTATATGAAGCAAAAGGTCTATTTAAAGTTGAAAATCCCCTTGAAGGAGATGAAGATGAATTTATAGAGGTTATCTCTATGCCAATAGATGAAGCCTATAAAAAAATCATGAATAATGAAATCCATGATTCTAAAACGATCATCGCTGTTATGAAAGCATACAATGATAAATATATAAAATAAAAACTGCTGTATAAGCAGTTTATTTTTTATTTGGCGGTCTGGACGGGACTCGAACCCGCGACCTCCGCCGTGACAGGGCGGCATTCTAACCAACTGAACTACCAGACCAAAAAAATGGCGGAGACAGAGGGATTTGAACCCTCGCGCCAGTTTCCCGACCTACACCCTTAGCAGGGGCGCCTCTTCAGCCTCTTGAGTATGTCTCCATCACATCAGTGCCCATTTATAATATCATCTAATTTTACATTTGTAAATAGTTTTTTAAAAAAAAGACTATTTTTTAGTCTTTTTTCAACATTTGAACAATTTTCTTAATTAAAGTTATTAAAATAAAATTTGAAATAATAGTCAATAACGCAATTACCGCCATTGATGATAGCGATGAATTATGATAAACAAACATTTTATATGATGGTATTACACTTATAAAACTATGTAAAATATCAAACAACACACCAAAAATAAAATTTATAATTCCTACATAACCATCGATTATCATATTGATAATTTGTGCAAGTTTAGAAGAATCTCCTTGAAATAAAATTTGTACAATTAAAGCAAAAAATACAATAATAACCGAAATCAACAAATTATAAACAACATCAATTACTTTATTTAACCAATGTTCTTGTTCTATCGTATTATTTTTATTTTCTTCATTTGTTTTATTCTCCTCATGACTTTTTTCATCTACGGCATCTCCATTTATAATATCCATTAATTCACTCATTCTTTGGGGATCCAAAGAAGATGCCTTAGAAAATAGAAACGTATCATCCTGTTCATCAGGTAAAATTTCATCTTCTTGCTCTTGTTCTAAAACAACATCATTAAATTTATCATGAACCTCTTGAACGTTATCATTTTGTTCATCATCAAATGAAAATCTCTTTGTTTCTTGTTTTTCTAACTCATTAATTAAAAATTGTTTTGATAAGATTTCATTGAAATAATCATATGTTCTATTAACCAATGCAATTAATTGCTCATCATCTTTATATTTATCCAATAATTGATTTCGAGTATGTGTCAAAGTTTCCAAATCCATTTGTGCATTCATTCCAAGAAGCGGTGAAAACAATTCCACAGAATCATACTTAGAAAATAAAAACATATTCATAATTTCTAAATGATTTTTAGTTATTTTATAAACACTGGCCTTTATCTTATCACTGGCTGGCACTAAATCTGGCATGTAAATAACATTTGCAAGTAATTGATTAGCCGCTTCAACCATTGATTCAAAATTAGCAACCACCATTGTATGAGAAGGATCAATGTTCATTCGTTGACACGTCACCTCTAAAATATCCACTTCAGGTAAAGGTTTAAGTCGTGAATCTCCACCAATTAAAAAATCAATTTTTTCATAGATCTTTGCAAGTTGTAAATATTGAATAGCCCTTTTTGTTTTATGAGTCGTATATACTGCAATCTTGATATCTTTTTGTTTACAATATTGAATCAACTCATCAACGCCTTCTCTTTTAATATTAGGTTTTAATTTAATATATTCAAATAAATCCTTTTCAACCATTCTATTAAAATCTTTAGCAGAAATATAATCAGACAGTAAAGAATGATCATACATCGTATTCATATTTCCAAGCATTTTAGAAAAATCTTCACGAGTAGCAACTTTATGATAGGTTTCACATGTACTTCGATAATAATTATATCTTAGTCTATTGAGATCTAATAAGCCACCATCTAACGTAAAAATAATCAATTTTATATTTTCACATGTTTGACTATAAAACATAAAATCACCCTCTCTTTTGTAATTATAGCATACATTTTATTAAATATATGATAAAAAAATGTAGAACTTTCACTTAGAATTACATTTTTTTCATTAAATATTTTGTTATAAGATTATATTTCATTTTTTTGCACACTTTTAGTTCAACCTAATATGCCCTAGTTTAACCAAGCAAAGCACCTAAAACAAGATATAAAAAAAGCTCAAACCTCTAGTAAAACCTAGTGTTTAAGCCATTTTATCAATTGGTCTCCCCGCACGGTCTCGAACCGTGGACCCTCTGATTAAGAGTCAGATGCTCTACCAACTGAGCTACGGAGAGATAACAATGATATTTTAATACAATCTATTTTTAAAATCAAGGAAAATCATTAAATTTCTTAAAAATCTATTGAAATATAAAAATGATTTTCTTTTTTATATATTGTAATAACTTCTTGATTATAAAACTTCTTTAAACTAATTAGATTATGAAACCAATCATCATTTGAATTATATTGAAAAAGAATATTTTGTTTTGTATCTACAATAATAAAATCATAAAAACTAAAATGTTGTAATAGATTTCTTAAAGTAATTTTTTCATCAAAAGCATCTGTTGATATTTCACCAATCCCTTTTAAAGTATACATTGCCATTTTTGATCACCTAAATCATATTATACGTTATTGTGTATATATTTACAATATTTTTGCAAGAATAATTCTATATAATTATACATATAAGGAGGACATAACAATGATTGATTATTCACCGTTATGGCATACAATGGAAGAAAAGCAGATTTCTCAATATGTTCTTCTAAAAAGTGGTATTGATCATAAAACTTTAGACAGATTAAAAAAGAATAGTAATATTACAGCTCTCACTCTTGAGAAATTATGTTTGATTCTTGATTGTCAACCTAATGATGTAATTACCTTTGTACAAAAATAGTTTTAATAAACTATTTTTTATTTTACCTATATCATCTTATATCTTAAGCATATAAGTACTATAGAGAGGTGAACTATGCAAATCATTCGTAAAAAATACAACTGGGCTTCTCCATTGTTCAAAAGAAATAAAACAAATAGAATTATTTTGCATCATGCACAAGCAAAAACATGTAGTGTAGAAGATATCCATCAGTGGCATTTAAAAAAAGATTGGAGTGGAATTGGATATCATTTCTTAGTAAGAAAAGATGGTACGATTTATCAAGGTAGACCTGAAGATACAATCGGGGCGCATGCTAAAGGTGCAAATCATGATTCAATCGGTATTTGTGCTGAAGGAGATTTCATGAAAGAAGAAATGAATCCTTTACAACTCAATGCCTTAATTGATTTAGTTTCTTATATAAAAAATAAATATCACCTTTCTAGCATTAAAAGACATAAAGATGTTGCTTCTACAGATTGCCCAGGAACCCATTTTCCATTTTCTACAATTATTTCTTCAAATCATATTGTTTTAGAAGATACTTGGTTGCAACGTTTAAATCAAGAAATTAAAAAACAAGGTTTTCGCACGTATCCTACTGTTAAAAGAGATGCCCAAGGAAAAATTACAAGACTCATTCAAGAACGCCTTAACTTTGTAGGATTCAACTTAAAAATTGATGGTATATTTGGTGTCAATACCGAAAAAGCTGTTAAGAAATTTCAAAATAATAGAAATTTAAAAGTAGGTGGCATCGTTGGTAAAAAAACATGGCCTTATCTAATAAAAGGTATAAAAGTATAAAAAAACTCCTATACGGAGTTTTACATAAAAACTAATAATATAATAGCAACCAAATTATTGATCATATGCATTAAAATAGGTACACAAATTGTTTTTCTTTTTTCATAAGCATAGGAAAAAGCAAACCCCATTCCACCATAGGAAAACAAATAAATTAGTTGCGATAGATCACCAGCAAATAAAGCAGAATAAATGTGTAAAAAGCCAAATAAGAATGAACTTGCAAAAATAGCTAACCATTTACTTTTATCTCTAAGACTTCTAAAAACAAGTCCTCTAAATAAAAGTTCTTCTAATATAGGTGATAAAATAACCGATTGAAAAGCCATCAATAAGGCACCGTTATTTAGATAATCTTCAAATAATAATTGATTGGCAGAATCATTTGACCCTCCACCCAATACAAAATTAATAATCATATTAGCAACAATTGAAATTCCATAAATCATTACAATACCAATTGTAATAGAATAAACAAAATTATCTGTAAAATGTTCTTTAAATCTTTTTATATTATCTATCAAAAAATCTCTTAAAAGCCATACAACCAAAACAAAACTCAATAATGAACAAATCAAATTTAAGTAGATTCCTAAAACTGTCGTATCTCTTGTAATATTTGTATACTTTAATAAAAGATAAATACCAAAATTAGCAAACCTTGGTATGACATATAAATATAACGGAAATAAAAGAATAAATCCAATTGCTTTTTGTTTTCCATTAATCTTTCCTGCAAAGCTTTCAGTCATCATAAACATCCCTTCAACTATAGCTCAACACTATTTTTATCTGCATAATCTAATTCTTCATAGAAAACAGCCAAACATGTATTAAGCTTTACATCATAAAAATAAGCACTAAAGAAAGTAGAAACAACCCCTGTTATAAATGTTACTAAAAAAGGAATAGGCATAATCGTTTCTACAAACATTGCCACAACGCCTGAAACCAAACCAGCTAAAATCATCCATCCAAAGAAAGAAAATTCTAATTTAAACAAAGTCCATTTATTTCCTTTCATTAAGCGACTGGATTCTTTTAAGGCTGTTAATCCAGTATAATTATATTTTTGTAAAATGTAGTTAAATAATCCAAATTTTAATGATAAATAAACAGATAAAATCGAAATAATAATTACGAGTATAAAAACAAATGAAAACACATTTGATAATGAAGCAACAATATTAACAATTTCATCTTGAGAAATCGTTGATTTATTAACATACATTAAAACAAGTTGAGATAAATTTGAAAATTGTGCATCTGTAATCATTGTATACATCAAAAGCATTCCAATAACCCCTACAACAATACCCGCTAAGGCAACAACAACTCTATACAAAAAATATGTTGGAAAAAGTTGACCAAATCGTTTAATTCCTACAAGTGAATCTTCTTTTTCATCAACTAAATTTCCATTATTATTAACAACCTTTAAAGACGCTACAATAATTCCATGTCCCAAAGTAACTGTTAAAATACTTAAAATTAAACTTATAATACTTCCTAAAATGCCATCAAATAATCCTGATAAAGCCGAAAATAAAGCTTGAATAATACCAACATATAAAATAACCTTAAATAACTGATTAGGTTGTCTTAATACTTCATTTGCTTTATTTTTGATATCATATATATTCATTTCTTTCACCATCCTATAAAGGCATTATAACAAATATTATATTTGATGAAAACTATTTTAAATCCAAACTTGTTTTAATAGCCTCATTTACTTTCTTCATAAAATAATCATCTAAAGTACCTAATTTTTCTTGAAATCGAACTTTGTCAATCGTCCTTATTTGTTCAAGTAAAATAACAGATTTCTTTTCTAAAGAATCACAACGAATAATGACATGCGTGGGAATAGGATTTTTGGTGAGTTTTGACGAAATCGGGGCAACAATAACAGTTGTTGAAAATTTATTTCCTTTATTATTTTGTAATACTAAAACAGGTCTTATTCCACCCTGTTCACTTCCTATAACCGGTGAAAGATCAGCATAATAAATATCTCCCCTACTAATCATAAAATAACCTCCTATTGAATTTTATGAGTCGTTTTTCAAATTATGATAATTGCTTCTTTAACACCTTGATTTATGCTATGATATATCACGAATAATAAAAAGAGGAGATACCAAAATGATTAAAGCAATAATATTTGATATGGATGGTTTAATGATTGATAGCGAAAGAGTGACTTTTGAATGTTATCAAGAAAGATTAAAAGATATGAATTTAACAATGGATGAAGAATTTTATAAAACATTATTAGGGAAACCTATTAAAGGAATCTATCAAAGATTTTATGATGTTTATGGAAATGATTTTCCTATTGAAAACGTGATTCAAGATGTACATCAATTAATGGCTGAACGTTTTGAAACAGAAGGAGTTCCTGTAAAAAAAGGACTTGTTGAATTATTACATTATTTAAAAGATAATAATTATAAAACAATTGTTGCTACTTCAAGTAATCGTGATCGTGTAGATAAAATTTTAGCACAAGCTAAAATCACAGAATTCTTCGATGATTCTATTTGTGGTGACGAAGTCACTAAAGGAAAACCAAATCCTGAAGTTTTCTTAAAATCTTGTCAAAAACTTGGCGTTAATGTTGATGAAGCTATTGTTTTAGAAGATAGTGAAGCAGGAATTCAAGCAAGCTATGATGCAAACATCAAAGTGATTTGTATTCCTGATATGAAATATCCAGAAAAACAATATGAAGAAAAAACATTTAAAATTTTAAAAGATTTAACTGAAGTTACAGCGTATTTAAAAAGTCTCTAATTAAAGAGACTTTTTTAATATATCATAAATCAATTCAACAACACGTTTTGTATTTTTACCATCTTGATATTCAAAAAATATATTTTTAAAAGCTTCTAAATTTCCCACTTCATTCTTTTGTATTCCTTGAATCAACTCATCAATATTTTTACAAATCTTTCCTGGAAATAAATCTGTATTTACATAACATCCAACATCTTTTAAATAATCATTTAAATCTGGAACATAAAAATACATTGTTTTATTTAAAATAGAATAATCAAAAACAATCGATGAAAAATCTGAAATCAAGAGATCACTTAAAGCAAACAATTCATGTGTATCTTCATTAAACATATCAATAATACGAGGGTGTTGCGGAAGACAAACATTTTTTAACAATGGATGTAATTTATAAATGAGATACGTATTTTCATCAAAAGAATTTATTAACTTTTCACCATCAAATGGAAGCATTGAAAAACCTTGGTAAATATTTCCCCTAAAAGTAGGAGCATATAAAATAATTTTTTTATCCTTCAGCATTGGATACTTAGCTAACAATTTATTTTTAGATACTTTTAAATAATTATCATCAAATAAACAATCTACCCTTGGCATACCAGTAACAACCACATTTTCTTCTTTAACAGAAAAAGCTTCACTATACGGTTTTTTCCAATAAGAGCTATTTGCTATCACATAATCATAATTTTTAATTGGATATTTTCTAGCAAGTGCATTCCCAAATTTTTTTATCGCACCACAAGCATGCCATACTTGTATCACATTGACTCCTTCTCTTTTAAAAGTAGAAACAACATAATTATTATCTCTTATAATAACCACTTTTGATGTATTAATTACAAAAAGCTGTTGAATACAATTAAGCATATATAAAAAGTTTTGTTTTATTCCTTGTTGATCATACTCAATAACAACTTTTTTGAGATTTAATTGTTTATCTTGTTTTAAAACATCATAAATCAATTTCATATCAGAATCTAAATATTTAGATTCCAAAGAAACAAAGGCAACTTGATTTTCTTTTATTTTAAATCGCTTAACAAAAATATTTAAAAATCCCAAAATAATATTTAATATTAATTTTTGTAATCCCATCTTAGCACCTACTTAAAAACAATATCAACTACTCGTTTAGAAGCTTTACCATCTTCATGATTATTAAAACGTTGATTAAACTTATCTAAACGTTGATAATCGTAACCTTTTTTAATTTCTTCTAATAGTTGATTTTCATCTTCAATAATATCTCCAGGTAAATCATGATAAATATCTAAATAAAAACCTCTTAATTCATCTCGATAATGAATCAAATCATACATATAAAAATAAATAGGTCTTTTTAAAATAGCATAATCAAAGAAAACGCTTGAATAATCAGTAACTAAAGCATCTGCAATAATATATAAATTAGAAATATCTTCATTAGCTTCTACAAAATAAACAAATCCTTGATATTGATCAATATCAAAATCATTAACAATTAAATAATGAGGTTTAAATACAATAACATATTCATCCCCTAATATTTTTTGCCATTTATCAAAGTGAACTTCTAATTTAAAAGTATACCCTTTGGTTATATAAGAATTATCTCTCCACGTTGGTGCATAAAGAAGTACCTTTTTATCAAGAGGAATTCCTAATTTTTTCTTAATATTTAAAACATCTTCTTCTGTATAATTTGTTAAAAAATCATTTCGCGGATAGCCAGTTTCAATCAATCTTTCTCTATTAATTCTAAAAGCACTTTGGAAAACCTCAGTTGTAAAAGCACTTGGAGAAATCATATAGTTATACTTTTTAACATCTTGTACGTATGTTTCATGCATCATTTCTTCATTCATGCCACTTCGATAAAAAGTAGTTCCTTCAGGAACTTCTATATCAAAAGCCAATTTTTTAAGCGGTGTTCCATGCCATGTTTGTAAATATATTTGATTTTTCTTTTTTAAAACATACATTGGTAATTTACAATTTGCAATCCAATATTGACTTCTTGCAAGATAAAAGAAATAAGGAATTGAAAAATATTCAATCACTTTAGCATTTTCAATAGAAATGTTTTTCTTTTTATGGTGCTTAATAGCCCATATAAAACGATAATCTTTAAATTGATCTTGTTGTCTCATATATTCATAAATAGCTCTAGGATTATCACTATATCCCCTACCATGAAAAGCAATAAACAAGACTGTTTTTTTATGAGTTGGTATTAACTTATAAGTTATTCGATAAATAAACTTAATTGTTTTACCTAAGATATTTTTTATTAATCTAAGCATTTTAAACCTCCTTATAAAAATAAGGGGTAACCCCCCCCTTATTTAAAAACTGCTTCAACCGCTCTTTGTGAAGCATTTCCATCATCAATAGAACAGAATTTATCATAGAATACTTCATAACGTTGAGCATATTTTTGATTCATTTCATCAAGATGTTTAATTTGATCAATCACTTCTTTAGTCGAATAAACTAGTGGACCAGGAAGTTCTTTTTCCATATCAATATAAAAACCTCTTAAAACATCACGATATTTATCTATATCATAAGTATAGAATAACATTGGTCTTTTTAAATTAGCATAATCAAAGAAAACACTTGAATAATCTGTAATACAAATATCAGAAATTAAGTAAATTTCAGTAATATCATCATATTTAGATAGATTATAGGCAAAATCTTCAACTCCTGTAACATCTAACGCATCCGCAATATAATGATGTGTTCTAAGTAGGATGACATATTCATCTCCTAACTCTTCTTTCATCATTTCTAAATCTAATTTTAACTTAAATTTATATTGCCCTTTTCCATAGTATTCATCATCTCTCCATGTTGGTGCATATAAAATTGTTTTCTTATCTAATGGAATATGAAGCTTCTTTTTCAAATCTAATGCAATTTGATCTTTATTTGGTGCATACAATAAATCATTACGAGGATATCCAATTTCTAGCATTGTTCCATTGGTATACATAAAACAACTTTTAAAAATATCACTTGAAAATTTATTTGCTGCAATTAAATAATCCCATTCTTGTTTTTGACGATAAAATTGAGATTTATAAGTTGGAGAAGCTGCAGTCACCTCTTCTTGATCAAAAGCGAGACGTTTAAGTGGTGTTCCATGCCATGTTTCTAAGAAAACTTGACCTTCTCTTTTTCTAAACCATAAAGGTTGTCTGATATTAAAAACAAAATATTTAGATTTAGCTAAATAATAAGCATATTTCTTCGTAAATCTTTTAACAATGATTCCTTCATAAGGCAGTTTTTCTTTAGAATCATTTAAAACCCAAATAAATTTATATTTTCCTGGATAATTTTTAGCTAAATATTCATAAATATACTTTGGTGAATCCGCATAACTTTTACCCATAAAAGTTTCAAACATGACCCAATTTTCTTCAATTGGTTCATTGATATATTTATGACGATATAAATACTTATTAATTTCATTTTTATTTTTTAATATCTTTTTCATCTTATTTTTAGCAAGATGTTTAGCAATTACTTTTTGTGTTTGTTGTAGATCATGATTTCTAGCAAGTTTCACCATTTTTCTTTGATAATGAGACATATTTTTCAATAAATCATCTCTTACATCCTGCATTAAAATAGACATTTGATCAAATCTTTCATCTCTCCAAAAATCATCTTTAGATCGTCTAATTTTCTTAGCAAAGAAATTACTATAATATTTAATCATTTTAGAATCTAAATAATAACGAATTCTACTTTCTTTATCTACTAAAGAAATAGCATACTTATAGACATTAATAAATTCATCAAATTTAGTTTCATCTTTAATTTGCGACAAGGCAGGTGTATTGATTGGATCATTATGTTTTCTTTTTGCATAGAGTGTTTTGTCATTGAAATTTATCTTATGACCATACATAACAAGTCCTTCTACAAAAGGTAAATCACTATAATAAATGAAATCTTCATTAAAACGTAAATGATTTTCTTCAATTAAACTACGTTTAATTAAAATATTTAAAACTGAAATATTTCGAATCCCTTTTTTCGCTCTAATTAATAAATCAATTCTTCTTTGTTCATCACTATCATCTATGTCAGAATAATCTTTTTCTAAGAATTTATGATTACGATCATCATCTTTATCCTTCAAATTTAATTCTTCATTTTTTTCATCACCCATGGTTTCAAAAACTTGTTTTTTAAACCATGTGATCCATCTTCTACCAACAACTAAATCTAAATCTTTTTGCATAGCATCTTGAAGCAAACAAGATAATGTTTGAGGCATAATATAATCATCACTATCAATGAAATAAATATAATCTCCTGTTGCATTTTCTAAACCAAGATTTCTTTTTTTAGCAACGCCTTCTTCTATTGAACAAGGAATAACATTCAAAGATATTTTATCTTTATATGTATCTACTAATTGTTGAAATTTTTGGTCATCTTGACTTCCCACTAATAATGTTTCAATTTCAACATTTTCTTGTTCACTTAAACTTTCTAAACAATCTTTTAAATATTGATAATATCCTTCATAAGGGACAATCACACTAATTTTCATACAACTCTCCTTTATTATAATTTATCTTTTAAATCATCTTTGATTTTAGTTGTAGAAATACCTTCTGTACGAGGTAAATAAACTACTTCACAATAATCTTTTAAGAAATCAAATTGGCCTTTCCAATCATCACCCATAACAAAAACATCAACATCATGTTCTTGAACATCTTTTATTTTTTGATCCCATGATTCTTCTAAAATAACTTCATCTACGTATTTAATAGCTTTTAAAATAGCCATACGATCTTGATCACTATGATAAGCTTTCTTACCTTTTTGAGCATTAAAAGCATCACTGCTGACTGCTACAATCAAATAATCTCCTAATTCTTTAGCACGTCTTAAAATATTTAAATGACCAACATGAAACAAATCAAAAGTTCCATATGTGATAACTTTCTTCATCCTATTTCTCCTATCTTTTCATTTTATCTAATAATTTTTCCCAAAAACCAATTTTAGGATTTTGAACAATTCGACTTTCAAATTTTTCATCATTTAATTTTTTCTTTTCTTTTTTCTTTAAACTATTATAAAAATCAACATATTCGGCATACTCATCGCATACTTCTTCAACGTCACCATATTCTTTTAAACGTCCACCTTCAATCCACATAGCCTTTTGACAGAATCCTCTTACTTGTGGCAAAGAGTGAGAAATAAAGACAATTGTTTTTCCTTGATCTTTAAGTTCATTCATTTTATCTAAGCACTTTTGAGCAAATCCTTTATCCCCAACCGATAAAGCTTCATCGACAATGATGATATCAGGATTTAAATAAAGTGAAATTGAAAAACCTAATCTTGATTTCATCCCACTTGAATATTTCTTAACGGGTTGATATAAGAAATCACCAATTTCAGCAAATTCAATAACACCTTCCGTAATTTCTTGAATTCTTTTTCTAGAAAGTCCAAGCAATGCTCCTTTAACATTAATATTTTCAAGCCCTGTAAGTTGCATATCCAATCCTGTATTGATTGCAATTAAAGCTTGTTCTCCATTGATATCCATTGTACCCTCATCAATTTGTGAAATACCTGCTAAAATCAATGATAATGTTGATTTACCCGAACCATTTGTTCCTAAAATTCCTACAACTTCTCCTTTAGGAATTGTAAAAGTAATATCATTTAAAGCATAGAATCTTTGTGTAACTGAGCTTTTTGATTTACCATCATTTTTCTTTTTTAATTTATATATTTTTGAAACATGTTCAAATTTAATTGCATAATCTTCCATTATTACCACCTAAATCATATCAATAAATTTATGTTTAAATTTATACATCATCATACTACCAATTGTAAAAATCACAATGACAAACACCCAAAAGAAAAGCATTTGTTTCCAATAAAATAAGATTCCATGATGATATAAGAAACAATCTCTATAACCACATACAACATAATAAATTGGATTAGCTTTCATAATATATCTTACTGTCATTTGCCACCCATATTTGTGTAAACGTGAAATTGGCCATAAAATTGGTGTTAAATAAAGTAATAAACGCATACACGCTAAAATAAGCTTTCTTGTATCACGAGCTAACATATTTAAAACAGATGTAATCATCGCAAGTGAAATTGTTAAACAAATTGCTGCAAAAAGATAATAAATAAGTTCAAGCCAATAAAGTGAAGGCATGATCCCTTGTGTAAGCAAAAAGGCAACTAAGATAGCCATCAAACAAAAATGATTAAACAGTTCTTTTCCAACAACTGTAGCTGGTAAAACGGATACCGGAAATTTCATTTTTGTAATGACATTACGTTTAGCATAAATGGCATTGGCACCATTAGTAATACATGGACTAATAAAAAACCATACCACCATCCCACATAACATCCATTGAATAAAAGGAATCTTTCCTACAGCCTTTCTATTCATAATTAAACCAAACACAAAATAATACGTCATAATTTGAATTGCTGGATTAGCAAAATTCCAAAAAACACCTAATCTTGAATCTCGCATATCAGAAAGCAATTCATATTTTGAAATACAATATATACGATACAAATTTGTAAAGTTTTCTTTTAATACATATCGAATACTTTTAAACATACTTACCTCCAAAAAGTAAACCTACTATTACTTCTACATCATACCACTATTTTTTGCAAATAAAAACAAAAAAAAAGGAACAATGGCTTTAAATAACCATCATTCCCTAAAAATACTTATTTATTCATCCATGATTCATCACTTGGATCAACTTTCCAAGCTTTTAATTTTTCCATATCTTCATGTTTAATATAGTCATGTTCTTTTGCTACTTCAATTAAAGTATCATAATTTGATAAAGTCACAAATGGACAATGTGCATTTTCAAAATTAACTGTTGCTTTATCTAAACCATAAGTAAAGATAGCAATTAATCCTAAAACTTCACATCCAGCCTCTCTTAAAGCCTCAACACATTCTAAAGAAGAACCACCAGTTGAAATTAAATCTTCAACAACAACAACTTTCATTCCTTCTTTAACAACACCTTCAATACGGTTATTACGTCCATGAGATTTAGCTCCTCCACGAACATACCCCATCGGTAAATCTAAAATATCAGCAGCTAAAGCAGCATGTGCAATCCCAGCAGTAGCTGTTCCCATTAAACATTCTGCATCTGGGAAATTATCTTTTACAAGTTGAGCAAGTCCTTGTTCAACATCTTTTCTTACTTTTGGATAAGATAAAGTTAAACGATTATCACAATAAATTGGTGATTTAATACCACTTGCCCAAGTAAATGGTTCATTCGGTCTTAAAAAGACAGCTTTAATATCTAATAAATCTTTAGCAATAATTTTTTTCATTTCTATTCTCCTTGAAAATCTTGATAAACTTTTTTATATGTCGCCAAAGGATCTTGACTTCCTGTAATTGTTCTACCAACAACAATATAGCTTGAAGTGAGTTCTTTTGCCATAGCTGGTGTTGTTACACGTTTTTGATCATTGACATTATCACTTGCAAGACGGATTCCTGGTGTAACTGTCAAAAATTCTTTTCCTAAATGATCATGAATGATTTTTGATTCTAATGGTGAACATACAACCCCATCTAATCCTGCAGCTTTTGCATTTTCAGCCCATTTTAATACAACATTTTCTAATGGTTCATGAATAAGTAACTGATTATCTAAAACATCTTGATCTAAAGATGTTAAGCATGTTACAGCAATACATAATGGTCTTTTACCACTTGTTTTGCCTTCTTCTAATCCTTCAATAGCAGCTTTCATCATTTCAATACCACCTGAAGCATGAACATTAACCATATCGACATCTAACTTAGCAAGTTGTCTCATGGCACTTTTTACAGTATTTGGAATATCATGTAATTTTAAATCTAAAAAGATTTTATGTCCCATTTCTTTAATCATTTTAATGATTTCAATTCCTTCTCCATAAAACAATTCCATCCCTACTTTTACATAAAGACTTTCTCCCTCAAATTGTTTTAAGAAGTTTTCAACGTCACTTTTTGTCTTAAAATCAAGAGCAATACAAATTCTACTTTCGTTCATAAAAACCTCCTTATTATTCTTTTACTATTATACCAAAATTACTACCTCTATTCTACACGATTTATTTATTTTTTTGATATTCTTCTAGTAAATGTAAAACTAACTTTTCAAATGTCCAATTATAATTTGTTGCTGTCACAACAGCTTTTAAACAAAGTGTTGAATTATTTTTTAATTTTGGTAATATTTGATCCATTTGTAAAGATGCAACGTTTGAAAAAACAACAACCGCTGGTTCTAAATTATTCTTTTTTGTTTTTTTAATCTTTTTATTTAAAATATCTTTAACTTTATTTTGTGTCATCTGTTCATTCAATAAAATTATTTCAATGTTCATCAACAAACATAATTGTTTTAATGATTCATAATTTTGAATCTTTTCCTTACGATAAATAATGAGCTTTGCGTTCATAAATTCTCCTTTATATACAAAAAAACAGCTATAAAAGCTGTTTTTCTTATTAACCAAGTCTGTTGTAGTATTCAACGATTAATGATTCATTGATTTCTGAGTTTAATTCAGATCTTTCAGGTAAACGAGTTAATTTACCAGTTAATTTATTAGTATCAACTTCAACGAAAGCTGGAGTTGCAACTTTGTTTTCTAAAGCTTCTTTAATAACTGCTAAATTTAATGATCTTTCTCTTACTTCGATAACATCTCCAACATTTACTCTGTATGATGGGATATCAGTTTTAACACCATTTACTAAGAAATGACCATGGTTTACTAATTGTCTAGCTTGTCTTCTTGTAGAAGCAAAACCTAATCTATAAACAACATTGTCTAATCTTCTTTCTAATAAGCATAAGAAGTTGTAACCATGGATACCTTCCATTTTACCTGCTTGATTAAATGTGTTGTGGAATTGTTTTTCATTAACTCCATACATATGTCTTACTTTTTGTTTTTCTGCTAATTGTAATCCATATTCAGTTTGTTTTTTTCTTTTTTGTCCATGTTGACCTGGAGCATAAGCTCTTCTGTTTAATTCTTTCCCGTTTTCTAAGATTGAGAATCCTAAACGACGAGAGATTTTCCATTGTGGTCCTGTATAACGTGCCATAAATTTTCCTCCGTATATTGTTTTATTTGCATAAAGCAATAACATTGCATAGATCAATTAATAAGTGTTAATATTAAGCATTTCCCATTGCAGCCAGGTACTTTGCAATCATTTGATATTAACGCATTTTTTAATCCTCTATGTGCTGCTATTCATTTACTGCTTTGTTAGCATACTATATATTTATAAAAATGTCAAACATTATTTTCCTTCATTAATTCATTATTTTTTATTAATTTTACATATTGGATGACGAATCACTGTTTTCCATTTTTCCGGAGCAATTTTTCTTGCATCTGATAAATAAATTTCATGATGCAATCTTGATTTACTAAAATCATTTTGATAACCCTTTTCTTGAAGAAATTGATTCATTATTTCCACTGTATTTATTTCATCATCAAAAGATCCTTGATGCATCATTTGCACACATAATCCTTCTTCAAAGGTAAAAAATTCCGCTTTTGAACAATCTATCTTCTTTTTAATAGATGCTCTTTTTACTGCCCAATCAAAATCTTTTTTTGTAATAAAGTCAGGAAGTCTTATGACTGAAATCCAGTTAAAATTTTCTTTATGTAAATAATCAATATTTTCTACATTTTCTTGCCACCAAAAACCTTCAAGTGGCGGTACAACATATTGGTAAAAACCTTTAATTTGATAATCTGTTTTATAACTCATTTTTAAAGTATTCGCCACTGCATAAAGTACCTGAATGGCTTGTTGATAACTTCCATCTTCTTCATTAGGATTGCCTTTTCCTCTTACTGCGATATAATTGAATGAAGGCATATTAATAATTTCCGGTTTATTTTTAGGCCTATAATATTCTTTATATTCTTTTTTTAAATCAAAAATCATCTTTCTTTTCTCCTAAACAATAGGTATTTGAATTTCTGTAAGCCACTCATCAACTGATTCTTTATTCCAAATACCATCAATATAACATTCTCTTGATCGTCCCGATACTTGATAACCATTATCCTCTACATATTTCATAAGAAAACTATACGCCACACCAATTTCATCATAAGCTCCTTTATAAAAGATACTTAATACCTTTGTTTCTGGTATCTTTTTAAACATAATTCGTGTACTTTCTTCGCCCATACATTCCACTGCTTCATTATGTCGGATCCAAATATCACTTTCTTTATGTTCATTATCCAAATATTCACAAAATTCATATGGTGGCTTTGTACATTTTACATGTGGATTCAATTCCTTGCATTCTTTTTTTAAGCTTGGAATAATTTTCATCATATCCGAATAACTTTTTACTTTTACTTCACTATAATAGACAATTGTTTCAGATGTCATTTTTTCTATTACTTGATATTGTATTTCATTATCATCCAAAAGATGATGAATCATCAAAAGACGGCTTTCAATTTCTTCCTTTTGACTTTCTAATACTTTTGCTTTAGAAATAAGTACTTCCTTTAGATTAGTACCTTGATTAATTGCTTGTATTTCTTCAATTGTTAGTCCTAATTGACGATACGACTTAATTCGTGCTGCCTCTTTTAGTTGACTTGTTTCATAAAAACGATACCCTGTTTGTTCATCTACTTTTCGCGGAATCAAAAGACCTCTTTTTTCATAAAAACGAAGTGCTTTGATTGTTAAATGAGACAACTTTGAAAATTCTCCGATTTTTAACATGATTTGATTCTCCTTTTCTCTTTCAAATTATGAATTGTCCCCTAAGGGGAGAGTCAACAATTTTCTATGATTAAAAAATACGGAGTGGTGTTCACTCCGTCATTTTATTACTTTTAATCATTTTCTTTTATCCAACCAAAATGTACACAAGCATTATAAATACCATCTTGATCACATGGTGTTGTTACATAAATCGCTTTTTCTTTTAATTCATCGATAGCATTTCCCATCGCAATACTTGTCCATTCATCTCTAAACATGCTTAAATCATTTTTTTCATCACCAAAAACAACCACATCTTTATAGTCACCGTTAAAATGGTCAACCATCATTTTAATACCAACTGATTTATCTCCTGGTTCCACAAATAAATATTCTTTATGAAAACGACACCAAGGAAGTTCTTTTAAAGTTTCAAGCTTTTGTTCTTCAGGAGCAAAACACGCCACATAAACTTTATAAATTTGTTCATAATTTCTAGGATCAAGTCCTTCTACAACTTCAGTATCCATATAAACATCATGAGTAAAATCATAGAAGCGAGAATCAGGTGCTAATCTTCTTGTTTTATTATCAGGTGATATAGCCCAAATAAAGTTCTTTTCTTTACATTCATTTATAAGATTTAAACATTTTTGATAATCAAGGGGCTTAATCGTAATTAATTCATTATTAATGGTAATTCCATTGCCACCATCACTGACCATATTTTCAAAGCCAAGTTCTTTCATATGATCTACAGCCATAGCATAGCTTCTTCCTGTAGCTATTGCTACAAAATGTCCTTGTTCTTTTAACATGAGAATTGCTTTTTTTGTGGATTCAGGGATGTATTGTCTTCCTGGTGTTCCTACTGCTAATGTTCCATCAATGTCAAAAAAGAAAAATTTTTTGTTCATAACTAACTCCTTATAAATACTTATCTAATTCTGTTTCTACTGTTTTATTGATTTTTACCTTTGGATGATCAATTAATTTACCACGTGTAAATACTTTTTCAACATATCTTAAAGCTTTTAAATCATCTAAAGGATTTTCACTTACAACAATCATATCTGCATCCTTACCAACATCAATACTTCCTGTAATATTTTCAAGACCAGCGTATTTAGAAGCAAGTGATGTTGCTGTATATAAAGCAAAACGGTTAGAAACACCAATATATTTATGGAAATAATAAAGTTCTCGCCAGAAGTCATATTGACTCACCCATGGACATCCTACATCATTTCCTAAAACAACAGGTATATCATTTTCTAATGCTTGCTTTGCACAATCAATAATACCATTGAAAACGAGTTCACCATTGTATTTTTCTATTTCTGAAACATTGGAAATACTTGGATCAAACAACGCAAACGGAAGTGCTGGTGAAATCGTCGTACATAAAAAAGCCTTCTTTTCTTTAAATAAAGCAATCATTTCATCATCTAATTTTGCTCCATGTTCAATCGAATCAACACCATTTTCTAAAGCTACTCGTACCCCTTCAGATGATTCAACATGAGCAGCTACTTTATAGCCAAGTTGATGTGCTCTATCACAAACAGCTTTTACCATTTCAGGAGGCATTTTTAATTCGCCAGGCACTCCTTTTTCTTTTGCATCTAAAACCCCACCAGTAATCATAAGTTTAATCAAATCAACATTTTGACTTTTTGCTTTATCCACTAAAGCTAGAGCTTCTTCATTATTATGAGCAGCAATGGCGACTGATCCTGCCATATGACCATGAGGAACAGAAATTCCCTCATTGCTGGCAACAATTCTTGGACCAATAACTTTTCCTTTTAAAATTTCATCTCTTAATTTAGAATCATAATGAGCAATTCCTCCAACTGTACGAATTGTTGTTACCCCACTCATTAATTCGATCTTAGCGAAATTAGAAACCACTTTATACGTAATTTTTCGTGATAATGGATTAGACATCAACATTTTAACTGTCTTTTCATTATCTTTTTGTTTCTTTTGTGGTTTTCCATTTCCTGCAAGATGAACATGCATGTTGATGAGTCCTGGTAAAATATATTTTCCTTGTAAATCAATAATTTGATAAGATTTATCTAAATTACGATAAGGTTCAATAGCCACAATTTTTTCATTTTCAATAAAAATTGCTTTCCCTGTTTCTACTTCCATATCCTGATGACCATTTAAAATTTTTCCATTAATTAATGCATACTTCATAACCATTCCTTCTTTCCTATATATTCATTATAAAAGAATACATAAAAAAAATCACTCCTAAGAGTGATTAATGATTAAGGTCTTAAACCAAGTCCACCTTCTAATGTAAGTGTTTCTCCTGTCATATATTTAAAATCAGGATTAGCAAGTTGTACACAGACACGTCCAATTTCTAATTCATTATTTCCAAAATGTCCCATTGGTGGTGTTTTAACATTTGCTTTGAAGGCTTCTGGATATGCTTTTTCAAATTGTTCTAATTGTGCTGTCCAAGCTAAAGGACATACCACATTAACATTGATTCCATCTTTTGCCCATTCATTAGCAGCTACACGTGTTAATCCACGGATTCCTTCTTTGGCAGCAGCATATGAACATTGTCCATAGTTTCCAAATAATCCTGCTCCTGAAGCAAAGTTGACAACTGATCCTTTTGTTTCTTTTAAATATGGATAACATGCTTTCATATAATAGAAAGCTGCATAGAGTCCTGAATACATTGCTAGATCAAATTGTTCTGTTGTATGATCAGCTAATGTTACTCCTGATGCTGATGCTTGCGCATTATTGATCAAAACATCGATTCTTCCATAAGTATCCATTGCTTGTTTAACAACATTGTTAACAACGGCTTCATTATCAGCACCAGCATTGACATCTGCTTGAACTGTTAAAACTTTGATACCATATAATCTTTCTAATTCTTCTTTAGCAGCTTCTAATTTTTTAACATTACGTCCTGTAATGACAAGATTAGCTCCTTCTTTAGCATAAGCTGTCGCAATTCCATAACCAATAGAACCACAGCTTCCATCTTCTAAGACAGCACGTCCTGCTCCTGTAATAATTGCTGTTTTACCTGTTAAAAATCCCATTTATATTTCCTCCTTAAATACAATTTTTAAGTGTTAATATAATTATAGCACTACCAAAATAAAAAATCTATAGCTTGTGATATTTTTAACAAACTATAGACGGATAAAAATCATGTAAACAAGAGTTGATAAAATAATACTTAAAAAAGTATTATTCTTCCATTTATAAGTAAACACGACAGTTAAACACGCTAAAAGATAAGGAATAAAAAGTGTTGTTAATTGCATTTTTAAATCTTTTAGACAATAAACAATAAGAACTGCCATAATAGTCATTGGTAAATGCTTTTCTAGTTTTTCTAACCATTTAGGAAGTTCTTTTTCTTTAAATAAAAGAAAAGGAAAAGCTCTTAATAAAAAAGTAATTAAAGCAGAAAGAATAATTGCTGAAAGTACATAACTATTCATAAAATGTTCCTCCTTGTTTAACAAGTAAAATCATTGAAGAAATAATCAATGAAGGTAACATAAAGTTTTGACTGCCAAAAACAATCAAACAAATAATAGCGATAACAATTCCTACAACAGCAGGAAAATGATCTTTATTTTTCTCTAATTGATCCATAAAAATAATAATAAACAAGGCTGTCATACAAAAATCAATTCCTGTTAAATCAAACGGAATCAAATTACCAAGTACCGCTCCTAAAACAGTTCCAATAAGCCAATAACACCTTGAAAAAAGTGCGACATAAAACATAACTTGTTCTTTATCTTGATCTTCTAGATTACAATTAACCGCATAAATTTCATCAGTCATGGTAAAAATCATATACCATTTTTGCTTCATTTTATTAAAAACATCTATAAAAGATAAACTATAAAAAAGTTGTCGGCTATTCATTAAAAGAGCTGTAACACCAATTGTAAGTAAAGAAGTTCCCCCACTTAATAAAGTAATCAAAAGAAATTGAAAAGCACCCGTATAAATCAAAAAACTCACAAGTAATGCTACATGCCAAGCAAAGCCCGCTTCGTTCATCATCACTCCATAAGCAATCGATACAAAAAGATAACTACACAGAATAGGTATCGATTTTTCAAAAGCTTTTTTTATAATTTCTTTATTTTTCATAATCCTCTAAAAAGCTATGATAAGCTTTATCCTTTTTCGTTCCTAAAATACAATCTAAATTAACATTATCTAAAGCTTTAAAAATATTTTGATCAACATTTGGGTTTACTTGTTTCATTGTTTTAATGAGTTCTTTGACTTCTTTTCTTTTACTTGTTCCATCATTAATTAAAGAACATCCTTCAGTAAAACGACATGCACAATTGATAAAAGTCAAATCATTATGTTTACGCCAAGAAATAATACTTTCTTCTTTTACTAAATATAAAGGGCGAATAAGCTCTAATCCCTCAAAGTTTTCACTATGTAATTTAGGCATCATCGTTTTGATTTCAGAACCATAAAACATCGAAAGAAGTGTTGTTTCAATCACATCATCAAAGTGATGTCCTAAAGCAATTTTATTACATCCTAACTCTTGTGCTTTACTATAAAGATAGCCCCTTCTCATCTTTGCACATAAATAACATGGACTTTTATCAACTGTTGAAACCACATCAAAAATATTACTTTCAAAGATTTCAATAGGTACATTCAATAAATCTGCATTATCTTCAATAAAATCACGATTATAACTGTTATATCCTGGATCCATCACAACATAATGAGCTTCAAAAGGAACACGCCCATATCTTTGTAATTCTTGAATACACTTAGCCATTAAAAAAGAATCTTTTCCACCACTAATACAAACCATAATTTTATCATTTTCTTGGATAAGTTGATAATTTTTAACAGCTTTTATAAATTTAGACCAAATTTCTTTACGATATGTTTTTATGATACTTCTTTCTATTTCTTTATATTTTTCCATTTTCAAAGCACTCCTTATAACATTGATCAAAGATTTTTAGAAAATCTTGAACTTCTTTTTCTGTTGTTAAATGCGATAAACTAATTCTAAAAGAAGACATCGCTCTTTGACGATCTTGATAAAGCGCATAAACCATTTTAGAAGGTGTTTCTACAGGACAACATGAAGTTTTAGTAGAAATATAGATACCTTGTTGATCGAGCATTTGTGCAAATTTTGTAGCTTTCATTCCTTTTAAGGAAATATTAATAACATGAGGTAAAGAATATTTTGTACGATTTATTAATACTTGATCATATTGTTTTAATGGTTCAAGCATTTGATGATTGATCGATTTTACATAAGTTTCTCGTTCTTGTTGTTTTGAAAGAGCAATCTCTAAAGCTTTTTCAATCGATACAATATGTACCAGTTCAGGCGTTCCACTTCTAAAAACAGTTGTTGACTTTCCCCCATCAATTTGTGTTTTTAAACCAACTTTTTTCTTTTTAATTAACATACCAGTTCCTAACATACCATAAAACTTATGAGGTGCAATAGTAACCAAATCAACATTTTGATAATCAATAGCTACTTTACCAATTGCTTGAGAAGCATCACTATGAAAAAAACAATATTTATAATCTTTTAAAACTTCTCCAATTTCTTCAATCAGTTGTCTAATTCCAAGTTCACTATCCACACTACAAACACTTACTAAAATCGTATCTTCTTGAATCATTGATTTCATTTTTTCAACATTGACTTGTCCATCTTCTTTTAAAGGAATCATTTCAACAATAAAACCATTTTCTTGCATTTTTGTAAGACTTGATAAAATTGAATTATGTTCTAAAGGTGAAATTAAAACATGTTTACCTCGATGTTTATATCTTTCTAAAATACCTTTGATTGCAAGGTTATTGGCTTCACTCGCTCCTGATGTATAAATGATTTCTTCAGGTAAGACATGTAATTGTTCAGCAATGTGCTTTGTTGTTTGATCAATAACTTCTTTTGCTTGTAATCCTAGTGTATGACTTGCATTAGGATTAGCAAAATATTTCATGGTTGCTTGATAATACGTATCAAGTACTTCTTTTTCTATTGGTATATTGGCTGCATAGTCTAAATAAATCATAAGGTACCTCTCTTTTCCTACTAATATTATAGGAATTATAAAGAAGTGTCAATAATGAAAAGAACTCTAGCTGATTGCTAGAGCTTTTCATCAAGGGCTTTCCCATTTGTTTCAATAATATGTTTCATCCAATTAAATGATTTTTTCTTTGTACGTTTTAAAGTTCCATTTCCTTTATCATCCATATCAACATAAATAAATCCATAACGTTTTTTCATTTCTCCAGTTGATAAAGAAACAAGATCAATTGGTGCCCACATCGTATATCCTAAACATTCAACACCATCTTCATTAATCGCATCAGCCATAGCTGATAAATGTTTTTGTAAGTAATCAATACGATAATCATCTTCAACATATCCATTTTCATCTGCTTGATCAATAGCTCCCATACCATTTTCTACGATAAAAATTGGTTTTTGAATACGATCATAAATTTCATTCATACAATGTCTAAGCCCAAGTGGATCAACAGGCCATCCCCAAGGTGTATTTTCTAAATAAGGATTTGAAGAACCTCCAACATTAAACCATGGATCATCTTTTTTTACTGTATTTGAACGATAATAAGAAAATGAAACAAAGTCTAATTGTCCTTCTTTTAAAATTTCTTTATCTTCTTCTGTGATTTCTAATGAATCAAAACCATGATGTTTCCACACACTTTTAGCATAAGGATGATAATAACCTCTTGCCATCGTATCAATAAAATACCAGTTTTCTCTTCTTGCTTGAAGACGTTTAAACATATCTTCTGGTTTACACGTTGCTGGATAAAGTTCACTCATTGCATACATTGTTCCAAACATGCTACCTGGCATCATTTGATGTCCTAAAATAACAGCTTTAGCACTAGCAACAAACATATGATGATCTGCTTGATATCTCACTTTTCCATCACTTTCTCTTGTTCCACATGGCCCAAATCCTCTTACAGCATTGATTTCATTAAAAGTAAGCCAATACTTACAACGTTTACCATATCTTTCAAATAAAGTCTTGCAGTATTTAACATAACAATCAATCACAAAACGATTAGACCATCCCCCATACTTTAAAGCTAAATGCATTGGCATTTCATCATGACAAATTGTAATCAATGGTTGAATATGATATTTTTCTAATTCTGAAATTACATCATCATAGAATTTCAATCCTTCTTCATTAGGTGTTTCTTCATCTCCTAAAGGATAAATACGACTCCAACAAATACTAAAACGGAAAACGTTAAATCCCATTTCTGCCATTAAAGCGATATCTTCTTTATAATGATGATAAAAATCAACCGCTTGATGACTTGGATAATATTCATCATCTAAAAACACTGGTTTTGCTTCTTGTGGAACAGGATCTGCATAAAAAAATGAACTTCTTGGTTTAATAATACTACCATCATTCATTTCCATTGTATGATGTCTTGGGTTTTCCATTGACCCATCTGTTTCAAAGTCATGTGATAAAAGTCCTCTTCCTCCTTCATTGAATCCTCCTTCATATTGGAAATCCGCAGTTGCGCCACCCCATAAAAATCCTTCTGGTAATTGTTTCATAATAGTCTCCTTGTTACTTTTTACATTTTGTTTTGACAATTTTTACAAACAAATCATAATCTTATTATTCTCTTTTGTCAATAGTTACATATTATTTTGACAATTTTATCATTTTTATATAAAATAAACATGAGGTGAGACTATGAACTTAATGGAAACCATCCACTTACATAAAAATGATTTTTCTAAAACAGAACGTAAAGTTTACGATTATATTGTTCAAAACCCTACAGCTATTGAAACAGCGACGATTACTAAAATTGCTGAACTATGTCAGGTTTCAACTTCTGGAATTTTAAGATTTTGTCAAGTTTTAGGTTATAAAGGTTATAAAGATTTTCATTTTGACATGCTTCATTATTTGCATCAAGAACATGTTGAAGTAAATTCTGAAAATCTATTTGATGAATTAACATCTAAATATTTATCAGTCATTCGTCAATTCAATAACATTGATCAAAATAAGCTCAACCAACTTATTAAACAAATAAAAAACACCAAAAACATCTATGTCATTGGTGTTCATTATTCATCTTTACCAGCAAAACATTTAGTTTTAGGATTACAAGATTTAGGTATTAATACTTATTTTGCTTATGATTATATGCAAGCAAGTCATCTTTATAATACAATTCATGAAGATGATCTCTTGATTTATTTTTCTATTGAAGGTAATCAAAATAATGTTTCTCGTTTTTTTGACCTTACAAACGCCTCTAAAAATACGTATATGATTACTTTAAATCCAAAGCCTAAATTATTGATTGAAAATACACTTATTCTTCCAGGATATACTTTATCTAAACAATCAATTGTTGATTTACAATCGATTGTTGTAATCTTTGTAGAATTACTTTTAAATATGTTTCATAATACTTTAAAAGAGGATTAAGTTTTTTTTACTTAATCCTCTTCTTTTTTTAAAAATGAAAGTATTTTTTCATTAAAAGCATCATCTTCTTTAATTTCATTTAATTGTCCTACTTCATTAGCACATTCTCCACAAATATCAATTCCAATTGTTTGGCTGTTTTTAAATAAATAAGCGAGTAATATTTTAAATTCCATGAGTTGCATAGAACCTTGATCCCAATCTGTTTGAATAACATTTTGACTCAAAACATCTTTATCAATTGAAATATATAAAGGATATTGACGTAATAAATCATCAACTTTTTTCCACACTTCTCTATTTTCTAAATCATCATCTGTTAAATAGAGAACCTGATCTTGACGTTTAATCAATGAAACCTGTTTTTCATCAATACCTATTAAAATCACTTTTTTTAAATATTTATTATTTTCTAAACTATTTAAAATCCAAGATCCACAACTTAAAATATCATCAAACATCGGCTGCATCATATCACTATGATGATCAAAAACAACTAAAATAAAATCATGTTTCATTTTTTCTATCCAAAACTCACTAACATAATGAAAATTACCAGAATCTATAAAATGTATGCCTTCAGGAGATAGATTACTTATTTTAGCTTCTATTGTTCTTCTTGCTTCTTGACTACAATAACCATAAACACCTTGTAATTCATGTAAATCAAGCCATCTAATATTTTTATGTTTATAAAACTTTTCATTTTCATAAATTCCTGTAAAATCCATGACCGTCATGTTATTTTGTTTTTTAAACATTTTAAACACTTCCTTTGTTTTTATCCTAGCATAAAAAAAGTAACTTCCGTTACTCTTTTAATAAATATTTTTCAATTGCTTCAACGCACCCATCATGATCACAATCACTTACAATAACATCACCATATTGTTTAATTTCATCAATCGCATTATCCATCACAACCGCAAGTCCTGCTACCTTTAAAGCTTCAAGCTCTGCAGAGTTTCTTCCTGTATTTAAAATCACAATTTTATTATACGCAACCGCTCTAGCAATTGCTTCTTGAGTTTTCTTTGAAATTTGTTTATTAGAATTTAATAATGTTCCATCCATATCAAAAGCTATTAGTTTATATTCCATACGACTTTCTCCACTACAAATGGTAGTGTATCATTTGTAATCAATTAAAAAAGTCTCTTTCCATTTTAGAAAAAAGACTTGTTTTTCTACAATACATCACAATTTACATGCTCAATAAATTCAAGAAATGCTTTAGATTTTTGCGTATTCTTTAAATAAGCCATATAAAATGTTTGTTTTTCATCTATATCTTTAATTTTTATTTTTTTGATTGGCAACAAATCATAAACTGCCATATCAGGAACAATCGCTACCCCTAAATCATGACCTACAAAACCACCAACGACTTCATCTTCCTCTAATTCCATTGATATATGAGGATGTATTTTTGACTTTTCTAAAAGATGATCGATCATTGGACGAATTCCACTATTTTTAGTAAAAGTAATAAAAGGTAGATCTTCTATTTGTTTTAAATCAATTTCATCATTTTTAGCAAGTGGATGATTAAGACTGACGATTACATAAAATTCTTGTGTTATAACAGGTTTAAAAAATATCTCTTGATCATCTACATAGGAACAAAAAACAATATCTAAATCATTTTTCTTTAAATCATGAATAAGATCATAAGAAAAACAACTATGGCATTGAAAGGTCACATTTTCATTTTGAAAAGAAGAAATCAGTTGGGGAATATAGCTCATCCCTAATCTTCTTACAAAACCAATATTTAAAGTTTCTTTTCCTTTTGAAATTTGTTTAATATTTTCTATAGAATCATCTAAACGATTAAGAATTGGCTCGATTTCTTTTAAAAAAAGTTTTCCATACTTTGTTAGAACAACATTTCTTCCCTTTTTTTCAAACAACGCAACATCTAGTTCATCTTCCAATAAATGAATGGCATGCGTTAAACTCGGTTGAGTAATATGTAATTTTAAAGCTGCTTTTGTATAATGTTCTTCTTGTGCTAATGTCGTAAAATAACGTAATTGATGTAAATTCATTGTCATCACCTAATATGATTATACTAGGACTTCTTTTTCTTTTCGAGTACGTTTTTTAAATAATAAGCTAATTAAAACACCAACGATAATAAAAGCTGATCCCAATACAAATGAAGTTGTCAAAACTTCATGAAAAACAATAACTCCTAAAAATGAAGAAGTTAATGTTTGAATTGGATAAAAAGCACTACAAGTATTAGCAGGCAATAATGATAAACTTTTATTCCATAAAATATTCGTAAATGCCGTACAAACAACTCCCATATAAACAAGTCCTAAAACAGCACCTAAATCTACTTGAATAAGAGGGTGTGTCACTTGTACTTCTAAAAAGGAAACTGGAATATTACAAACTGTTGCAATCAACATTGATACTTTTGTAAGTGTTAATGCACTGTATTTATTAGAAATCTTTCTTGAAATAACGGACATAAACGCCCAACCAATAACTGCAATAAAAGAAATAAGAACTCCTAAAAACTGAATATTAGCTCCTGTACCTATAATCATATAAACCCCAGCCAACGATAATACAATACCAACAATTTTATTCATTTCTAATTTTTCATTTAAAATAATCATGGCCATCACACTAATAATCACTGGATTTAATGAATTAATAAGTGAAGCCATTGATCCACCGGCAATCTTAGTTCCTAAAAGTTGACAATCAACAGAAATAAAATAACCAATAAATCCCATAATAAAGAAATATTTATAATCACTTTTTTCAATTTTTTCTTTCTCACTTTTTAATGAGATTAAACTTAGTGCCATAAAAGCAATTAAATAGCGAAACATTGCTACTGTAAACGTAGGAATCTTTCCTAAAACAAATTGACTGACAACATACAAACTTCCCCATAACATAAATGTTGTCAATAAATATACATAAGATTTTTTCATTTTCTTCTCTCCCTTAGTTCTACAGTATACATTTCTATTTATATAAATAAAAATAGATAAAAATTATCAATTTGATAGTTTTTATCTATAATTTATTATTTTGTATAACATGTATAACCATTTCTACCTTGATTCTTTGTTTGATACAAATCCTGATCAGCTAAATTATACAAGTCTTTAAATGTTGTTCCATGTTCAGGATAAAAGGCAATCCCAATACTACAAGAAATTGTTCCTTTAAAATTGTCAATTTCAATATTTCTTATCTTTTGACATATTTCTTGGGCTTTATTTATCGCATTTCCATGCTCTTGAATATCTTTAACAAAAACAATAAATTCATCACCACCTGCACGCCCTACAATATCCTCTATTGTAAAAGACTCTTTTAAAATTGAACCAAAGTTTTTTAAAACTTCATCACCAATAACATGGCCATTTAAATCATTTACTGTTTTAAAATTATCAACATCGATCATAAAAAGTGCCCCTAATTGTTGAGAAGAATCATTTTTTAAATATGTACTAATTTCATTTTGCAATGTTTCCTTATTTTTTATACCTGTTAATGCATCGATACGTGCAAATTCTAATAATCTTTTTTGATGTTTATTGTTTACTTTATAAATTGTAAATAACAAAATCACTAACGCAAAAACAAATAAAGCAAAAAGTAAATATTCAGCATAAATGATAAATGTATAAGATTCCTGTGCTACATCTGTATCAATGTTATAACACATGATCCAATCATTGATTTTTAATGGATAATAAGCCATATAAGATGTTTTATTATTATGATTTAAAGTCATATAACCTTTTTCTTGTTTAATCAATTTTTGTTTTAAACTTTGAAGATCATCCGGAGATAAAACATTGTATTCAGCAAAATAACTAAAAATACTTTCAGAAGCTAAAAAATCTTTATTTTTAACAGCATTATCATAAGTAATCAACTGCCCTTCTTTAGAAACAAGAAAGGCCGATCCTTTTCCATCATAAATACCTCTAAAAACAATTTTATTTAGATCCCCGATATCATAGCTACCACCTATAACTCCTACAATTTCTTTTTGTTGATCATAAATAGGTACCGCTATAATAACACGTGTCTTCCCTGCAATAACACTTTCAAGTGGAGCACTTAAGACTCTATTTCCCTTTAGTGCTTCTTGAAAATATTCACGATGACTTACATTCTTTACGGCACCATTATCATAATGACTTTCTCCATTTTTATCAATAATTCCAACATTTTCTAATTTTGTATATTCTTTAATGGAATGAATTAAATTTATATTATCTTCGCAAAATAAATCTTGTTGGCTTATATGATTACCAACACCTTCAAGATATCGATATTGAATATCTATATACTGTTTTAAACTTTCAGTTTGTTTTTCTGTATTAACAACCACTTTATTAACAGATTCATTTTCTATATCTTTTTTTATATAAAAGAAAAACGAAATAGAACAAATCATTATAAAAACAATAAAAATCATCATTGCTTTTAAATATGCTTTAAAAGTGAGTTTATAAATTGCTTTTCTTTTCATATCGTTCACCATCTTTTCTTTAAAATATTTTACCATATTTAAACAAAGATTTTAATAAAAAAAGAATTATAGTATCGCTATAAGTGAACTACTCCGACTTACACTTCGTTTAGAAGTCGGAGCTTCTTGCTTCAACCACGACAGCCTCTAATGACAATACATTATAGGTCTTACACAGTGTCCACAAGCGTATAAGTTTGGCTCGTCCCAAGCCTACTTTTATAATTTATCTATAATGACCGAAGAATTCTCAATCCTTCTGTAAGTATGTTGATTGCTGCATTATGGTCTCTGTCTCCAGTATAACCACAATCACATGTATAAACTCGGTCTTTTAGGTCGAGTTTTTTTACACTTCCACAGCAATGACAGATTTGGCTAGAAGGGTACCACTTGTCAACTTTTACAAAATATTTACCTCTTTCTTTAAGCTTGTACTCAAGCATATTAAGGAACATTCCATAGCCATTATCGAATGTCGCTTTTCCATTGCCAAAACCTTTATTTCCAATAGCTTTCATATCTAAGTCTTCGACACATACGATATCATACCGATTGGCTATCTCAGTAGATTTCTTATGAAGACTATCGAGACGTTGATTCGCTATTTTTCTATAGATTCTGTTTACTTTTCTCATTTGTTTAAAATAGTTGCTTGATTTTGTTTCATTCTTTTTAGAACCTGCTTTTCGTGAAAGTCTTCTTTGTTCTTTAGCAAGCTTCTTATGACTTTCTCGATAGTATTTATGAACTCCCGCTTTATTCCCATTACTGTCCATATAAAGTCCATCAGATTTATAGTCAAGTCCAATAGCATTTGTACTCGATTTGGAAACAGATGGAATGTCTTCCTGTTCATATTCGAAAAGAACGGAAGCAAAATAGTTACCGACACTATCTTGAGAGACAGTAACAGATTTAAGCTTCCAATCATCTTTAGGCAGCTTATGAATAACAGCCTTGACCATTCCAACTTTAGGAAGCTTTATGACATTTTTACCAATAAGAATATTGTTGTTTGTAAAATTTGTTGTATACGACTTTTTAGATTTTCTTTTGCTTTTGAATTTAGGAAAATGATTTTGTTTTTTAAAAAATCTGTCATAGGCGTCTGCTAAATGAAAAACGGCATTTGAAACAGCAAATTTATCTATCTCTTTGAGAAAATCATAATCTTTTTTTAATGTACGAGTAGCGAACTCATTTGATTTAAGCTTAGAAAGATGGGATTCTCCATCTTTGTATCTTTGTTTTTGCAGGGCAAGTAATTGGTTATAGACAAAACGACAGCAACCAAAAGTTTTTGCAAACATGACTTTTTGTTCATCATTTGGATAGAGTCTATATTTAATTGCCTTGTTACTTTTGTTTGCTTTTGACATATATTTTACCTTCCTTGCGTTTGAATATATTCCTTAATAATATCTACGGTCACCCCACCTGTAGATATCAAACAATAGCTTTGTGACCAGAACATATCCTTCCATAAATGTTTCTTGATTTCTGGATATTCTTTTTTTATAAGTCTACTGCTTGCTGATTTATAAGCATTGATAAATTTAGAAATCTCACTATTAGGCTGTCCTTTGAACAGTACATGAACATGGTCTTTATCGTGATTCCATTCTTCCAACGAAATATTATAATTAAGGCATATGTTTTTAAATATCTCTTTAAGCCGTAATGAGATAGCATCATTAATAACATTATTCCTGTATTTGACACACATAATTAAATGATAATTAAGCATGAACACTGAATGATTATTAGTATCAAGTTCCATAGTAATATCCTTTCTAAAATCAAGTACGACTGAACGTCTTTTATACTTATAATATATCACAGCTACACGTCTAAAACAAAATCTCTTATAAAAACTATAAAAGGAGCTAGACCCCTCCCTACGCTTCTCTTAGAGGAAGGGGATTGCGCTCCTATTTTTGTTCAATTAATTAAAAAACCTTGAGGATTTCTTGAGCAACAAATAACTCAGGAAATCAACTTTTGGCTTTTTCTGTTGGTTATCAACTTTTTTAACTATTCTATTATTTTCACAAATGTTATATCATCTTCTTAAAATCAAATATATTTTCCAAATTCAATACGATAAAATCATTAATAACGCTTAGTTCTTTTCTACTTGTTTTTTTAATAAATCCATTAATCTTTTTTGTTTAGCGTAGAGTTTAATTATATTATAAACGCGTCGATAAACAATTCGATAATCAAAAGGTCTTTTAATGTAATCAGATGCTCCCATCGCAAAACCTTTATTAATGATATTTGCTGAATCTTCACTTGAAATTAAAATAACAGGTATATCATCTAACCATTTTTCTTGTTCCATCCATTGTAAAACATCAAAGCCATCAATTTCAGGCATAATAATATCTAATAAAATCAAAGAAATTCCCGAACCATATTGCTTAATATAGTCAATACATTCTTGCCCATTTGTAGCTTCCAATAAATAAAAATCATCTTTTAATATTTCATAAAGAATTGCACGATTTAACTCAGAATCATCAACAATAAGAATTGTTTGTTTAGTATCATTTCTATCAGAATAATACTGATGATCTAATTCTGTAAATATGCAATTCTTTTTTCTTTTAGCATGGTATAATAAATGATCTGCCAAAGAAACTGCTTCTTCAATTGTTCCTGTTTGATACATTGTAATCCCTGCACTCAAAGAAAATTGAACACTTTCATACCTTCTGATTGTTGCATGATGAATATTTTCTAAAATATTTTGCATAATTAAATAAAGATCTTCTATTTCAATATTTGGCAAATAAATAATGAATTCATCTCCACCATAGCGAATAAGTTTATCTTGATTTCTAAGTGAATTCTTAATATGTTCAACAATCATTTTAAGAACCCTATCTCCGAAATCATGACCAAATGTATCATTATAAATCTTAAAATCATCCACATCGAGCATAACAATTCCTGCAGGAGTTGTTTGATGTTTTATTTTTTCTTCATAAAAACGTCTATTATAAGCACCTGTTAATACATCTAAATAAAAATCATCGTGTTTACCCAAATAATTTAAAATAAGATTGCTATTTTCTTGTCGCGATAACTCTAGTTGTTCGTCTAAACAACAAATAATTTCCATTACATATTCTTTTTGATCTACAACATAGTATTTAGAAATGACATGATAAAGTTTATCTTTGCAATATTCTAATTTTGTACAATCTTTTTTTAAACGAAATGCTTCTATTGTATTGCTTAAAAAATTAGAGTTCATTTGATTTAAATCTATTTTTTCAAAAAGATGTACATTTGGATATAGTTCTTGATAACAAGCCATTTTATATAAAAGTTCTTTCATTGTTATTTTACTATTTTGCATGTTTTTCTCCTCGATATGGTTTTATTTTAAAAAAAGAAGCAGAAAAATTCAATGAATATATCTAAAAAAGAGAAGAATATGTGATTTTAGATAAATAACACCCTTTTTCTTTTTATTGAAAATATTATTTTAAAACAGAAATAATAACTTCCTCAACCTTTTTTACATCAATTGGTTTAGCAATATGATCATTCATTCCTTTTGAAATTGCCATTTTTCTATCTTCTTCAAAAGCATTAGCAGTTAAAGCAACAATTGGAATATGAGCCTTTCCTTCATCAGATAATTCTCTAATTGTTTCCGTTGCCTTATAACCATCCATATGAGGCATTTGAACATCCATTAAAATCAAATCATAGCTTTTAGCAGGCATTTGTTCCATTTTAGCCACACATTGAATCCCATCTTCAATACGTTCAACTATTAATCCCATATCTTCTAAAATCGTTATCGCTATTTCTGCATTCAAATCATTATTTTCAGCCAATAAAACGTGTTTCCCTTGTAAAATTTGTTGTTCATCAACTAAAGACATATCTGTCTTTGTCAAAAATAAATTATTATCAGCAACCTTATGTTGTAAAACCAGGGTAAATTTCGTTCCCTTACCTAGTTCTGTTTCAACCTCAATACTTCCATTCATTACATCTACAAGCTTTTTGACAATAGACATTCCTAGTCCAGTTCCTGCAACTTTTCCTATCTAATTGATAATCAATCAAAGAATGTATTGTCATTGTAAAAGAGATAGCTGCCTGATCAATGTCTTTTACAAATATTTTTTGATGAACTTGTAATGCATAAAAAAGATTTTTTGTTGCTAAAATCATTTTTTCTGTTTCCTCACACATAATTTGGGCAGCCACAACATTTGTAGCGCGTGTGGAATAAATGATTTTATAAAATGAAAGCATATCGTTTTGTGCACTCATTCTATAATAATTTTGAACTGTCAATTTTAAAACTTCTTCTAGACTTTTATCTTTGACAAGTTTTCCATAATCAAGATCCGTTATTTTTAGTTTTTCTTTTGCTTGTGTTCTTAAATAATCATACATTGCCTTTACAATTTCATCCTTCGAACGGAAATGATTATATAATGATGGTTTCTTTATCCCTAATTGCGTCGCTATTTGTGACATTGAAACATTATCTATTCTATTTTTAGATGCTAACATAAATGTCGCCTGAATAATTTCTTCTTTCCTCTCCATATCCATTCACTTCCTTATGTTAGTTATATTGCTACCTATCGTTAGTTTAATCAATAAAAATTTAACAATTTCCAAGCTTTAATCATTATTTCATGACATTCTTATAAAGATTTTATTTTATTTGTTACCAAAAAAAATACATATATTCACAAAAAAGTAGAGACACTTTTTCAAAAAAACTTGATTTTTCAAGGTTTTTGAGACGTATCTCTACTTAAACATTTGTATTATTTTATTTAACGACAATGTTAACGATTTTATTTTTAACCACAATTACTTTAACGATATTTTTACCGTCAGTATGCGCTTTAACGTTTTCTTGTTGGAATGCTAATTCTTTAACAGCTTCATCATCTGCATCTTTAGCAACTTCGATTTTAGCTCTTAATTTACCATTAACTTGGATACCCATTTGTACAGTATCACTTACTAACATTTTTTCATCATAAGTAGGCCATGGTTCATAAGCAATTGAATCATCATGTCCTAATTGTTGCCACATTTCTTCACAGATATGTGGAGCAATACATGAAAGCATTTTAATAAAGTTTTCAGCATATTCTTTATATACATGGTCTGCTTTATAACATTCATTGATGAAAATCATCATTTGTGAAATAGCTGTATTGAAACCTAATTTTTCAAAATCATCTGTAACTTTTTTAACTGTTTGATGATATACACGATCAAGACTATGATCATTTTCATCAGATAATTTTCCAGTTTCAATCATTAAACGATAAACACGATCTAACCATTTACGAGAACCATCTAATCCATTTGTTGACCATGGAAGTGAAGCTTCAAGTGGTCCCATAAACATTTCATATAAACGAAGTGAATCTGCACCATGACTAGCAACGATATCATCAGGGTTAACAACGTTACCTCTTGATTTAGACATTTTTTCGTTGTTATCTCCTAAAATCATACCTTGGTGTACTAAACGTTGCCATGGTTCTTTACATTTAACAACACCACAATCATAAAGAACTTTATGCCAGAAACGAGAATATAATAAGTGTAATACCGCATGTTCTGCTCCACCTACATATAAATCAACTGGTAACCATTTATCTAATAATTTTGGATCACAAATTTGTTCACTATTATGTGGATCAATATAACGAATATAATACCAACATGACCCAGCCCATTGAGGCATTGTATTTGTTTCACGACGTCCTTTTTGTCCATCAATTTCTACTTCTAACCAATCTTCACAGTTAGCAAGCGGCGATTCACCACTATCATGAGGTTGGAAGTTTTTAGTTGCTGGTAATTCTAATGGAAGTTCTTCTACAGGAACTGTACGCATTGTTCCATCTTCCATATGAACGATAGGAATTGGTTCACCCCAATAACGTTGTCTTGAGAATAACCAATCTCTTAATTTATAAGATACTTTCTTTTGTCCACAATGATGTTCTTGTAACCAATCTACCATTTTATCAATAGCTTCTTGTTTACCAAGACCATTTAACCATTCAGAGTTAATATGAACACCATCTTCTGTATAAGCAGCTTCTTCAATATTTCCACCTTCTAATACAGGAATAATTTCAATACCGAATTTTTTAGCAAATTCATAGTCACGATCATCATGTGCTGGAACAGCCATGATAGCTCCTGTACCATAACTTGCAAGTACATAATCAGAAATCCAAATTGGGATTTTTTTACCACTTACTGGATTGATTGCATAAGCTCCAGTAAAGACACCTGTTTTATCTTTATTAAGTTCTGTTCTTTCTAAGTCAGATTTACTTGCACAGCTTTCTTTATAAGCTTCAACATCTGCTTTTTGTGCTTCGGTTGTAATTTCTTCAACATATGGATGTTCTGGTGCCATAACACAGTATGTTGCCCCAAATAATGTATCACAACGTGTTGTAAAAACTGTAAATACTTTATTTGTTCCATCAATTTTGAAATCAACATTTGCCCCAATAGATTTACCAATCCAGTTACGTTGCATTTGTTTTGTTGCTTCTGGCCAATCTAAGTCATCTAAATCAGCTAGTAATCTTTCAGCGTATTCAGTAATTTTTAAAACCCATTGACGCATTGGTTTACGGATAACAGGATACCCACCACGTTCACTTTTACCATCAATAACTTCTTCATTAGCAAGAACGGCTTTTAATTCTGGACACCAGTTAACTGGAATTTCATCAATATAAGCTAATCCTTGATCATATAATTTTGTAAAGATCCATTGTGTCCATTTATAATATTCTGGATCACTTGTTGCAATTTCACGATCCCAATCATAAGAGAAACCTAATGATTTAATTTGTTTTCTAAAAACATCAATATTTTTCTTTGTAAATTCTGCAGGATGATGACCTGTTTGAATTGCAAATTGTTCAGCAGGTAATCCAAATGAATCAAATCCCATTGGATGTAATACATTATATCCTTGCATTCTTTTCATTCTTGATACGATATCTGTTGCAGTATATCCTTCAGGATGTCCTACATGTAAACCATTTCCAGATGGATATGGGAACATATCCATACAATAATATTTAGGTTTTGAATCATCATAACAATCTGTTTTAAACGTTTTGTTTTCGTCCCAATATTTTTGCCATTTTGGCTCTATTTTTGTGTGATCGAACGGCATAATTTTTCCTCCTTAAATATAAAAAAGCGTCCTTATCTAAGGACGCCAATTTTAACGCGATACCACCTTAGTTCTAGAATAAAATTCTAGCACCTCAAAACTTTAACGCAGTTCTACGATATTTTTTACTTTATTCAAAAATACATCTCCTAGGCGAGTTCACAAATACTATAATCAGTTTTCACCACCCACTGACTCTCTAAATATAGGGGATTTGCTAGTACTCCTATTCATTGATTTTGCTTTTCTATTATACCACATCACATACTTTATGCAATAAAAAACTTCCTAGCTCTTTAAAGCTTCTATAATTTCTATCTGTTTTACTTTTTTAATTGGGATCAAACAACATAATAATGTTAAAATAATTACTCCTATAAAAACACCTAAAAGCACATTATTTTGTATAACAAAAAATTCATCCATCAAATCTGAAATACTTTTTTGAATCAACTGATTAGCAAAAATAAATAACTTTTTTAAAACAATCATTGCTTCTATAAATGCTGTGCAGGAAATACCTAGACCTTGACACAAAACAAGAGTTATCATCTGCCATAATGAAGCCCCCAATGTTTGTAAAATAGCAAAATATTTTTTTCTTTTAATGACCATCAAATATAAAACAACACCTAATAAAAAGCAAGCTGTTACAACTGATAAAGAACTAAAACAATAAAGGATCCATTCAATTTGTTGAAATTTTTCATCGATGCTTGAAGATAATGAACTATTTGCAAGTTTAAATTGATATAAAGGATATTTATTTTTTAAATCTTTTAAAATATTTTTATCTTTTACTTGCAAAAAAGCAGTTTGCCCTACTTCTATTTGATAAAGTTCTTTTAACATTTGACTCATTGCATATTCATTAAAATAAACGGTCTCCATTAAAGTCTTTTTATTTTCAATCCCTACAATTTTAACTTTATAAAAACAAATTCTATTTTGATATTCAAAAAACAAATATACATCTTTATTTATTAAATTCTTCTGATGCGATAAATATAAAAGTTGTTCATAAGTAGATTTAGATAAAATGATTTCTTGAGCATTTTTTATCTTTCTTCCTTGAATTTTCTTTTGTGGTTGCTGAATATAATCAGAAATATAAAGTGTTTTTTTCGTTTGATATTTTTTAGAAAAAGAGATTCCTAAAAAATCCACCTGATCATTTTGTAAAAAACGGTATTGAATTGCTGGATGTTGAATTTGTTTCAAATCATCCATCTTGATCATTTGATTATTTTTCTTTTTTAACATAATGGTTGTTGAAGGAATAATTTGTTCTAATTGTTGATGAATTTGTTTTTGTGTTGATTGAGTCAATGAAAGGGTCAATAAAATACTAAAAAGTGCTAAAAATAAAACTTGTACAACAATAAAAGAACTCTTCCACGTCATTTTCAATTCTTTCAATATAAATTGTAAAAAAGATCTTTTACTTGTTTTTTCTTCTTGTTTTTTTCTTTGAGTTATTGGAATTTGATGAATTAATTTTAATTGATAATCTTTTATTTTATAGAGATAATCATGGTATTTTTTAGCAAGTATTTCATCATGACTAATAACAATCACTAATTTTTCTTTAGACAGTTGTTTTAATATTTTAAAAATTTCTTCACTATTTTTTTCATCTAAAGCACCTGTTGGTTCATCACATAAAATAATGGGATGCTTAGCGATAAATCCACGATAAATAGCGACTCGTTGTTTTTGACCTCCAGATAAAATTGCTGTTTTATAACGTTGTAAGTCTTTTATTTTTAAACGTTCTAAATAATATTCTTTTTTAGAAATCATTATTCTTTTAAAATACGAAATGAGATTTACATTTTCTTTAACATTCATTTCTTCTATTAAATAAAACTGTTGAAAAATAAAACCAATGTATTTTCTAATATAATGTGGTATTTGTCGAATATCTTGCCCATCAATTTCAATCACACCTTGATACTCATTATCCAAACCTCCTAAAATATTTAAAAGTGTCGATTTGCCACTACCGCTTTTACCAACAATGACATACATCCCTGTTTCTTGAAATGTCATAGACATCTCCTTGAATAAAGGTCGATCAAAAGACTTCGTTACATTCTTAATTTCTAACATCCTATTCCTCCCTTAAACACTCATACATTTTTATTTTTTTCATCTTTAAAACTATAAATAGACTTAATAAAATTCCTTGCACGATATATCCCAAAAGATAAAAGAAATATAACGTAAATGGCCATTGAAACTCTCTTGGTAAAACAAACAAATGGTTTATGCCCCAGATCTTTTTAGAAATATCAAAAAATGAAATGATTTTTAAAACTCCACTAGAAACCAAACAAGAAACTATTCCAATTGAAATCATCATTAAGCTTATTTTTTTTAAAATAAAAAATGCTAAATGATTATTTTGATAACCATTAGCAAGCATAATGGCATATATTTTTTGATTTTCATAAAACATCGATAAAACCATATATCCCATTAAAACGATTGCAATCATAAAACTTAAAAAAATAAAAACAAGACTAACCTTTTTAAAAAGATCAATAACTTTAAAATAACTTTCATATTCTTCATAAATAGGTGCTATACCTTGATATTGAACTGATAAATGCGTTAAATAATCTTTCATATATTTATGATTTTTAACATAGACAATACACGTTGAAACATCAATGCATTGAAGGGCTATTTCATTGGACAATGAATGATAATAAAGAACAGGTTCTTGATAATCATCTTGAATCACTCCTTTGATTTTTAATGTATATTGATGATGATTAATTTTATAAATAAGTTTATTTTGTTTTATTTTGGTAATTAAAGCGTGATTGACATAAACTTCATTTTGCTTTGTTTTTTTGTTAATTGAAAAAGATTGAAAGTTTTTAAGACCTTCAATCTTTCCTATATCTAAATGATATTGATATTTTCCTTTCAGTTTTGTTATTTCTTTTTCTTTAAAGGGTTCTTGATTTTTCTTTTGAATCATAACTAAATTATTATTCATTGCTTGATTATATTGTTTTTGATAATAACCATTAAATCCTTCTAAACCAGTAATAATGAGCGTCATTGCTAGTACCATATAAATTTGTGAAACAAACATCATCACCCATTTCTTTTTATCTTTTAAAATCATTTGGATCGTTTCTTTAAACAATAATCCACATTTTGTTTTTCTTATTTCATAACGTGAATATAATTGATGGTTCCAATCATAATGATGTTTTAAACATTCAAAATTTAAATGATAAGGTGTATATTTTGAAATTTTTTGATCATGAGAAACAATAAGAATAAGGCGTCTTTGACTCGCTTTTTTTAAAAAACGATAAACTTTTTGACGATTTATTTCATCTAAAGCTCCTGTCGGTTCATCACATAAAATAATAGGACTTGAACATAATAAAGCACGAATAAGGGCCACGCGTTGTTTTTGCCCACCCGATAAATTCTTTACCTTTTGATTTACTAGTTCATTTAATTCAAATATTTCTAATAATTCTTGTAACTGTTTTTCTACAACCTTTATTCCTTTTAAGTGACAATAAAATAAACAGTTATCTTTAACACTCAAATAATCAATTAACTGATAATTTTGATAAACAAAACTAATAACAAGTTGTCGATAATCTTTAATATCTTCTATTTTTACTTGATTAAAAAGAATCTTTCCCTCATAGTCTTGATCCAATCCTGCTATTAATTGTAAAAGTGTTGATTTTCCACATCCACTTTCCCCTGTAATAGCAATCAAACCATAATCAGGAAAATGGATATTCAAATTTTCAAAAATAACTCTTTCTCCTTCAATTGTTTTAAATTTTTTTGTGACATTCTTTAACTCTAATCCCATTTTCTTGCTCCTTATGTTATAATTGCTTCGGTGATAAAATGAATCAATTTAAATACTCTTTAGATAACAAACGTTATCATACTTATAACTATTATTTAAAAAACAAATACCATCAAAAAGTCGCTAAAGTTGCACTAAATGCTGATTTTACCTGTCCTAATCGTGATGGAACAAAAGGCTATGGTGGTTGTATTTTCTGTAGTTCATCAGGATCTGGAGATTATGCTGGAAATGTTCATGATCATTTAGAAAAACAATTTCAAACAATCTCTCAAGTCATGAAAAGAAAATGGCCTGAATGTGCTTATATTGCTTATTTTCAAGCCAATACAAATACCTATGGTCCATTAGATAAAACAAAAAAAATGATTGCCTCTTTTTTAAACAAAGAAGATGTTAAGGGAATTGCCCTTGCTACAAGACCTGATTGTTTAAATGAAGAAATCGTTCAATATTTAAGTACCATCAATAAACAAAAAGATGTCTATATTGAACTAGGTTTACAAACGATCCATGAACAAACAAGTAAACTTATTAATCGTGGTCATACTTTTCAAGAATTCTTGGACGGTTTAGCATTATGTAGAAAATATAACCTTGAAGTATGTGTCCATATCATCAATGGTCTTCCTTTTGAAACAAAAGAAATGATGATTGAAACAGCTAAAACCTTAGGTCAATTAGATATTCAAGCACTTAAAATACATATGTTATTCGTTGTTAAAAATACAAAACTTCAACAAATGTATGAAAATCATGAATTTAACATGCTCTCTCGTCAAGAATATATTGATATCGTAGTAGAACAACTTCGTTATATTAAACCTGAAATCGTTATCGAAAGATTGACTGGTGATGGTAAAATTGATGATTTAATCGCTCCTTTATGGTCCATTAAAAAGGTAACTATTTTAAATGATATTGATAAAAAAATGAAAGAACTTGATATTTATCAAGGTGATCTATATAAAAAATAGCCCAGTTTTTCTGGACTATTTTTTTACACTATTATTATACATCATTTTTTAAGCTATTTTGTCTCAAATTTGTTTCAAATTTGTCTCAAAAAACACTAACCTATTATAGTTGGTTAGTGTTTTTACATCATACCTATTCAGTTTCGATAAGACCGTAATCTCCATCATTACGACGGTATACAATACTAATAGCATCTGTTTCAGTATCACGATATACGAAGAATGAATGTCCAATTAATTCCATTTGCATAATTGCTTCTTCCATATCCATTGGTTTTGGAGTAATTGTTTTTGTTTTTACTAATACGTCTTCTTCTTCATCTTCTAAAGGTTCAATTGATGCTAAATTGAATGCAAGTTTATTATCTTTAGATTTTCTGTTTAATCTAGTTTTATACTTTCTAATTTGACCTTCTAATTTATCGATAACTAAGTCAATTGCATTGTATAAATCTTGATCCACAACTTCTGCTCTTAAAAGTACATATTCAGTAGGAATTGTCACTTCAATTTTTTGTCCGTAAGGATAAGTTCTTACAAGTACTTTGGCTTCAACATTTTCACTTACAATGAAGTATTTGTCTAATTTTGATAATTTTTCACTGACTTTTTCTTCAATTGCTTCAGTAATTTCAATGTTCTTTCCTCTTAATGTAATTTTCATAATTAATTCCTCCTTTTTGATAACTATATTATACTATAAACTTTTCTAAATTCCTACTTTAATATGCTTTTTTATCCTGTTTAAAAAATACACATAACAAAAAAAGCTCAATTCATGAGCCTTTTTCTACATATATTTTTTTAAATTTTCCACCTTATCTAATTGTTCCCAAGGTAAATTTGCTTCAGGTCTACCAAAGTGTCCATAAGAAGCTGTCTTTTTATAAATTGGTGTTCTTAAATTTAAGGTATGAATAATTCCTGCTGGTGTTAAATCAAATTCTTGTTTAATTGCTTCAAGAATCACATCATGAGGTACTTTTTCAGTTCCTTTTGTATCAATATAAATAGATGTTGGTTCTTTTACACCAATTGCATAAGATAATTGGATTTCAAGTTCATCACACATATTAGCCGCAACAACGTTTTTAGCAATATAACGTGCCATATAAGCAGCAGAGCGGTCTACTTTTGTTGGATCTTTTCCAGAGAAAGCTCCTCCTCCATGACGTGCATATCCACCATATGTATCAACAATGATCTTTCTTCCAGTAAGACCTGTATCTCCATGAGGACCACCAATAACAAAACGTCCTGTAGGATTGATTAAAACACGATAATCTGTATTCATATCATATTTTTTAACAACGGCATCCATAATGTTTTCTTTAACGAATTTTTTAAATTCTACTTCATCAAAATCATCATCATGTTGAATGGACATTAAAATAGTATCAATTACTGGTTTTTCATCTGTATAATCAATTGTCACTTGTGCTTTCATGTCAGGTCTAGCCCATTTAAAAGTTCCATCATGTCTTAAAGTTGAAGCGTAACGAACTAAATGATGCGCAATTGAAATAGCAAGAGGCATATACCCTTCTGTTTCTTTTGTCGCATAACCAAACATAATACCTTGATCTCCTGCTCCACCAACTTCTTCATTTGTTCCAAGAGCAATATCACTTGATTGACTATCCATGACAACTTCAACTTTACAAGTTCTATAATCCATTCCTTTAGCTTCATCATCATAGCCAATTTCTTTTAAAACATTTCTTGCCACAGCTTCATAATCCACTTTCGCATTTGTAGTAATTTCTCCACCAATAACAACTAAATTTGTTGTCGCAAAACATTCACACGCAACACGTGAGTTAGGATCTTGTTTAAAACATTCATCTAAGATGGCATCACTGATTTGATCACATACTTTATCAGGGTGTCCTTCTGATACAGATTCTGACGTAAATAAAATTCTTTCTTTCATTTTCTTCCTCCTTAAATAACAAATAAAAAAGCTTCCTAAAGAGAAAGCCGTTAGGAAGCTTTCTCTTATTGTTCAAGAATAAACTTGCTCAGTAAAGGCACCTTCTAACATATAGGGTTGCCACCACTTCATCGATCTTCATCTCATGGTTCTTAATAAGAGTCCTTTTTATTTTATTGATATTCTTCTTTTTTTAAAGATGTCATTTTCTCTATGAGTTCATCTTCCAAACCAATTTCTTTCAAAATGTGAGCGATTTTGATTTGTTGTTCTTTTCGATCATTCAATTTAATCACCTAAAATAAGTGTGTTTCATAAATTGAAATTTATGATGAATTCAACGACTAAAACATAATATTACAAACTCTCTATAAATGCAAGACATTTGTACTATAATGTACTAGAAATATTTTGAACTTCTAAAACACCAGGTACTTCTTCCATTAAAATTTGTTCAACACCATCTTTTAATGTTTCATCAATCATTGTACATCCAGCACATGCTCCTAGCATTCTTACATAAACAATCCCATCTTTAAAATCAACATATTCAATATCTCCACCATCTCTTTGTAGATAAGGTCTTAATTTATGAATGACATTTTTTATTTGTTCTTCAATATTTTCCATTTTTGCAAACTCCTTTTTTACTTATTAAGTATATCATATAAATCCTACCATATTTTATATTTTTTCCTTATTAAATACAACACATATGCTTAAATTGTGCTATAATAGTGCCGCAAGGAGTGAAATCAAATGACAAAACTCATCAAACGAGGGGATATCATTGATGTTAAAATAACAGGTATTCAACCTTATGGCGCTTTTGCTCTTTTACCTGATAATTCAACAGGATTGATTCATATCTCAGAAATATCAGATAAATTCGTTAAAAGTATTGCCAGTTATGTGCATATTAATGATATTGTGAAAGTAAAAGTCATTGATTTTGATCATTCTAGCAATCACGCCAAATTAAGCTTGAAAGCAGTAGATAATCGTTTTCGTAGAAAAGACAAAAAACTTGTCTATAAAAATCCTCGAAAACCTATTATTGAAACACCTAAAGGTTTCACGCCTTTAGCTCAAGCTATGGAAGAATGGTTAAAACAAGGTGTAATGGAGGAAAACTAAATGATCACATTAGATTTATCAAAAGCAAAATTAGCTGAAGATTTAGGATCATACAAAGAAAAAGTAGCAGAAATTCATGATATGATTCGAAACAAAACAGGTGCTGGTAACGATTTCCTTGGTTGGGTTGAATTACCAGAAAACTATGACAAAGAAGAAGTTCAATTAATGAAAGAAACTGCTGCTAAATTAAGAGAAAAAGTAGACGTATTATTAGTGTGCGGTATCGGGGGATCTTATTTAGGAGCACGTGCTGCTATTGAAGCAATCAATGGTTTATATTCAGATGATAAAGTTGAAATCATCTATGTAGGAAATACTTTCTCTTCAAATTATATTCATCAAGTTGCTAAGTATATTGAAGATAAAGATTTCGCTATCAATGTTATTTCTAAATCAGGAACAACAACTGAAACATCTATTTCTTTTAGAATTTTCAAAGAAATGTGTGAAAAGAAATATGGTAAAGAAGGTGCTCGTGAAAGAATCGTAGCAACTACTGATAAAGAAAAAGGTGCTCTTAAAAAATTAGCAACTGATGAAGGTTATGTAACATTCGTTGTACCTGATGATATCGGTGGACGTTATTCAGTATTAACTGCTGTAGGTTTATTCCCTATCGCTATGGCTGGTATCGACATTGATGAAATGTTAAAAGGTGCTAAAGATGCAATGGTTAAATATAACGATGCAAACATCGAAACAAATGATGCTTATCGTTATGGTGTAGCAAGACAATTATTAAATAAAGCTGGATATTCAGCAGAAATGTTTGTAACTTATGAATTACAATTAAATAACGTTGCTGAATGGTGGAAACAATTATACGGTGAATCTGAAGGTAAAGAAAATAAAGGTATCTTACCTCATAGTGCTGTATTCTCTACAGATTTACATTCATTAGGACAATTTATCCAAGAAGGTTCTAAAGTTTTATATGAAACAATCTTCGAAGTTAAAAATCCACAAAATGATATGATTATTCCAAGTGATCCAGATGATTTAGATGGTTTAAATTACTTAGCCGGAAAATCAGTTGATTATGTTAACAAAAGAGCTTGTGAAGGTACAATCGATGCTCATGTTAATACTGGTAATGTACCAAACATCATTATTTCATTAGATAAAATGGATGCTTATGGATTTGGTTACATGGTTTATTTCTTCGAAATGTCATGTGCAATGTCAGTTTACTTCTTAGGAGTAAACCCATTCAACCAACCTGGTGTTGAAGTTTATAAGAAAAATATGTTCAAATTATTAGGTAAACCTGGTTATTAAAATCAAAGAAAGTAGATTTGTTCTACTTTCTTTTTTTTTACATATTTTATAATGGTGATATGATGAAAAAAGGAAAATATATTTTAATTATGCTTTCACTTTTTATATGTGCTTATCTTTTTTCAAATCGTATAACCCCTAGAATCGAAAATATTGCCAGTAAAGAAATAAATCAATTTATTCAGATACTTATCAATCATACTTCATTCACTCAAAAAATAGACACACATAAACTCTATAAAAAAGAAAATAATTCCATTAGTTTTCAAATGAATTATATCAATGATATTGCCTCTAATTACATCAATAATCTTGAAGAAACTCTTTTAAAGCTTGAAGAAGGCTCTTACCAAGAAAACAATCATTCTCCATACAATAAAAAACTCTTAAAAATCAATCAACAAAAAGGTATTGTTGCACGTATACCTATCGGTTCTCTTACCAATAATATTTTCTTACAAGATCGAGGTCCATCTTTTTCCATTAAATATAAAACTCTCTCTTTAACTTCTTCAAATATTGATAAAAAAATTAAAAATTATGGGATCAATCATCTTGCTATCTCTATTGATTTAAATGTTACAATTGTTTTACAAATTCTTGTTCCCTTATATCATGAACATTTTAAAGAAAATTATACGATTCCTCTTGTTTATGAAGTCATTGAAGGTGAGGTTCCCTCATGGTATCAAAATTAAGTATTTTAAAAACATATTATCATCTTCCTTTAGAAGATCAATTTTCATTTACTTATGAAGATGAACATTATTATTTAACAAATAAACCTTTTCCTTTATATTATCAAAAATACATTTCTTTACTTCAAATCAATCCCTTTAAAATCATTAATAATATTTACCAACAAAAAAACTCTCAAGGATACATCCTTTATCAAGTACAAAGCATTCCTCTAGATATCCGAAAAATCATTTCCCTATCACTCATCCCTCAAGAAACAAAAACAATAAAAGAAATAAAAAAAGAGTGGATTCAATATTATGAATCTATTCTTATCTATACACCTTTAAATTCTCTAGAATATCAAATCATCTATTATTCTCTATTTACTCTTTGTCAGCTTTCTATCGAACTTTTAAATCATTATTTCTTGTCCACAACAGCCATTAACCTCTCCTATCAACATAAAAATATTCATTCATATGAAGATGTTTATCTTATAGAGAATATAAACCTCAATTTATACATTCATGATATTTTCTATTTATATCTAAACAATACAATCACAATCAATCAATTAGAACAAATAATCAATGAATATAATCTCACTTCAAAAGATCTACAAATTCTTTTATGTTATGCGCTTTTTCCTCAAATGTGTCTTGTACATTTCCATGAAGATTCTTTAACAAAAAAAAGGATAAGATTAGTAAAATATAATAAAAAATTGTATTCTCTCATTCTTCTCCTTCAAAAATATATTCAAATCCCACCTCTTAAATGGATAAAATAAAACTACCGATAAAATTTTCGGTAGTTCTCTATTTATAATATTATGTACTTATTTATTCATTTTTACATATTCTTCTAAACATATTCCTAATTCATTGATCCTTTTAGTGTGAACTTTTCCAACATAACGATAATACCATGGCTCATAGCCTACTTTAGTAATACTATTTTTATTTATTGGATACCGCAGGATAAAACCATATTTCCAACTATTTTTAATCAACCATTGTTGTTCGGCTGTTTTTTCTTGACTAGGATCAAGACGTTGATTTTTCATAGAGACAATATCTATTGTTAAACCTAATTGATGTTCACTTGTTTTTGGTCTTGCTCCCAAAAAACAGCTTTATCTAAAGCTTCTGTTTTTGAATATCCTTGATTTAAGTATTGATTTACTTTGTTTTTATAAAGATATTCTTATTTTTTTTGTGTTCGATAGGAAGAACAAATCAGTAAGTTTAAACCTTCTTTTTTAGCCGTTTGTAACATCTCCATTAAATCTTTATAAATTCGTCGATCAACTACTTGTCCATTGTTCAACGATACTAAATCAACTTTCCAATTTTCAGGTAGATTATTTTCATAATTAACCAATGTCAACAATTCATCGTGATTAACACTATTGTCTGAATTTTCTTGTTTGTTTTTGATTTTACTAGCAGCAAACAATTGATTACTATTTTGCTGAAGTTGTTTACTCATTAAAAAAAATAAACTTGTAATCAATCCACCAATTACCCACACAACAACTAATACTTTTATTTTTTTCATTTTGTGCTCCTTTCAATAGAAAAACGCATCTTTTTTACACTTTTCAGTGTATAAAAAAGATGCGTAGAAACATCACCAAAGAAGCATCAAAGTTGTATCAATAACTAGAACTATCTGTAATATATGTTTGATTATCACCCATTTTAAATAAATATTTATGTATTTCTTTTTCAGTTAAACCTAAATATTTTCTTCCAAAAGTATATATTTCTATATTCTCTTTATCGCCATGTTTTTTATTGTAATAATCATATTGATATATCAAATGTGTATCTGCATCATTTATAGCATTAAAAAATCCTTGCTCATTTGTAAAACCCACTTGATAAACACATATATTTTTTTGAGAATCTAAAACATTACTATATCGTTTCACTGTATAGTTGTAACATACATAATTTTCATTAAAATCAAATTCTGTCAAAATGCCTAGATTTTTCAACAACCGAAAGCTTACTCGTTTGAACATCTAATCTCTCATTTTTTATTTTTTCAACTTGAAGATATCCAATTAATTGATTATTTTGTATTTTAGAAACTGTTAATGGAACTAATGGGATAATGATCAATAAAGTGACAGCAAGCAGAAACTTCATTCTGTATTTACACTTCTTCACTCCTTTTAAAACAATAGTCACTGTCATTTTTTGTCCTAAAACACTTTCAAAACGAATGGTTCCATGATGGATCTTAACAATTTGATCACATAGTGCAAGTCCTAGTCCAGAGCCATCTACACTTCGAGAACGTGATTTATCAACCATATAAAATGCTTCTTTGATCTTACTTAATTCATTTGTTTCCATACCACAACCATTATCTCCAATTATAAACTGATACCCCTTTTCTACTGGATGACCTTTTAAAGATATTCTACCATTTCCTCCTACTGCTTTACAGGCGTTATCAAGTAAATTTAAACACACTGTTTTTATCAAATCTAGTTCAATAGAGAGCTCTCCAAGTTCAATTTATAGTAGAAAATTGAATATGATTTTCTTTCATCAATAAATCCACTGTATCCTCAATTCCTTGAAAAAAAACTTTTGCAGAAATCCCATACACCTTAAAATCTTGTTTTTTTAAAACAATCAATTCCAATAACTTCATTGGCATTGATTCTAATCGTTTTCCCTCTTCAACAATCAATATTTTATTCATGGAATCACCTCAATTTCAACCTTACATCTAAGTTGCATCATTTTAATAAAAAAACACACCTACATAGTAAGTGTGTTAGCTCCTTCATGGAGCGGGTGATGGGAATCGAACCCACGTAGTCAGCTTGGAAGGCTGAAGTTCTACCATTGAACTACACCCGCATTGAATGGTGCCCAGGGCCGGAGTCGAACCGGCACGGATTTTAAGGTCCGCAGGATTTTAAGTCCTGTGCGTCTACCAATTTCGCCACCTGGGCTTATTCAGTTAAATGGTGACCCGCAGGCGACTCGAACGCCTGACCCTCTGATTAAAAGTCAGATGCTCTACCAACTGAGCTAGCGGGTCATACCTTATGGCTGGGGTAGCTGGATTCGAACCAGCGCAATGACAGAGTCAAAGTCTGTTGCCTTACCGCTTGGCTATACCCCATTCATTAGATAGATGGTGGAGAGGAGTGGATTCGAACCACCGAACCAAAAGGAACTGAGTTACAGTCAGCCGCGTTTAGCCACTTCGCTACCTCTCCATCATGGTGCCGGCTAAAGGACTTGAACCCTCAACCTACTGATTACAAGTCAGTTGCTCTACCAATTGAGCTAAGCCGGCATCTTCTATAATTTATTTCAAACACTATTTTAATGGTGGAGGCTAACGGGCTCGAACCGCTGACCCTCTGCTTGTAAGGCAGATGCTCTCCCAACTGAGCTAAGCCTCCTTGACTAGTGCCCACTTATAATAACATCTCTATTCCCTTACGTCAACAGCTTTTTACATTTTTTTTCATATTTTTTTATCAGTTATAATATCATCTAATGGAATATCAAAATCTTCAGATTGATAATGCTCAATATATTGAAATGAATAAGCCAGTCCTATTGTTGGTGCATTAAAATCTTTAAGATATCGATCATAATAACCTCCACCATAGCCCAAACGATAACAATTTGCATCATAACCTACAAGTGGAACAATCATTAAATCAAGAAATTCTTTATTAATTTCTTGTTTATCTATCGGTTCATCAATACCATATTTATTTTTTATCATTTTATCTTGATATAAAGTAAAATACATTTCTTTACCGCGAACTATGGGAACATAAAATTCTTTTTGAGTTTTAAATTCTTCAATTAATTTCCAAGTATCTACTTCATGTTTATAAGATAAATAAATTCCTATTTTTTTACTTTTAATGAAACGTGGATCTTTTTTTAACTTTTCTATAATGAAATGAGATTGTTTTTGATAATCATCAAAAGCCAATCTCATTTGTATCAATTGTTTACGTAATTGTTTTTTATCCAATTCCATTTTCACCAAAGTCCATTTTAATCAATTGATTTAACTCAACAGCATATTCCATTGGTAATTCTCTTGAAAATGGTTCAATAAATCCCATAACAATCATTTCTGTCGCATCTTTTTTAGAAAGACCTCTAGACATTAAATAGAAAAGTTGTTCATCTGAAATTTTAGAAACAGTTGCTTCATGTTCAATTAAAGAATCATTATTTCTAGCATAGTTTGTTGGTACTGTATCACTTGTTGAAATTTGATCTAAGATCAATGTATCACATTCAACTTTACTTTTAGCGTTGATTGCCTTTGGATTATGTTGTACTAACCCACGATAGTTTGTTTTACCACCGTTTTTAGCAATTGACTTAGAAACAATACTACTTGAAGTATTTGGTGCTAAATGAATCATTTTAGCTCCAGAATCCATAATTTGATTTTCTCCAGCAACAGCAATTGTAATACAAGAACCTTTCGCTCCTTCTTCCATTAAAACACAAGTTGGATATTTCATTGTAACAGCAGAACCAATATTTCCATCGACCCATTCCATTTGTCCATTTTTATAAACCTTCGCTCTTTGTGTCACTAAGTTTAAGATATTATTAGACCAGTTTTGAATTGTTGTATAACGGCATTTAGCCCCTTCTAAAACAACAATTTCAACAACTCCTGTATGTAATGAATCTTTTGAATAATTTGGTGCTGTACATCCTTCTACATAATGAATATCAGAACCTTTATCAACAATAATCAATGTTCTTTCAAATTGTCCCATTTGTTCAGAATTGATTCTAAAATAAGATTGTAAAGGTTTTTCTAGTTTTACTCCTGGTGGTACATAAATAAATGATCCCCCAGACCAAACAGCTCCATTTAAAGCTGAAAACTTATTATCATTATAAGGAATAACTGTATCAAAATACTTTTTAAATAATTCTGGGTATTCTCTTAAACCACTATCAATATCTAAGAAAATAACACCTTTTTCTTGAACTTCTTTCAACATATTATGATAAACCACTTCTGATTCATATTGAGTTGTTACCCCTGATAAATATTTTTGTTCTGCTTCAGGAATTCCTAGCTTATCAAAAGTATCTTTAATCGTTTCAGGGACTTCTTCCCATTTATTTGTTTGTTTATCAGAAGGTCTAATATAATACGTATACTCATCAAAATCTACTCTACTTAAATCGACACCCCATGTAGGCATTGGCTTTTTCAAAAAACAATCGAGTGCTTTTAAACGATATTCCAACATCCATTCAGGTTCACCTTTAATGGCAGAGATTTCTCTAACGATATCTTCATTAATTCCTTTAGGTGTTTTAAAAACAGACACATCTTTATCAGGAATCATAGTTTCATCATTTTCCATGAGTTTCCTCCTTTTCACTTTCATCAATTAATTGTGTAATTCCTTTCCATCCAAGAGTTGCACATTTAATTCTATTGGCCTGTTTATGAGTGTTATAAAAAGCAATCGCTTCTTCTAATATTTCAGGATCATAATCTTTTTCAAAAATCATATTCATATAATTTTCAATAATAACCCTTGCTTCATCAATTGTTTTACCAATTAATAATTCTGTCATAATAGAAGTACTTGATGTACAAATCGCACACGCTTCTCCATCAAAGCGAATATCTTCAATCACTCCATTTTCTATTTTTGCTTGTATATCAATATTATCAATACAAGTTTCACTATCCATATTGACTTTTTTATAGCTATCGTCTTCAACTAATTCACGATTACGTGGATTTTCATAATGATCCATAATAATTTGACGAAGCATCATATTATCCAAAGAAGGCATCTAAAAAGTCATCCCCTTTCTTACATACTTCAATAAACTGATCTATTTCTTCTTTTGTATTGTAGAAATAGAATGAAGCTCTTAACGTTTGTGAAACATGTAAATATTCATCTAATATTTTTGCACAGTGTTGACCAGCGCGAATGGCAATTCCATACGTATTAAATAAAGATGCACCATCTTGAGAAAAAACATTTTTAATATTGAAAGCAATTGCTCCAACACCATTTTCATTGTAAATTTCAATGTTATCTAATTCTTTCATCTTTTCAACGGCATATTTTCTAAGCATTGCTTCATGTTCTTCAATATTTTTCATACCAATATTTTGTAAATATTCAATAGCACTACCAAGACCAATGACCCCTTCAATATTAGGTGTTCCCGTTTCAAATTTTGTTGGTGCATTTTTAAGCTTTACTAAACCACAGCTATTGTATCTTGCATTACTTCCTCCACCAAAACGTGTTGGTGTCATTTCTTCCAATAAATGATATTTTCCATATAATACACCTACTCCTGTAGGTCCACACATTTTATGTCCTGAAAAAGCAAAGAAATCAACATCTAAATCTTGAACATCAACAGCATGATGAGGTGCACTTTGAGCCCCATCAACACAAACAATAATATCGTGTTCATGAGCAAAATTACAAATTTCTTTAATTGGTGCTAAATATCCTAAAACATTTGTAATTTGCGCAAGTGAAATAATTTTTGTATGTTCAGTCACTGCTTTTTTGACATTTTCTAAAGTTACTTTTCCTTCTTCGTCTAGATCAATATATTTAATGATAGCTCCTGTATGTTTAGCCACTTCAAACCAAGGAAGCGTATTGCTTGCATGTTCAGCAAGAGTAATCAATACTTCATCTCCTTCTTTTAAATGCGTCACTCCATAACCAAAAGCTACCATATTCAAACTATCTGAAGAACCATAAGTATAAACAACTTCCTCTGGTTTACAATGAATAAAATCAGCAACAATACTTCTTACATATTCAAATTTTGTATCTACTTCATGTGATAAGTCATAATCTCCACGATGTGCATTTCCAGAATAATTTGTTAAATAATCACAAACACTATCAATCACACATTGAGGTTTTAAAGTTGTTGCCCCATTATCTAAATAAATAAGAGGTTTTCCATGCATAGTCTTTTTAAGCATTGGAAAATCTTCTCTAATTTTTAAAACATCTAACATTATAGTCCCACCTTTTCTTTCAAAACATCTGAAAATCTTTCTTTTAAAGATTCTACACTGATAAATTCTAAAACAGGTAAGAAATAACCATAAGTGACTAGATGCATAGCATCTTGTTTAGAAAGACCTCTAGACATTAAATAATAAAGATGATCTTCATCAATCTTTCCAACACTTGCTCCATGACTTGCTTTAACATCATATTCATCAATATATAAATATGGATTAGCTTGTGCTTTGCACCCTTCATCAAAAACAATAATTTTATTTGTTTGATGTGTATCTGATCCAGACATACCTTTATAAATACGTCCCACACCATCAATAATTAAACTTGCTTTTGATTTAACAATACCATAGTTATCCATATCACCATATGTATGTGGTGCTAAATGTTCTAAAGTCATTTCATAATGTTTATTTTCTTTTTCTTTGCTTAAAGAAGCTAAACGAAGTTTAACACTTGCTTCTTCTTCAAGTAAACGATATTTTATTTTTGATAAAGTTGTATAATCTGTTAATTCTACATAAGCGCAAGACACTCTTGCATACTTATAAACATCAACATTTTCATCTAAATCAAGTTGAATATTTTGATGACTATTTTTTTCAACATATCTTAAAACTTCACTTGATTCATTGATTTTTATATTTTTTGTATAAGAACAAGACTTTGATGCTTCATACATTTCTACAAGATCTACATGTAAACGATCTTTAATTTCAATATTAAATTGATAAGTTCCTTCTTCTGTTGTCTTATAAATAATTTGTACTTTTGCATCTTCATTAATCATTAAAGTTTGATTTTGAATTTGAATATCTTGTTTAAAAGATGTTTCTTTGATTGTTCCATTTTCTAAAACAAGATAATTATCAATATCTACTAATCGACTCATTATTTAGCTTTAACCTTATTTCCACAACTACCTAAAACAATAGGTTGTTTATCTTCTTCAGTTTCAAAATCAAAACCTAGTTCTTTAACCCAACGATAACCTTCTTTATCAATACGATCTATTAATTCTTGTCCTCCACTTAATACAATTTTTCCATCTACTAATATATGAACATGACTAGGTGGTACAAGTTCAAATAATCTTTCATAGTGTGAAACCATCACACAACCAAATGAATCTGATTTCATATCATTGATAGCTTCAGAAACAATTTTTAAAGCATCAACATCTAAACCAGAATCAATTTCATCCAATAATGCAAATTTTGGTTTTAATAATTTCATTTGCAAAATTTCATTTCTTTTCTTTTCTCCACCAGAAAAACCTTCATTTAAATAACGATGTGCTAAATTTTCGTCCATTTTTAAATCAGCAATATTTTTATCTAATTCTTTAATAAATTTAAATAAAGATACTGGTTTTTCTTGATGAGCATTGAGTGCAGCTCTTAAAAAATCAGAAGTGACAACTCCTGGAATTTCTTGAGGATATTGCATTCCTAAAAAGATTCCTGCTTTCGATCTTTCATCGACTGACATTTCTAAAACATTTTGTCCATCCAAGTAAATACTTCCCTCTGTTACTTGGTATTTAGGATTACCCATGATAGCTGATAATAATGTAGATTTACCATTACCATTAGGTCCCATTAATGCATGTATTTCTCCTGTATTGATTGTTAAATCAATTCCTTTTAGTATTTCTTTATTATCAATACAAACATGTAAATTTTCTATTTTTAAAGTTGACATAAATCAAGCCCCTTTCTACCCACAACATTTTACTAAAATGTCAAAAAAAAAACAATCAATGTGATAATCTTTTGTATTAACAATTTATATTATATCCAAAATATGGTATATTATTTAAACAAAAGGAGTGATAATGTGAAATTTCTGAAATCTTTATTTCAAGTCATATCATCTAAAAAAATTACACAAACCCTGTTAAACTTACTTATTTTATTTTTGATCGTTCTTTTATTAGATATTACAAAAGAAGTATGGGGTGGCGCTTTTAGTATTTTTTGGAAGATTATAAAACCATTTTTTGTAGCATTTGCAATCGCTTATGTTTTAAATCCGCTTATTGAATGGGTACAAAAATATGTAAAAAATCGTGGATTATCTTTAATTATTGTTTATGTAGGAATCATTGCTTGTTTAATACTTATTTTATCACTAGCAATTCCACTTGTAATTAATAGCGTAACAGACCTCTATCCTGCTTTTGAAGACGGTTTGATTTTTATTTCGCGCTTTGTACAAAGTCATTTAGGCTTCAATATTTCTGAAATAACAACTTATATTCAAACAGAAGCAGCGAAGCTTTTACAAGATATGACAGTTATTAATACAACGTTTGATGTTTTAAATTCTGTTATTGTTAAAATTGGAAACGGCTTGATTTATTCAATCCTTGCAATCTATATGTCTATAAAATTTGATAGTATAAGAATTGCAATTAATCATTTTGCAGGAAAATTTGATGAAAACTTACCTGTTTATTTAAAGGAAATCAATATTTCTTTAATTGAATATATTGAAGCTTTTGCTTTAAGTGCTCTTATTCAAGGTCTTACAACAGCTTTTGTCTATTTGGTTATTGGTCATCCAAACTGGATTTTACTTGGTATTTTCTCAGCTATCAGTTCGGTAATCCCTTATGTAGGTCCAATTGTTGCTAATTTACTTGGAATCGTCACTTCAATTACGATGGGGGCAACAAAACTTATTATTTTATTTGTACTGATTTTTATTCAATCAAATGTTGTTCCTTATGTCATTCAACCAAAAATATATTCATCAAAAATCGATTTATCGATTATGTGGGTATTATTTGGTATTTTAACTGGTTCAACTTTGTTTGGTGCATGGGGAATGATCATCGCAATGCCTATTCTTGTTACTATTAAAATCAGTTATCGTGTTTATCGTCAACATAATCCTCAACCTAAAAATGCTTAGCGATTTGCTAAGCATTTTTTATAACATATTACAAATAATCACTAATAAAATAAAAAGTACTAAAACAAGCGTAAAAGAATTTTCACACTTCATATAAATCCCTCCCCTTTATATCCTTTTAGTATAAATTATGTAATAAATATGTTTGACCGTGTGTTTTTGCCCATAATATTGAAATAAGTGGGAAAAAATAGTATACTTTTTTAGTCTACAAGAAGGAGGAAAATTATGAAATTAAAAAAATGTGCTGCCTTATTACTTGTAAGTAGCTGCCTTTTGACTGGATGTACAACTTCATCAGCAAAAAAAGTTGATTCAAAATACGTTGTTGCATCTTTAGAAAAAGGAAATAAAACAAAAAATATCTTTGCTGATAATTTATATAAAGATATTATTGATAATTCAAGTAATAATTCAACAGTCTTTAATGCTGTATTACAAAACTTAGTTGATCAAAAATTCCCTGTCAACGATGATATGAAAGAAGATGCTGCTACAATTATTAAACAAATTAAATCAGCATATAAATCTAATTATGGTGATAACTATAAAGATTCATTAAATCAAGCTTTAACATCTGCAGGATATAAGAATTTATCTGAATATCGTCAAAAAATGATCAAACAAATTCAATATGCTAATTTCTTATTAGATTATATTGATGATCATTTTGATGATGTCTTTAATGATTACTATCAACAATGTGCTCCAAAATATGTAAGTTTAATTAAAATTTCTGTATCTGATACAAGCTCACCTACAGATGATGAAACTTCTAAATTAAATGAAGTTAAAGAATTAATCAGTAATACGGATAAATCATTTGGAGATATTGCTCAAGATTATTCAAATGATTCTACTTCAAGTAAAAAAGGATCATTAGGTATCGTTGATAGTAAAGATACTTCTGGTATTGCTAATAGTTATGGAAAAGATGTCTTTAATGCTATTGAAGCATTAAGTGAAGGACAAGTTTCTGATGTTATTACTGGTGATGACGGATATTATTTTGTAAAAGTAACAAGTACTGATAAAAAAAATTTAAAGAAAGAACTAAAGAAAACTGATATTGATTCTCCTTTATTAGCTTATGATGATTATTTACAATATGTTGTCTATAATTCTTATAAAATCAATTATAAAGATAAAGACATTAAGAAAATCGTTCAAGAAGTTGTTAATAAAGCCTTAGAAGAAAGAAAAACAGAAAGAGGTGAAGCCTAATGAATTCATTAAAAGATAAGCTTTACCAATATAGATTATTAGTTATTATCGTATGTATTTGTCTTATTGGTGGTTGTGGTTATGGTCTTTATAAAAGTTTTAACAAAAAAGATGATTCCTATGTAACCCATGTAAAAGATGGTGATTCAGCAGTTGTCAAAACAGGTGATGTAACAATTACTAAAGATGATCTTTATGAATATTTCTTAGATAATGATGGGTTAAATATGACTTTAAACAGTGCTATCAATTATGTAGCTGATCAAGAAATCACTGATGAAGATGCTATTAATTCTAAAGTTGAAGAATTAAAACAACAATACCTTCAATATGCTGGTACAAGTGATCTAGAAACTTACGCTAAAGATGCTGGCTATGAAAGTGAAGACGATTTTGTAAAACAAATTTTAGAACCTAATGCAAAAATTCAACTTCTTCAAGAAAAATATGTTGAAGATAATTTCAAAAGTTTAGTTAAAGAATATAAAGTAAAATATCTTAAATATTTTACGGTTGATACTGAATCACAAGCTTTAAAAATTATTAAAGATTGTACAAGCGAAGAATCTTTCACAAATTATTTTAATGAAAATAGTGGAACAGATGCTGGTTTAGTTACAAAAGAATCAAGTAGTGTTGATTCTAAAATCATTAAAAAATTAGATAAATTTACAAAAGATGGTATTTATGCAAAAGCAATTAAAACATCTGAATCTAAATATGCAATTGTTTGGGTTTATAATACAGATAAATCAAATTTAAAAGATGAAATTAAAGAAAGTTTAACTTCTATTTCTAATTTTTCTACAAAATGTGAAACTTCTTATTTAAGAAAGTATAACTTTGATGTTTATGAACCATCAATCAAAAAGAAAATAAAAAAATCTTCTAAAGATTATTTTGAATAAGGTCTCGACCTTATTCTTTTTTTGTTTTAAAATAGAGCTATGGAGGAAAAGAAAATGAGTAACTGTATTTTTTGTAAAATTATTAATAAAGAAATTCCTGGAAAAATCATTTATGAAGATGATGTATGTATTGCTTTTTTAGATTTATCACAAGCAACTTATGGACATACCCTTGTTATTCCTAAAAAACATTTTGAAAATATTCTTGAAGTTGACGCACAAACATTGGCTCATGTAATGCAAGTCACTCAAAAATTAGCTAAACAAATCGTTGAAAAACTAAACGCTAAGGGATTGAATATTTTAACAAATACAAATGAAGTTGCAGGTCAAACCGTTCATCATTTCCACGTTCATATTTTACCTCGATATGATGAAAAAGAACTTGTTATTGAATTTAATGATCATAGTCAAGATGTTGATTTAGATGAAGTTTATCAAAAAATTGTAAAATAAAAAGATGGTTTTCCATCTTTTTAGAATAAAGAAAGTTGTTCAAAGTCATGAATATCTTTCTTTTTTATTGGTGTTTTTTCTTCAAATTCTTGTAAATATTCAAATATTTCTAAGTAATTACACATCATTTGATATTCTTGGCATTTTTTAAAGAATAAATTCATTAAATCCCTATTATGTGGGCTATTAAGCGTATATTGATCATTATACGTCATTTGATACTTTTCTTTCATACCAGGGAATAACCGATCTAGTTGCTTATAATAATATTCTCTGCTTCCCTCTCTTAACGTAACTCCCATACCAAAACAAATAATTCCTTTAACTCCTGCTTCATGACATTCTTCTAAAATCTTTAAAATATTTTCTTGACTATCATTAATAAAAGGCAAGATTGGTGTTAACCAAACAATTGTGGGAATCCCATTTTTATGGAGTTCTTTTAATACTTCTATTCTTCTTTGAGTTGTACAAACACCTGGTTCTAACTTTTGACATAAATTTTCATCAAATGTTGTAAGCGTCATTTGAACAACACATTTTGTTTGTTGGTTAATTTTCTTTAAAAGTTCCAGGTCTCTTAAAATTAAGTCTGACTTCGTAATAAGTGTTACTCCAAAATGATATTGTTCAATAAGTTCTAAAGCTTTTTGTACATGCTTTAATTCTTTTTCTAAAGGCATATATGGATCACACATAGATCCCATTTGAATCATACATTTCTTTCTTTTATGTTTTAAACCATTTTCTAATAAAGAAAGCGCATTTTCTTTAACTTCTATATCTTCAAAGTCATGTTCAAAATGATAACACTTGCTTCTTGAATCACAATAAATACAGCCATGTTGACATCCCCTATATAAATTCATTGTATTATCATTAGATAAAATTCCTTTTACTGCTTTATAATGCATATTATAACCCCCATTGCTTATCATTTTAACATAAATTAAAACAATAAGTTTGTCATATTTCAAAAAATACATCAAAAAATTGGATTTAAAAACGATTTTGTATTTCAAAAATCGTTTATTTCTTCATTATTCTCTTAATTTTATAATAAAGTGTTTTCATATAAGGAATTTCAAACAAATAAGCTGGATGTTCCCAATAAATATACATAATCATTACAAAATAAACAAATACGCCTACAACAACAGATAAAATAAGAGGTAAAAAGACCCTATGAGTAAGTGTAAATAAACCATAATAAACACCTAAAACAATCGTTCCCATAACCAATGAAGCTAATAAAGGAATCACATAAGTTCTTTTTATTTCTTGTTTATAGCCTATTTTTTGACGTAAAGCTTTTTGATTTAAATAACATACTTGAAGCGCATATGTACAGTTACCAAACATTAAAACATAAACCCCTAAAGGTGTAATAAACAATAATAACGCAATAATGATGATGTGACAGACAAGCGAAAATGCTGCATTTCTTAATGGAACATTCACTTCTCCTAAAGCTTGTAAGATCCCATTTGTAAGTGTTGATAAACCATAAAAGATAATCGCTGGAGATCCTAAAGCAAGCAATAATGTAGCTGTCATAATTGTCGCTTTTTGAGGAAATAAAATACCCATGATTGGATAAGATAACACTGCCATCCCTACTGCCGCTGGAATTAAAATCAACATTGTTACTGATAGCCCAGATGTAATATGTGCTTTTGCTTCTTTAACATTTCCAAGTGCCCAAGCAGATGAAATAGAAGGAATAGAAGCTGTAGACATCGCTGAAGCTAGAGCAACTGGTACATTTTGTAAAACAATATATTTTCCTGCATAAACACCATAATTTGAAATATAAGTAATTTTATCAATATGATGAAATGATTGAGCAAAATAGAAAATATACATATCGATCGTAGTGACTAAATTATATACACAAGTTGCTAGAATGATGGGTGCAATAATATGCATGATCATTCTAAAAATTTCTTGATACGAATCTACTCGTTCACTCGCTTCTTCATCTTTTTCTTCTACAAAAGTATTTTTCTTTTTTAAATACATAAAAATCATGTAGATCAAACCAACTAAAACACCAGCCCCTGTTCCAAGTGCAGAACCAGCAGCACCATATGATCCTACTTTTGTTGCATCTACACCAAGATATGGTTGAATAAAAATATATGCAGCTAGCAATGCAACAACTGCATTAAAGATTTGTTCAATGATTTGTGAAACAGATGTATAAACCGTTGTTTTATGTGCTTGAAAATATCCTCTAAATACTCCTAATAAGCCCGATAAAAAAATTGTTGGACATAAGACCCTTAGTGCAGGAACAGCATTAACATCCACAATGAATGGTGCCAAGATAAATAATAAAATTGCTGCACTCCCAGCAATGGCACAAACATAGATAAATACACATTTTAATATTCTTTTAACATTTTTATATTCTTTTAAAGCAATCTTCTCTGATATCAATTTAGAAATAGCTGTAGGAATACTATACGATGAAATAAGTAAAACTAACGCATAAATATTATAAGCTGTTGAATAATACCCATTTCCTTCGTCTAAAATCATCGCAGTTAAAGGGCTACGATATAAAAGCCCAATGATTCTAACTAAAATTCCTGCAAGTGCTAAAATTGATGCTTGTTTAACAATTGAATTAGAACGACTCATAACGACCTCACTTTCCAAAATTCATTATAACAAATATTACCATAAAACAAAATAAGCAATCTTATGATTGCTTATCTTTTATTCATCAATACCTGTAATGATCCATTTGTCATTTTTCTTTTCTAAAGTAAATGTTGCTGTTAATTTTTCAGTAGGTGCGCTTTTATATGTTTCTGTCATGCTTTGATAAAGAATAGGTGCAATACCATCATATACTTTAATTTGATATGCTGATAAACCTTCTTCTTTATAGACTTTAGCAAGTTCATCTTGATGTTCTTCTACATATTGTTGTGCAGTTGTGTTTAATTCACTTTGATCAAAAGATACTTGTGAGTAATCTTTTTGTTTTCCTGTCACTTTAACTGTTGTTTTATCCCCATCTGCTTTGATATCTTTAATTTTGATATCTGTAAATAAATCTTTGAAAATAGCTTTTTTGAATTTATTTGTTTCATCAACAAAAACTTTACCATATTCTTCTTCAGTATATTGGCTTAATTCTTTTTCCATTTTTTCAAGATCCATTCCTGATAAAACATCTTCACTCGCTACCTTTTTAAGTTTTGTAATGTCGCATTCCTTTACATAATCAAAAAAGTTTGTTACAACTTCCTTTTGTTCATCTGTTGATGAAGAAGCACCACATCCAGCAACAAATACAAGTGCAAATACGCACATTAACTTCATTAACTTTTTCATACTATTCTTATCCCTCCATAGGATAATTATATCATAAAAAAAGAATGAGGACATCCCCATTCTTATAATTCTTCTCCGTTTGTTTCGATAACATGTTTATACCAATCAAATGATTTCTTTTTACTTCTAGAAAAATCACCTTCATGATTATTATTATAGTTAACATAGATAAATCCATAACGTTTATCATATTCACCAGTTGAAGCTGAAACGATATCAATTGGAGACCACATTGTATATCCAAGTAAATCAACACCATCATATTCAACAGCATCTTTCATTGCTTGGATATGTTCTTTTAAGTAATCGATACGGTATTGATCATCAACTGTACCATCTGCTTCTTTTTTATCGTAAGCACCAAATCCATTTTCAACAATCATCATTGGAAGTTCAAAACGGTCATTGAACCAGTTTAGACACCAACGTAATCCAAGTGGGTCAATTTGCCATCCCCAATCTGATGCTTTTAAGTATGTATTTCTTACGAAATCTTCAGGTACATAATCAAATGTTTTTTCATTACGTCCTTGATATTTTGTTGCAAATGACATGTAATATGAGAATCCAATATAATCCACTTTACCTTCAGCTAAGATTTTCTTATCTTCTTCAGTAATGAAATCATATCCTTTTCTTTCAAATTTCTTTAAGATATGACGAGGATAATGACCTCTAGCATGTACTTCTACATACCAATATTTTTGATGCATTGCACCTAAAGCATTCATCACATCTTCTGGTTTTGGTGAAGCTGGATAAACACCATTCATACCAATCATACATCCTACTTGTAAATCAGGATTGATTTCATGTGCAGCTTTTACAGCTAACGCTGAAGCTACTAATTCATGATGTGCTGATAAATACATTAAGTATTCTGCATCGTCACCTTCTTGAAGTAAAACAGCACCTTCTTGAATTAAGTTATGTTGTGTCACATCAGCTTGGTTATTGATTTCATTGAAAGTCATCCAATATTTAACTTTATGTTGATATCTTTCAAAACATACTTTTGCAAATTTAACGAACATATCGATGGCTTGACGATTTCTAAATCCACCATATTCTTTAGCTAATGCCCAAGGTAATTCAAAGTGTGATAATGTAATAACTGGTTCAATACCATATTTATGACATTCATCAAATAAATCATCATAGAATTTTAAACCTTCTTCATTTGGTTCTTTTTCATCTCCTCTAGGGAAAATACGAGTCCATGCAATAGAAGTTCTAAATGCTTTAAATCCCATTTCTGCAAACAAAGCAACATCTTCTTTATAATGATGATAAAAATCAACACCTACATGGTTAGGATAATCTTCACCTTCAATAACACCATCTGTTAAACGTCTTGGTGCACCTGTAACGTTATCTCCTGCTGTTTCTACATCACTACAGCTAATTCCTTTTCCGCCTTCTTGCCAGGCACCTTCACATTGATGGGCAGCAACTGCTCCACCCCATAAAAAGTCTTCTCTAAATCCCATTCTATTTCCTCCTTAAAATACACATCTATCATACCATTTTTTAGTACTGTTTTCATTAGTATAATAAAAATTGGTAAAGAAAACTTTGTCAACTATAAACTATTTGCTAGACACTCTAAAATATACAAAACAGGAACTTGGGTTACAGAATTAGCATAATATTTATCTTTAACATTAGGCAAATGATAATTGATACATAAATCAGCCATTTGAGCCGCTTTATTATGACTATTTTCAGAAATCAAAATAACTTTCGTCCCATAACTTTTTAAATTTTGTATTCTTCTTAGCACCTCTGTTGTATTTCCTGAAACAGATAAAACAATTGCGATCGCTTTTTCATAAAAATCAAGTCGCATACTAAAATCTTCTATATATAACGATCGTATTCCTTTTCGATTAAACAAACCATGGCCATATTGTGCAAGAATTCCTGATAAACCAATTCCATAAAAAATAACATCTCTTGCTTCTTTAATTAAAGCTACTGCCTCTTGAATTTCTTGATAAAACATCTCATTATCAACACTATAAAAAAAATTAAAAATATGTTCTAATTGAAATGTATTGGTATTTACTTGTTCATGTTCTTCTAATTTTAAATAAGCTTTATATTCTCCAAATCCTTCAAAGCCTAATTTTTGGCAAACTCTTGTAATCATAGCTGTTGATACATGTAATTGATTTGCTAGATCTTTTAATTTCATTGAAATAACCATGTTTTTATTTTGTATTAAATAAAAATAAATATCATATTCTAAAGGATTTAAGTTTGTTATTACTTCATTTACTTCCATTTACATCACCAAATACATTTTACTAAAAAAAAACTACTAATCAAGTATGATTAGCAGTTATATATCTTTTTATAGTTTGCAAGTGCACCTATTAAATTTGAATCATTATCATATTTACAACGAACAATGTTTACTTGAGGAATTGGAACATCAATTGACTGATAAATCTTATCCAGTGATTTTTGAAGATATTCTAATAAAATTGGTTGTTTACTAATACCTCCACCAATAGCAATTTTATCAGGATCAATAACCGCTTGTAAATTATATAACCCTGTCGCTGTTATATTACAAAATTCTTCTAAAGCTTTTAAAGCATCTTTATCTCCTTGATTACAATATTCAAAAGCTTGTACACCATCAATTTCTTCTACTAATCCTTTAGCTTTAGCTATCATTTCAACCAATGTAAACGCTCCAAAATCAGTTCCCCATTTATTTTCAAAGCCTAAATTCTTTTTCCAATCTATTGATAAATAACTAAATTCTCCAGCAAAGCCATGAACACCGGTAAAGACTTTATCTCCAATAGTTACACCTCCACCGATACCAGTACCAATAATACAAACAGCACCTACTTGGCTGTCTTTTAAACTGCCATAAACAACCTCGCATAAAGCTGCACATTTAGCATCATTTTCAATTGTTAAACGATCTGTTGTAACTGATTTCAACTCTTTTAAAATGTCAACATCTTGATTATAAAGTAATGCTCCTGGTATTTGCATTTTATTCGTTTTTTTATTAATTAAACCAGGAAGTGACATAGCAATTCCATCTACACGTTCTTGATATTTTTGATAAAGATTTTGAACTTCTTTTTTGAAATCTTCTAATGATGTTTTAGGTGTTGGTACTTGCCCTTTTTCAAGAAACTCTAATTCATCATTCATTAAAGCATATTTGATTGCACTTCCACCTACATCTAATACTAAATATTCCATAACTTTCCTCTAAAAGAAAATCAGGCTACTTACCTGATTTTCTTTTTACTTTCTTTCTTTTCTTTTGATAATATGTATAATCATTGCTTTCAAGATATACTTCTCGTGTATCAGCAAATAGATCATGTAACGGTCTTCTTGATTTTAAAACAATCATTAAAATCACTGAAATAAGTGTCATAAATATTCCAAAATAAGCATAATACTTTGGAATATTTAAACCTGTTACAACTTGTAATAATTGATGTAACATATTACTTGAAGTAAATACACTTCCTTCAACTAATAAAATCATTATAAATTGTCGAATAAATAATTGTTTATTTGTTACTTCATCATAATTATTTGCAATAATTTTTAAATGAAAGATTTTTTTCCCTAATGTTTGTCCTTTAAAAACAAACATTGGAACTAAAACATAATATCCACTAGCAACAATAAATGATAGACTTCCAGCAATGATATTGTAAGGTGCATGAAAGATGGATAAATTTTGAGGTATATACGTTGCATCTTGATGTAACATCATATAAATAACAATCACTGGTAAAGAGGCAATCATTCCTCCAATATACCAATCAAAAGCATAAGATAAAATTCTTCTAATCCATCCTATATCATTAGGAATATCTTTTTTTAGTTGTAGAAAGTAATTGTTCATATAATTCTCCTTTTATAACACTTCACCGTTGGTTTCAATAACTTTTTTATACCATTCAAAAGAATCTTTTTTACTTCTTTTTAATGATCCTGAACCATCATTATTTTTATCAACATAAATAAATCCGTAACGTTTTTTCATTTCTCCAGTTGAAAAACTTACACAGTCAATACAACCCCAAACAGTATATCCTAATAAATCAACACCGTCTATATCTACAGCTTTTTTCATTTCTTGAATATGTTCTTTTAGATAATCAATACGATATTGATCATGAACTGAACCATCAACTTCTTTTTGATCGATTGCACCAAAACCATTTTCAACAATAAACATTGGAAGTTGATAACGGTCATATAACCAATTTAATGTATATCTAAGACCTTTAGCATCAATTGGCCATCCCCATTGTGTTTTTTGAATATAAGGATTATCGCATAAATCATTTTCTTCATCATAATCAAGATTAATATTACCATCACCTTTTGTTGCAAAAGACATGTAATAACTAAAACCTATATAATCAACACAACCATGTTTTAAGGCTTCTAAATCTTCTTGAGTTAAATCTAAATCATATCCTTGTCTTTTAAAGAATGATTTCATATAACCAGGAATAATTCCTCTAGCATGAACGTCTAAATACCAGAAACGTTTATGATTCGCTCCTACAGCTTTTAACATATCGTCTGGATTACATGAATAAGGATAGATTGGTGTCATGGCCATCATACATCCAATCATTAAATCAGGATTGATTTCATGTGCTATTTTTACAGCTTTTGCACTAGCAATTAATTCATAAAGTGCTGCTTGATAAACAATTGCTTCACGATCTTCTCCTTCTTCAAATAAAATACCTGAGTTTGTAAAAACTGCCACATCTGCTTTATAGTTTGCTTGATTATTGATTTCATTGAAAGTCATCCAATATTTGACTTGATGTTGATATCTTTCAAAACATACTTTCGCAAATCTTACAAAACAATCGATCAGTTTTCTATTTCTCCAACCACCATATTTTTTTACTAAACCATAAGGCATTTCAAAATGGCTTAAAGTAATAACGGGTTGAATACCATTTTTTAATAATTCATCAAACATCTCATCATAGAATTTTAAACCATCTTCATTAGGTTCTAATTCATCCCCTTGAGGAAAGATTCTTGCCCAAGAAATAGATGTTCTAAAACATTTGAATCCCATTTCTTTAAACAAAGCAATATCTTCTTTATAATGATGATAAAAATCAATAGCTTCATGATTAGGATAAAATTCATTAGGTAAAATCGTATCTGTAATTTGTCTTTTTTTACCAACACCCCCAACTGTCATCATATCTGAAACATTGAGACCTTTTCCTTTTTCATTATAGCCACCTTCTACTTGGTGAGCAGCAACAGCTCCACCCCATAAAAAATCCTTACGCATTTTCTGCTCCTTCTGCTTTTAGGGCTGCTTTTGTACTTGCGATAACAAATGGTAAATAAATTAAAGTACTTACACCAACACAGACAAAACCAATAACTAAAGCCATGATATTATTTGCTCCTGAACCTAAGAAAGGAATCAAGAAACCTGGTGTTGTCCATGCAACACTATAAGCAACTGGTGGAATGATTTTAATGACACATACACAGAACCATCCAATAATGTTACATACGACCGGTGATAAAATAAATGGAACAATATACATTGGATTCATAACTAATGGTAAACCAAAGATAATTGGTTCATTGATATTAAATAAACCTGGTGCAAGTGACATTTTACAAATTTGATATTGTGCCTTATTCTTTTTACCAACAATAAATGTTGCAATAATTAAACCTAAAGTTGCTCCGGAACCTCCTGTATTACCAAAAGCATCATTAATAGATCCCCAGTTAATTGGATAAGGGGCACCCCATGCAGTTCCATGTGCAGCTACATAAGCTAAGTTCATATTTTGTTGTTCTGTAAAGATCACTGAACGTAATGCATTTAAAGTGTTTGGACCATGGATTCCTAAAACCCATAAGAATTGTTGTACAACAACAAAAACAATAATTGTTCCCATTGAGCTTCCTAAGCTTGTAAGTGGTGCTTGAATCATGTTATAAATCAATACTTGAATACCATCACTTGTAATATTATTGAAAATAAAGTTAAGAACACCTGTAACCGCTAGAACAATCATAATTGGTAATAATAAATTAAATGATTGAGATACTGCTGGTGGTACTTGTTCAGGCATTTTAATAACAAGTTTTTTGTTATTCCCTAAACGTGTTAATAATTCAGCGACAAATAAGCCAACAAATAAAGCAACAAATAAACCTTGTGCTCCAAAATATGTAGTCATTAAACCACTTCCAGATTTATCAGCAAAATTTCTTGCTGCTGGATATAAAATGAAATAAGCAGCTAAAGCTGTAATTCCACATAAAACTTGATCTCCTTGCATTTCTTGTGCTAATTGATAAGCTACTAGAAAAGCAATTAAAATTGCTAAAATATTTGTTGTCCCATTAATAACAGAACTCAATACTGCTTGATAATCAGCTAAATTAGGAATTAAATCTCCTAAATGTAATAAACTTGCAACAAATCCTGTTGGATCTAAAAATACATAGTTTATTAATAATACCATCGACCCTGCCATTGTAAGCGGGAATGATAAAGTAAAAGCATCTCTTACTGCAGCAACATGTCTTTGACTATTAATTTTTGCAGCAAAAGGAACAAAGAATCGTTCCATGAACGCTTGCATTTTTTCCATATAATTTCCTCCATTAAATATTTATATTTGGCCAAATGATCAAGATATCTTCTTGATACAAAAAAAGAATATCACGCTTATATTTTTCATTCAATAAAATTGTAAGCGCTATATTCTATGTTACATTTCTGTTTTTTGTTATTTTAAAAAAACATTTGTTTTTTAATCGTTACGTGCTAATCTTTCAATAATAGCAACTGCAAGAATTTGACTTGTCAGATCTATTTGATCAATATTATCTATTTTTAAAAAGTAAGGAATAGATATATCACTCATTAAAGCAAGCGGTGATTTCATATTGGCTGTAATAGAAATAATACAGGCGCCAAATGTTTTACACGACTCTACAATACGAAGTAATTCAGGTGTTTTCCCGGATATAGACAAAGCGATAATAACCGTATCTTCCATTGAAGCATTAATACGCATAAAAGGATCATTGATAACATTGGCATATTTTCCAGCACTTGAAAAAATACGTGCTCCATATGCTCCTATCAATCCTGAATTTCCAACACCTGTAAAAATCAAATTATTATGATTGCCTATCATCACCTTGGCAAGATGTAATTTTTCTTGATAGTATTCATTGTCTAATTGAATTAAAGCACCTATAACTTGTTTATCATCATATATTCTTTTAGATTCTCTTGATTTTCTTTCTTGCAAGCGATAAGCTAATTTAAATTCTTTAAAACTTTTATATCCCATTTTTTTTACATAATTTAAAATAACAGTTGTAGAAACTTGTACTTTATCTGCTAGTTCTCTAATTGTCATAAAAGGAAATTCTAGTGAATGCGCTAAAATATATTGATATACTTTTATTTCCTTTTCATTTAATTTTTCAATTGCTTTTTCTTTTTCTAACATAACTTTCACCTAAAAACATTATAAACAAAAATAAAAATTGGTAAAGAATTCTTTACCAATTAGACATATCTGCATATTTGCTCAACGCTTTCTCCTTGATTAAATCTTTTACATAATTCATGTGTACATTTATGATATTTATCAAATGTATGCTGACAATTTTTAACATGACTATAAACTTTCCAATAACCAACACTTAAATATTCTTTTCCTTCAATAAAACCCAAAACATCTGTCATAGGATATCCTAAAAACAAACCGATTTCATGAGGAAAATCATAATCATTGAGGCGTTTTTGTAAATCTAGGATAAGAGTATCTAAAGATGTACAATTGTAATCATATTGTTTAAAGATATTTTGGATTTGTTTACATGCGCATAATTTATTTAACTTTTCTTTTTGATAAACATATATCATAGAACGTTCTTTTATTTTAAGTACTTTTAAATAAATATCTTTTTTATTTAAAAGTTCATTATAATATTGGATACATTCTTCTAAATCATCAAGATCATTTAAATTATAAATACATGCAACTTTAAGTTTTGTAAGTGTTGGTGAAGCATAAAAGATTAATCTTCTTTCAAATTCGTGAGCAGACAATGGCATAATTAAGCAATCACTTTTTTGATAGCTTCGATATCTTCGTCACTACCATCATTTTCTACTTTATATAAGCATGGTACATTATATTGTTCAGCAATGACATCTCCTGCTTTACAATAAGCTTCTCCATATCCAGTATCACCACTTACAACAACACCTTTTAGATGTTCACTTTGACTTTGTAAGAATTCATCTACTTCGTAAGGAACATCTCCGAAACCATCAGTATAAGTAAATAAGATATAATCTTCTTCTACTGTTTCACTTCCATCTTCAACTTTTAAAGCATCTTCAATTCCTAATTTAGAAATAATACTTTCAACATTTCCTGTTCTTGATGCATATACGACTTTCATTTTCTTCCTCCTTTAGTTAGCTACGACTAACTCACGATATTATGTTAGCATAAGCTAACTTAACTGTCAAATATTTTCATTTATAGTTTGTCTTATCTAATAAAATATATACAAAAAGCTATAAAGAATTTCTTGATTGACAAGATTAGATTCTTTATAGCTCATCTTTTAATTCATTAAATTTAAAACATCTTCTTCACTATTGATGTTAAAGATATTTAATGTAAGTTCATTCAATTTTTCTAGCGATGTTTCTGTAAGTTGTTTTTCTAAAGGACTTGATAAAGTTCCTAGTTTCACTTTAAGCAGTTCTTTTAAAGTACTTTGTTTTTCTTCTTGTCTACCTTTTTCAATTCCAATACTTTCTCCCTCGTTTCTCATTCTTTGAAATAATTGATTCATTGCTATACACATATTGATTTCATCTCCTCCTAGTAAGTCTTCTTCTTTAATGTCTGTATGCGTAAAGATGGCTGCCATCTTAAAACTCTCTGCACAGATCATTCGATTTTTTCTTAATCCTTCATAGTCTCCTTTAAGCATACTTTGACTGATCTCTACTATTTCTTTTAATCGCTGACTTTTAAGTATTCTAGTATCTCTTTTTTTATATTGATGTAAGGAATTTTCTTGATTTAATTGTATTATATGTTTAATGATAATTTGTCTCATATTTGTTTCATTTCTATTATTATTTTATCTTCTTTTTTCCTTCTTTCAATGGACGGATAGTCCAATAAAAAAGATGCTCTACATTTAATTGTAAGCATCTTGATTTTCATCTTCATCTAAATAATCTTTATAATCTATACTAAAGAAACGATGTTGATTCATTTTCCATAAATTGGGATTAAAATCATCTAATTGATGATTAATAATAATTTCATTAATAAGTACAGACAATCCTAAAACATCTACTAATAAATCTGGTTGGTTTAATATTTGAATCGTATTAGCAACAAATATTTGAATCAAATCTGTTGGTTCATCTTGATCAAAGAATAAATCAACAGCTTCATTTATTGCATCAATATCACATTTTTTTATAGTTCCTACTGTTTCTACAAATATTTTATTTAACTCATAAGCTGCATCTTTATATGTGTCTAATTCCACAGAAATCATTTCTTCATTTAATTGTGGATTAAGCCTTATAAACTCTTGAATATATTCTTCTTTATATTCATTAATTGTATTAAAGATCGTATTCGTACATGCTGCTAAAACAGGTGCATCAAGCCCTATATGATGAACAAGTTGATCAAAAATATAATCAATTCTTTCAACATCATTATTTGAAATACGCTCATGATACATGATTTCTGTAAATTCATCTGTTAAATTTTGGATACGTTCTCTATTATTTGCATACGTACTGATTTCGTTTAATACTTTTTGATTGATATTATTCATTTCATAAATAATTGATGATTTTTCAACATCATCCATCATTGTTTCAACTTCACTTTTTTCAAATAAATCATTAATATTAATTTTAAATTGTTTCATGATTATCCCCTTTCAGTTATTCTTATTTAATCATATATTTAAAATAATGTGAATATTATCCGTATACTATTATATAACATTATTTCTCGATAATCATTAGCTAAATAATCCAAAAAAAGGGGATGTTACGAAATAATTTAAAATCATAACATCCTTTTTTGTTATAAATTCTAACTAAAAAATAGGATATTGATATCTTACCAATGATATTTATTTCCTACTAATTAATTTCTCAAAGATAACATTTGAGGAATTATTGTAATTAGAAACAATTGCTTCTTATAGTAGTATAATTTTATTATATAGATATTTAAAATTCCTATTTTTAATATATTTTTATTCTACAAAAGAAAAGGCTGTATGAAATTAATTGTTTAATTTCGTAACAGCCCCTTTAATATCTATTATAATTTTAAGCCAACTTCTAAACCTTCTTTAGTTGCTGGAATAGCGCCACCTGCTTGTTTAGCACCACCAATGACATAGACTTCCTTACAATATTTTTTAGCAATTTCTTCTAATGGATTATATGATTTATAACCAAAAGCAGAGATGACTTGTACAGCTGGAATCGAAACTGTATTTCCACTTGCATCTTCTCCAATAACAGCAGTTTCTGTAATTTCTTTAACTTTAAATTGTGTTTTTACTTTAATACCTGCTTTTTGGATCATTTCTAATAGACATACTTTTGTCATGATCATCATATCATTTAAAATATCAGGTTGCATTTCTAACAATGTCACATCATGATTTTTTTCAGCTAGATAGTGAGCTGTTTCACCACCAACTTCTCCTCCACCACAAACAACAATAGGACCGTTAGAAATATCATATTTACCAAGTAGCATATCTTCTGCAGTAAATACATTTTTACCATCAATACCTTTAATTGGTGGAACCATTGGTTTAGCCCCTGTTGCAAGAATAATAGCATCTGGTTTAATTTCTTGAATCATTTCTTCACTTACTTCACTATTTAAATGTACAGGAACATTAAGAGCTTCTAAATTAGCACGATAAGAAGAAGTTGTAGTAGATAATTCACCTTTTCCAATTGGATATGCAGCTGATCTAAATTGACCACCTAAATGACTACTTGCTTCATATAAAGAAACATCATGACCTTTAATGGCTGCTGTTCGAGCAGCTACTAAACCTGCTGGTCCTCCACCAATGACCATTACTTTTTTAGGTTGAGTCGTTTTTGTTAAATCTGTTTCATATTCACGCCCTACTCTTGGATTAACTAAACAAGTGACATATCCTCCTGTTAATAATGGACCTTCACATCCTTGAAGGCATCCAATACAATAATTAATTTGATCAAATTTTCCTTCTTTAGCTTTTACTGGTAAATAAGGATCTGCTAAAGAACCTCTAGCCATTCCTACAAAATCACATTTATCCATTTCTAGTAAAATATCAGCCATTCCCGGTTCATTAATACGATTAGCTAAAATAACAGGAATTTTAACGACCTTTTTAACATTAGCAGCAGCTTCCATATTTAATGCATGTTTAGTAAACATTGGTGCAATAATTTGATCAATTGGTGCTGCAGCATAAACTCCATTTGAAACATGAATTGCATCAAAACCAACTTCTTCTAAATGTCTTGCAAGTTGATATGTTTCAGCTTCTGTACGTCCTCCTTGAACATATTCATTAGCTGAAATACGTACTTGAATTGGAAAATCTCCAACTTCTTTTCTCATAGCAGCAATAATTTCATCAACAATTCTTACTCTATTATCAAAACATCCACCATATTGATCTACTCTTTTATTGACATAAGATGATAAAAATTCAGCTAATAAATAACCATGAGCACAATGTAATTCAATTCCATCAAAACCAGATTCTTTACATCTTCTTGCTGCTTGACCAAAATCTTCAACAAGTGTATGAATTTCTTCAACAGTCATTTCTCTTGCTAAATCCATACAAATAGGATCTTTTGTTCCTGAAGGTGCTAATGGTTGAACATTACCATTAACCGCATGTGAACTTTGTCTTCCTGGATGATACATTTGACAGAAGATTTTAGAACCATGTTCATGTACACGACGTGTTAATTCTTTATTTAAAGCAACATGTTCATCTTTATAAAATCCTGGAATATATTGATATCCCTTTCCATGAGGTGTAACACTATAATCTTCAGTAATAATCATTCCCCATCCACCTTTTGCTTTTTCTTCGATATAGGCCATATATCTATCTGTTAAAAAGCCATCTTCATCACAATAATTTGTAACCATTGCTGGTACGACCAATCTGTTTGGTATTGTACAGTTTCCTACTTTCATAGGTGTAAATAATTTTGTTATCATTCCTTTTTCCTCCTTGTAACCACTTATAGTATACGCCTTGAAAGCATTACAAGGTCAAACGCTTGTGAAATAATACACAAATAAGTAAAATAGCTTAAAAAACACAAAAAAACATTGAAATGATTTCAATGTTTTAAAGCAATTGGTATTTGTATTTCCATAATCCTTTGAAAATTTTCTCCTTCATAACCCCTACCTACAATAATTCCTCTAGGAGTTCCTACTATTTGATATTCATCTTTGATTTCATTTAATATATTTTCTAATTGATTTCTATTAAAACAACCTATTTCACCCATATCAATCATTGTACATAGACATAATTGCTTCTTTAAATACTTTTCATCTTTAAAAGAAAGCTGAAGTGATTCTATGTATCTCTCTTCCATTCCATACCACCAAGTTTCTTTCTCTTTTTCAAATAAAACCATAGATTCCACATAAACCATTCTTTCCTTGGAAAAAAGTAAATTTCTATTTTCAATAGATATTTGTAATTTATCATAGTCATCACCTTTTCCATTAGTTAGAAACACAAGTTGATATGCAGGAACATTTTTGACCCAATACTTTCCTAAATTAAATTTACATGTTTCGATTCTTTCTGCTAATTCTTTAACACGTTCTTTCAATAAAATTTTTTTAATAATATCTTGATCTATTTCTTGATAATATTGATACAAATGTTGTGCATAGTTTTCTAAATAATGTTCATTTAATAATTCAGAGATATCTTTGATTCCAAAATGAATTGATTGATAGCGAATAATTTCCATTAATAAAAAAACATCCATGACTGAATATGTACGATAATTATTATCTTCTTTCCTTGATGGTTTTAAAATACCTTGTTTTTCATAATAACGAATCATTTCTTTTGAAATATTCAATATTTTAGATACTTCACCTATTTTATATTCCATACGCAATTCCTCTTTCCATTTATATTATTGTATCATAAAAACAAAGATTTTTAGCCAAATAATCCAATAGAAATATGTATTTATATCATGTATAATACATGTATGAAAGTGAGTTGATTGTATGAAGTTATTACCAATAGGAATTGAAAATTTCAAAGAATTAATAGATAAGAATTATTATTATGTTGATAAAACAAATCTTATTGCAAATATTATCAATGAAAAGGTTGTTTTATATACAAGACCTCGAAGATTTGGTAAGACACTCAATATGTCTATGCTGTATTATTTCTTTTCTATTAAAGAAAAAGACAATGCTTACTTATTTGATTATTTAAATATTTCAAAAAATAAAGATGCTTTAAAACATCAAAATAAATATCCAACTATTTTTATTTCTCTAAAGGAAATGAAAAACTCAACTTTTGATGCGCAAGTTTCTTCTTTTGGAGATATCATTAAAAATGTTATCTTACAAAATAAAGAACTTCTTGAAAGTGTATATGTTGATGAATCTGATCGAATTATTTTACAAGATTTTAGATTTTTAAAAGGAACTTTAAATCAGCTTAAGTATTCTTTAAAAACGATTTCAAGATGTCTTTATAATCATTATCATCAAAAAGTCATCATTCTAATTGATGAATATGATGTTCCATTACAATCAGCCTATCAAAATAATTACTATGATGAAATGGTAGAATTTTTAAGAAATGTTTTTTCTTCAGCACTTAAAACAAACGATGCTTTAGAAAAAAGTATTTTAACTGGTTGTCTCCGTATTTCTAAAGAAAGTATCTTTACTGGTTTAAATAATTTTAAAGCTTATTCTATTCTTTATAAATCAAAAAATGAATTTTTTGGTTTTAATGAAAATGAAGTCAAACAGTTATTAGAAGATTATCAATTATCATCTTATATGAATGAAGTCAAAGAATGGTATGATGGCTATTTATTTGGAAATATAGAAATCTATAATCCTTGGAGTACACTGATGTATGTAGATTCTAAACTTGATAATGTTACTAACCAGCCTGTTTCCTTTTGGGCAAATACCAGTGGTAATGGTCTTGTAGTCAATTATATCCAAAATGGAAGTGATGAACTTCATGAAGAATTTGAACAACTCATTCAAGGTCAATCTTTAGAAAAATACATCAAACCAGAACTTACTTATCGAGAAATGGATCATATCAATAATATCTATAGTTTTCTACTTCTTACAGGCTATTTAAGAGTTGCTGAAGATTTAGGAGAAAACAAATATAAACTGATTATTCCAAATAAAGAAGTCTATGAAATCTATAAGCAATCTTTTATGAGTTATTTTGAAGATTATACTTTTGTAAGAAAAGAAGACCTTTATCAATGTCTTGTTAGAGAAGATGTTGATCAAGCTAATGAAATACTAGGGGATATCTTATCAAGAAGTATCAGTTATTTTGATAATCAAGAATCTTTCTATCATGGATTTTTAGTAGGACTCTTTAGTGGTAAGAAGATCAAATCAAATAGAGAAGCTATGCATGGAAGATTTGATTTATGTATTCTCCCTAAACAAATCTTTCAAACAGCCCTTATCTTAGAATGTAAACATTCTAAAAGTGTCAAAGAACTTGTAAGTGACGCAAAAGAAGGAGCAAAGCAAATTATTGATAATAAATATGAAGATGAAATCATAAATGATGGTTATCTGCATGTAAAAGGATATGGAATATCCTTTTATAAAAAATATTGTTATATAGAAAAAGCGCAGGACGAATAAAGATCCTGCGCTTAAAGTTTATTGACTTGTTTGATTTTTTCTTCATCAGAACTGTTATAGTCTTGTGGAAGTGATAACTTCATTGATTGTAGTCCTAACAGTTCCATAACAACATTGACATCTAAACATTTTTTCATGCAATGTTCTTTATACATATTTCTTAGATCTTTATAAGTTGTTTTAAAACCGAGTTGTTGCGTGATTTTATCGAGACCTCGTTGAAGCTTTTTAAAATCACTTGCATGTTGATTATTTGATAATAAATAATCATTTTTATTTTTATCTTTTAAATAAATTTCTAAATACTGGATCAATGATTGAGGAATAGCAATATTTCTTTTAATTGGCCATTCAACATCAGCAACTTCATATATTGTTTTAGAGCCTCTTTCTTCATTTTTTACTCTTTGTGTTCTTTTAGTAATAGATATCATTTTTTTATTTAAATCAATATCACTTACTTTTAAAGCACAGATTTCTCCAATCATCATTCCTGTATCCATTGCCAGTAAAATACCCAAATGAATTGCATCAATTGTATTTAAACAATATTGATGGAGTTGGTTGAATTGTTCGTCTAATAAGGATGCGTTTTCTTTTTTTTCTTGTTCTATTTTAACTAATGAAAAATCAATATGGTTAAGTCCATATTGATTTTCATAAGTTATATAGATTGCTTTTAAAACATTTTTTATACTTTGAACAACACTTGAAGAAAGTCCTTGATCTAATAAAGAGATAAAATAGTCTTTAATAATTGAAATATCTAATTGATCTAAATGATAATTATTAAAAAAATCTAACAAGTATTTATTTAAAATCATATCGTATTTATCATACGTTGAAGGTTTTATTTTTCCTTTTTTACTTCTTAACCACTCAAAACATAATGTTTGACTATTAAGCAACATAATCCCTCCTTATGATTTTCTCCATACCATCTTATTAACAACACCTGTATAAGATTGAATAATTTTAACAACCTTATCTGAGACATTTTCATCAACATAATCAGGTACAGGAATTCCTAAATCATGATTGTTATTCATTTCTACTGCTACATCTACTGCTTGAAGTAATGAATCTCCATCAATACCTGCTAAAATAAAATCTGCTTTATCTAAAGCTTCTGGTCTTTCTGTACTTGTACGAATACATACTGCTGGAAAAGGATGTCCTACAGATGTAAAGAAGCTACTTTCTTCTGGTAATGTTCCACTATCACTGACAACTGCATAAGCATTCATTTGTAGACAGTTATAATCATGGAATCCAAGTGGTTCATGTTGAATGACTCTTGGATCTAATTTAAAACCACTTGCTTTGATTCTATTTCTTGAACGTGGATGACATGAGTAAAGAATTGGCATATCATATTTTTCTGCCATTTTGTTAATGGCATTGAATAAAGATAAGAAGTTCTTTTCTGTATCGATATTTTCTTCTCTATGAGCACTTAATAAAATATATTTACCTTTTTCTAAACCTAATTTTTGATGAATATCACTAGCTTCAATTTCTTTTAAATTATTGTGTAATACTTCTGCCATTGGAGAACCCGTAACATATGTTCTTTCCTTAGGTAAGCCTGTATCTGCAAGATATCTTCTAGCATGTTCACTATAAGCTAAATTAACATCTGAAATAATATCAACGATTCTTCTATTTGTTTCTTCTGGTAAGCATTCATCTTTGCATCTATTTCCTGCTTCCATATGAAAAATAGGAATATGTAATCTTTTCGCTCCAATGACAGATAAACAACTATTTGTATCCCCTAATACTAAGACTGCATCAGGTTTAATTTCTGCCATTAATTTATAGGATTCAGCAATAATATTTCCCATTGTTTCTCCTAAATCATTTCCTACAGCATTTAAATAAACTTCAGGTGCTTCTAATTTTAAATCATCAAAGAATACACCATTTAAGTTATAATCATAATTTTGTCCTGTATGTGCTAAAATCACATCAAAATATTTTCTTGTTTTATTGATTACTGCTGCTAAACGAATAATTTCAGGTCTTGTTCCTACAATAATCAATAACTTTAATTTTCCATTTTCTTTCCATTTAATATCTCTATAATCTGTCTTTCCCATTTTATTCTCCCATATAAAAAAGAGCTTTCGCTCTTTTAGTAATTATATTTTTTATGCTTTTTAAAATAATTATCTGTTTGTTTTTTTATTCTATAATATGAATCTAATGCATCTGCCCTATATTCTGGGCTATCTGGTGTATCACCAAAATAACTGGTATACCACTTGTCCACTACTTTTAAAAACCAATTTGTTTGAGCAACTGCAAAAGTATTAAAATCCTCTTTTACTCCTTGATAAATTCCTAATGATTTAATTCTAACACCATGTTTGAGAAAATAACGATCTATTTTTTGGCTTTTTCTTCACTTAAATAAACTTCCATTAACATCTTATCATTTCCTTTCAAAAATAACACAACTATTATAAATAGTATATCATATTCTATAACGAAATAATAAATGTCCTTTTAATTAAAACTATTTTCTTTAGAAATATATCTTTTTAAGCTATATTCATCACTAACGATTGTCACATCAAATTCTTTAACACAATATTGTAGCCATTGACATACACTCTATAGAAACATATCCAGAATATTGTCGATGATTAAAGCCAATTTCTAGAAGAAAGCTCTTTATATCACTCCAAGCTTTCTTATAATCTTTTGAAGGGTAGTATTTTCTAAGCAATGCGTCACTTAAATCAAAATTAAGCGCCTTTTTGCTTTCTAACATACTCTTTTACTTGAGATTTTGCTTTATAATATATTTTTAATGCATCCTCTCTATACTCTGGACTATCTGGCGTATCACCAAAATAACTTATATACCATTGATCAACTATTTTTAAAAACCAGTTTGTTTGTGGCAGTTGCCCCTGAGCAACTGCAAAAGTATTAAAATCTTCTTTTACTCCTTGATAAACACCAGGTGATTTAATTTTAACACCATGATCAAGAAAATAACGATTAATTTTTTGATAACAACTCTCTAAATCAATATTATTTTTCTTTGCTTTTTCTTCACTTAAATAAATTTCCATCAACATCTTATCATCTTCCTTTCTTTAATAATAAAGTTAGTATCAATAGTATAACACCCTTCATTATTATATATGATAAAATATTGATTTTTTCTTTTAAAAATTACACTTTTTCAAAAAAAGTATCTGGATGATTTGGATCAAATGACTCATTTGCCCACATCACAGTTACTAAGTTCTCTGATTTAGATAAATTAATAATATTATGCGTATATCCTGGTAACATATGAATTGCTTCAATCTTATCTCCTGTCACTTCAAATTCAATCACTTCATCACTACCTATTTTTCTTTCTTGAATTAATCCATGACCTGATACAACGATAAAAAATTCCCATTTGCTGTGATGCCAATGTTGACCCTTCGTAATCCCTGGTTTAGAAATATTGACAGAAAACTGTCCACATTTTTCTGTCTTTAAGAGCTCTGTAAAACTTCCTCGATCATCTTCATTCATTTTCAAAGGAAAAATCGCTTTTTCCTTTGGTAAATAAGATAAATACGTACTATATAACTTCTTAGCAAAACTTCCTTCAGGAATCTCTGGTATCACTAAACTTTGTGGTTGATTTTTAAACTCATCTAATAACTCAACAATCTTTCCTAAAGTTACCTTATGTGTTGTTGGAACATAACAATACTTACCATCTTTATCCTCAATAGCACTTACACCCTCAAAAACACAATGATGTTCCTTACCTTCTAAAATATCTAACATCTCATTAACTAAGTCATCAATATACAATAATTCAAGTTCAACACTTGCATCATTAACAGTAATATCTAAATCATGCGCATAATTATAACAGAAAGTTGCTACTGCACTGTTATAATTAGGTCGACACCATTTACCAAATAAATTAGGAAAACGATAAACATATACCTGACTACCATTATCTCTAGCATAATCAAAAAATAACTCTTCTCCAGCTAACTTACTCTTACCATAATCACTACCAGCATATCTACCAAGTAGTGTTGCTTGAATAGATGATGATAACATTACACCACACTTATTATCATACTTCTTTAAAGTATCTAATAATGTACTCGCAAAACCAAAGTTACCTTCCATAAATTCACTTTGATCCTTAGGTCTATTAACACCAGCTAAGTTAAATACAAAATCACATTCTTTACAATACTCATCTAGCTTATCTTCATCTCCTAGATCATATTCATAGATTTCATCGATTTCTAATGATCTCGTTCTATCTTTACTTTCTTTTATATTTTTTAAAGAAGCTACAAGGTTTTGTCCTACAAAACCTTTAGCTCCTGTGACTAATATTTTCATTGTGACCTCCTTTTTTTATTAAATACCATTTTCGCTTTAACCAAATTATTTGTAATCTTGGTATTTTATCTATACCCACACTTAACTTTTCTAAATCTTTTTTCGTAAGGTATGCTGTATCCTTATATTTTGTTAATGGATATCCATCCCTATACTTTTTTATTTTTACTCTTTTTAAATAAATTGTTGTTTTTATAATCCCAAAAAATGATTTAAAATACTTATAAGTTGATAATTCACCAAACATTTTAAAAGTCACATGACTTTCATTACATTTCTTATAAAAATATTTAATTTTCCAAATAACATAAAATATTGGATTCAATTTATAATAATTTATTAACAAAATTGAATTATCGTTTTTTAAAAGAGAAATATACTTTTCTATTAGCTTTTTACATCTTCTACATTATACTCATTCAATGCATACCACAAAGCACCCATGCAATCGAGTATAATATCTGCTTTTTCTAAAAAAAGTGAATTAGAAATAGTTGCCGCATCATTATGATTTAATCTAAACAACCTTAATTCCTCCTCGTTTTTTCTATATTCATTAATTATGATTGCTTCTTAAATTTAAGATTAGTTCTATTTTTTTACTTTAAAGAAAATTTTTTATTCTTAACATTAATTTATATATATATGCACATTTAATGTTTTTTCTAGCCCAAAATACTATTTTTCTTTTTCCATTTGTTTTATTACATAAATATTGTAAAGCCTTATTATAAATTTTATCACTCTTTAAGTATTTGTATAAAATTTTAAACTGTTTGACATTTGTTGAGTATTCCATTCTTTGAAATAGAGGTTCTATCAAATAATAATACATAACTATTGACTGATAATAGTTCTCCTCTTTATTTATTTGTATTAATTCATTAAACATTAAATAGGCCTCTTTTGACTTTTTTATATGCGCATTAATACTCTCATTAGTCATCATAGAATTTTGATTTCCAATATTATAATAATATTCACAATTTTTATTTATTGCTTTTCCGTTTTGAGCATAATTTAATAAAATATAAGTAAACAAAGTATCTTCTCCAAAAGATATTCCTTTACATTTTTCATAATCTTTAATCATTGATTTAAGAAGATCAGTTTTATACATTTTATTCCATCTGGAGTTCAAAATATTACATGCTAATTGATGTTTTGTTTCATCAAATATTAAATTATATTTTAGTGTTTCGAAGTCATTTTTTTTATATACTTTGTTTTCACTCAAACTATTAATAAAAATTTGTTCATCTTTTTTTAAATAATGACTTGCTGCAATAAAATCATAATTTTCAATGTTGGAAATAAATGTTTCTACAAATTTATTTCCAACATAATCATCAGAATCTAAAAAACATATATATTTTCCTTTTGCATTTTTTATTCCGACTATTAAAGCATCAACTAATCCTCCATTTTTTTTATTTATACAAACTATTCTACGATCTTTATTCATATAATAATTTATAATTTCATCACTTTTATCTGTTGAACCATCATTAACACATATAATTTCTAGTGATTTATAAGTTTGATTGAGAATTGATTCTAAGCTTTTTTTTAAATATAATTCTTGATTATATATAGGAATTATTACTGAAACTATTTCTTCCATATTTTTAATTCTCCTATTCTTCTTAAGTTCAGCTTATTAAATAACCATGTGATTGAAATCTTATATATTTTTGTTTTTTTATAAAAAATAAAATACATAAAATTAGGTACAATCGTACAAATTAACATTTGAAAAAATATTGAGTTTTTTATAAAAATAAATTTATAGCAAATAAAATAAGTTACAATGCATACTAGAATTGTACAAACTGTATAACATAGATTTTGAAATAAAAATGTATATTCACTCTCATGAATAAAATATTGTTTAAAAATAATTCGCGTACCATATATATAGTTAATAAAAAATATTGTACAGATTGTTGCTACGATTATTCCAATTATTCCAAAGTATTTACCCAAAAAATAGTTTAGTATTATATTACAAACTGCCTCTAGTATTGATCTAAATCTATATTCCCACCACAAACCTTTCGCCTGTTCATAAATATATCTTACATCACCTAATTTTAAAACATAAAAATACAAACAAAATAATATAACACAAGACATTGGATACATTAGTTCACTACCCACCCATATTTTCATAAATGGCTGATAAAGGCATAATAAACATACTGTAAACCATCCACATAGCCACATATAGATAAAATTCATCTTTAACATATCTTTATAATTTTTTTCCTCTGTTTCAAGTACAACACTATTTCCTACACCTGATAATACTGATGATGTAAATACTGTAGTTATTCCAACTATTGCATTCAATATATAATAATAATTGTTATATATTGCTATATCTACTAATCCTAAAAAGTAAGAAATAAAAATACTATCAAACGCATTTCTTGAAACATAACATAATTTAAAAATAATTAAGCCTTTAATTTTTTCTTTTATTTCTGCTATGTATTTTTTTGATAGCTTACCAATGGGTTTATGCATTGGAAACATTTTGTTTACAATAATAGAAATTCTAAAGTTATTCAAAATAGTAAAAACCGGCATTATTATTATATATAAATAATAATTTTTACATATTAATAGAAATATAATTTGTATTATATACATGATAGACATCATTAATAAATTGATTTTACTGATTACATCTTCCCTTTGATAAGCAGATATCAGGGAACTTTTATATCCATAAAAAAAATAACTAATAACGGTATTAAACAAATAAACTAAGTAAACAATAACAATATTAATATCTTGCGGATATCCTCCTGATATCAATTTATCTAAAAAGGGAATTATTAAACATCCAACAAATGTTATAATAATTCCAATATAAAAATATACTTTTTTATAAAAAAATAGTAATGCGTTAACACTTGCATAATCCTTTTTAGCTATAGGTTCATACATACAAAATACAACCGCACTACTAAATCCAAGTTCAGTCAAATTCAAAATCATTAATATAGATGAAAATAAACTATTTAAGCCTAAATATTTAACCCCAAGTGTTTTAATAAAAACAGTTCTCACAAAAAAAGGAAATAAAATCATTAAAACTTTATTAATAATTCCAAATTTTACATTTCTTATAGAATTTTTAGCTCTTTCTAATTTCATTGTCTCCTCCTATTCCAACAAATATAGTTTTATCAAAAATAAAACGTAAGAAAAAATAAATAACTATTGCTGAAACTATATTATAACAATAATCTCTACCAATTACGAAAGTTCCTTGTAGGAGAGTATAATAAATGAAAAAAATAATATATATATCTGAGATATAATATTTTTTCTTTTTTATCTTAAAAAAAAGAAAAAAAGAAATGCTGATAGAAATTAAGAACGTACCAATCAGTCCCCAATCAATATACATCCATCCTACAAAAGTATAAAAATTTGTTCCCCATGTTCCACCTATCATATCAGGTCGAAAATTAATATTTGTAAATAAGTTTCCAAAAGCATAAGCACCATGTAGATGCTTCGTTATATTAAAAACAGAATTATTAAATACAACTGGACTCATTCCAAAATAACTTATTAATGAATTGACTGAATTTGAAGAAAATCTTGAGAACGTAACAGAAATTACATATGGTATTATATAAATTAAAAATAGTAAAATTGCTACTTTAATAATTCTATTCTGAGAAATATTAAAATCTTTATAAAAAAACAAATATAATGCAATAATTAGTAAAAAAATATTTACTATAGCACCTCTTGAAGATGTACTAATTGCACTCATAACATCAACTATCAAATAATTAATTATATTTGTAAAACCAATAATATTAACTTTCTTATTGTTTTGAACTCTTAGCATAGCAAATCCTAAAATTACAAATAAAAGTTTTGTATAGCTTGTAAATTGTAATGCGTAATATTCTATAGTATTATAATTTAATACACGCTGTCCTGAATATAAAATATTTCTATTTTCTAACCAATTTCCACTTATTAAAAGCTCTTTTACAACTGGAAAATATATTTTTATAGTTAATAATGAACATATAATAAATATAATTGAAAAAATTGTATATCTTTTATTAATTTTATATTTTAATTTTTTTACAGAAAATTCATTTTTTATTATAAATGGCATAAAAAGAATAAAGTATATCAAAAGTAAAAATATATAAGGAATTATTGTTATACCATCAGTATTAATTAAACTATTTTTCATTACTATAATTGAATTAAGTGAAATAAAAAAATATAATAATATTAATAAAATTCCCATTATATTTAATTTTTTTGATAAACAAAATATTAAATATAAAAAAATACATAAACTATATAAAAAAGTTTGTATCAAATTTTATCACCTCACTTTATAAAAAAACCATCCCAAATTGCCTTAATCATATTTTCTATTTTATTAATTTTATTCTTTTCAAATAAAATTACTTTCAAAAATGGCATAATTACATAATTGTGTTTTATTGATTTTTTTTCTTTTTTTGTTACATATGAACATTTTGTTAACCAAATATGATTTCGAATAATATAGTAATATCTAAATGCTGAATAATTAGAAACCCCTATTTTTTTTTTGAAAAAAAACTTTTCTTCATAATTCCCAAATTTTTGTTTAATAAAAACATTATTATCATTATAAACAGCCGTTTTTATATTAAAATTTCTTGCTCTATAGCAAATTTCTTCGTCCAAAGCGTCAATAAACCAACTTTCTTTAAAATAACCTATTTTTTTAAATATTTCTGTTTTATATAAGGAACCTGATGTAATCACATATGGAACCTCCTCCATGAGTTTGCCATTCTTAATGATGATGTCATTTTGAGCATATTCGTTAATTATTTTAGGACCAAATATTCCTATACTTTTATTTTTACTTTTTAAAACGTTGGCTTTAAATTGTTGAAAATTAATCCAATAACTATCTTGATCCATGGATAACAAATAAGAATATTGATTATTATTGGCATAGTTAATAGAATAATTTATTGCTTTTGAAATTCCAACATTTTCACCTGTTCCTTTAAAAACAACCTTAAAACTATCATATATTTTTGTGCAAATATTTTTTTTATCATCTTCCAATATTTTTGAATTCTCCCATATAATTAACTTATCAATACTTTTTATATATTGATTTATATTATCAATTAACTCTAAAATATCAGGTTTATAAACAACTACCACTCCAAGGATTTTTTCACTTTTCATATTTACTCCTTACATTTGAAATAGCTTTCAAATAACCATCACCATATTCAACATCTGGTTCTAAATAATTTCCTTCTCCCCATTCATTCCATGCACGTATTAATATAATTTTATTTTTTTCTTTTTTTCTATTTATACTCTTATATGCATCATCAAAAACTTTTTCAAAATATTTTGGTTTTGCATCCGTTAATATAATACTTTTTTTACCCGAACGTGGTGAATGATCCCAATTAGGAGCAACTAACGGAATAATATTTTCATCATAATCATCTTTTGTTACCATGTATTTTATAGCATCTCTATACTTAAATATAGTTGGCATTCCAAAATAATCTCTTTGAATTTTAAGTTTAATTTTTTGAGGCACTGACAAATGATGATGAATATTTAATAAAGTATCATTATATATTCCATCAAATCCCATATTTAGAATTTCTTCTTTATTTCTGCAATCAAAATCTTTTGCAACAAAATAAAAATCATCAATATTCTCTTTTTTTGCTAATTCTCTCCATAATGTTAACATTTCTTTAACATCTGGAAAATCTAAGGGTCTATATATAACAAAAAATAATTTATCATCGATTCTTGTATATCTTGGATCTTTAAAAGCATCTAATAAAGCATAAAAATGTTCCTCATAATCTTTTATTCCAGGATATTCTTGTTTTGCAATTATTTGATTATTTTTTGATTTGTCCCATAATTTTTTTTCCCATGTTTCATTTGCCCATGCTAATGAAAATGAAATATCAATATCTTTATTTTCAACCAATAATTTAAATGGGGTTTCCAAAAGCCTTTTCCCATTTCCAAACCAATAATGCCAAAAACAAAAACCATCCACACCATATTTTTTTGCCATCTCTGCTTGTTTTCTCATTACATCTACATTTCTTAAATCATAAAATCCCAATTCTGATGGAATATGTGGCTGAACATGTCCCTTAAATAAGGGTCTAGCTTTTGCTACATTAGTCCATTCTGTAAATCCTTTACCATACCATTTATCGTTTTCTGGAATTGGATGAAATTGTGGTAAATAAAATGCTAATACTTTTGTCATAAATTTATTGACCTCCTTTTAAAATTAAAGCTATTTTCTTACATGCTGTTCCATCCCCATATGGATTAGATGCATGTGACATCTTCTTATATTCTTCTTCATTTTCTAATAGCAATTTGAAATTGTTATAAATTGTTTCTTCATTTGTACCTACCAGCTTTAGTGTCCCAGCTTTAATCCCTTCTGGTCTTTCTGTTGTATCTCTCATAACAAGTACAGGTTTACCAAGTGATGGCGCTTCTTCTTGAATTCCTCCACTATCTGTTAAAATCATATAACTTCTTGCTAAGAAGTTATGAAAATCTAATACTTCTAATGGTTCTATAATATGTACTCGATCACAGTCACCTAATTCTTGTTTGGCTGCTTCTCTTACAACTGGATTCATATGAATTGGATAGATTACCTTTACGTCATCATGTTCATCAATAATTCTTCTGATTGCTCTAAACATATGATGCATTGGTTCTCCTAAGTTTTCTCTTCTATGAGCTGTTAACATAATTAATTTGGAATCACTTGACCATTCCAATTCAGGATGACAGTAATCTTCTCTTACAGTAGTCTTTAAAGCATCGATTGCCGTATTCCCTGTAACAAAAATACTCTCTTCCTTTTTTCCTTCATTTAATAAGTTTTGTTTGCTCATTTCTGTGGGTGCAAAATTATATTTTGCAATGATTCCTACAGCCTGTCTATTAAATTCCTCTGGATACGGAGAATAGATATCATAGGTTCTTAATCCTGCTTCTACATGTCCTACTGGAATTTGTAAATAAAAACAAGCCAATGCAGTAACAAAGGTTGTGGAAGTATCTCCATGAACCAATACTACATCTGGCTTGACTTCTTCAAGTACATCTTTAATTTTATTTAATATGTTTGTTGTTACATCAAACAGTGTTTGTTTATCTTTCATAATAGAAAGATCGTAATCAGGTTTTACATCAAATGCCTGTAAAACTTGATCTAGCATTTGTCTATGTTGTCCTGTAACACAAACAACTGTTTCTAATTCTTCATGTTTTTTTAATTCATTTACTAATGGACACATCTTTATTGCTTCAGGACGTGTTCCAAATACTAACATTATTTTTTTCATACTACTCCTTTATAAAATTTATTATTTTTTCTTTAGTGCAATAATTTTCTTTAATATATTTATTTAATTGATTATTTTGTAGCTTTTCCATTTTTTCTCTATCAACTTCTCTTACCCATTTATATAAATCATCTAAATTTGTCTCTTTTCTAAAATCAAATGCATAAGAAAAATAATTACTTTCTTCTTGCATAAAAGTATCCGGAGATACTAATAACAGTTTTTTAAAATATAATGCATCATATAGTTTATTCGATAATGCATAATCTAATAAAGGACAACCATTTCCATATATATTAAATAAGATATCAATATTTTTAATAATTTGTCCTTTTTCTTTTGGCTCATATGCCCCATAATATTTAATTCTTTGACAATTTTTTAAATCAACATATTCCTTTATTTCGTTATTTTTTTCATTGCCGTAAAATAAAAATTCAAATCTACTATCCTTATAAACTAAATCTATCATCTTTTTGCATTGCTTCTTATACCCTATAGAACCAACATAAGCAATTTTTATTACTTTACCTATTTTTTTCGGTTTTTCTATATTTATTTTATCTGAATAATTAAAATTATGAACAATGTGATAATGACTATCTGGTAAAAAGTTTTTAAATTTTTGTGATGAAATAATCCTTAATCCCGCATTCTTTATTCCAATACATTCTAGTTTATAAAATAAAGAAATATCTTCATGTGTGTAATCTCTAATATCTACTATATAATTTTTTTTAAAATACTTATTTAAGAATAAAGATAAATATGCAACATTAATTGTTGTTAATATTATTAATTTGTCATACTTTCTTTTTTTAATTAATTTTGCTGTTTTTAAAGAATAAATTGCATAATTAATCATAGAAGGTAATTTGGAATTCCAATTTATTATGTACTTTTTATTATTTATTGGAAAATCAATCTTTTCTTTATTAGGTATAATTAATTCATAATTAATATTCATTTCCTCTAAAATATTAATATAGTAATTTGCATATGGCGAATATTTCATATTATGGGCAGTTATTATTCCAACTTTCATAAATTTCTCCTATTTATAAATAATATCCTAGACATTATTTATCCCAACCTTCTAATTCTTCTCTTACTAGTTTTACTTCTAATAACTTTCTTTTAACTGCTTCTAAATCCATTAATTCAGTATTATTAGAATTAAATTGAGTAAGTTTAGCTGTTTCCATACCTTCAGAGAAATACTTATCATAATTTAAATCTCTCTTATCTGCTGGTACTCTATAAAAGTTACCCATATCTATCGCATGTGCACACTCTTCATCAGTAAGCAATGTTTCATACATCTTTTCACCATGTCTGATACCAATTACCTTGATATCATTTTCAGCATGGAACAATTGTTGTACTGCTTTAGCAAGTACTTCAATCGTACATGCTGGTGCTTTTTGAACAAAGATATCTCCACTTTCTCCATGTTCAAAAGCAAACAATACTAAATCAACAGCTTCTTCTAAAGTCATTACAAATCTAGTCATACTTGGTTCAGTTACAGTTAAATCATTTCCTTCTTTTATTTGGTTAATAAAAAGAGGTACTACTGAACCTCTTGAAGCTAATACATTTCCATATCTTGTACACATGATACTTGTTTTTTCTGGATCTACTGTTCTACTTTTAGCAACAATAACCTTTTCCATCATTGCTTTACTTGTACCCATCGCATTTACTGGATAAGCTGCTTTATCTGTTGACAGACAGACAACTCTTTTAACTCCACATTCAATAGCGGCAGTTAAAACATTTTCTGTTCCTAAAACATTTGTTTTAACTGCTTCTACTGGAAAGAATTCACAACTAGGTACTTGTTTTAAAGCAGCTGCATGGAAAATATAATCTACACCATGCATCGCATTTTTAATACTGTTGATGTCTCTTACATCACCAATATAAAATTTAAGTTTAGAAAAAGTATCAGGATATTTTGCCTGATACTCATGTCTCATATTATCTTGTTTTAATTCATCTCTACTAAATACTCTTATTTCCTTGATATCTGTTTCTAAGAAACGATTTAATACTGCATTACCGAAGGAACCTGTTCCTCCGGTAATGAGTAATGTTTTTCCTTTAAATAAACTCATTTTAATTCTCCTGTTTTTTTATATTTTTTATTACTTCTATATATTTTTTTACACATATTTCTTTTGATGCGTTTTTTTCAACATATGATCTCAAATCAACATTTTTTCTTTCTTCTTTATATGCATCCAATATTGCTTTTGATAAAGCATCAACATCCTCTGCAGGAACACAATTACCTGCTCCGGATTTTTCAATAATATTTGCTAAATCACTTTCAATATCAAAGGAAGCAATAATAGGTATATTACATGCCATAATGCTCCACGTTTTACTAGGCATACCTGCTTTTCCAACGCCTTTTTTACATGTAATTAATGCAATATCTCCAAGTGAATATACTTCCGAAACTCTATCACTTGGCAATAGATTATGAATAATTACATTTGACAATTCTTGATCAGCAGCTATTTTCTTAGCAGCCATAAATTCTGCTCCTCCACCAAAAATCACAAATTGAATATCCTCATATTTTTTCAATTGTTTAGCGACTTTTAAAATAATATCTGCTCCTTGGGCAGCTCCAAAGTTTCCAGCATAAACCACTAAGAATTTATCTTTAGGTATTGAAAACTCATCATATAATTTATTATCTTTTTTTTCTATCGGATGAATTTTATCAATATCAATCCAATTGCTTACAACTGTAATTTTCTCTTCCGGCACCCCTTTGTTTAGCAAATTTTGCTTAAAGCTCTCACTTATTACTATTATATGATCTGCATTTTTATATGATATTTTTTCTATAATTGAACCTATCTTCCAAATAACAGAACCTTTGCTTGTAATGTTTCCTGTAACTAATGAATCTGGGAATATATCTTGCAAGTTGTAAACAAATGGTTTTCTTTTAATCTTTTTTAAAATAGTTCCTACTAATCCCATTGTTGGCGGAGTACTCCCCAACAATATCACATCATAAGAACACCACAAACCATTCCAAACTTGAATAATATTTTGTAAAAAATATCTTAATGCTCTTGCTAGTATCCCAGATTTTTCATAGGGAAGCCAATATCTATGAATCGTAGCATTATCATGTCGTTCTATTTTCTTTTTTCTATATTTTGCTCTAAGATCATTTGTAATTCCACGGCAAGGAATAGGTGTAAACACCTCAACAAAATGATTATTATTGCAAAATTCATTAACCAAGTCCTGCGCCAAACTAATTCCCGCACATTGTTCTGGATAAAAATAATCCTTTAACATCAAAATACGCATATTAAACCCCCACTAATTTGTATAAATATTCTCCTTTTTTAACACGGTAAAAATCGTCTTGAAAAAGATTTTAATATCAAGCATCATTGATACATTATGGGCATACCACGCATCATAAAGACGTTTTTCGCGCACACCAAGATTATTTCGGTAATATGCTTGTGTGTATCCCGTAATTCCAGGTCTAATTAGCAACTTATCTTTTTCATCTTCAGCATATGTATCTTTAGATTCAACATCTCCAGGTCTCGGTCCAATAATGCTCATATCACCTTTTAAAATATTAAAAATCTGCGGAATCTCATCAATACTTGTTTCTCTAAGAAAATGCCCAACTCTTGTGACTCTTGGATCTTTATCTGAATTGAATGTGCTTCCATCATCATTTCTCAAATCTGGTGCATTTACTTTCATAGAACGAAACTTTAGCATCCCAAATTCTTTAAATCCAACTCCTAATCGGCTAGAATGATAAAACACAGGTCCCTGATCCTCAATTTTGATTGCAATTGCTACCGGAATTAAAATAATCAGTAAAAACGGAAGTGCCATTAAACAAGTCACAATATCAATTGCTCTTTTAATTCCTAGTTGGTATATTCCTTTATATCCTTTTTTATTTTTTGATTCCTGATATAATTCTTCTGAAGTCTTTTTTCTCATCTTTTATTCCTCAAATATTACTCTTTTAAAATAGTTAAGTACTGTTTCTGCCTTATCTATTGCTTCTTTCAGTGTTTTCCCTTTAGCAACAATATATCCACATCCGTCAAGGTTTGTATGATATTCATTCACTTTCATGCCGTTTTCAAGATGATGATATATTTCTACATCAAACTTCTTTTCCACTTTTTTCATATCTGGAAGTGTTTTTACAACCCCTTCATCAAAAGCAAGTAGTCTTGTTGCTACAGCACACTTGTCTTTCGCACTTAAATCAACATAATCCCCCACAGCATTCTGTATCATTGCTGCCATATAATCCACACCTGTTCCATACGGAATGATACATGGCCCAATCATATTTCCACCCATTCTTGCACCAATGTCAATAATATACACTTTACCATCTTCTGTAATAAGCATATCCATATTAACAGAGCCAAAATTTACACCCAGTGCTTTTATTGCGTTAGTTACACATTTTTTTACTTTTTCTTCAACTTCCGGTATAAGATTATTTGGAATAGAATGCCCCAGTTCCGCATAATATGGTGGTTTTGTCATCCATTTTTGCATTATCCCCAGAACATGCACCTCACCATTAACAACCAAGCTTTCTGCTCCATACTCTTTACCAACAATGAATGTTTCTATCTCTGCTCTATTTGTAATAGAACCTGCAATAGCATATTCACAAGCTTTTTTTAGGTCTTTTGCATTATCCACTCTACTTGCACCACGACTTCCGGATCCATCACACGGTTTCACCATTACTGGGTAGACAATTTTTTTAGAAAGTTCTTCAATGTTACTATCCTTGTAAACCTCATATGCCTGTTCTGTATCATCAACATGATTTTCGTATAAGCATTTCCTAACTTGGTACTTATTTTTAATAAGCTGAGCCACCTCGTATTTTAGTCCGGGCAGCCCCATCTCTTTCGCAATATATGCTGCTGTCAGGACTCCATAATCTGTTGCAGCCGTTAATACACCGTCAATATGATTTACTCTTGCATATTCAAGACATGCCTTCTCATCTACTATATTTACTACTGCATGATAATCAGCATGATTGAAACCTACTGCATTTGAATCAGCATCGACTGCATATGTTTCATAACCCATTTCTTTGGCTTTGCATATTACAAAATCTTGAAGAAAACCAGCACCTATAATTAATACTTTCTTCATTACACTATCTTCTCCGTTATTAAATATATTCCTTAACCAATTCTTTAAAATTTTCTATCACATACTCCACATCTTCATCACTTAATTTAGTATGAAGTGGTAGTGTAATTTCATTGGTAAAACGATCATAGGCATTTGGATAATCTTTAATATCAAATCCTAGATTCTTATAAGCTGAAAGCATTGGAAGTGGTTTGTAATGTACATTACATGCTATTCCTCTTTCAGCCATTTTTTCTATAATTTCATTTCTTTGATCACCTGTAATATTTGGTACCCTTGTAATATAAAGATGTCCACTTGATTGATGATCTTCATCATAATGATTTAATACTTCAACACCTAAAGGAGTAAAAGCTTCATTATATCTTTCAATGATTTCTTTTCTTCTTTTAAGCATTTCAGGATATCTTCTCATTTGAGCAAGTCCAATACCACCCATGATGTCTGTCATATTGCATTTATATAATGGTGCTACGACATCATATTCCCATGCTCCTAGTTTTGTTTTAGCTAACGCATCTTTGGATTGACCATGTAATGATAACAATTGAAGTTGTTTATAGATATCTTCATCATCTATTCCTTCAATTGTTCTCCAAGTAAGTGCTCCACCTTCAGCTGTAGTCAAATTCTTGACTGCATGAAAACTAAATGAACTAAAATCAGCAATTGATCCACACATCTTTCCATGCCATGAAGCACCAAAAGCATGTGCCGTATCAGTATTGACTGATATTCTTCCCATTGCTTCTTGGATCTTATTGCTTGGTTTAAATAAGTTTTTTTTCTTTTCTACGATTTCATAGATTCTATCATAGTCACAAGGAACTCCTCCTAGATCAACTGGAATGATAACTTTTGTTTTTTCAGTGATTGCCTTTTCTAAAGCATCGTAATCCATTTCTAGACTGTCTTTTTGTACATCAACAAGAACTAGTTTAGCTCCTACATGGCACACGACCGATGCACTCGCTGTATCAGCAATTGATCCACACATCTTTCCATGCCATGAAGCACCAAAAGCATGTGCCGTATCAGCATTGACTGATATTCTTCCCATTGCTTCTTGGATCTTATTACTTGGTTTAAATAAGTTTTTTTTCTTTTCTACGATTTCATAGATTCTATCGTAGTCACAAGGAACTCCTCCTAGATCAACTGGAATAATAACTTTTGTCTTTTCAGTGATTGCCTTTTCCAAAGCATCATAATCCATTTCTAAACTGTCTTCCTGTACATCAACAAGAACAAGTTTTGCTCCAACATGACAGACAACTGATGCACTTGCTGTATAGGTATAAGCAGGTACGATAACTTCATCACCTTCACCTACTCCTAATACTCTTAATGCCATTTCTGCACAAGCAGTTTGTGAATTTAAACAGACTGCTTTATTGACACCTACATATTTAGCTATTTGCCTTTCAAATTCTTTAACTTTAGGACCTGTAGTGATCCATCCATTTCTTAAGGTATCAGCTACTTCATTGATTTCATCTTCACTCATATCTGGTGGTGAAAATGGTATAACTCTTTTATCCATAATATATCCTCCCCCTCTTTTAAATATAAAAAAAGAATATAGTTTACCTATCCAATAAGTATTTATATTAGACTAGGTAAACTATATTCAAATAAGATGTATAGGCGGCTCCCCCTACGCTATACTTCTTTATTTTACATTTCTATTCCTGCTTTTAGTTTCTTGTTTAAGAATTCAATATTCAGTACTGCTTCATGACTTTTCTTATCTACTGCGACTATATGTTCTTCTAATTTTTTCAATGGTCCTTCAATGATCTTTGTTCTTCCATTGACCTTGTATCCTTTTGACATAACTAATAGGTATTGTTTATTCAAAAGGATATCCAGAAGTTTTATTTCTTCTCTGGTAAGTGCTGATACTTCTTCCTTTTTTAGTTCCCTGATAACTCCATCTCTTTCTTCTTTCATTAATAACAAAAATGTATCAAATTCTATTTGGTTCATTTTTGTTTTAATGAAGAGATAGTTAGGAAATAATGGTTTTAAAACAATTTCATTCGTTGAATGAATATGTTTTTCCATTAAAGGAATAAATGCTTCTATTCCTTTTTTAGTATTAAATGTATGACAAAGATTTTCTATTTTAAATCTTTGACAATACAACACATAACAATTCATTACTTTCTTTTCAACGCTTGATGTTTTAAACAATTAAAGATACTTACATAATTTCTACATTCATTCATATTATCTAATAAACAAATATCCATCTCTTCTACAATCATCTCTAATTCTTGAATAGCAATATCTAACATATCAATTAATAATTCTTGATTTCCATTCATCAAATCTTTTTTATCTTGATCCATAGGATCATTCATACTTGTAAATACTGACATTGATTTCTCCTAAATGTTTTGTTATATAAGTAAAAGCAGAAGCTTATATAACATGTAAAAGTGGTTTTTTATATAGCTAAAAGCCATAGATTTACCAAATCCACGTCTCAAACTATAGCATAATTATACCTCAAATGAAACATAATTCTCCTTTTTTCTCTATATTTCTTCATTATTTTTTATGTAGAAATTCAAGGTGTGTCGTTTAGTAAAATATTAGGTCGTTCAGTAATGATTTTGATAATTTTTTATTGTCTTTTTTATTAAAAAGTTCGTGGGTTTGGTAAATTTGCGCCCTAAAAAATAGATGATATGCTACTACAAATTGTAGTAGTTTTTATATTCAATAAAAAAAGAGCAACAAACATTGTTTGCTGCTTATAAATATAATATTAATACTTCTTCATTATCTCTTTAATTGTTTGTAAATCTTTGTTTTCTATTAATGCTTTAAATATGTTGTTATATTGTGATAACGTTAAATTTTCTAATAGTTGTTTATCTTCTTGAGGAAATTTACTGTTAAAAAGCATTAATGTGTTTTCTTTAGCTTTAAGAAGTTCTCCTTCACTTTTTCCCTTTTCTAAACCTTTTTCCAATCCTTCTTTTAAGCCTTCTTCTTTTCCTTCTTGTCGAATTCTTATCTTTTCTTGATGATGTTGTATCTTGACAAGCTGTCTTTTACTCGCTGCTAATACAAGCTCTTCATCTTCATTGAACTGATCCATCTTTTCTTTCATCATGATAACCACCTCACTGTTTAATGACATTATATCATCTGTTATCCCATGATATAAAGTATAAATAGCTAATTCTAACGCATTTAGATTCTTAAGTCCTTTTTCTCTTACAACAGCATCAATAAATGGAAGATAGACATTATGATGAGTCAGCAGATTATATTTTCTGACATGGTTTAGTTGATTACGTGGCATGTAGGTATCAATCAAGAGAAGATTGTCTCTATCGATATCATTGACAAAAAGAATGGTATAGACTTCATGGACATTTTCACTGTATAAGAGATCTCCTCGATTGACTTGATGATCCATCATTCTAGCTCCATAGATTTGAAAACGATAATGAACTTCTTTAGTAAGAGCACTGTTTTGCATTTCAATATCAATTAATTTTCCTTCATCAGTTTTTACTCTGACATCTAAGACCATATCTTTATCACTTAGATGTTCAGGATTGACTTCACTATTTAAGACAAAGAGTTCCTGACATTGAATACCCGTAATGCCTTCAATAATGATCTTAAGTAAATAATAACAGCGAGAATCATTGAGATCACTCAGCATAAATTTAAAGACAAGATCATTTTTAAAATCCGTAATTCTATTTCTTGGTTTGATTTTTGTTTCCATTGTTCCTCCCTCCATTATTTATATGGACAACAAAAATCATTTTTTCTTTAAAAAAATAAAAAAATATTCAATAAGCAATATTTGCTTATTGAATACTCTATTATTCTATAAAATGGCGGTACTAATGAGATTCGAACTCATGATCTTACGTTCCGGAGACGTACGCTTTATCCAGCTAAGCTATAGCACCAGCAAATATATTCTATCATATTAGAGATAAATAATGTATCAAATATAGTATTTTAAATCAATATTTGTTAGAATGTCATCCATGGGGTGAGGTTATGAAAAAAGGAATTATTATTACATTATTAGGTGGTACATTTTGGGGTATTTCAGGAACCATGGGACAGTTTCTGTTTCAAACTTATCATTTAAATACAATGTGGCTTACAACATTGCGTATGATCTTTGCGGGAATCATTCTATTAAGTGTTTGTTTTATCAAAGATACAAAAAAGACATTAAGTATTTGGAATAATAAAAATGATGTCTTTCAACTTATTTTGTTTGCACTATTAGGATTAATGTTTTGCCAATATTCCTATATGACAGCAATCTATTATTCAAACAGTTCAACCGCAGCTATACTACAATACTTGAATCCAATCTTTATTATGTTCTATACATGTCTTGTTTGTAAAAGACTTCCTTATAAAAAAGAACTTCTTTGTGTTATTTTAGCTTTTGGTGGAACCTTCATTCTAGCAACACATGGAAATATTCATGAAATGATCTTATCTTTTGAAGGATTGTTTTGGGGAGTGATGGCAGGATTGGCTGCTTCGTTTTATTCATTGCTTCCTCGACATATCATGAATAAATACGGCAGTTTGATTCCTACAGGCTATGCCATGATTATAGGTGGCGTCGTATTAGGAATAATTGGACGTGTTTGGAATATCTCTGTTTCTTTAGATATCTATGGCTATTTAGCAATGGCAGGAATTATTGTTATCGGAACTGTTTTAGCTTTTTCAATGTATCTTATAGGAGTCAATCTTATTGGACCTATGAGAGCTTCATTAATTGCTGCAGTTGAACCATTAAGTGCAACGATTTGCATGTGTTTATGGTTACATTCTCCTTTTACATTAATGGATGTATTAGGTTTTATTATGGTTATGTCAACAATCTTCATATTATCTTATAAAAAGAAAGCATCATAAAAATGACATAAAGTATTTAACTTTATGCCATTTTTTATGATTTAAAATATTTTTCTATTTCTAAAACTTCATCTTCAGAAACTTTTAACAATTCAACCGCTTTTGAAAATGAAATACTTAAGCTATTCATCAAATCTGTAATCAGTTCAATATTTTTCTTTTTTGTCCTTGTACTAATCCTTTTTCTATATTTTCTCTCGCTATCATTTTTCCTAAATTACACATCTTTTTAACCTCCTTCTCTATTTCTTCAAATCCATATTCTTTCATAACTTCTTTTTTTACTAAAAGATCATATGTATTATTTAAAAAGATGACTAACGGTGTCTTGATCCAATCACTATCTTCATACTTATCTTTGATATCATGATCTTTATTTAAGTATATCATAATCTGTTCGCTTTTATCATAACTTTCTAACCTTTCAATAGTACTTCTACTGATATTTTCTAATTTAGAACTTATTCGATTGACATGTCCATCTCCTTTTTTAGCTGCCTGTGGCAGTATCCATATCACATAGGCTTTTTTCATCGCATCATAATTTCGATAATCATATTCTTTACCATTTTGACTGGTAATTATTCTTGAAAGATAATCATTTCCTCTTGTAAGCAAAGCATAGCCAGGATTCTCTACATTTTGTATTTCTACATCTAGTTAGATTCTTTTCATTGTTCCATCAACTTGTGACAGATTGATATAACAAAAATAATCAAATTCTACTTTTCAATGATGAGGTATATCAATAACATTATTGAGTTGTTGAAAATAATAATTTCCTTCCTGATCTTTCTTTCCTTTAATAATTTCAATGATTTCTTCTAAAGAGACATCCTTAACTTCTTTAACAAAGCCTTTGGTGATTCTTCCTAAAGTTTCTGGATGTTCTAATATTCTTTTACAGAGTTTATCGAGCATGATAATATGATCATTTGATGTAGTTTCTAGTACTTGGTCCATTTAATTTATCCCTCCTATTATTATATAGACAATTTTTTGACGTTTTTCTTTAAAAAAAGAAAAACTTTCAAAGCTTTTACTTTGAAAGTTAAATCAAATCTAAATCTTTTAAAATATGAAGTCCTTCTTGAATAGCACCATTTCCACCTGTTTTAGTAAGTGTATAGGTTGCTGCTTCTTTAGCCTCCTTACATCCATTAGCTGGTGTAAAACTATAAGGGAATCCTTTTAACATACATACATCATTTAAACCATCTCCAAAAGTTGCTACTTCATCAAGAGTCAATCCTTTTAATTTTAAAACTTCTCTTAACATAATTCCTTTATCATAATCATCACAAGTAATTTCAATATTATCTTCATATGATGAAGAAATGTTTAAATGAGGTATACAATCTAAACGTTCTCTTACGCCCTTTGCTTCTTCAGGATTTAAATGTCTAGCATCTACTTTTAAAGGAAGTGCTCCTTGTTGATAAATTTCATCAATTGAAGAAACCGACGTACAATCATTTAAATATCCCCATCTTCTAAAGAATGTCGTATTTGGAAGGTCTTCTAAAGTAATGCCCTCACGACCTTTCATTAATAATTTAACATGTAAGTCCCAATAACTTTCAAAATCTGTTAAAATATATTTTCCTTTTGTTGTATGAATAGAAATATGATAATTATGTTTTTGTAAAATAGGAATCATCTTTCTAAAAGCATCTTCATCCATTGGATGCACAATATTTTTAGTTCCTTCAATATTTCGATATTGTGTCCCATTATTAATAATCAAATCACCATCTACATGAGACTTTTCAATCATATCAAGCATCATATTCATATCTCTTCCAGATGCAAACATAAACTCGATACCCTTTTCTTTATAAAAATCAATTTCTTTAATATCATCATCATAAAAATGATTATCTCTATCAATACTTGTTCCATCAACATCTAATACAACTAATTTAATCATTCTAATTCCCTCTATTTTCCAAATCTATCTTTTAATTTATCAAACAAACTTTGTGAAATACCAAATTTTTTACACATTTCTTTAACATATTGATCAACTTCTTCATTAGACATATTCTTAAGTCTTTCTTCATCAATACCTAAGTTTTCCATTGTTGATTTCATTTGATCATACATTCCTGTATCACCATTTTGATAATTACTCATCATTTCATCGACCCAACGCTTTGCTCCTTCTAATTGTTGGTTTTCTTGACTATCTTGTTGATCAAAGAAACTTTGTGCTTCATTTAAAGCATCAATTTCATCACTATCCAATCCTAAACTTTCAAAGAAATCTAAACAATAACGACATAAAGAACGACATTCATCTTGATAATCTAAATCTTTAAGTTCTTTTGCCATTTCTAATTCATGTTCAATATCTTTAATTTGTTGGAAGTGTTGTTCGTTAAGTTCTAAATCTTCATAAACATCTTCTTTTAAATCATTTAAAACAATTGGTACAAAGTATTCTACTTTTTCATAAGCTGACATTTCATAATGAACAGGCATTTCTAAAATTTCACTTAAACATTCAATAAATCCTTTTAAATTTAAATATTTATTTTTAAAAACAAAAGTATTTGCTTTTGTTTTGATTTTCGCATAAAAATCAAAACCTTCTTCTTTTTTTACTAGTACTAATTCTTCTATATCTTCATATAAAAAGGAATGAGGCTCTTTAAAACAAAAATAAACACCTTGATCTGTAAAAATCATTCCTTGACTACCATCATCGCTGGCATCAACAAATCCAAGTACTTGATAATCTGTGGTACTTCCATATAAATAAAGTGCTTTAGAGATTTGTGACGGTATATTTTGTTGATTGTAAAATGTTGCTTCATTTACAATATTTTCATCTAAGTTTTCTAATATGATTTCTTTTTCCATTTTTATCACCTTCTAATACTTTACTATAAATTTGAATGAATGCAAAGAAAAAATCCTTAATTGCTTAAGGATTTTGAATACATTTTCTTACTTGTAAAAAATGCGACAACTAAAATAACAAAAGTGATATCAAAAGGACTGTTATAAAATAAGATTGAAATCAATAATGATATAACAATACTTACTATTTCAATGATAAAAGGTTGAAATGAAACTTGATATCGTTTAATCAATTGTCTTTGATTTAAAAGCTGCTTAACACTTATAACAAGCATAATGACTGCTACTAATAAATCAATATAATAATTAATTAAATAATGATTTCCTACCAATTCTTTAACAAAAAGAAGCACAATATATATACACATGGTAAGTAATATTCCAGACATTTCATATTTATTAGAATCTCTTTGTTTTAATTGATTGATTTTTTCTTTGTAATTTATTTTTCTATCTATTTGATCAACAAATGCTTGACTTCCTTTAGTCATCACTTGTTGAACTGTTTTTCCTTGATCTTGAAAAGATTTCATTTGATCAAGAATTTCAGAAAGTAAAATATTTGTCTTTAAAACATCTTTTCGTTTTTTAAACAAGTATTTTTCAATTTCTTGATAACATTTAAAATAATCATCATTTAAACTTTTTACTTTAACACTATTTTCAAAATATAAATCATACTTCTTTTCTTTCATCTTAATCTACCTTTAACGAATGACTATTTACTTCGCTAATATGACTATTAAAGAACTCTGTCATGACTTGAATCATATAATAAGTATCTTTAATACCAGCAGTTTCATATGTAGAGTGCATTGCAAGTTGTGGTAAACCGATATCTACACTATTCATAGAAACTTGTGCCATTGCGATATTTCCTAAAGTACTTCCTCCCGCTTCATCTGAACGATTTGCGAAGAATTGTACAGGTACATTGGCTTTTTTACATAAATCTTTAAATACTGCAACACTTACCGCATCGCTTGTATATTTTTGACCTGCGTGAGATTTTACAACAATTCCTTCATTCATATAAACACAGTTTGTTGCGTCTGTTTTTTGTGGATGATGTGGATGAACTGCATGTGCATTATCAGCAGATAACATAAAACTTGAAGCAATTGCACAATAGAAATCTTCTTCTGTTTTTCCAAGTGCACTGTTAGCACGTTTTAAAACATCATATAAAAGTGTTGAAGCAGCTCCTTGTTTTGTTCCTGAACCAACTTCTTCGTTATCAAAGCAAGCTAATACATCAATTGATTGATCATTTCCACCAGCTAAGAATCCTTTTAATGAAGTAAAAGCACATTGTAAATCATCTAAATGTTGGCTTGAAATAAATTCATCGTTAGCTCCCCAGATAGATGGCGCTGCACGATTATATAGATATAAATCACTACCATAAATATCTTCTACTTGAACTCCTGCTTCTTTAGCAACGAGTTTCATAAAGTCACCTGGTTTACAATCAGCCCCGCCAAATAAAGGAAGCATATCAATTTGTTTATTATATGCATAACCATCATTGACCGCTCTGTTCATATGAATAGCCATATTTGGAATTAAAACTAAATCACGATCAATATTAATTAATTGTGTTTTTAATTCATTTCCATCTTTAATTAATAAACGTCCAGCAATAGATAATGGTTTATCAAACCAAGTTGAACAAATCATTCCTCCATAACCTTCTGTATTTAATTGTGTGTATTTACCCTTTACTTCTAATTCAGCATTTTCTTTTAATTTGAAAGTTGGGCAATCACTATGTGAAGCAGCAACATTAAAACTATAATTTTCTAAATTGCTTCCGACCTTTAAAGCAATAATACTTGAATTATTACGAGTAACATAATATTTTCCACCTGGAGCCATTTTCCAAGGTTTTCCCTCTAATAATTCAACAAATCCATCTTTGTTTAATTCTTTTTTAATGTTTTCAACAGCATGGAATGCTGTAGGACTTTTTTGTAAAAAATCTAATAATTCTTCTGAAATTCCCCTATACATTTTCTAACACCTCTTCTATATTTTATCACAATTATTCTGTAATAGCGTTGGCTTTTTCTCTTTTAGCAATAGCTGGTAAAATTATTCCTAATGCAGTTAAAACAACAGGAGTAATAATATTTAAAGCCATTGTAAATAAGTCAGTTGAGTAAACACCCATGATACAACATGCAGCTGTTACAAAAAGACACCATCCACCAAAGAATAAAGCAACTGGTTGACTCTTAACAAAACGATAATCAGCTGGGATCTTATCATAGGCTTTTCTTAAACCAATATAAGCTAAGAATACCCAAACATAACGCATTGGCATACATACTGAATTTAATTTATTTAATTGGGCTAACACTCCGGCAGCACCTTTTCCACCAATGATTTGAATTAAAATGATACTTCCTGATAAAACAACAACCATTTTAATCCCATTAACATAAGCCCCATATTTGTTTTGTTTTAATAATTTAGATGGAATGAATTGTCTTGCATCTTCATTATCTAATAACATTCTAAGTGGTGCATCAATACTTAATACTAATGTTGAGAATTGCCCAATCATATTACATAATGCGTAAATAATTAGTAATGCATCTCCCATATGATAGTATTGACCTAATTTTTGGAATGACCAGTAAGCACCATTTGATACATATGAATTGAATGATTCTGGTGATGCATTGATTACAGTTGGATCAAACATCATACCCATAGCAAATGTACCTAAAATAGCACATACCATAACCATGATTGCAAGTGCAATCATCCCTTTTGGGAATCCTTTTGAAGGATTTTCTACTTTATTTACATAAGGTGAAATTTTTTCACACCCACCAACTGCAAATACCAAAATAGAAAGTGATGTAAAATAATTGACATTAAATTGTGGAACAATTTTGTCAAAACTAAAATCTAATGATAAATATCCCCCATTTGGATTAATTGCTGGTGCAGCAAACATCATTAAGATATATAAGATTGACATAACGAACATACTTGTTCCTGCAACTGTTGCTAATTGTTTAAGTGGGTTTAACCCTCTACTAGCAAACCAACAGAAAAATAAGAATACTGCAAGTGTAGCAAGTTGCACATATAATGTTGGAAGTGAATCATAAACTTCAGCATTTCTAAAAATTGCCCAGCTTAATGCTTTTAAACCTCCACTACCTTTACTTGCAATATAAGTAACGTGACATGCCCAATATGTCCATCCAGCATAGTATGCAAGTTTAGGACCAAATGTTTCATGTACCCAAGAACTTACTCCTCCACCAGAATTTTTAAACGCAGACCCTAGTTCTCCCACCATTAAAGCGTAAGGAACAAAATAAAGTGCGAACATTAATACCCAACTAAAAACTACTTGGATACCATTGAAGTAGATAAAGCCATTTAAAACGTTTCCAAATCCCCAAACAGTAGAAAACGCCATGAAAGCTAAACCATACCACTTGATTTTTTTTGAATCTTCCATGATTTTACCTCCGTATTTTTTGAATAACTTAGGTCGTTTATTCTTAAATAAAATACAAACATTGTACTTCACAATAAACAATTATATCGTATTATGTCGATAAATGCTATATATTTTATTTCATTGTGCTCTTTTTTAGACATTTATCTGTAAATTGTCTAAAAAAGCATACATTTATCCCAAAATATAATATTCTATTTTTATCATCAATAAACTTTTATTATTATTCATTTCTATTTAACACCAAATATTTACCTTTTAAACGCCCATTTATTTCATCAAATACATGCCCGCTTTGTTAATATAAATCAAAAGAGGTGACAAATATGGAAAATACATTATATTTTAAAGACATGATTCATTGTGATCAAAATAACTATCCTAAAAAAATCTACAAAGTAGAATATTCTAAAATGTTGATAGAAATTTTAGATAGTGATCACATTCAGGGTAGACCCTTCTATTTTAGCAGTCCTCATTCTAGAGACAATTTCATCAAACAAATTAAAGATCATATTTTAAGAATCAATCATGAAGAATTAGAAGATATCCAACTTTATTGGAAAAAAAGCAGATCTTACTAAAAAGAGCATCTGCTCTTTTTAGTATTTTATAATTCCATGGATATCTTAACGATCTTATTAAAATAAGTATCAAATGAATCATCTTTTTTTAATAAATGATCTTTTATTTTACCATCTTCAATATAATACATTTGAGATGAATAAGCTGCATCTAAAGGGTCATGCGTAACCATAATAACTGTAATATTCTTTTCTCTATTGACCTTTTCCAAATATTGCATCAACTGTTTAGAACGTACACCATCTAAATTACCTGTAGGTTCATCAGCAAAAATAATCTTTGGATGCATCACAAGTGTTCTTGCCACGGCCACTCTTTGACTTTGTCCTCCAGAACATTCAAATGGATATTTATCTAAAAGATCATCGATTTCTAAATCTTTGATTATTTGTTTAAAATCTTCTTCATCTATTATTTTACCTGCAAGTTTTAAAGGTAAAATAATATTTTCTTTAACCGTTAAAGTATCTAATAAATTAAAGTTTTGAAAAATAAAACCAATATTTTCTTTTCGAAAATGAGCTCTTTCAGTTTCAGACATTTCATAAATATTTTTACCATAAATAAAAAGTTTACCTTTTGTTAAATCATCAATTGTTGATAAAATATTTAACAATGTTGTTTTCCCTGAACCGCTTTTCCCCATGATCGCAATAAATTCTCCTTCTTTAACATCTAAAGAAACTTGATCTAATGCTAATTTAGGATTTAAACTTAAAGGATTATAGATTTTTGTAAGTGATTCTATTTTTATAATTGTTTCCATATGACTACACTTCTCCCTTCTTTATATCGAGCAATTAAATACATCATCAACATTGGGATGATATAAACAAAACAGATAAATAATGCATTTGTTGATAAAACACCTTTAATGATCAATGAAATTGTCAATGTTAAAATATACAAACTAACACAAATAAAAAGTGTTATATAAAAGAGTGAAATTTCTTTTTGCGAATACTTTTTAATTGTTTTCATGTCATATCCTAAGGTATATAACTTCTTATAAGTGTGTTTATTTTCTAAACGTTTGATATTCAATCTTTGATAAATAATATAATTTAAAATCATACTTGTAAAAATATACACGAATAGAAATTCTATAAAGAAACCTGCTTGATCAAGATAAATATAAATCATTAAAGGCATCATGAGATTGATCAAGACACTTAATAAAATCAACATACCCATTTGATTAATAATAAAGATATAGTTTTTTAACATGACCAGTGTTTCTCCTTTAACATCTTTTCTTAAAAGTATGACTTGAATCATTCTAGGTAATGTATATTTAATAATTCCATTGATTCCAAAAGTACAAAGTGAAAGTGGAACGATTAGATTTATCTTTAAAGTAGAGGTTAAGATAATATATAAACCATATAAAAATAAAGCAACATACAAAAATTCTTTAAACAAACTTTTTGTTTTTATTTTATAAGAAATCGTTTCATCTCCCTTTATTAAATGAGTTGTCGGTGTTTGAATAATATATCTAAACTCTACAAAAACAATAACTAAAATCGTTAAAAAGAAAAAAGCAAGTGTATCTAAATAACTTTTTTCAAAGAAAACAAAAACCATTTTTTCTTGTAAATAAAATGAAATAAATTTAAATAAGAGTGGTGTAACAAGCATACTTAATAATGTAAATAGAATAAAAGAAATACTTAAAATTATAGTGATTTGTATCATAAAAAATAAAACAATTTCTTTGGTCGTATATCCAAAAATCTTTAATAGACCTAATATCTTAGAATGGATCTTATTATAATAATTCGTAGAATAAACAACCACATAGATACAAATCAACATAAAAATTAAAATCACTGTCAATCTAAAAAGTTCCATAAAAAAGGCTGCTAAATCATCTGTCTTTAAAGGTGGATTAAGCGTCGTATTATAAAACATACTTAAAATCAAACTCAGTAATAACATTGCTCCTGTTATCACTCCAATCATACTGATATTCTTTTTGATTTCTTTAAAAAAGTATTTAAGTGTAAAATCAAACATATTTTTATCTCCTTTCCTTGATTTTCTTCTCTTTACACCTTCAAGATAAACTATAGAGTCCCTCTATACTCAAGTGTTTATTATAAAAAAAGCTGAGATTTTTCTCAGCTTAACTGTTTTATTGTTCTTTTCTTTTAATAAACCATAATAATATAATTCCTACGAATAAGCTAATCGCTATACCAATTGCCATCAATTGGTAATTAAAATAAGAATATACTGATTGATCAATAATCTTTGTAACAGGATTCATACTTGCTATTAGCCAACTGAATACACATCCTATTAGTACAACAAATACTGGAACTTTTTTCATAGTAATCACTCCTCACTTGTTTTTAACATATTTCCTTCATTGTTTATTTTCATTAAAATGATAAATGTAACACATGGTACAAAAAGAATAATTAAATTCACAATCATCAAAACACTTAACGCTCTTTCTATAATTATACTTGCCAATGTATGGTATTGTAAGTAGAAAATACCCATTACTGAAACTTGCGCTAAAACAATAGATAGTAAACAATAATTAATCCTTTCTTTTAAAATAAGTTTTAAACATTGCTTTTTATTGAACCCATTGACAAGCAACAATGCATATTGATAACGCCTTGTGACAACATCAAATATTCCTATAATAAAACATGAAAGTACAAAGAGTATAAATATGATTTTTGAAAAATTGTAAATCATTTCAAAGCCAAATGATGTTGTTTGATTTAAAATCGTCGAAGATACTGGATTATAAACTTTAATTTGTTGATCGTGTTTTTTAATAAAATCTGTCACTGCCTGGATATTCTTATATGAATTTATTTTTAAGATATAGACATTTGATTGATATGAGGCATCAGGTATACATTGATTGATGATTTTTTGATAGAGATTTTGTGAAATATAAATGATATTTTCAGTTGATTTCGTATAGCGATTACCAATATCTTTATCAACAATATCTGCATTTGAAAGTTCAAAAGGAATTTCAACAAATTCAAATTCATTGTTTTTTAGCACCTGCATTGTTCCAGTCAAATGAATATGTCCTTTTATTTTTTGATAAAGTGAATAAGAAATATAAATCTTGTCTGTATTTATTTTTTGTTTATCAATTGAAAATACAGGATCATTACTTCTTTTAACTGTTTTCATTTTCTTATAATAGGGTTGTATGACCACTGTTTCTTTAAAAGACGAATCATTAACCGTCATATGAGCCACATTCCATTCAAAAAAGGGAGAAATATTTTGAATCATATTATTTTGTGATAAATCTTGTACAAGTGTTCTAGAAACAGGCGTTCCAGCCATATCATAAGCATTTCCACCATCCTTATAAGAAATCCTTAATTCATTATCGATTGCTTTATTAATCATTCTTTCTGTTTCTTTTTGATAATAGGCTTGAAAACACATCATATAGGTCATAATGATCATCAAAAAGGAAATGATGATATTTCTTTTATAATGTACTTTATTTGATTTTTGTGCATGTAAATAATAATTAAGTGGAAATGTTTGAATTGTTTTTCTTGCAATTAAATTCTTATTTTCCTTAATGATATTTTTCTTTAATAGAATTTGTTGACTTTCAATATGATAGTGTTTATCTGCAATCTCTAACATATCTAAATCATGAGAAGCAATGACAACTGTTTTATGATATTTATAACATAGGTCATAAATGATTTTTCTCATACGTCTTCTATTTACATCGTCTAAATATGCTGTTGGTTCATCTAGAAAAATGATTTCCGGATCTTTCATCATACAGCATAAAATCAACAATCTTTGTTTTTGTCCTCCTGATAAAACTTTTACTTCACCATTTAAATCAATATTTAAATCAAGTTCATCTAACAAATTCATCATTTTGTCTTTCTTAAATTCAACTTCTCCTAATTGACTAAAGAATTCAATATTTTGAATGACTGATAGATCATTAAAAAGTCGACAGTCTTGAAAAACAAATGCGATTTTTCTTCTAAATGATTCTTCATCTAAATCAGACATTTTTTCATTTTCATAAATATATTCCTTATCTGCATAATCTGTAAGTCGTGCAAGTTCAAATAATAGAGTCGATTTACCCGAGCCACTCTCTCCTGTAATCAATGTAATTTTTCCTGAATCAATTTTAATTTCTTGATCAACAAATAAAGCTTTATCTTTAAAAGATAAATTGATATGTTTCATTTCAATCATAGTTTCACCTTCCTAACAAAATACTTACTGTAGAATAAATACAAGATGTAAATAATGATAGAAACAGCTATTTGAATACCCAAGAAAAGTAATAAACTGATGATTAAACTTTGATCATTGACTGCAAAAAATCCCATCTTTCTTGCGATAAAGAAGCCCGGTATACCTAATACAAGTGACAATAATAATTGAACAAGGCCATTTTCATTAACTAATGAATGAATATCCTTATCATTTAGTCCATAAAGTTTTAATAGTTTCACTTCATTTTTTCTATCATCAAGCACATTGATTTGTACCATTGCATAAAGTACAATGGCGACAAGAACCACCATAACCATGTAGATATATCTTCCTTTTCTTTCTTCTTTATAGACATCCGTTGTATCAATGACTGAATTATATTGATCATATGTTACAAGATTTTTAGAAATCTTTGTTATTTCTTTCTCTACTGTTTTTAAATGATTTATACGATCTACTTCTACAACATAGTTCTTACTGTGATAAGGTGTAATTGTTGCATTTAATTCTTTAGCGTCTAATAAACTATCTGGTGTCTGATTATTGTATTGATTCAATAAACTATAAAATGATTTTTCTGGCATTAAAATAGTATATCCTGCACTCAAAAACTCATTATAGTAATCATCGACAGAAATGATATGGTCTACTTCTAAATCAAGTTTTACTTTTTTAGTAAGGACTTGCGACATCTCTGCCTTTAGCCCTGATTCATTCATTTCTCCTTGATAACTGTATTGTTGGACAGGTATATAGACCTCTACAGAAATCTTAAAATTCTTTTCATTCTTATCTATTCCTAGCTTATTAGCCAATGACTGACTGATAGCATTTCCTTTAAGCTTTTTACCATTTGATTTGATATTTTGAAAAGAATAATAAGGAGCTACCAGTGGACTGCCACTTTTAAAATAATCAAAATTTACTTTATCCTCCTCACAATAGACACTTGTCGTTGTAACATTTTGCATCTGATTGATCGTATCAAAAACATCGAAAGGATAAACACCTTTAACATGTTTGATTGCTTTCATTTGTGCGAGTTCATCATCACTAATATCAAGATTATCTTCTTGATTAGCTATATAATAACCATCATTTCCTAAAAAAGCATCATTCACTTTTCCTGTATAGACTTCTGCTTTATTTGCTCTTTCTATACCGTTTGCAAGTTGATTTTCCTGTAAAATACTGTCACTTATATTGGTAGAAATAGAAACTGTCATCATAAATCCTAGTAACATTACCAATATAAATTGAAACCATTGTCTTTGATTTTTATAGAAAAAATACTTTTTTATTCTTTGATGTTTTGTCTTTTCTATTTTTAAAACCTGTTGAACTTCTTTTATTTCCTGATGACAATGAAGCTGCTTATTTTTTATTTCATAAACGATATCCAAATGTTCAATAAGGAAATCATCATGTGTCGTAAGAATAATATATTTATTGTCTTTCTTTAACTTTTGTAAAATATTTAAAATAATTTCTTTATTTTCTTGATCTAAAGATGCTGTTGGTTCATCAATGATAATGATGGAAGCATCTTTAAACATTGCAAGTGCTATTAAAAATCTTTTTCTTTGCCCTATAGATAAAGACGAAGGATAATTTTTTAAATCAATGGCATCTAATCCTACTAAATACAAGGTTTCTAACATTTTGTTTTGATCAAACTCTTGTTTTCTTAATTGACTTATAAATTCAAAATGTTCAATTATTTTCATATTTTCAAAGAATGTTCCAAATTGATCAATATAACTGACACAATGCAATAAGTAATCTTCTTTATTTTTCTCAGTGATTACTTGCTTATCAATAGAAAGTATTTGATTCTTGTATTGATAAATCAATGCTTTTAAAAACGTCGTCTTTCCACAACCACTTTTTCCTATAATTCCTGTTATTTTCCCTGGACATGTTTTAAAATTAGCATTTTTAAAAATCACTTGTTGCTTAAATTGAATATCTAAATGTTTTATTTCAATCATAAGTCTCACCTCTTTTCTAATTTCATTCTAACAAGCTTTAAAAAAAAGATAAGAGGTTGAGGACGTTTGACTTATTTTAAAGGATAATTAACAAAAAAATACCCATTATTGCATGGGTATAAGAAGTGAAATAATTAAATTTTGATTTTCATGAATGATTTTGATACTGCCTTGATATTTTTTTAGTAGTAATTTGAGAGTATCATATTTTACTGGATCAATATTTTCAATTCCTAAATGCATGGTCATTGTTATTTCAAAAACACATGTATCTTGAATAATTTTAACTTGTAACTCTTGATGATTGACACAAAGAGCTGCTAAATCAAAAAGATAATTAATAATGATATTTAAATGATCATCTTGGATAAAGGAAATATCTTGAATAGAAATAATCATCATAGGAATGATTTTTTTTAATTGTAATTGTTCAAGTTTCATATTAATAAATGAATCCAGCAACTTATTTCCTGATGTAATCAACATATCTTCTTGATCAAGTAAGGCTATTTTTTGATCAACGATTTGATTTATTGTTTCAAACTCTTTTTCTTTGATTGCCTGTTTCATTTGCAAATAATCATATTTTAAATCATGTTTTAATTTATAAAGTTCATTATTCTTTTTTTCAAGATAAGCATAATTTTGTTGATCATTTTTAAAATAAGTAATAGCTTGATTCAATAATTGTTGCTCATGATTTAATTTTGTATATTTAAAAAACATATAATAAGAAATCATCATTGTAATCACTAGTGTTGTAAGAATAATCAAATGTCGATTAACTCCTAAAATCTCAAGAAAATCATAATAAAGAATATGGTAAATACAAAGTGTACTTAAAGAAATCATCATTAATAAACTCCAATAAATATTTTGATTATCTATTGGATAACGTTGTTTTATATAAACAAATAAAACCATAACTGTCATATAAATTATGAATGATATAAGTGTATAAAATGGAAAAATAATAATAATATCTTTAACAACCAATAAAAAAGAAAGATAAAATAAAATTTCTGTTATCCTTCTTTTCAATGAATAAAACAAGAAAAAACATAAACTCTCTAGAAACAAAATATCCTGTAATAATAAAGAAGAACTGATCATCATCACTACACCATTAACAAATAATGACATACCAATATATCTTTTAAACAGTTCTTTAGGAATATTTAACAGGTAAATTAAAGCAATTTCTATACAACTTAAATATAAAAAAGTCATTATTGAATATACCTCCTATAGGTATGATATTTTTCGATGAGATCTTTTGCTTTTCTAGAGACATTAAATGTTTGTTGATTTAAAAGAGTTACTGATTGATGATTAATTTTAGTCACATATTTAAAATTAATAATCGTATAGGAATTGATTTTATAGAAAGCAATATTTGAACAAAAATATTCCGTACATTTTTTTAAAGTCGTATATTGTTGAAATTCTTGATCTTTAGTATAAAAAGTACAAACATTTCTATGAGATTGAATATAATAAATATCAACGCAGCGAATATATTGATGATTTTTTTCATCAAGCAAATACTGTTTATTACTTTCTGCCTCATCTTTTTCTATCTTCAAAAGCAATCTCTTAAAATCTTCTTCATAAAAAGCTTTTCTAATAAAAAAATAAAGATGAATATCAAAACAATCATAAACTAACGCCTCATTAGCAGATACAAAAATGATCTTTGTCTGTTTATTTTTAACTTTTTTAGCAAGTTCAATCCCACTTGCTTGTAATAACATAATATCTATAAATAAATATTCATAATCCATCAAATCTAATGTTTCAAATTTTTCATTAAAAACAACAATCTCTGCATCTTCAAAATATAAACTTGTTTTTATCTTATTTTTTAATTGTGTGCTAAAACTAACATCATCATCTATAATTCCTATTTTCATATATAACCTCTTTTCATTTATTATATAATAATTAGATTTATTTTTAAAAGAAAAAGATAAGAGAAACCTCTTATCCTAACTTTACTGGATATAATTTAAATAATCCCTCACCAATAAAATCATTGATATCAAAATAGCCACAAAAGTAATAGAAAGATTTATTTCACTAAAATGATAGTTAATTTCTATTGATGCAAACAACCTTTAAACAACATCCCATTAACTTGTACCTTTTAACAATTGTTTAAAAAAGGCACCTTCATCTACTAATTGTTGATAACTTCCTGCTTCTTTTAAAGAACCATCTTTTAAAACGAGAATTTCATCAAATTTACTTAAGAGTTCCTTATCTAATTTATGAGTAATCATAAAGCATGTTTTATCTATATTTAAAAGAATACTTTCAATTTCTTTTGCAGTTGTATGATCTAAATTAGATGTAGGTTCATCATAAATCAACAAATCTGCATCTTTAAGTAAAGCTCTAGCAATACTGATTCTTTGTTTTTCACCACCTGAAATATTATTTCCATTTTCATTAATAACTGTATTTAAATTCTCAGGTAAGGCATTGACAAAATCTTTTAAGCCTGCTTTTTCTATGACTTCTGTGATTTGATTATCTGAATACTCTTTAAAGTATGTGATATTATTTTTTAAAGTATCATTTAATATTGGCGCATTTTGATGAACGATTGATATATGTTGATAAATATTTTCAATATTTATTGTGTTGATATCTATATCATTAATATATAAAGTTCCTTTACTTACTTCATAATTGTTTAAAAGTAACTTGATGATCGTTGATTTACCAGAACCGCTGTTTCCAACAAGAACGTATTTTTTATTTTTATAAAAAACATGATTAAAATCATGAATAATTTCTTTACTTTGATCATAACTAAATGAAACATCTTTAAATGAGATATTTTCTATAGAATCAATTGAATTTATTCGATGTTCGTGGCTATTTTCAAAATATGTTTCTATTTTATTTTCAATTGGTTTTATACTTTTTAATAAAGGAATTTCATTTGATAATCTTCCTAAAGGATTAGCAATATTATTGACTAATTGTGTAATTGCCAGCATTTCACCTATAGTAATCCTATTTATAATTACAAAATAGAGAGAAATAAGTGTTGTCATTACACTTACTCCTAAAGAAGATAATGTTGAAAAACCTGAAATAATTCCTTCATCGTAGCGATAATTTTGCATACTTGTTTCGTATTCATTTTCTACATAATCAAATTGATGAATGACATGATGTGTGATTTGAAAACATTTGATAAGTTCAAAAGAATTGAAGAAATCTTTGATTTTGATATTTAATTGACTATATTTTTGCGTTGAAATCATTTGTTTTTTAGATAAAACTTTTCCAAATAAAATAGGAGCAAATATGGCAATAACATTGATCACAATAACAATAATAGCTAAAGAAAAATGAAATGAAAAAACAGCTACTAAACAAATAATAAATTGTGAGAGATCTGCACTAATCGTTAATAAATTATCAAAATAGTTTCTTTCAATAATTTTTAAATCATTATTAAAAATACTTAAATAGGCTGATGAGTTTTCTTGATTGAACTCTTTGACTGTTTTAAAAAAGATTCCTTTAAATAAATCATGATTCAATGAAAACATCACATTTTTTAAATATTTAGCTCTAAAAAAACCTCTTAAAACATAGATTAAAAAATTAATGATAATAAACAAAACTGCTAAGATCATAACATGATAAAATTGGATGATATTTTTATCAACAGATGTATCTACCATTTTTTGAACAATGCTTGCTAAAAAAACAGACATGATTCCTGCTGTTGAAAATAAAAGAACACATATCATAAAATAAAATTTATTTCTTTTTAAATATTTTTTCATATTCATCTCACCCTTTTATCTATTGTAACATTTTTCATAAATAAAAAGCTATTGGTTGTCCAATAACTTAAAGTATCTTTTTAAAATACAAAACATCATCCATTGGATTATGATAATACGCCTCACGTTCAACAAATCCCACCTTTTTATAAAGATGAATTGCTGATTGTAAAGGAATAATCGTATCCAACACTATTTCCTTATATCCTGCTTTTTTAGCATACTCTAAAATTTCTAAAACAAGCTCTTTACCTAATTTATTTTCTCTATATTTTGGTTTTACATACAAGCATTTCATTTCACAGTGACTCTTTGAATGGCGATGATAGGCAACCATTCCTATCACCTTTTTCATCTTCTACAGCTACTAAAATTTCTCCTTCAGGAGCTGTATATTTTTTTGCTGGATTTCCTAATTCTTCATCAATATTTTGAAAAGATAAATCACGTCCCAAACGCTTTGTATATTCTATAATTAATTCTTTTACTTGATCTAAATAATCAACACCATTACATATTTCTATAAAATCCTCTGATTTCAAACTAATTTTTTTCATATATATTTTCTATTATCTTTGTATCATCCCATATTTTTGAACTTTCAAAAATGATTACTTTTTCTTTTCCCTTTAATATAAAAATATGTTTTTGAATATCTACAAGAGATTTATTTTGGTAAAAGAAAACAATAACTTCCCCATAACATTTCTTTTTATCATTTTTTGTTTTCTTAATGCATTCATTTAATTGTTGTAAAGAAATATCTATTTTTCAATCAACATCAAAATCATTATATTCTTGATATTGGGTACTTTCTTTTGCTTCTATTTCGTCATAATAAGTATCTTTAAATTCCTCTTTTTTAAAGATAAAAACAGCATAGATTTTTCAGTATCTTTTTATAACTATCACGAACCGTCAATATATCCCTGTTTATAAGGGTTTGACGGTTTTTTTCTTCTCGCAGGTCTACCGTGGAACTGGTCGTAATCCCTTATATTTTCACTCGAAAACGTTGTATAAATCGTTGTAAATCATGCTACAAGGCTTCGCATTTCTCTGTTTGCTCCTGCCTCTGACGCATGAGCGTATAAGTCCAGCGTTATCGTTATGCTTGCATGTCCCATGATATACTGTAAATTCTTCGGGTTCATGTTCTTCTGTGCAAGCTGTGTGCAGAACGTATGTCTTAGGCTGTGGGGCGTTATCCTCGGCAACGGCGTTTTCTCATGACTCTTGTTATACTTCTTTACAACGCCATTCAGTACCGATTTATAATTGCTCTCCTGCATAGGCTTTCCACTAGGGCTGATGAACAGAAAATTGTGGTAGCCGTCTATCTCCTTGAGTGTCGGCTTCTGCTTCCTTTTCAGCACCCTCTTAAAGGCTTTCTCTGTTTCCTCGCTCATAGGCACGTTGCGGAAACCGCTCTTTGTCTTTGGCTCTGCTATGTAGAAACCGTCCTTGTCCCTAAGTAACTGATGATTGATACGGATTGCATGGTTCTTGAAATCAATATCGCTCCTTGTCAGTCCGCACAGCTCCGAGATACGCAAGCCTGTTTTCAGCAGGATAAGCACATCATCATGATACTTCTGATAGGTTCTGTCCTGCTCCATGAAGTCTAACAATCTTGCTTCCTGTTCCTCGCTCAATGCGACTTTCGGCTTGCTGTCGTCCTCTATGACCTCGCTTAGCTGGAAATTAAAAGGGTTCTTCCTTACATAATCGTCCTCTATTGCCATGTGGAATGACGCTTTCAGGGAACGCTTGTAGTTATTGATTGTCTTGTAGGAAAAACCGTTCTCTTTCATTCTGACCGCCCATTCCTTAGCGTCTGACGGCTTTATGCTGTCTATGCTCCTTGCTCCCAGTTTGTCCTGTTCCAACGCTTCCATGAGGTATTTACGCCCCTGTTGGGTGCTTTTCTTCACGTTCGGTCGTTGGGCGTTCTTTTTGGCGTATAGCTGGCACAAGGTCATCTTGCTTCCCTTTGTGTCGATACCGTCATATAAATCACGCTGTATGATACGCTCTTTTTCCCTTAGCGACAAGTCCTCACGCTTTCCTGCTGGTGTCTTGTCCGTAGGCAACAGCTTCCATGCGTAGACATACTTTGTTTTTCCCAGTGCGTCCACATATTTATAGGTGTACCTGCCGTCTTGTCTTTGGCTCTCTCCTCTGTATAAGATACGGTTTCTGTTATCCCGTCTTTTTGCTGATGACATTCTTTCTTAACTCCTTTCAAAGTAAGAAAGAGCCTTGCTGTAACGACTTATACACATCTTATCACACACAAGGCTCTTTTTCACTAGATTTGTTCCAATCGGTCTATGACTTTTTCAAATTTCTTTTTCTTGATGAGCATACGGTTTCCGTTCATCACAACACATTCCTCTTTGTATTCGTTGGCAAGCTGGCGGAGCTTGTTCTCCCCGATACGGAAATAACTGGACGCTTCCTCTATCGTCATGAGGTATCTTTCCCATAACGGCATACTTAAATCGTGCATAGATATGACACCTCCTTTCCTCGTAGTTTTGAAGCGGTCAGACGGCTTGTGTCAAAGCCCACAGGGATTGCACCTCTGCATGGTTCTCATGTAGCCGTACCCATTGCGTGCGACGCTCTGAACGCTCAAGCTGTGGCTGTACGGGAGTATCATTATCAGACGGGACAGGTCATGACTGGAAAAGGGGACAAGCCTTTTCTATGAACACAGACATTTCTCGCTCGCTTACAGGGCAGGAAATAAGGTCGTGGCATGTCTGCTCCAACGGCTCGCTGTCCGTCTAACGTATCTGACCGCTTTATTCACTTATCAAAGAACGCTTGAAAGAAGAAATCTCCCCTACACCATTAATACAAATAGAAAGGTGCATTTTGGCAAAAATCGCTTTGCTTTCTTCCTTTCACACCATATAGGGACAGCAAAGTGCTGTTTGCTAAGTTGATTGATAAAAAAATTTCACTTTTTTCCTCTTTCACTCCATATCAGTCCGCTAAAAGACGATTTGTTGCAAAAATGCTTTGCTTTTTTCCCTTTCACTACATATAGGGACAGGAAACGGCGTTTTGCTTCCATTTTTGAAAAGAAATTTCTCTTTCTACTCCATATAGGGACAACAACATGCGATTTAATGACTAAATCCAGAAATTTTTTTATCTTTCTTCTTCCACACCATATCTGTCCAGCAAGTAGCTGTTTGTTAAGCTGGAAGCGAAAAAAATCAAGATTTCTTCTTTCTATCCCATATCTGTCCGCTGACCGCCCAAATAATGACTGTTTGCGGAAATTTCTTGAAAATATTTTCCAATCAAAAATACCGCTATTCCTTAGAAACAGCGGTATCAGCCTATAATCACATCGGATATGTCGGTTGTCATTTGCTTGATTTTCAATTCCTGTTTGTCTGTCAATCTCGTCTGCCTGTCGATTGCTTCCAAGTAGTTCGCCCCCGTTTCCTTTTCAATCTCCTTTATCATCAGCAGAGAGGGCATGACCTGCCGTTCCAGCCAGCGTATCGTCTTATCCATGTTGACGGCAACAGGTGTCATGATGAACGGGAGGGAAGCGGTCATATTCTCAATGAATATATCCCACAGGATATAGTCGGGAAAGTCCACTTGCATGAGGACAAGGCTTGCAATGGTCTGTTCGGGATTTCTTGAAAAAATAAGTTCTTCCACCGCCTGTCCTGCCTTTTCATTTTTTAGTCGGATTTCAAGACGGTTCTTGATGTCGGTCTGTATGCCTTTGTTCCTCTGCTCTTTTTCTTTCTCGTACAGGCAGAAGTAGATAGGGCTGTTCTTTGAACCGATATAAAAGGTCTTTGCGGTATCTCCCTTTGCCCCCGACAGTTTTCCACTGTCCACGCCCTCATATTTCCTTGAGCGTTTCCATACCTTATCGGCGTAATAGCGTTCTCTTAGGATTTCTATATCCAGCAGTCCGCCCATATCATTGACAGCCAAGTCAAGACGCTTAAAGATACCCTCATAGTCCATACAACGGCTCAAAAAGTGATACCAGCCTGTTTTCCTTGCCTGTAGGACGTGTTCCAAGTGCCGACAGCCCATGCCCTTTAATTCCAGTAAAACGCCCATAGAAGCGTCTTTGGAAGCGGTAACAATAATCTCGCCATAGCGGTATAGTTCTTCATAGCCGAACAGCCCGTAATCTTCATGGATAAAGTATTCAGCTTTCATAGCTAGCACGTTTTTGATAATCTCCAATGCGTCCGTAGTAGGGAAGCGGACACGCAGATAATCAATATTCAGCGTAAAAGGCTGTGTGCATTTGCAGTAGTCCAGATAATGCAGGAGCGTATGCTTCATTTCTTTGCCGGCTCTTGTTTTCCCGTTCTCAATCTCATTCAGGTTTTGCCTGCTGATGTGCAGTTCCTTTGCCAGTCTGCTTTGGGAATAACCGCAGGCGTTCCGTTTTGTTTTCAATGCTTCGATAAATTCCATGTCATTCATGTTCATTCCTCCAATCAAAAAAGGCATACGCCCATAGGAGCATACACCTTGTATTTTTTGCTTCCGATATGCTGTTTTCGACCTGTCGGGTAGAAATGACAGGGTGTGAAGTGCAGTAAGTTCTTATAACTTCGTACATCGTTTCATATCGGGATTTTTGTAATTGTTTTGTGCCTTGTTTCTTGTAATAGTACCCCCCTGTTAGATAACGGGGGCTTTGTAAGGCTCGCAAGCTCGCCCAACCGCCGAAGTGAACCGTCCGCTCGCCAGCAAGCTGGCGTGGCGATATGTCTTACGACCGTCACCGCTGGCGGATCACTCCGTCGGTAGAAAGCTTTTTCCTGTAAAACTATAACCTTGACATATCTATAACTTTACTACATTCATTTACCAATCTATCATCATGTGTAGCTAAAATGACTATTGCTCCATTTAAAGCACATTCTTTAAGTAACTTAATTACTATTTGTCTATTTTCGCTATCAAGAGAAGCCGTAGGCTCATCAGCATAAATTATAGAAGCGTTTTTCAAAATTGCTCTTGCTATACCTATTCTTTGCTTTTCTCCGCCAGATAAAACTACAGCTTGTTCATTAGCTCTACCGCTTAGCCCCACTTTTTTTAAAATTGTTTCCACTTCTGATTTACGGATTTTAGATTTATCCAGTGTTATATTATAAGCAACACTTTCATCTTCGATGATACCATAATCTTGATAAATAAATGTAGCATATTTATGCCAAAAGTTAGTTTTCTCTTTATCATTCCATTTGGTGGCATTCTTTTGGTCAATTAAAATAGTTCCACTCTCAATTGGTTGTATTAAACCTAAACAGTTTAGCAATGTCGTTTTTCCACAACCCGAAGCACCTGTTAAAGCTATCATATCGCCACTATTCATAATATAACTTAAATTTGAAAAAATTAGGTTTCCATTAATCTTAACACTAATATTACTTATTTTTATTTCCATTTTTTTACTCCGTTCTTTATGTTTTTAGTCATTTCTTGTCGCTACTCTATAAAATGCTTGTCTAGTACATATATGATATGCAATGAAACTGCTTAAACTATACAAGATTAAAATAGCTATACTTACAATAATTACTGTAATAATATCCGGTCGCCTTATAACAAACGAAATTATTGCTCCTACAAATATTGTAAGTATTGCAACACAACATTCTTTTATAAAATTAGGCATAATGATTTCCTTATATGATTTCCCAAATGTATGTAATGTGAATATGCGTTTTTTATTTTCGTTTACCCATAATTGAGCAGTAAGAATACCAGCAAAAACCATAGATATAAAAATCAATATACAAGCTACAATGTAGAATATTGCTTCTTTTTCAAATTTTTGAGCTTGTGCTAAAGCAACATCAGCAATAGTGTCGATAGATATAACAAACTCTTTTATCGGTGATTTATTCAATTCGGTTCTTAATAATTGTTCATTTGGAAAAACGACATTTCCGCTGGAACAAGCTGGCAAAGTAAAGCCTAAAATATCTAATATTTCCGATGGACTATCAATTAGAATAATCAAAGGATTGGTAGCTTGAACGGTACTTCCACCAGAGCCAACATTAGGAGGTAATCCCAAAAAATTTTTTCCTATAAATTCGTAAAACTCTACTCCTTTAGGCTGTACTTCTTGTGTTTTTGTCCACAATGGCATTTGTGCCGTTAGAAAATCTTGTAACGGTTTGTCTAACGCATTTAACTCTATTTTTGTTAATTTACCACCCTTACCGTTTTTTTCTATTCCTATGTTGAAAGAGTTTATCCAACTTCTATCTGTAATAATAATATGGTCGTATCCACCATATTCCTCTTTGTTTAATTCAATAGATTTATCAATTACTAAAGATAAAGAGAGATTATTATTTTTTTCCATAGTTTTAAAAAACTTCTCTACATGTTGTCGCATCTTTTCTGTTTCTAATGAGTCTAAATCTCCGAAAGATAAACTTACATTACTTTGCATATTTTCCCACAAAGAATATTCATGAGATAATTGTTGAAGAACGTAAGCTGATGTAATGGTACTTGGTACTATCAAAAGTGCTAATATAATTGATATAATTCTAGTGCCTACACTTAATTGTTTGAATCTTTTTAGTGGTATTATTCTTTTTGCTATATGTTCACTTTTAGGCTTCACTATAATTGACATTCCATATGTTACTACTAATGATATAACCGTCAGAACAACTAATATAATTAAACTATTTGTAACAACTAACGGAATTTGTCTAATTCCTCTTGAAACTCCTATATATAGTAAGAATATAAAAAGTGCGGTAATATAACTTGGTATAAATAATTTTGATATTGCCAACGTATCTTCTTTGTAAATTTTATTTAATTCTACTCCGCCCAATAATCTAATACTACGCCCCTTTGCTCTTAAAACAAACCACGCAATCATAGAAGAAATAAATAATAAAAATGCCGTCAAAATTACGTTTCCTACTCCGTTATGCACCAAATTATAATAAATATCTTTTAGCAGTGAGGGAGTAGCCGTCCATTCAATATCAATACCATTTTCTATCGCCCATTGTTCAATGTCATGTTTAAAATCTGCATTGTTATCTGTTGCGTATGTTCCATATAATGGACGACTTCCTATATTTTTTGATGAAATCAATTCCCCTGTCAATTTTGCGTCAAGCCAATTTATTTTATTGCCTGTAACAACTAAATCATTACTAATAGGTTTCTTACTACCAAAGTAAATAATATCTTTTTTATTTTCATAATCATTAGTTGGTGTTGCTATTTTAATCAGTGTTGCATTATTAGTATCAACTATTTTATCCAATTCTAATGCCAATTCTTCTTTAGTTATCAATGTATTTGCAATATTTATTTCAAACTGTTCATTGGTATTAAGTGGTATTTGTTCTTGATTGGATACTATATTTTGAAAAATTAAAACATAACTAAAAATTGCCAACAAAAAACTTGTTAATCTTATACTAATTTTATTCATTTTAATTTATTACCTCCCTATTTCCTCGAGTTATTATACCATATTTAATGGTACGATTTTATTAAATTTTGTCAAAGAATTATTTTTTGATATTCCATAGTATCGAGCATTGATAATTCTATATTATTTCTGCTTATGAACAGATTACTTATCAGCCTATGGTTGTAAAGAGTGCTAACGCATTGCATACGCAACAAGCTCTTGACAAACCATAGTCTAATAAGTCTTAAGATAATCAAGCAGAAATGATATAGTATGCTGTTTCACGACATAGAAAAGGACGCTCTGTTTCAAGCGTCGATTTCTTATAACTCTGTATTTCTCTTTATAAGTCGTTACATAGGGCTCTTTCATTTGTTGTAATTTCGTTGTAAATTTCCTTATTTCCCTCTTGCTATTTTGCTGATAAACACTGTATTTATGCGGTTTTTCTTAATTTAGTATCTGTTTTTCCAATAAAAGCAGTTTCTTTATTTACCGGTAAACATTTAATTTTTTGAACTTTTAATGATAGATCAATTGATTCTTTTGAAATGTTTTTTTAAATCAAAATAACTTGATCATCTATTTCCTTTGTTTCAAATGAATATAGTTTATTTTATTGATGACATCCTGTAAAAAGTGTTATCAAAATAATGAATGTACATATTTTTATAATCAATTTTTTCATAACTTTTCTTCCTTTTTATATAATCTACGTCGAAGTAAAACTTCTAAAATAAGATCAATAAATACTGTACAAGATATATTGGATAATAATCCCAATATTTATCTTTTACTCTATTCATTTCATGAATTGGATTTTGTATAAAAGCTAATGCAATCAACAGTATTCCTAAAACATTAGAAACTCTAATAATGATCAATCCATAGTTATTTTCCTTATTTAGCAATTGTATAATTTGTCCTACAATACGTATAAGAAAAATAATTTCTATCGCTATCCAATAAAACATAAAATTTTATCCTTTCCTTTACATGCAGGCAAGTGAAAGCCAAATCATCGCAAGACAAAATACAACGACCGCCATTAAAAATAAAGTAACCCATAAAGCATATTTTCCAATATTTCTTTTCATATTTTTCTCCTTATTATAATTTTTAAAAGGTTTTATTATATATTTACTTACTTTTCAACAATACAATGGTTATTAAAATATTATTTTTCTATCAAAAAGTTTATTGCTTTTTTGGCGTTTGAAATAGGATAATAGGGTGTGCTTTTCTTTGTATTATCTTTATATTCTATTTCTAAACCTTTTTTATTTCCTTTTTTTGGTAAACTTCGATAATAATATCCTGAATAATCTTTTGCATTTTGATCATTAAACTCTAAAAACACTCCTTTTGCATAATAAAATACATAGCCTTCAAATTCTGGAGATACATATCGAAAGCCCTCTAATTGTCCATCTTTTAAAAAACGTACTGCTACAAATTCTTGACAAGCTTTTTTATTGTCATCTTTTGATAAAAATATGTGATATTCAAAATAATCACCTAAACTACTTCTGCCTCCTATCAATCGATGATCTCCCATATATTTTTTAACATCTTCTTCTGTAAAATTGCTATTCAAATCCATAAACATTTTTTGATAAGGGCTATATTTTATGATTGTTTTAGTATCATCTAATAAAATATCCTTATTAGATTTTACACTACATCCACCTAATATTACTCCCATAACAAACAGTAATAAAATCATTTTTGCTTTCATTTTATTTCACCCTTCCTTGTTAAAACTACTCAAACATTTAATTATTAATTATATACGTACGATATTTTAAATATAAAACCATATTAATGATCAAACCAACGCACATAAAAGTTATGGCACTTGAATAATGAAACATTGTCATAATTGAAAAATGATACATAACCAAATCAATTACAAGTAATCCAAATAAAAGAAAAGTATTTCTTTTAAGATCAATACATTCTTTAGAAACAACCTTTTTAATCATCATAAAAAAATAAACAAATATTATAAAATAAAACAAATAATGTATGACAACTGATAAATTATAAAGCAAGCCTACTTCTCCATAAATGGGATTTCCATCCGTTCCTATTGTAATCCAATGGGTAGAAATGTAATTATCAAAGTATTTAAATGCTAATAAACCTATTATTTCAAAAACATAGCTTAAATAAATAAGACAAACATCATATTGTTTCTTCATTTTCTTTTCCTCCATCCATAATATTATGAATCAAGGAAGCGCTTTCCTTACTTTCATTATACGTCTTTCTACCATTATGTCAATTATACTTTTATTATAATAGTATCTTGTTTATAATAATTCATATGTTATAATCAATTTGGGTGATAAAAGATGGCAAAATCTAACAGTTTCTTTAATATTGATATGCTTGTTTTAAGTTTGTTGAAAGTAAAGGATTGTTATGGATATGAATTAGTAAAATTAATTAAAGAAATTTCCAATGGCTCATTAGATATTAAAGAAGGTACTCTTTATCCTGTTGTACATAATTTATTAAAAAAAGAATATATTTCAAGTCGAGATGAGATCGTTAATAAAAAAATCAGAGTTTATTATCATATTGAACCAATTGGAAAAGAATATTTAGAACAAACAATTATTGAATTTAGAAAGAATATGCAAGGTGTATTTGAAATCATTGCATATGGTGAAGGCAAAAAAGATGAGTAACGATATAAAAAAATATATAAAATACGTTAAAAAAATTATTCCAATCCATTCAAAAGATAAAAAAGAATTTATACAGTTATTAACACAAAAAATCATTGAATTTTCTAATGAACATGACTCCTGTAGTTATCAAGATATCGTAGATGAATTTGGGAGGCCTAATGAAGTTGATGGTTCTTATATTGAAACTTTAGATAGTGACGAAATTATAAAGAAACTTAATAAAAAGAAAATTATAAATATTTTTATTTCTGTCATAATTATTTTATGCATAAGTGTTTGGGGATTTGAAAGATATCGAATCAATCAATTGATTGATGAAGCAAAACATACAAAGATGAAAACATATACAGCTGAAGAATATAAAGAAAAAATAGCAAAAGAAAAACAAGAAAAATAAGTATTTAAATTAGGAGTAAAAAATGAATAAAGAAATCAAAAAATATATAAAATATGTTAAAAAAATTATTCCTTTTTATTCTAAAGATAAAAAAGAATTTCTAAAGTTACTAACACAAAAAATCATTGAATTTTCAAATACTCATCCTAATTGTACTTATCAAAATATCATAGATGAATTTGGGAGTCCTAATGAAGTTGCTGGATCATATATTGAAAGTTTAGAAAACGATGACATAATAAAGCAACTTAATAAAAAATATATTTTTAAAACATTAGTAACCATTATTATATTTATATCTATTGGTATTTGGTGTTTAGAAATTTACCATTTCAACAAACTCTACCAAGATGCAAGAGACAGTATTCATGGATATTGGGTAGAAGAAATCACTGAAGATAGTCGCATAGAAAATGAATAAGGCTCCTTTCGGAGCCTTATTTTTTTATTCAACATTCTTCAACGCTTCATCCATTGGAATTTTCTTGATTTTTTTCATTTGAATCATCATAACAAATAAGTAAGAAATAACCGTCATGATAAACATCTTGATATAAACACTACCTTCTACATAGAAAGGTAACCATCCTGCATATTCTTCAAAAACTATTTTGAAAGCATAAGATAAGATCCATGTTGTTATTCCAAAAGAAAGTAATGTTGAAATCAAAATAACAATCGTTGTGGCATGAACATACATCTTTTGTATTTCTTTTGATGTATAACCAAGAATTTTAACCATGGAAATCGATACTTTATTATTTTCAATAATCATCTTTGTAAGAAGATAAATAAGCATAATAAACATCACAATTGCAAATCCTTCAACTAAATAAAACATTTCTCCCATTGAAACATTTAATTGTCTTGATACTTTTGTTAAATCATCTTGAGTAGTGGTTGAGGCGATATAGTCATCTTTTAAATCTGTTATTTTTCTATTTGAAAAATAACCATTGAAGTATCCATCTTGACAGTTGAAAACTTCATTAAAATAAGATTTAGACATATAAAGTGCCATACTACCAGGTGCATCATAAATGCCTTTAATTTCAAAAGTATAACGTAAATCTTTATAGCTTTCTTTTAAAGAAATACGATCGCCTTTTTTTAAATTATATTTATCAGCAACATCTTTTGAAATATAAACACCTTTTTTGGGTAATGATTTTATATGAATATATTGACTATTATTTTGTAAACCATAGAGGCTAATATCTTCTTCTATTGTACTTTCTGGAAGTGTTTTTAATGAATAAAGTGAAAAAGCTTCTGCCCCTTTGGTTTTAGTTTTATAGTTATCATACATTTCATCATATTGATCATCAATCAAACTTAAGAAACTATCTCTAAATTCTTGAGGAATCGTTTGGAAAGCTTGTTCAATGGCTGTGGTATCAACTGATTCTGGTGTATTTAAAATATATTGATATTTAGCAGTCATATTATTAACAACAATATCTTGATAATGATCGAGAACAGGATGCATATCCATTCCAAACATTAATAAGATAATTGCAAATAAAACACCGACAAATAATGTAACATACCCTGATAAGTTATTTAAAATAACACTTAATCTAAATTGAGAAAAGAAACCTAAACGATGTAAGACGAGTGTTTTCTTATTCTTTTTAGCTTTTTTAATATCTCTTTTCATAAATTTAAGAGGTGATAATTTTAAAGATTTCATTAAAATACCATAGTTAATTAAAACCATCATAATAAATGGAATGATCGTTGTCTTAATAAACGCATCTCCAGACCAAATAGTAACATAAGTTGGTAAACTATAACTTCCATAATACATACCGGCCATGACATCTTTAAAATATGTATAACCTAAAATATTTCCGACAATACAAGCCACTAAAGAAACAAGAATAGGTAATGTCATGTATTGAACTAACATTTCTTTTTTTGTATATCCCATAGCGCGAAGAGTGCCAATCATTGGTGCTTCGCTTTCAATGGTATTTTTAGTAGTGATTGCAAAGACAAAAGCAAGGATTCCAATAATGATATAAAGTAAAACTGTCATCATTGCTTCATCTCCACCCATATCATCACCTGTAAAATGGATGGCTTGGTTGGCGTATTGAGGAATATAATCATCAATTCCTGAAACGTTTTTAACAAGTACGTTTAAAAAATCATTGCTGGCATTAACTTCATTATCAACCTTTTCATTATATGTCCACGCATAGTTATAGTAGATTTTAGCATCTTTAAAGCTTTCAAACCCTTCATCAGAAACAATACCTACACCAAATTTAATAGCATCAAACATTAAATCACTGTTTTTTGAAAAGAGAGCACTATAATCTGATAACGCGACAAGTCCAGTAATTTTTAATTTCTTTTTACCAACTTTGATCGTTTGACCTACTTGATAATTGTTATTATCGGCATACATACGGTCAATTGCTATTTCATTTTTATTTTTTGGAAGTTTTCCATCCATAATACATACTTGATTGACTTTGTTTCTTGGTTTAAAGAGACGAATTGTACTTGATGATCCTACTTCTTCTTCAATGTAATTAAGATTATAGATTGTAACATTTTCTTTTTCTAAAGTCTTTTTATTTTCTTTTGAAAGAGAATCATTTAAACGAAAATGTCCATCTTCAATATTGTATTTATCAAAACTGTCATTATAAGCTTTGATCATTGAGCCATCAGCTACTAAAAATCCTGAAATAAGACCAATAGATCCTGCCATAAACAAAAATATAATTAAATATTTCGCAATTTCATCTTTTAAAATATATGGTAATCTTTTAAATAATGGATTCTTCATTTTACCAATTCAAATCCTTTGCTGGAATTTTATGCGTATTTTTAATATTTTCACGAATACGTCCATCATGCAAATAAATCACACGATCAGCCATGTCTTTAATCGCATCATTATGCGTTACAATAATAATTGTATTACCATATTTTTTATTAACATCTTCAATCAATTGTAAAATATCTTTTGATGTATGATAATCTAAAGCTCCTGTTGGTTCATCACAAAGTAATAAATCTGGATTTTTGATGATCGCACGTCCTATTGATGTTCTTTGTTGTTGACCACCTGATAATTGATTTGGTTGTTTATAACGATGTTCTTTTAACCCTAGTGTTTGTAAGAGTTCTTCTTTATTTAATGGATTTTTACTTAAATATTTTCCTACATCAATATTTTGTTCAACATTTAAATGTGAAATCAAATTATACATTTGAAAAACATATCCCAAATGATTACGACGATAATTAGTTAAATCTTTTTCTTTTAAAGTTGAAATTGTTTTACCTTGAATCGTAATTGTTCCACTATCTGGTTGATCAATTCCTCCAATAATATTTAAAAGTGTTGATTTTCCAGAACCTGAAGGCCCAAGTAAAACACAAATCTCACCTTTTTCAATTTCAAAATCAATACCTTTTAAAACTTCTGTCTTATATTCATCTTCACCAAAGCTTTTTTTAAGATCCTTGATTGATAAAAACATAATATTCCCTCCCACAGTTAGCCTTACCTAACCACATATAGAATACTATCACTTTCCTCTTTTTTCAAGTATCTCAAAGAAAAAAAACGGATTTCTCCGTTTTTATAACTCAATATGTTTCATAATAGCTTTAGCAATACCATCATTATTATTTGTATCTGTAATTTCATTAGCTACTGCTTTTAATTCATCTGAAGCATTTCCCATAGCCACACCTAAGCCAACATATTCCACCATTGATTTATCATTTTGAGCATCCCCAAAAGCCATCATTTCTTCTTTTTTATAACCCATAGGAATTAAAATACTATCTAAAGCTTTGGCTTTATCAACACCTTTTGCAGTATATTCAAAATAGAAATCAGATGTAAACATACAATTTAGACGATCTTTGAAGGGTTCCATCATTTCCTTATAATGTGCTTGTAAATAGTCTGGATCACCAAATGTAAGAATTTTATTGATTTCAAAATCAACAAAGGCTGCTAAATCTCTTTTTTCACATAAGATGTAGTTATTTCCTCTTGATTCATATTGCATCACATTAAATGATTTTCCTTTATATGTAATTGTATTATCAAAAACATCATTAACATACATATATTCATCTTTATCAAACATTGGTCTTGCTTTAAAATTCTTTAAATGTTCTAAGACAGCTTTACTATCTTCTACTGAAATCGCATGATTATAAAGTGTTTCATGACTTTGACAATCAACTACTTTTGAACCATTGAAACATACAAATAAACCATGATGATTTTCCATATCTAATTCTTCAGCAAGTTTTAATAAACCACTTGTTGGTCTTCCTGAAGCTAAAACCAAACGTACCCCTTTATCTTGTGCTTTTAATAAGGTTTCTTTAGTAAGAGGAGTAATGACTTTTTCATCATTGACTAAAGTCCCATCAATATCCATAATTATTACTTTAATTGCCATAATCTATCTCCTTTTTTATTAGTATAATAAAGCATTTTTACAGCTTCAACATACTTTCATAAAAAGAAAAAGAAACAGAAAATATCTGTTTCTAATGTAATAATGAACGTGTTGAACCTGAAGCAATTAAGAATGTACTTCCATTATGAAGCATGGCGAGCATTTGTGGTGTAAGTAAACCTAATGCTCCTAAAACAATAAAGGATGTATTTAAACCAACAATCAAACGATATTGACTATGAATACGTTTAAATAAGCCTTCTGAAATCATTCTTAGAGCAACAATGTCATTTAATGAATTTGATACAAGTGTAATATCTGCAAGTTCACGCGCAATATCTGAGCTATCTTGAAGTGAAATCGAAACATCTGCCATGGATAAGGCTGGTGTATCATTAATACCATCTCCTACCATCACAACGGTATTTCCTTCTTTCTTTAAACTTTCAATATAACTTGCTTTATCTTCTGGTAAAACTCCTGCTCTAAAATCATCTAAATTTAATTGTTTCGCAATCGCTTTTGCACAGTTAGGACTGTCTCCAGTAAGCATAATGACTTTATCAAAACCAATATCACGAAGTTCTTGAACAACTTCTTTAGCTTCTGGTTTTAAAGGATCATAAATACTAATAATACCTGCAAGCTTTTTAGCAATGGCTAGATAAATAAGTGAACTTGAACCTTTACTTTCAAGTGAAGAAATCAAATCTTTAATTTCTTGTGTCATTTCTACACCTTCATCTTCAAAGACAAAATGACTGCTTCCAATAATAACATCTTCACCATTTAAGCTTGTCGAAATACCATGAGCAATCACATATTTTACTTCCGCATGTTCTTCACGATGTTTTAAGTTTTCAACTTCTGCCTGATGAACGATGGCATTAGCCACACTATGTGGGAAATGTTCTTCTAAACAAGCCGCAATTTTTAAAACTTCTTCTCTTGTATAATCTTGTAAAGGAACCACATCTAGTACAACAGGTTTGGCATGTGTTAAAGTTCCTGTTTTATCAAAAACAATCACATTTGCATCTTTCATGCTTTCTAGATGTTTTCCACCTTTAACTAAAACATTATGCATTGAAGCTTCTTGCATTGCTGAAATCACTGAAATTGATGTTGATAGACGAATCGCACAAGAATAATCCACTAATAAAAGAGAAGTGGCTCTTGTAAGATTTCTTGTCAATGCCCAAACCCCAAAGAATCCTAAAAAACTATAAGGTACAATGGCATCCGCCATATGTTCTGCTTTTGATTGAATAGATGCTTTTAATGATTCATTCGTATCAATCATATCAATGATTTTAGCAATACGGCTATCATCTTGTAAGTTTCTGACCTTAACAAAAATCTTTCCTTCTTCAATCAATGTTCCTGCATAAACCGTATCATTTAATGTCACACGTTTGCTTAACGGTTCACCTGTAAAGCTTGATTCATTGACCATCGCTTCACCATCAACGATTTCTCCATCAATAGGAACCATACTTCCTGTTTGAACAATAACAACTTGCCCTTGTTTTAAATCAGACATCGCAATTTCTTGTTCTTGTTCATCTTTATAAATCCAAACTTTATCAAACTTACTCATCAAACTATCACCTAATTGTAAAGTAACTTTTTGACGTGTATAGTCTTCTAATAATTCAGATATTTTAAGCATCAACATAATATTGCTTGCTGTATTAAATTCTTTGCGTAATAAAGATATCCCAATACTTGTTGCATCTAAAACTGGAACATCAATACGTTTATTTCCAAGTGAAGCAATCCCCGCTTTAAAATAAGCAAGTGCTTTATAGATGGCAATTCCTTTACCAACAACATTTGGTAAAAAGAGCTTAACAGCATATCTCTTAGCAAAAATTTTAATTAATTCATGCTTAAAACTTTGATCAAGTACTTGTAAATTTTGAGAACAATTCTCGGGGATTTCTCTATTTTGTAAATCACTTAAATCATAATTATTTAAATAATCAAATACTTCATTTTTATAATTTTCATCAAAAACCAATAAAAGACTTCCATTTTTATAATGAGCTTCTACATATCTTACATACTCAAGATTTAAAAAATCGCTTTTTAAAATAGTTGCTTGTCCACTTGTAAAAGCATATTGTCCAAAACGAACACGTAATCTTCCATCAATTTCATGAACTATTTTAAAATTACTCATCATTATTGTGCCTTACTTTTTTCTACAGCTTCAGCATAGACGTCTTGAGCATCTTCTTTAATAGAAGTAACAGTTGCTTCTACGTTATCTTTTACTTGCATTCCACTAGCTAATCCTTTAACAGCTAATTCTCTTGCTTTATTACTTTTAGCGAACTTTGAAGTGACAACAGCAGTTACTGCTCCTCCTACAAATGTCCATAATTCTTTACTTTTGAAAAATTCTTTCATCTTAAAATCCTCCTATCATTTGTCATTATACGACATTTTCTTAAAAAATAAATATTTTTTATCTCATCTTTAAGTTTTTATTATACCTTGTTCTATTTCAATAATTTCATCACATAAAGCAAGAGATGACTTTCGATGACTAACAATAATAATCAATTTTTCATCTTTAATTCGTTTTAAACTTTCTAACAGGGCTGCTTCATTTAAACTATCAATACGACTTGTTGGTTCATCTAATAAAAGAATCGGTGTTTTTCTTAAGAAAGCACGTGCAAGACCAATTCTTTGTTTTTGACCACCCGAAATATTTTCATCATAAATCGTTTGATATCCTTGTGGTAAAGACATAATAAAATCATGAATTTGTGCTTGTTTACAAGCTTCTATTACATCTTCTTGAATATAAGCAGGATTTAATAAAGTAATATTATGATATAACGTATCTTTAAATAAAAATGTTTCTTGATCAACATAGCTGATATTTTCTTTTAAAGTGTGGCTATTGATATTTTCAATGGATTCATGATCAAATAAAATCTCACCTTCACCTTGATAAATACGCATCAATAATTTCAATAAAGTTGATTTACCACAGCCACTTTTACCAAGAAGACCATAGGTTTTACCAAATTCAAATGTATAATTGATTTGATGTAAAATTTCAGTAGACGTATTTGGATAATGAAATGATAGATTTTTTACTTCGATTGGTAAATTTAAAGCAGTATTTTTATTTGTAATTTCTTTAAGTAATGGTTCTTCATCTAATAGATTTAAAATACGTCTTGCACAAGGAAATACTTGATTGAGATTGTTGGCTAGATTTGCTAGGGCAATCGTTGGTCCAAAAGAAGATGATAGAGCCATCATTGGAATCAACAATTCTTTAGAAACATGATTCTTGATCAATAAAATAGAAATAACAATCGATAAAATAATCAGCCCATCTGAAAGTATTTGTTGAAAACTTTGATATTTGATTAATTTTTGATGTGTTTGTGTTAAATTATTTTGATGCTCCATCATCTGTTCAAAGCGTTTTTCTTGTTGACTAAATTGTAAAATTTCTCTTTTACCTAAAACTGTCTCTAAAACAAAAGTATTAAAATTTGCAAGTAAAAAACGATAATTACTTCCCTCTTTTTGACTCACTTTATAAGTAATATATGGAATCAATATACCCATGATACCATAACAAACAAAAGCAAGTATCCCAAAAACAAAATGATAAGAACCTATAAAACAAATCATAATTATACTATAAATAAAGGCAATCATCACCGGCGAAATAGTATGAGCAAAGAAAACTTCTAAGAGTTCAACATCACTTGTCAACATTGCAATAATATTTCCTTTATCTTCATTTTCTAATTTAGCTGGTGCCAGTTCTCTTAATTTTTCAAAGACTAAATGACGAATATGAGCCAATACTTTAAAGGCAATATAATGATTACATGCTTGTTCTATGTATCGTAAGATTCCTCTTGAAAATGCACAAAGAATAATTAATTTAACAGCAAGTGAAAAGGAAATTACTTTACAAAAAGCAAGAATGATAAAAACGGTAATAAAGGTTGCTGTTAAATGCCCTAACACACCTAAAATAATTGCCAATAACATAATCATTAAAAAAGGACGTACTAATTTTAATAAAGAAATAATTAATTTTATCTTATCTTTCATTTTCAATAATCCTTTCTAAATTCTTTTGATTTTCCACAAGCTCTCTAAATAAATTAGCTTGATTGAATAATTCATCATAACTTCCTTGTTGAATCAATCTTCCCTCTTTCATCACAAAAGTAAGTTGACTTTCTTTACAATGAGCCATGCGATGTGTAATAAAAATAACAATTTTATCTTTAGCTAAACGTTTCATAATTTTTAAAATAATCTCTTCACTTTCACGATCAACATTATTCGTTGCTTCATCAAAAATATAAACATCACTTTCACGCAATAACGCTCTTGCAAGAGCTAATCTTTGTCTTTGTCCACCTGATAGATTTTTAGCTCCTTCATTAAGTTGAAACCTTAATCCTCCTTGATTTTCAAAGATCTCAAATAGTTTTACTTCTTTTAAAACAGCCATCATTTTTTCTTCATCAATACATTCTGACATTGCAAGATGATCAAAGACTGTCCCTTTTAAAATATATGTTTCGTCTTTGATCAACGTTATTTTTTGATAAAGTGTCATTGTTTCTGGTATTGTTTCTTGATTATAAAGAATTTTACCTTTTTGAATTGGATATAAATTCATTAGCAGTGAAGCAATTGTACTTTTCCCCGAACCTGATTCTCCTACAATCGTTAAAAACGTTCCTTTGGATAAAGAAAATGAAACATCTTTTAAAATATTTTTTTCATTATAACCAAAAATTACATGTTCAAAAGATAAAGTTGAAATCGATTCTTGATAACTTTCTTGAATATCATCCAAGCTATCCAATAGTTTAAAAATTTTATCTGCTGCCGCGTTTCCATTTTGTCCAATATGAAAATAACTTCCTAACATTCTTAAAGGTAAAAAGAATTCAATAGAAATCATTACAATAAAAACAAACATCATAAAAGTAATATGTTGATTTAAATATTCTTGTAAACCCAAAACAACTCCTAGACCAAAACCACCATAAGCTACCAGATCCATCACACTAATCGAATTCAGTTGCATAATTAAAACACGCATGGTTTTCTTTCTAAAATCTTCTGCTTCCCTATCCATTTTATCTTGATAATATAAATCACTTTGATAATATTTTAAAGTTGTAAGTCCTTGTAAATTTTCTAAAAAAGAATCCGCTAATCCTGTATAACTATTCCAATATTTCGCTAATAACCTTTTAGCTATTTTTTGTACAACAACAATAGAAATAGGAATAAGTGGTACACATAAAAGCAAGATAAGCGCTACTTTTAAAGACATAAAACCAACAACGATAAATAAAGTAAGTGGGGCCAACATGGCATAAAAGAATTGTGGTATATATTTAGAAAAATAAATTTCTAATTGATCAATACCTTCACTTGTAAGTTGAGTAAGCGTCGATTCTTTAAAAACTGTTGTTTGTTTTTGATGATATATCTTATCAAAAACACTTTTTCTTAGCTTTGTCTTAATCATTTCACTTAAAGATAATGCTTGTTTATTTTGTGTTGTTTGTAAAAAACATTTTAAAGCAAATAAACAAATCACACTTAATAAATAAAAAACAAGTGAAAAAGATTGTTTTAAATAAAGACAAGATAAAACATAACTATGTAAAAATGTCAGTAGAATATGGCAAACTAAAACCAACCATTGAATCAAAACTAACCCATAAACATTTTTCATTTCCGCTTTAAAAGTTTTTAATAATCTTTTATTAAACATTTTTTCTTCTCCTTTCTTTAAGTGAAAGCCATCCATGTTTGATTGTTAGAAGTGGATGGTAAAAAAGCATATACTTTCCAGAAAAGCGCATCACTTTTTTAACTTGGCTTCGATATTCTTTTTGATAGCAATGAACTTTACATCCACTACAAAAAGTTTTAGTTTCCATAAAAGGACATTTATCAATACGCAAACAAGCGTACTTATAAAGATCTTCACACATCTTACTTTCTTGAGGATGTTTTCTTTGATAAATATCAATCATTACCTTTAATATTCTTTTTTCATTTTCTCTTTTTTGATTTATTTTATTCATTAATAATCTCTACTTTCTTTAACATAATAAAATGATGAATACTCATTACCATCAGTAAACATATCTTTCCAATCCATACAGATGTAATCATTACAGCAATCAAAAAAATAAGTGTTACTGTAAATAATGACTGATTCCTTTTCTTTTTGGTTGTCTTTCTTTCAATGACCATTTCATTGATATATTTTTGATAAAGTTTTGTTTGAATTAAATATTCATGAAATCTATCTGAACTTTTTGAAAATAAAAAAGCACTTAAAAGTAAAAATGGGGTCGTTGGCAATATTGGTAAAACCACACCAATCGCTCCTAAAATAAATGATATAATTCCAAATATAATAAATAATATTTTCATGTTTCCTCCTGTAGTTAGCTATACCTAACTACCATCATCATATCTGTTTAAAATAAAAAAACAAGCATTTGATTTGTTTCACCCATGAAACAAAATGCTGTTTTTTTCATGTTTTATAATACTTTTTCGTGTTTCATCAATGAAACAGTATTTTTAAAAGGGCAAGATTTTCTGGCATATGTCCTTTTAATAAATTAACCTTTAATTTAACCGTAAGCGATGTTTGCATCAATCTTTCTTCTTTTGTATAAAAGAAATTTAAATCTGTAATAGGTATATAGAAACAATCATTTTTTTCAAAACAATCATATTCCTTATCCTGAATAAGATATTTCATCGATTTTAATTTAGAAGAAATCGTAATTCTTTCTTTTAATAATTCTTTTTTCATTTCAATTGGTTGAAACACAAGAAACCCTTGATGTTGTTCTATTAAAAGATAGGCTGGATGTTCAAAGCCTCGATTAGCCATTGAATGAACATTTGCATCTTTATAATGAAATAATGTAAAAGAAAAATTATATTTACCTGGTTCTAAATGATGTTCTAAATAATGTCCTGAAAATTCTACAAGGTCTCCTAGTTGATCAAAAACTTTATTAAAATGAATACGACTACAAATGCGCTCAATGGTTTCATCATTAAGTGTCGTATAGAGTTTGATAGCTTCTTGACGAGCCTCTTCTTCATTTAGGTGACTTGTTTCTTGTAGCCAATAGGTTAGATTCTTTATTTTTTCTTGAATTTTTTCAATATATTCTTGTCCTTTTTTTGAAAGCTGACATTTACCTTTATCTAAAGTTAATCCTTGTTCATAAAAAGTATTGATCATTCTTGACATTGTTGCTTTTGAAACATTCATTTTTTTAGCTAGTAATGTGACTGTTATTTTTTTATTTTCATTCATTAATAATAAGCTTTTTATTTTTTCTGTTGTCATTTTAATCCCTCATATTGTAAATTAGCACAAGCTAACTAATATGTCAATGTTAATGATATTAACATTTAAAGCTCTTACATTTTTGAGAATTTGTTAATGGGATTTAAAGTGATATCTAAATGCTTTATCTTTTTTATCATTCATTCTATGATATACCTGCATTAAGAAAGAGGGAATAAAATATGAGTATCAATGAAATTAATGAACAAGCAAAAGAATCTTTAAGAAAATATTTTAAGGACAGTCAAGACATCCAACATGATGATGACACTAAAAAACAATTAACAATTGAAGAAATGTATCAATCAGTTGATGGTGAAATCAAAGAACAAGAAAAGAAATTAGAAGAATTACATCAAATGCGTCATGCATTACAACATAACGCTAAAGAAGCTTATGAAGCGGTTTATGGGAAAACTGATGAAGCAGCAGAAGTAAAACATACGACTGTTGAAGAAATGGAAAAAGAACTTCATGAAAATGCTGAACATCAAATGGAATATGTCAATGAATTAAAAAATAAATCTTTAAAAAAATAGGTCAACTCGACCTATTTTTCATTTATATATTCATCTTCACTTTGTCGATCATCAACGTATGATGCAACCACAATTTTAGTTTCTAAATTTTTTTGATAGTTTTTAGAAAAAATACCAGCATATAAAACATCAAAAAGATATTTAAGTGATGTGGTTGAAGCAAAATCTCCTATCTTTATATGTAGCATTTCTCTTGAAGAAAGATAAAGTGTTGCATTTGCAAGCCTTGAAATAGAATTTTCTGCCATACAAGTAATAGAAATAAAAGGAATTTGCCTTTTATGATAAATTTCAGCAACTTCTACCATTTCTCTAGTTTGTCCTGAATAAGAAATAATAATCGCACAATGATTTTTATTTGCTAGACAAGCACTTCTTTTTTGTCCTGTGACTTGATCTATAACTTGAACATCTTTATCAATATACATCATGAGTGCTTTAAAATGTTTTGCTAGTAAAACATTATCTAAGACCCCATAGACATCAATTGTTTTAGCATCTTCTAATAAACGAATTGCATGTTGCAGGTCATCATGATGATTTAATTGTTCTGTATCTTGAATGGTTTCTTTTTCTAAAAGAGCTAAATTTTTAGTAATTGTCATCAAATCATCACTCAATAAAAAAGGAATAGAAGCATCAACATCAGTTTCTTCCAACATATAAGCAAGTTCTTTTAAATAAGCACTTTTAAATTCATTAAAGCCACTATAGCCTAACTTCTTAGCAATTCTTACAAGCAAAGGTGCACTTGTAAAAGTATTTCTAGCGATTTCATTAGCCGACATTTTTTCAATATTCATCCCTTGATCAATAATATAATCAACAATTTCTCTTTCTGTTTTTGAAAAATGCGTATTTTCTATTTGATTGACAATGAGCATAAAAATCTCCTTCCTATAATTCTATTGTTTCTAAATCATTAGGAACATAAATCTTCCCACTAAAATAAGCTTTTCCTTCTTTTGTATAAAGTTCTTTGCGATTTTCAATATTTTGATCTTCGCTGTGATATAAAACCACATTTTTTACTTTTAATTTTTCAGCAAGCTGACACGCATCTTTAACTGTTGAATGATGTTTTTCATAAGGATGAAAAATATCTGCTTGATTATATAAACAAAAAGCTTCATGTAATAAATAATCACTCTTTAAAGCATATTTTTCATTTGCTTCGTTATAAGTTTCATCCCCACAACAAGTAAGTTTTCTATTTTCATCTAATTCCATCATATAACCAAATTGTTTAGCTTTGGTTGAATGAATATCAAAGAAAGTGACTTTTTTACCAATGATTTCTTTTGTTTCTCCATCATTTACAACAACTAAATGTAAACGATCATTGATATACTTTATTTGTTTACTTTGTAAAAGCATCTTACAAATTGTCTCTAACATCTCAATGACTTCCTCATGACCATAAATATAAGCTTCTCCCTCATATTTTCCAGCTGCCATATTTTGACAAATCAGTCTTATCATCCAAATCATTCCAAGTAAATGATCAATATGTTTATGTGTTACAAAAATATGTTTTACATCTTTCCAATTGATTCCTACTTTTTCAAGTTGATTTAAAACTGTATTACCCCCACCAGCATCAACCATAAAATAATCATTTTCATTTTCAAAAATATAACAAGTATTATAGCACTTTGTTACTAGGGCATTCCCTGTTCCAAGCATTGTTAGTTTCAAATTTAATCCCCCTCATCCTCTTTTATTTTAGCGAAAGTCTTTTCCTTTGTAAAATAAAAAAATAGAGACTAAGCTCTATTTTCATTAAAGATTTTACCAAATACAAAACGTACGATTGGTCCTGCAAAACATAATTGTAAGAAAAATGCCATAGGGAAATTCATAACTGTTGTTTGTAACCAAACTGCAATCATTTGACTTCCAGCATTTTTAAATAAAAGTGTTGCTGCAAATGACATACATGGACACATTAAAATAATAGATACCACTGAAATCGCAATTACTAAATGAAATGGATGATCATTTTCTAAATCAACAATTTGAAATGCTTTCTTTTTAGCAAGATGTCCTACAATAAAGAAATCTAAAATGAAAGCAACAGGTGCCATAATAACTAATTCTTGAAAAGCCATTAAGAACACTTGATTTGTCATTCCTCCAATATTTAATGAAATATTATAACAAATCATAAAATAAACCATCATGAATACCATCATAATTGTAAAAATAATTTCTTGAAATTTTGTTTTTGGCATAAAAAACCTCCTTGAATAATAATGAATCTGTGTTGTTCGTTATCACTCAAAGAGTGTGCGTTTCCAATATAAACCAAATATTTAAGCCGAGTGTTATTTTATTAAATAATGTTAACTAAGTCAACTATTATTTAATAAAAGATTGACTAGGGAAACGAGTATGTCTATTATCAATTCATAGTCGTTTAGTATGATTAAGGAGGTTTTTATGTTAAATCAATTTTCAAGAACTCAATTATTATATGGAAAAGAAGCCATGGATAAATTAAAAAACAGTCGAGTTGCTATCTTGGGTTTAGGTGGTGTCGGCGGTTATGTAGGCGAAGCGCTTGTAAGAAGTGGAATTGGCTCTTTTGATTTAATTGATGATGATAAAATTTGTCTAACAAATCTCAATCGTCAAATCATCGCTACATTTGATACAGTTGGTCAATATAAAACAGATGTCATGAAAGAAAGAATGTTAAAAATCAACCCAAAAGTCAACATTCAAACACATCAATGTTTCTTTTTACCAGAAAATGCATCTGATTTTTCATTTGAAGATTATGATTATATTATAGATGCAGTTGATACAGTTTCTGCAAAAATCGAACTTGTTTTAAAAGCACAAGAATATAATATTCCTATTATTTCAAGTATGGGAGCTGGAAATAAAGTTGATCCTACCCAATTTAAAATCACAGATATTTATAAAACAAAAGTATGTCCTCTAGCAAAAGTCATGCATAGAGAGCTCAAAAAAAGACATGTTAAAAAATTAAAAGTTGTTTATTCTGAAGAAAAACCAATTCGCCCAATTGATGATTTATCCATCAGTTGCCGAACACATTGTATATGCCCTCCTGGTACAAAACGTAAATGTACAATTAGAAGAGATATTCCTGGAAGTAACGCCTTTGTTCCTTCTACTGTAGGATTAATTATTGCAAGTGAAGTTGTTAAAGATTTAACAACTATTTAAAAGGGAAGATAATTAATCTATCTTCCTTTTCTTTTACGTTTATTTTCATACATCTTATAATCTGCAATCTCGATCATTCTTTGTAAATCAGTACTTTCTGTTCCATAACAAACACCATATGAAAACGCTAAATTTACACTATGATCATCTGCTAATAAAACGATTTGATCTCTTATTTCATTTAATTGATTAATATCATTATTTAATTTTTCCATTGAATCATAATGATGAAAAAAAGCAATAAATTCATCTCCACCCAAGCGTCCTACCAAACATTTTTCTCCCGAAATAGTTTTTAAAACATTTGTCATTTGTTTTAAATAAAGATCTCCACAATAATGTCCATAGACATCATTTACTTGTTTTAAGCCATCTAAATCTATAAATATCAAAGCATATTGAGCTATATTTTTATCTTCTAATAACTTATTGATTTTTATTTTTAAACCATTTCGATTATATATTTGTGTTAATTCATCGACATCTCTTTCTATTTCTATTTTCTTTCTTTTTATATAAGAGGTTGTGATATCTATCATAACGCCTAATGTAGTATCTTGATCTTTTCGATCATTTATTTGTATATAACGTTTCATTTGAGGAAGATAATAAATATCTTTTTCAACTTGATGTGTATTTATTTTATTTAAAAAATCAATAAAATTATTAATATCTTCTTTAAATTGTGTGCATTGTTGTGAATTTAAAGAAAATATTTCTTTAAACCCATCTGATAAATACAATGTATTTAATTTTTGATTATATTCATAGAACCCGATAAGTTGATTTGTTTGGGTTAAAATATAATCCATTTTTTTATTATTAACTAATAAGCTTTGTTTCATTTCATTAATATAATGACTTAATTTTTGAAATTCTAAACTATTATTAATCGATACTTCCTCATCTAATTGACCTTTAGAAATCTTAGATAATTGATGATTAATTTGATTTATACTATCAATCACATAAACACGAATATATTTAATAATAAGTAATCTAAATAAAATAGATATAATAATTAAACAAACGATCATTTCTAAACAATTTTTAGGTACTTCCTTAAAAAGAACTCTTACAGGAATAATACAATAAATATAATTATTTTTTATTTTCTTTGAAACACAATAGGATAATTGTCCATCAATTTCAGTAAAAAAACCATTTTTTGCTTCTTTAATTTGTGTATCTTTCAATCCAATACTAGAAGCTACATCTCCTATATGATGATGTGTTGTACCAACAATCTTATGATTTTTAGAATTGATTGCATAATATTGTGCTTCATTATTTACTCTAAATAATTTAAATAAATAAGATAATTGATTCTTTTTAGTTGCTTTAGAGGCATTTTCATGATTCATACCTACTTGTACAATAAATTCTTTATTCTCACTCCATAAAGCAGAATATTGCATTTTTATATGAGAAGCAGTATTTTCCATAATTTTTTGAGTCAGTTGTAAATTTTGATTAGAAAGTAATGGTTTAAAAAAGCTTAGTTGTTTACCTGAATCAAATGAATAACCATAATATTCAGGATGTGTCCCAGAAATAATAACACCTTGCTTATTAAAAATATGAATTTCATCAACTTCAACATACTGTGCTATTTTCTTTAATTCATCAATATTATATAAAGCATCTGGATTTTCTTGAAGACTATATGCAACAGCTTGAGCATTATCAATACAGGTTTGTCGATATTCTTTCTTTTGTTTATTTAAATCTTTTTGATTTTCATTTAAAATTTGTTCAATATGATAAAAAGTCGTTTGTGCTGTATAATTTGCTTCTTTTTTAGCTGTTATACAGTTAAAAAAAGTAACAATAATCATTAAAAAAAAGATAATAAATAATGTGATTTTTTTACTTTCCTTTTGAATTAATTCCTTTAAACTTTGCATATTCATGACTTCCTTTAACTGTTAAAAAGTATAGCACAACTCATTCTTTTTTACAAAATCAACTCTATAAACAAAAAAGAGAATTGCTTTTACAACTCTCTTTATAATTCTTTTCCATTAGACTTACATACTTTTTGATCCCCATAGAATGAATCTTACGGAGGAAGTATGTTAAATCAATTTTCAAGAACACAATTATTATATGGAAAAGAAGCCATGGATAAATTAAAAAATAGTCGAGTTGCTATCTTTGGTTTAGGTGGTGTTGGCGGATATGTTGGCGAAGCCTTAGTAAGAAGCAAAATTGGCTCATTTGATCTAATTGACGATGATAAAATCTGTTTAACTAATCTCAATCGTCAAATTATTGCTACTTATGATACTGTTGGAAAATATAAAACTGATGTAATGAAAGATGGAGTATTGTTAAATTAATACTCTATTTTGATTATTATTCATGAATCATCATCTTTATAATTTCTTTATTCGTTTCCCTCATTCCTTCTCTACCTAATCGCCCGACACTTTGAATCGTTGCTTCAACATTTTCCATCACAAGTCCATCTCCAGATTTAAATTCCTGTCCATTTTTGTACATATGATAACCTAAAATAGCCGCATCAACACTAGAAGCAATTTTTGCTGCACAAGAAGCTTTGGCTCCATCACAAACAATACCTGAAACATTGGCAAGTGTATTAACAATTGTATGAATGACAGCTTGATAATCTTCATCGTATAAATAAGCAATTCCTGCACCAGCTCCAGTAGCGGCACTTACTGCCCCACAGTAAGCTGATAAAGTTCCAATACCACTTTTTTCATGAATAGCTACCAGATTAGATAGTGCTAAGGCTCTAAGCATTTTTTCTTTTGAAACCTTTAATTCTTGAGCATAGATGATAACAGGTAAAGAACATGTCATCCCTTGATTACCACTACCAGAATTAATAACAACGGGCAATTCACATCCATTCATTCTTGCATCGCTACCGGCTGCAGCATAAGCCTTTGCTTTGTTTTTGACATCATTACCGAAAGATTTTAAAAGAACTTTTCCAATATTAGCTCCATAATTATCTTTTAAACCAGCACAAGCAATTGCGTAATTATAATCTATTTGTCTTTCTAAAATTTCTTGAATATCGATCAAATCAACAGTCGTTATAAAGTCATAAATATCTTTTATATCTAATAATGAACGATCTGCTTTTTCTTTTTTTATAACACTTTTTTCTTCTTGAAGAATTTGTCCATTTTTTTCTATACAAACAACATGCATATGAGAATCACTTATTCTTACTTTTACATAGTCCTTTTTATTCCAAACCGTTATTATGTAATCAAATACTTTTGAACTATCCAAAAAATGTTCTTCAAAATCTACTTTTTCTATATATTGATCAATTTCTTTCTTTGTTTTTTCATCAATTTGACTTAATACCTCTAAATATTTATCATCATTGCCTCCTATGATTCCAGCACAAACAGCTGCTTTAATTCCTTTTAAATGATGTGTATGAGGAACAATGACACTCTTTACATTTTTTATAATACTCCCACTTGCTTCTACAACAATTTTTGTAGGTAGATGATTTAACACTTTTCTAGCAAGACTTGCTCCATACGCTAATGAAATCGGTTCTGTACATCCCATAGCAGGTATTAATTCTTCTTTTAATATTTGAACAAATGCTTGATATTTTTGCTCTGTCTTTTTCATATGAATACTCCTTGATTAATTGATAACTCTAGTTTAATATGAATATGTTATCAAGTAAATTAAACGTTTTTAATAAAGCTGTTTAATTTTTTTAATAGGAGACTCTTATGGAAATACAAGAACTTATTTCATTTACAACTATTGTTCAACAAGGAAGTTTTTCAAAAGCTTCTAAAAAATTAGATTATTGTCAAGGATCTATCACCATTCATATCAAAAATCTTGAAAGAGAACTTGGTGTACAATTGTTTGATCGCTTAGGTAAAAAAGTAACTCTTACAAATCACGGCAAAACGTTTTATCATCATTGTATAAAAATACTTGATGATATTTCATGTGCAAAAGAAGCCATTAATCCTTCATTAGAACTTAATGGACATCTTACAATTGGAACTATTGATTCATTATGCTCTTCTATAGTTCCTAGACTTATTTGTAAATATCATCAATACCATCCTCATGTATCTGTTTCAATTACAACAGATACAATCGAAGGTCTATTAAAAATGCTTAAAAATAATGATATTGATTTTGCATATTTAGTTGATAAACAACTTTTAGATACAGATTGGTTAAAAATATATCAATCTAAAGAAGATGTTACTTTTGTAGCATCATGTCATCATCCAATTTGCAAAATCAAACATCCAACGATTCAAGATATCTTATCTTACCCCATTATTTTAACAGAAAAAGATGCTAGTTATCGTCGTCTTCTTGAAGAAAAACTTCATGAAAATCATTTAGAAATCAAGCCTTTTATTCAATCTAAAAACACAGATTTACTTTTAGAACTATTAAAACTTGATCAATATATTAGTTTTTTACCAAAATATATTTTAGAAGATGCTTTAAAAAATAAAACAATCACTCAAATCAATATTCCCGATTACAAAATTGATGTCTATCGTCAACTTCTCTGCCATAAAAACAAATGGCTTTCTCATGAAATGAAAGCATTCTTTCAATTAATAAAAGAAAACTATTAAAAAAGAATTGCAAACGCAATTCTTTTTATAATTCTTCTCCATTAGACTGACATACTTTTTGATACCAATAGAATGAATCTTTACGTGCACGATGTAAATCACCGTTACCATCATCATCCATATCAACATAGATAAATCCATAACGTTTTCTCATTTCACCAGTTCCTGCTGAAACGACATCAATACATCCCCAAGGCATATATCCCATTAAATCAACACCATCTTCATCAACTGCTTTTTTCATTTCTACGATATGTTGTTTAATGTAATCAATACGATATGGATCATGAATTGAACCATCTTCTTCAACTGTATCAATTGCTCCTAAACCATTTTCAACAATCCATAATGGTTTATGATAACGATCCCATAATTCATTTAAGACAATACGTAAACCAACAGGATCAATTTGCCAACCCCAATCATTTGCTTTTAAATAAGGGTTTTTAACAGCACTTTCTAAGTTAGAAGCTGTTCTTTTAGCATCTGCTTTTACAGTTGCAACACTTGTTGAATAATAAGAGAACCCAATATAATCAACAGTACCTGCTTTTAATGTTTCTAAATCTCCATCTTCCATCTTTAATTCAATACCTGCATTTTTATATTCAATAAGTTTCCATTCTGGATAGAATCCTTTATTTTGAACATCTGTATAGAATGTACGTAATCTTTTTTCTGTAATACGTTTCCACATATTTTCTGGATTACAATCTTCTGGATAAATTTCTGAATAGTTGATCATCATTCCAATCATAAATTCAGGGTTGATTTCATGTCCTAAAATAACTGTTTTAGCAGCAGCAACTAACATATGATGAACAGCTTGTGCAACTTTATCTGGTCTAGATAAAGCTTCTGTAATTCCTAAGTTTGTGTAATCTTTACAGAAATTGATTTCATTAAATGTTAACCAATATTTAACTTTATTTTTATAACGATTGAAAATTGTTTCTACATAATTCATATAGAAATCAATTGTTTTTCTATTATACCAACCATCATATTCTGTTGCTAGATGAAGTGGTAAATCAAAATGGACAATTGTTACTTGTGGTTCAATACCATATTTTAACATTTCATCAAAAACATCATCATAGAATTTTAAACCTTCTTCATTAGGTTCTTTTTCATCCCCATTTGGGAAAATTCTTGTCCAGTTAATAGACATACGGAATGATTTAAATCCCATTTGGGCAAATAATGCAATATCTTCTTTATAATGATGATAGAAATCAGTTGCCACATGGCTTGGATAATATGTATCTTCATCCACATATGGTACAGCACCATCAGGTACTTCAGTTCCACGACGATCAATAAATTTTGTTGATCCATCAGCAAGTTTTAATGCCATACGTCTAGGAATATTATTTCTTCCATCTCCACCAGTGATGACATCTTGAATAGCAAGACCTTTACCACCGCTTAAATATCCACCTTCATATTGGTTAGCAGCTGTTGCGCCACCCCAAAAAAATCCTTCTTTAAATCCCATTTGAATTCCTCCTGTTTGTTCTTTACTTATTATATTCATTTTATTGTATTCGGTTTCATTTTTTCATTATTTGAAAACTCATTTTTCAAAAGAAATAGAATTCGTTATAACAAAAACAAAGGTAAGGGGTGATAAAAATTGAGAAATCAAATAAGAATGTCCCGCATGAATTTCTATTGCATCAAAACCAATGGTTTGTGTCTTTTAACAGCTGTTGCATAATCATCTGCAATACTATAAATTTCTTCTACTGTTAAAGCACGAGGAATCGCTCCTCCTGCTTTATTAGGAGTTGCACTCGCAGAAACAGGTTGTATTCCAATACGACTTTCCATGGCACTTGCTCCTGCATGGTTTAATTGAATAGCTATTTTCGTACCATATTGATGAATGGTTTCACATAGTTTATAAAGAAGAGGTATATAATTATCGGCATCTATACGTAATTGTGTTGTTCCATTACTTCCTTCTGGATATTTCACACAAGCATTTTCTACAATTAAAAGACCATAGCCTCCTTTAGCACGTCTTTCATAATAATTCATATGTAAAAAACTCATCTCACCATTTTGTTCACCAAAGTTTGTTCCCATTGGTGCCATGACTAATCGATTATCTAATGTCATATTTCTAATAGTGATTGGTTCAAATAATTTTTTATATTGATTCATATCATCATCCTCCATCAGTTAACTCTAACAAATTAAAAATAAGAGATAAATATAAAAAGCGTGATATATGTCACAAAAAAAGATATTTCAATTTCTTTCTTGAAATACCTTTTCTAACACTTGAATAATCACTCCATGATCTTCCTGTGGTCTTAATCCCGTAAAAGTAATTGTTCCAACAAATTCATCATTTTCATAAAGAGGAAAACTTCCTCCACAGATCCCATAATTTTCATCATCAATCATATAATTGTAAAGATGAAATTGCATATTATCTAAGAAGATATAATACGAAGAATGTTTCGTTTCATAACAAACTTTTTCTTTTCGATTTAACCACGACGTATTTTCTAGTTCACTGTATTCAGCAATGATTTTATCTCTATAAACAATTCTTGATGCAAAAGGTTTATCATACGCTTTAGCAGCCTCTATGATTTGTTGAATAATTTGAAGTGCAGTATTTTAATTAAATGTTTTAAAGCGATATTCTTCTTGTTTTAATATATTATTTTTATTTGGGTGATTTCCCTTATTTACAAAATAGCGATATTGACACTCCCCACGTCTAAAGACAAGGGACTCTTGCTACCTGCCAACATTGTTGGCTGACCAGGTAATCTTTCATAGTTCTTTTCTTCCTTTGATTTCTATTTTAAAAGGAATCACAAAAAAGACAATTTCAATTACATATCAAATTCATAAGTAAAACAAATTATAAATTTTCAGCTAATAATTCTACTATATGGATTGGTTGAATCCCACCTATTTTAAGTCCTCTTTCACAGCCATTACAATAAACTAAAACATCGCTTGGATAATGTTTCACCCATTCTTTCATCTTTTGTTCTTGTAGTTCTGGGGATAAAAATTGGAAATAGTTTTCTTTTAATCTTTTCATTGTTTTAGGCGCTATTTCTTTACAAATAGCTGCTGGTTCATTATAAATCCAAATACCATCAAAGTTTGTTTTTTCATAAGCATCTTCTAATTCAATAATCGTATAATTCATTTTTAAAAGACATTTTCGAAGAGCTTCCTGAAATGTTCTATTTTCCTTCGTTCTTAAACAATCTTGAATAGCAATCACTTCTCCTTGATGGTTCGGCCAAGGAAAATAAGTATCTTGTAAAATATATTCATACGTACTTAAACATGTCACTTGAGGATATTTTTCTTGTATTAAAAGTTGACATAAAGTACAGTTTTGAACAAGAACATCATTTTCTTTTAAAAAGTCTTCTTTATTACGACAACACCTATCAATAAGAGCTCCTTGATTTTTCATATAATTTGTTAGTTTTTCAATGGCTTGTGGATGATTTTTTCGTACATCACATCCCGGTAAATAATGTAACATTTTAGATTTCTCCATTTGTTTCAATAATTTTTTTATAAACTTCAAAAGATTTTTTCTTATATCTTTTTCCTGTACCTTTTCCTTGATCATCTAAATCAACATAAACAAAACCATATCTTTTTTTCATTTCTCCCGTACCTGCAGAAATAATATCGATTGGTCCCCACCAAGCATAACCAAAGCAATCAACATAATCTTCTTCAATTGCTTCTTTGATTGCTTTTACATGTTGTTTTAAATAATCAATACGATAATCATCTTCTACCGTTTGATTTTTAAATTCATCAATAGCACCCATACCATTTTCTGAAATAAAAAGAGGAATTTGATAACGATCATAAATGAGATTTAAAGAAATACGTAAACCTAAAGGATCAATTTGCCAACCCCAAGCTGTTGCTTTTAAATAAGGATTACGTCCACCATCTAATAAATTTCCATCGGCACTCTTTGTGACAGCTTGTCCTTCTACTAAAGAAGAATAATAACTAAAACTGTAAAAATCAATCGTTCCTTGTTGAAGTATTTCTAAATCTCCTTCTTCTATTTGAAAATGTGCCTTCATTTTCTTTTGATAAGCTAGACATGTATTAGTATATTTTCCACGAATTTGAACATCAGAAAAATAATAAATTGGTAATAACTTATCATGTAACATCATTTGATCAATCGGATCACAGGTATTAGCATAGCAACAATTATAGAGAATCATATTACCAAATTTAAAATTTGGATTGATTTTTCTTCCTTCAATAACAGTCTTTGCACTAGTAACAAGTTGATAATGTGCCATTTGAAACATCAAATCCACTTGATTTTCATCTTCTTGATAAATCACCCCTGCTTGATGCCAAGGTGTTTTAGCAATAAATAAAGAATTGATTTCATTAAAAACAATCCAATAATTCACTTTTTCTTTATATCTTTCCATGACAACCTTTGCATATCTCACTGCTAAATCAATCAGTTGACGACTACGCCAGCCACCATATTTTTGAACAAGTGCTAGTGGCATTTCAAAATGGTGTAATGTAACAATCGGTATAATATGATGCTTTGCGAGTTCATCAAAGATATGATCATAAAATTCTAATCCTTTTTCATTAGGTATTTCATCATCTCCATTTGTAAAAATACGTGACCAACAAATGGACATGCGATAACATTTAAAACCCATCTCTGCCATTAAAGCAATATCTTCTTTATAATGATGATAAAAATCAGTTGCTTGATGACTTGGATAATAATAATCATCTTGAATACTTTCATGAATGACTCTAGCATGTCCATGACTAGCCCCTAATTCCACATCATTAATACTTAATCCTCGTCCATCTTCAAGATAGCCTCCTTCATATTGATTAGTGGCTGTAGCTCCACCCCATAAAAAATTATTTCTCATAAAAAGTCCTCCTTTTTCTTTATCTTATAAATTCTTCCTAGCTTTTAAAAGAGACTTTGTCTATTATGGTTTTAAGTTTCGCTTTTCTTTTGAAAATAATAAAAAAAGCGAAATCATGATTCGCTTTCTTTCATAATATCTAAGGAAGAAAAACGTGTTGTTTCACTTTCTTTTGAAATATTTATTCTCTTATTTAAGTTATCATCATAATTCAATTCAAAATAGCAAGCATATAAAATATCTAAAATAAGTTTTATACTATTTTCGTTAACAAAGCCTCCTATTTTAGAATACAGCTTCTCTCTTGTAGAAATATTTAAAACAACATCCCCATATTTTCTTAAATCATTATCCCCTAAAGAAGTAATAACAATAATCGAAACCCCTTTTCTTTTAGCAAGACGTGCAAGATGAATCATTGAATCAATCTGACCAGAATAAGAAACCATTAATAAACAATCATCTTCATGAATTAAATTATCCATAAATAATTCTTCTCCATTAATTGGACAAATATGAACCATTTTCCCTAAACGATTCATATTTAATTGAAATGTTTGTCCTAATAATAAAGAATAAGAAATTGCTGAAAGATGAATGATATTTGCTTTTTGTAAAAGTGCAACAGCCTTTTGTAAATCATCATGTTTTAAAAGAGATAAAGTATCATCTAATGTTTCTTTTGAAAGAGTCGTCATTTTAGAAGAAATTGTTTGAATTGTATCATTTTTAGTAAAAGGAAAATTAGGATCAATATGATTAAAATGTGTTAATATATATTTTTGTTCTTCTAAGAAATCTTTTTTAAATGATTCATAACCCTCATAACCTAATTTTTTAGCAAGCCGAATAATAGTTGCTGGAGAAGTATATGTTTGATGAGCCAATTCTTGGATGGTCAGTTTTTCTATTTCTAATTTTTTATCTAATATATATTGAGCAACTTCTTTTTGAGATGATGATAAATGAATGGTTTCTAATTTTTGAATGATAAACATTTTCTTTCCTCATTTCATTTTAATAATTCTTTGACCAATTTTTGTATAAATAATTTCTGATAAAATACCTATTCCTATCCCCGATAAAATACCAAAGATCAATAAATAAGGTAAATAATACATAAATACTGTTGAACTAAAAAAGTACATAGCTACTAGAAGTTGTCCAACATTATGAAAAATACCTCCTATCATAGAAACAATGATATTTGAAAATAAACGTGTTTTTTTAAATAAAAGCATCATTAATAAAGATAAAATGCCACCTACTAAACTATATAAAAACATATAGAGATTTGTAAAAACCATCGCTACGATCATTATTCTTAATAAAGTAACTACAAGGGCTTCTTTAAAACCAAAACATAAAAGAAGCGTCAATGAGACAACATTCGCAAGTCCTATTTTAGCTCCAGGAATACCTACATAAAAAGGAATCAATGTTTCTATATAACTTAAAATAATGGCTATTGCACAAAATAGAGCTAAATAGCAAATTTTTCTAATAGACTTTTCCATCTTGTTTTTGTTCATTTCCTTCCTTAATTTCTATTACTAAATGATGAGGTAAACAAACAATTGTTGCCCCTTTTTTTTCGATATGTCCTTGTTTTATACATAATTTATCAGGACACGTTGCTTCGATCATATAAACTTCATGATTTTTTATTTGTACTTTATTTTCATGATCAATATCTATTATTTGATCCTTATCTAAAGAATAATAACCATAAACTTCTTTATTTTTTGTTATTTCAATAAAACTCCCTTGTTGTTTAGATTTAAAAAGAAATAAACCACCAATAATTATTAATATAATAACAAACACAATTAAATCATTTTTAAATGTTTTATTTTTCATCCTTCTACTCCATGATATAATAAGAAAAAGGAGGTTTCCTATGAAAAAAGTATTACTTTCTTTACTTATTTTTTCATTTTTCCTTTGTGGCTGTCAAAAGACAACTCCTCTATCTTCTAAAGAATTTTGTTTAGATACAATCGTACAAATCACACTCTACGATTCATCCTCTAAAAATATTTTAAATAACTGCTTTGATTTATGCAAGAAGTATGAACTTGTCTTTTCATCAAACAATAAAAAAAGTGAACTCTATCAACTAAATCATTCTTTACATAAATTAGAAAATCAAGCAATTTCTAAAGAACTTTATCAAGTCATTAAACAGGGTCTTTATTATAGTGAATTATCAAATGGCGCTTTTGATATTACAATAGGATCTATTTCTTCTTTGTGGGATTTTAAAAACAATACGATTCCTCAAGATAATCTTATTAAAGAACGTCTTCAAGATGTTTCTTATAAAAATATTGTTTTAGAAAAAAATCATCTCCGTTTTTTAAATGAACAAACAATGATTGATTTAGGAGCAATCGCTAAAGGATATATTGCAGATCAAATAAAAGACTATTTACTAAAGAAAAATGTTTCAAGTGCATTAATTAATTTAGGAGGTAATATTTTATGTGTTGGTCAAAAACAACAACAACCTTTTTTAATTGGTGTAACCAATCCTCAAGAAACTAATGATTCTATTTTAAGTTTAAATATCAATGACTTATCTGTTGTTACTAGTGGAACGTATCAAAGATATATAGAAACTGATTCAAAAAAATATCATCATATCTTAGATCCATCAACTGGTTATAGTTATGAAAATGGTCTATCAGCTGTAACAATTATTTCTAAAAGTTCTATTCAAGGTGATGCTTTGAGTACCGTTTGTTTTTCATTAGGAAAAGAAAAAGGAATGAAACTTTTAAATTCATTAAAAGATGTTTCCGGATGTTTTATTGATGAAAATAACCAAATAACTTATAGTAAACACTTCAAAAAGTTTCTAGCAAATTAAAAACTCTCCATGAGATTTTTTAATATTATTTAATTATTTCTTTGATCATTTTCAAATCTTTGTTTTCTAACAAGACATCAAATATTTGATCATATTGTGATAATGTTAAATTTTCTAATAATTCATTATTTTCATCAGGAAAGAGTTTATTAAATAATTTTAATGTTTTTTCTTTAGCTTTAAGAAGTTCTCCTTCGTTTTTTCCTTTTTCTAATCCTTCTTTTAAGCCTTCTTCTTTTCCTTCTTGTCGTATTCTTATCTTTTCTTGATGATGTTGTATCTTGACAAGCTGTCTTTTACTCGCTGCTAATACAAGTTCTTCATCTTCATTGAACTGATCCATCTTTTCTTTCATCATGATAACCACCTCACTGTTTAATGACATTATATCATCTGTTATCCCATGATATAAAGTATAAATAGCTAATTCTATCTTGCTCCCTTTTTCTCTTACAACAGCATCAATAAATGGAAGATAGACATTATGATGAGTCAGCAAATTATACTTTCTGACATGGTTTAGTTGATTACGTGGCATGTAGGTATCGATCAAGAGAAGATTGTCTCTGTCAATATCATTGACAAAGAGAATGGTATAGACTTCATGGACATTCTCACTGTATAAGAGATCTCCTCGATTGACTTGATGATCTATTATTCTTGCTCCATAGATTTGAAAACGATAATGAACTTCTTTAGTAAGTGCACTGTTTTGCATTTCAATGTCGATTAATTTTCCTTCATCAGTTTTCACTCAGACATCTAAAACCATATCTTTATCACTTAGATGTTCAGGATTGACTTCACTATTTAAGACAAAAAGTTCCTGACATTTAACACCTGTAATGCCTTCAATAATGATTTTAAGTAAATAATAGCAGTGAGAATCATTGAGATCACTCAACATAAATTTAAAGACAAGATCATTTTTAAAATCGGTAATTCTTTTAGGTTTGATTTTTGTTTCCATAGTTTCTCCCTTCATTATTTATATAGACAACAAAAATCATTTTTTCTTTTAAAAAACTAAAAAAATAACAAAATAAGTAAAAACTTACTTTGTTATTCAATAATCTTTCGTGGACATTTGTCTTTACAATTTCCACAATGGATACATTTTGAATAGTCGATGTGTGCTAAAAAATCATCCACAGTAATCGCATTTACAGGACATACTTTTGTACACATCCTACACCCTAAACAACCTACTTGACAACCAGCGTTGACAATTGGTCCTTTATCATGACTATTACATCTTACATGATAAGTAGAATCATAAGGAACCATTTCAATAAGATGTTGAGGACAAGCATCCATACATTTTTGACATGACTTACATTTATCTTGATCTACTTGAGCAACTCCATCAATGACATGAATAGCATCAAATGCACAGGCTTTGACGCAACTTCCATACCCAATACAACCAAAACGACACTTTTTATCACCACTGCCAGGAACAATGACGGCACTTAAACAATCATGAATACCATCATATTGATATTGTGTTTGAATTTGATCACAAGTCCCTTTACATTTTACATAAGCTACTAAATGTACATGGTTTTCTACTTCTAGATGCATGATTTCACCTATTTTTTTAGCAACTTCTTCGCCCCCAACAGGACATTGATTGATGGGTGCTTCTTTTTTAGCAATGGCACAAGCAAGTCCATCACATCCTGGATAGCCACAAGCCCCACAATTATTACCTGGAAGAACTGCCCTTATTTTTTCTTCATTTTCATCTACTTTCACTTCAAATTTTATACTTGCTATCGAAAGTAAAATTCCAATCAGTAAACCTATTATTCCTACAACAAGAATTGAAATAATCATATGCATTCCTCCTAAATTAATCCTGAAAAGCCAATAAATGCAATTGCCATAAGACCGGCAGTAATTAAAACAATGGGTGAACCTTGAAGTACATGAGGAATATCATTATCAGCAATTCTTTCTCTTATACCAGCTAATATTGTAATAGAAATTGTAAATCCTAAAGCTGTTCCAAATCCAGCAACAACACTTGTAATAAAATTATAATGATTTTGTACATTTGTTAAAGCAACACCTAAAACTGCACAATTCGTTGTAATCAATGGTAAGTAAACACCTAATGCATTATATAAAGCTGTTGAGTATTTTTTTAAAAACAATTCAACAAGTTGTACTAAAGCAGCAATAATAAGAATAAAAGTTACTGTTTCTAAGTATTCTACATGTAATAAAACAAGTAAACGATATAAAACGTGAGTAACTGCAGAAGCAATCGTAATAACAAAAATAACTGCACCACCCATCGAAAGAGCTGTTTTTGTTTGTTTAGAAACGCCTAAAAATGGACATAATCCTAAAAATTGTGATAAGACAACATTATTAACTAAAGATACACTAATGAGTGTTAGTATAAGTGTTTTCATTTTTCAGGATCCTCCTTTAACAAGGATTTATTAATTTGGCATTGACTACCATGACAATGTGAACAATCCCCTCCACATTTTAAAGATGAATTTTGTACATTTGTTGCACTAGGTAGCTTTAATTTATTTTGAATAGCTGTTAATAAAGCTAAGATAAAGAATGCTCCTGGTGCCATTACAAAAATAGTAATTGGTTCAAAGGAAATAGGTAAAGTCATTGAAAATGCTGTTCCAGAACCTAAAATTTCTCTTACTAAACCTATTGAGGTTAATGCGAGAGTAAAACCTAACCCCATTCCTAATCCATCCATTATAGAAAGAAGCGGATTATTTTTAGAAGCAAAAGCTTCTGCTCTTCCTAAAATAATGCAATTAACAACAATTAAAGGAATATAAATACCTAATGTATCATATAATGAAGGAATATATGCTTGAAGTAGTAATTGAACAACTGTTACAAATGATGCTACAATCACTATATAAGCAGGTATTCTCATACGACTAGGAATTATTTTTCTAAGTGCTGAAATAACAAAATTCGACATAATTAAAACCACCATCGTCGTAAGTCCCATTCCCATACCATTAATAGCTGATGTAGTAACAGCAAGTGTTGGGCACATTCCTAGCATTAATACAAAGGTAGGATTTTCTTTAATGATTCCATTATATAAAGGTTTTAAATACTTCTTCATATTTTCATCTTCCTTTCAATAGATCATAAAAATCTAATGCTGCATTCATTCCATTTGTCATTGCTTTTGAAGTAATTGTCGCTCCTGATAAAGAATCTACTTCATCTTCATTTTGTTTACCATTTTTAACGACTTGGAATTTCTTTACTTTTTTACCTACATATTGATTTCTAAAATCTTCATTTTTAGCATTCATTCCAAGTCCTACTGTTTCATCAATTGATAAAATTTCAACTCCTGTAATTTCTTTTTGAAGGTTGATGCCAACAATGATTTCAATATCACCACCAAAACCATCATGATCAACAACTTGAATAATATAGCCTATACTCTCTTTTTGTTTAAAAGATTTTAAAGCTTTTTCAATTGTTATCCCATTTTTACCATAATTATTTTTTAATTGTTTAGCTAATTTATTGATTTCTTTTGAATTAATTTCTTTAAATGATGTTGCTTCTTTCATGACTTCTAAATAAGCTTCTTGTTGACTTTGTTGAGCTTGTTTTTCAATAGGGCTTAGAGTAATTTGGTAAACATAACCTAAAACACCACCACATATGACCGTAATAATACATAAAATAAGAATATCTTTTATTATTTTCTTCATTGATAAACACCGCCTTTTAAAGTGAATTTATCAATTAACGGAACAAGTAAATTAGAAATAATAATTGCATAAGAAACACCTTCTGTACTAGTTCCAAAAAAACGAAATAATCCCGTTAAAACACCTAATAAAACTCCATAAATTATTTGTCCTTTTTGATCCATCGGACTTGTTACATAATCAGTAGCCATAAAGAATGCCCCTAAAATAAGTCCTCCTCCACAAAACTCACAAGCTAAATAGTAAAAATCAAAAGAACAAGGTGAAAATAATAATGTAAAAATAGAAAAAGTTATGATATAAGTCATTGGAATTGTTAATTTAATAACTCCTTTAATAAGTAAATAAACAACTCCTATAAGCAAAGCAACCGTAGAAGTTTCCCCTATTGTTCCAGCAGTATTTCCAATAAACATCCTTATTAAATCAAAGCTTTCTCCATTTTTTAAAATTGCAAGTGGCGTTGATGAAGTCATCCCGTCAAATGCAAAATTTGTCATTCTTCCAGTAAAGGAAATCAATAAAAAACATCTTGCTGCTAAAGCTGGATTCATAAAATTTTGTCCTAAGCCTCCATAAAATTGTTTAACCACAATAATAGCAAAGAGGCCACCAATAACAGGAAGCCATAAAGGAACTGTTGATGGTAAATTTAAAGCAAGAATAAGTCCTGTGACAACTGCTGATAGATCTTTGATGGTAATTGTTTTTTTCATAAAACGTTCATATAAATATTCTGATAAAACACATGTTGTTATCGTTGTTACAATAATCAATAAAGCATTTATTTTAAATTGAATAATTCCAAATAAAGTAGCTGGTATTAAAGCAATAATGACATCTAACATAATAGAAGATGTTGTAACACGATCTTTAATATGCGGTGAAGCAGAAACATGTAGTAATTGATTCATGAATAACACCTACTTTCTTTTATTAATAGAGACTAAATATTTCATCTTCTTAAATGCCTGTGTCATATTTCTTTTTGCTGGACATGTATAGCTACAACAACCACATTCTATACATTCCATTCCACCATTTAAAATAAAGGCCTCTGTATCATTTTTTGTTGCTATTTGATAAAGTTTTTGAGGAACTAATAAACTCGGACACACGTCTTTACATCGACCACAACGAATACATGCAGAAGGTTCAAAAAGGGATACTTCATCTTGTACAAGTGCAAGTAAAGAACTTGATGTCTTAGTTACAGGTATATCTAAATGAATAAGGGCACTTCCCATCATTGGACCTCCACAAATAAGTTTTTGAACTTCAGATTTGAAACCTCCTAATTGTTCAACAATCCATTTAAAACTCGTTCCTATAGGAACTTCAATATTGCTAGGTGTTATTCCATCACCCGAAATCGTCATTACTTTAGAAATTAAAGGTTGATTATAACGAACCGCTTGATTAATAGCAATCACTGTTGCTACATTATCAACAATACATCCTACATCTAAAGGAAGCATTTTAGAATTTAATGTCTTTCCTGTTAAAACCTTAACAAGCATTCTTTCTCCACCTTGAGGATATTTTGTTTTTAGTTCTTTCACAGCAATTCTTTTTTCATCTTTACACTTTTCTTTTAATAAATGAATAGCCTCTTTTTTATTATCTTCAATGGCAATATAACAAAGAGCTTTTGGAAACATTTCTAATAGAACATGAATTCCTGCTATTAGTTCATCTGTTTTTTCAAGCATCAAGCGATAATCACTTGTAAGATAGGGTTCGCATTCCGCACCATTAACAATATAATATTGAACTTGATTTGAATCTTTAACAGATAATTTTACATGTGTAGGAAACCCTGCTCCTCCTAGACCAACTATACCTGCTGCCTTAATTCTTTCAATTTTTTCTTCATAAGTTAATTCTTGTTTATTATTATTATTTTCAACTTTTTGATATAATCCATCATTAGCAATAACAATTGATTCTTGCATTTTCCCACTGACATCCATTCTTTCTTCTATTTTTTTTACTACACCTGAAACTGAAGAAATAATAGGACTTGAAACAAAAGCATCACTACAAGCAATAACTTGCCCAACTTTTATCTCATCTTTTACTTTAACAATTGGTTGACAAGGTGCACCAATATGTTGTTTTAAAGGAAATACAACTTCATCACTTGCTTTTATTTTAATAATAGGTAAATCCTTTGTATATTGTTTTTGATCTTTTGGATGTATACCTCCAATAAATGATTTTAAACTCATAACTTCCATCCCCTTTAACCCTATTTTAGTCCTATTATTTTCAAATTGAAAGCGTTTACAACAAGTTAAAAAATTAACTTGTTTTCTTTGAAATATATGAAATTTATGTGATTTTAATCACATTTAAATATAAAAAAAAGATAGCTTTCGCTATCTTAAAAATACTAATTTTGTTCATAAAATTCTTCATCATCTAACATTGCATAACTTACAAGTTGTTGACCATCTAAATTTACTTTATGCATATTAACGGCAGTAATTTGTCTTCTATTATATGTTGTATAATAATAGATTCCCTTTTGACTATTCCAACATGACGTATAAATCGTAATTTCATATTTTCCATCATCTACTTCACAACACCCTCTTTGTTGTTCTACAGAACCTAAAATATGGAAAAATTGGTTAACACTATCTCTTTCATTATCTTTTGATTGTCCGTTCATTTTAGTAAATGCAACGCGTACAAAACGTGACATTGAAGATAAATCACCAGGTAATCCAAGTGCTCCCATTCCTCTAGAATAGGATTTTAAATCTAATTGTTTAGAAAAATAATTTTGTGGTTGTTTAGGTGATAAAGACATGTAATTATTTAAGTTGAATAATTGTTTATCAAATGAAGGATTATTTGCAAGAACTCCTACAGGATTTTCATAGATTTTTAATCCTTCTTCGACTGATTCAACAGTTATACATCCACTTTGATCTGCAATGATCCAATGTAATGATGCGGCTGGTAAATGTTCATTATAAGGTGTCTTCACTAAATTGATTGTTTGAATAAGTTGTTTAGCTTCTTTAAGCGTTGCACATTGACTTAAAACCCAAGGAATGAATTCATATTGAGCAACGTTGACTGCTCCTTCTTTAACCTCTTGATAACAAGCATTTCCGACAAAATTTAATCCTGCCATTCCTAAACCTTTTTCATTAACAGCATCATAATATAAAGGATATTCATCTAATACATGAGCCATACCAATCATGGCATAATGTTCAATATTTTTTGATCCATGTCTATATTGTAAAGGGTAGTTTCTTGGCATAATTGCTATTTTTTCACCATAGGAAAATTCATAATCCAAAGTTCTACCCATATAAAAATCTTTTGTTTGATAAGTTGCTGCTGTACACATATAAAATCTCTCCTTCTTTTCATTGTTTTGCTATTATATAGTATAACCCATTTATTTCATCTTTATGAATTAGAAAAGAAAAACACTCCTAAGAGTGTATTTCGAATATTATTTAACTTCAACAAGTTCTAAATAGCTTGTTGCACCTTTAACTCCTGGTGTTCCACCAGTAACTAAGATTTTTTGACCAGGTTTTACACCATTTTCTCTAGCAATAATACTTGCATAATCAATCATTGAAATACGTGAATTTAATGGTTTACAAGGAACAGCTTTAACACCCCAGTTTAAAGCTAATGCTTTTACTGTTTTTATAGATGGAGTTGCTGCTATAATACGAGATTTTGTACGATAACGCGCCATTTTACGAGCAGTAAATCCTGATTCTGTAAAGGCTATAATCGCTGCTACATTAAATTTATAAGCAATTTCAGCAACTGACATACAAATAGCTTCACTTGTATCATCTGGTGCTGTACGAATAGCTTGTCTTTGTAAGCTTTGATAATCCAAAGTTCCTTCTGTTTTTAAAGCAATTTTAGACATCATCATGACTGCTTCTTGAGGATAAAGACCACTTGCTGATTCTCCAGATAACATGATTGCATCTGTTCCATCATAAATTGCATTAGCAACATCAGATACTTCTGCACGTGTTGGACGTGGATTTTGTTGCATACTTTCTAACATTTGAGTTGCTGTAATAACAATTTTACCACGTTGTTTGCATTTTTTAATAATTGATTTTTGGATAAGTGGCACATCTTCTGCAGGAACTTCAACTCCTAAATCTCCACGAGCAACCATGATACCATCAGCAATATCAAGAATTTCATCTACATTATCAACACCTTCTTGATTTTCAATCTTAGCTAAAATTTGAATATCATTTCTACCATTTTCAATTAATAATTTTTTGATATCAATAATATCTTGTGCTCTTCGACAGAATGAAGCAGCTACATAATCAAAAGGTTGACCTGCTCCAAATGTTAAATCTGAAATATCTTTAGGTGATAAATAATCAAATCCTAATTTAATTCCTGGAACATTGATTCCACGTTTATTTTTTACTTCTCCATCATTTGCTGCAACACAAACAATATCAGTTCCTTCAATATGATCAACTAATAATTCCACTTGACCATCATTTACTAAGATATAACCACCAGGTTTAACATCTTTATATAAATCTTTATAAGTGATTGTAAATCTTTCACTTGTACCTTCGATATCTTCTACACAAATAATAGAAGTTTGCCCTTTTTTAAAAGTAGTTTTACCACCAATAAAATCACCTGTACGAATTTCAGGTCCTTTTGTATCTAATAAAATAGCAACATTTGTAGATAATTCTTTATTAATTTCTAATAATGTATTAATTTTTTCTGCATGTTCTTCATGTGTTCCATGTGAGAAATTTAATCTCATTACATTCATTCCAGCTTTTACTAATTTTGTAAGCATTTCTTTGCTTTCAGATGCTGGTCCTACAGTACATACAATTTTTGTTTTTGACATAATCTCGTTTTTCTTCATAACTTTTGCCTTCCTTTACTCTCTACAATTTTAAGTATAAACCTATTTTTTTACTTTAACAATGGGCAAAAGTAATGTAAGCACATCCACTTGAAAATATTTTTTTAATGTAAATTTGTTACATCTATTTATATGATTCATCAAAAATAAGAAAATATTTTTCTATTAAAAAAACCTTTTAAAGTAAGCTTTAAAAGGTTTAAATATTATTGGTATTCAAAATAATCTTTACTATGATGTACTGCAATTTCTAGAGGTAAAGTTTCTAATAATTCTGGTAATTTTTCTTCAATGATCACTTCTAAATGATGCCCTGGATCTATTAATAAACAATCATGATCTATCGCATATTTAGCGTGTCTATATTTAGTATCCCCTGTAATATAACAATCAACTTGATCAGCTAAAAAATCTAAATCATCTGCTGCACTTCCACCACATATAGCAATTGTATGTATCATTTTATTTGTATTTTTACTATATTTTAAATGTTGCAAATGAAATTTATCTTTTACATATTCTATAAAATCTTGTCCTTCCATGGCTTGATTTAAAATAGCTTTCTTTCCTACTTCATAATGATCATAACAAGCAACATCATGAACACCTAATTTTTGAATCAACCAATCATTCATGGAAATCCCATTTTGTCCTCGATCTAAACATGTATGTAAACTATAAACAACAATATCATGTTTCATGGCCATTGAAATAAATTTTCCTTGATGTAAAGAAGTATCTATGTTTTTTATTTTTTCTAATAAAAAAGGATGATGTGTAATTAACATTTGACAATTATTTTCAATACAGGCTTGTAATGTTTCATTATCAGCGTTTAAAGCAATATAAACTTTTTTAACTTCCTTTTCTCTACTTCCAATTTGTAGGCCACAGCAATCAAAATCCATTTGAAGATTTAAAGGAAAATATTTCTCCAAATGATTCATAATTTCATAAGCTTTCATTAAGTTCACCTTCAATTAATTGTTTTTGTTTTTCTAATTCTAAATATCTTGGATGATTTGATGGCAAATCATTCATAATCTTTAAATATGTTTGATATTGTTTTTGCCAATAACGAATAAATAATTCATTTTTATTTTTTCTTAAAACTGGACCAAACATCATATCTTCTTGACTATATTGAATATCTTGATTTGTATTTTCTACTACCATCATTTCATAAACATGATGCCCATCCTTGATTATTTTTTCATCTATAATTTTAAAATGATTTTTAAACAAATATTCTCTTAAATGATCTGTATTAGCGTTAGGTTGTAAATAGAATTGTTTAACTTTGTTTAAATACGCTTTATTTTTTTCTAATATTTCTACAATTAGAAATGATCCCATTCCAGCAATCGTTACCATATCAACTTCTTTATCAAGAATAGGATCTAATCCATCTCCTAATAATGCTTCTACATTTTCTTCAAAATGATATTGCCTAATAGTAGAAAGTGACGCCGCAAAAGGACCTTTTGCGACATCACAGGCATAAGCTTTTTCTATAATATTTCTTTCTATTAAATAACATGGCAAATAAGCATGATCTGTTCCAATATCTGCCAAGATGTTTCCTTTTTTATGTTTTTCTACCAAATAAGCAAGTAATTCTAATCTTTTTGATAATTTCATTAGCGATCTAAGAAATCCTTTAATCTTTTTGAACGAGATGGATGTTTTAATTTTCTTAATGCTTTCGCTTCAATTTGACGAATACGTTCACGTGTTACATTAAATTCACGACCTACTTCTTCAAGAGTTCTTGTTCTACCATCATCTAATCCAAAACGAAGTCTTAAAACTTTTTCTTCACGATCAGTAAGTTCTAATAAAACATCATTTAATTCATCTTTTAATAATTCGTTTGCTGCATAATCATTTGGTGACATAGCGCCTTCATCTTCAATAAAATCACCTAAATGAGAATCATCTTCTTCACCAATTGGTGTTTCTAATGAAACAGGTTCTAATGAAATTTTTTGAATTTCACGTACTTTTTCAGGCGTCATACCATCCATTTTTTCAGCAATTTCTTCAGCAGATGGTTCTCTTCCTAATTCTTGAATTAATTGTCTTTGAATACGTGTTAATTTATTGATTGTTTCTACCATGTGTACTGGAATACGAATTGTACGGGCTTGATCGGCAATTGCACGTGTAATTGCTTGTCTAATCCACCAAGTCGCATAAGTAGAAAATTTAAATCCTTTTGTATAATCAAATTTTTCTACTGCCTTAATTAACCCCATGTTTCCTTCTTGGATTAAATCTAAGAATAACATTCCACGCCCAACATATCTTTTAGCGATAGAAACAACTAATCTTAAGTTTGCTGCAGCAAGTTCTTTTTTAGCTTGTTCATCTCCTTCAAGAATTCTTTTAGCTAATTCAATTTCTTGATCATGATTTAATAATTCAACTCGCCCAATTTCTTTAAGATACATTTTTACAGGATCATTAATTTTAACATTACTTCCAAGTTGAGTGCTTTCGCTTTCTTTATCATCATCATGTTCTTGATACATATGTAATGTATCCCCTGTCATCATATCGAAATCACCATCAAAATCTAGATCAGGAGTATCGTCTGCATCATCTAAATCAAGGTCTAAATCATCGTCCATTGCAGGAACGCCTGCAAGTAACATATCATCATCTACATCTAATGAATCTAAATCATCATCAGAAATGGTAATTTGATTTTGTTGAATATATTCAAGTAATTCTTCTGCGAGTTCATCACTTAAATCATAATTCATTAAATATTCATCAATTTGTTCTTGGGTTAATACATTGTTATTGTTTTTTGCTTCATTTACAACTAATTTTTTTAAATCATCAAATGAAACTGCTTGTACTTTTTTCTTTGCCATAGTTTACTCCTTATCTTTTGATTCTATAATTTCTTGAAGAATTTTTGCTTGTTGACGAGGATCATATGTTTGCGATAGCTCCTGTTCAAGTTGTTTAATTCGTTCAATTTTAAGTTTTTCTTGTATTATTTTGATATAATCATCAATTGCTTGATTTGATTCTAATTGAGGTAAATGTAAAGATGATATTTCTAAAATTCTTTTAACAATATCTTGATCATCAATCATATTAATCAAATCAGCAACTTCTAAAATGACATACTGACGATAATAATCAATAATATAGGAAGCAATTAAGCGATTAACCTTATCATACATATAACCTGCTTTTGCTTCATATTGCATCGCATACTTTTTATCCTGCATCATATAATATAACAAATCTCTTTCAGCCTTTTGATACTTATCAATCAATCTTGAAACATGATCATAAGTCACTGGTCTAAAAGGTATTGGTTTTTTTACAGGAGTTTGTTGACTCATTAAATGATGAATTGTTTCTTTAGAAAATCCTGATTTTTTTTCAAGTTGACCAATATAATAATCTTGATCAACAATATCATCCAATTGCATGATGACTTTAACCATGGATTCTAAATAATTTTTTCGATCTTCATAATTATCAACATTGATACGTTCATAATAATAATTTAATTTAAACTCAACAGCACTTATCGGATTTTTAAAGAGTGCTATTAATTCATCTTTTCCTTTAGCTTCTAGAAATTCATCTGGATCCATTGCATCAGGAATAACCACGATTGATGTATGAAATCCTTCATTATTTAAAGCATCCACACATTTTATCATCGCATTTTTTCCAGCTTGATCACCATCAAGACATAAAACAATATCATTTGATAATCGCTTTAACATTTTTAAATGTTGTGAAGTTAAAGCTGTTCCCATAATTGCGACAGTATTTTTAATGCCCGCTTTATATAATGCTATTACATCCATAAAACCTTCTAGAATAATGACTTTACCTTCATTTCTAACATCATTTTTTATACGATGATAATTGTATAAGGTCTCTCCTTTAATAAAAATCTTAGATTCAGGAGAGTTCATATACTTGGATTCTTTTTGATTTTTTTGATAGATACGACCACTAAAGCCAACAACACGTCCTTCACTATTATGTAAAGGAAACATAATACGATTGGAATAGCGATCATATCCCACTTCAGATTCTATAACAAGTCCTGATTCATAAGCTTGCATTCTTGAAAAACCAGATTTTTCAAAAGCTTTTAATAAAATATTTTGTTCCGGTGCATAACCAATTTCAAAATAGTCAATAATATCTTTAGATAAATGTCTTTGACTTAAATAACTATTTGCTTCTAAAGCAAGCTTCGTCGTTAAATAATGTTTATAAATACGATTAGCTTCTTCATGCATTAAATAGTATGGTTCTAATTCTTGATTTACATGTGGTTTTTCTTCATAAAATGTAAAATCACCTAAATCAACATTTCCCATTTGAGCCACCATTTTGACAGCTTCCATAAAAGAAATTTTTAAGTAATCTTGTAAGAAAGTAAATACATTTCCCCCATGAGAACAAACAAAACATCTATAAATTTGCTTTTCAGGTGAAACAGACATTGATGGATGATCATCATTGTGAAATGGGCACCTTGCTAAATAATTACGACCTCTTCTTTCTAAAGGAAGATAATTGCCAATAACATCAACGATATCAACACTTTGCCTTATTTCATTGATTTTTTCATTTGATAGTCTTGGCATAATAATCTCCTTTATTAAAATGAAACTTTTTCTTGAATATAATTTACTAACTCACTAATTGGTAAACGTACTTGTTCCATGGTATCTCTATCACGAACAGTAACAGCATTGTCTTCCATTGTATCAAAATCAACAGTCACACAATATGGTGTTCCAATAGCATCTTGACGACGATATCTTTTACCAATTTGACCTGCAACATCAAATTCAACAGAGAAATGTTTAGCAAGTGTTGCATAAACTTCTTCAGCTTTTTCACTTTGTTTTTTAGTAAGTGGTAAAACTGCTACTTTATATGGAGCAACAGCAGGATGTAATTTCATCACTGTTCTTGTATCTCCATTTTCTAATGTTTCTTCTTGATAACTATCACATAAAATAGATAAGAATAAACGATCAGCTCCAACAGATGGTTCAATGACATATGGAATATATTTTTCATTTGTTTGTGGATCTAAATATTCTAAAGATTTTTTAGAATGTTCCATATGACGAGATAAATCATAATCTGTACGGTCTGCAATACCCCATAATTCACCCCATCCAAATGGGAATTTATATTCAACATCACATGTAGCCTTAGAATAGAAAGATAATTCTTCTTTTTCATGATCTCTGAACTTTAAATTTTCTTCTTTTAATCCTAAGTCTAATAAGAATTTTTTACAATAAGCTTTCCAATAATCAAACCATTCTAAATCAGTATCTGGTTTACAGAAGAATTCTAATTCCATTTGTTCAAATTCTCTTGTTCTAAAAATAAAGTTACCTGGTGTAATTTCATTTCTGAATGATTTACCAATTTGACCAATACCAAATGGTACTTTTTTACGAGAAGTTCTTTGAATATTTTTAAAGTTTACAAAGATTCCTTGTGCAGTTTCTGGACGTAAATAAACAACAGATTTATCATCTTCAACAACACCCATATGTGTTTCAAACATTAATTTAAATTGTCTAACATCAGTGAAATTACTTTTTCCACAGTTAGGACAAACAATATTATGTTCTTTAATATAAGACATTGTTTGTTCATTAGACCAACCTTCACTATGTACAGAAGGATCATATGCTTCAATTAATTTATCTGCACGATGTCTTGTTTTACATTCTTTACAGTCAATTAATGGATCAGAGAAACCACCAACATGTCCTGAAGCTTCCCATACCTTTGGATTCATGAAAATAGCTGAATCTAAACCAACGTTATAAGGAGATTCTTGAATGAATCTTTTCCACCATAAACGTTTAATATTGTTTTTCATTTCAACCCCTAATGGTCCATAATCCCAAGTATTTGCTAGTCCATCATAGATTTCTGAACCTTGATATACAAAACCAGTTGATTTTGCATGATTTACTAATTTATCCATATCTTTAGTTGCCATAATTTTCTCCTTTTTTACGATATAAATGAATAAAGACTTGGCTTTCCAAGTCTTCTATCTTCTTTTCGCGTACAAATAAAATACCCTTATAGTGGATATTTGTCAACCAACTATAAGGGTACTAGATGTAGGTTCTTTCGTCTAACCAATGCATGATATCATGATAGACATCTCGATAATTATTATCATGTAAAATATCTTGTCTTTTATTATCATAAATCTTATATTGGAGATCTTTTAGACCATTTCCTTTTAATATTTGATAAAGTTTTATAGTATCTTTTCCATTTTTAGTAAGATTATCAAAACCACCTGATAATAAATAAACAGGTAAATAATCAGGTATATATTTTAGATGATCTTCATCACTTACATATTTTATGTATTCCAATATATCATGATAGGCTTGATTTGTATAAACAAAATCACTTAAAGGATCTTCTTGATAAAGCTGTACTTCTTTTTGATTACTCATTTTATAACAACCATTTAAATTTTTTTGTAAAAATAAATCAACTGCTTTTTTTATTACTCTTGAACGGTTCATTTGTCCATGTAGTAAAATATTTAAATCAACAATCGTTTTCATACGATAATAAAAATTATTTTTCAGACATGTTCCAAGCATAATCATTCCATTAATATAATTTCCATACGTCATGGCATATTTAAGTAATACGAGCGAACCAAAATCAACACCAATCATAAAATAAGGAAGGTCTTCATATCTTTTAGCGATAATATGTCTTAAACGTTGCATATCTTCAATCAAAGTATCAAGCGCATTTCCGCTTCCAAAATAGCCTTGTTCAAAATGATAAAGTGATGTACCATGCCCAGGAAAATCAGGCACGACTACAATAAAACCTTCATGACTTAAATATTCCGCAAATTTTTGATAACGGTCTGAATGTTCACATAATCCATGATGAAGTTGAATGATTCCCTTATATCTTAATATCACATTCGGTTGATAAATATCAAATTTAATATGTGTTTGTGTTAAGGACGTATACGTTTCTGTAAGTTTCATCATTTATGCCCCCTTGTATAAGATTTGTTACAGTTTTGCCTTTTTGTACGTGGTTTAATCAGGCATTTTTTCCCAAATCCAATCAAATCTTTTCGATTAGCTTTGATCAAGGCTTCATATACAAGGTCATAGTTTTTAGGATTCTTATATTGAATCAAGGCTCTTTGCATCGCTTTTTCTTTAGGATCTTTTGGCACATAAACAGGTGTCATATCACGAGGATCCAACCCTGTATAATACATCGTTGTTGAAAGTGTTCCTGGTGTTGGATAAAAATCTTGTACTTGTTCCGGTTGATGATGAATATCTCTTAAATATTCCGCCAGTTCGATAGCATCTTCTAAACGGCATCCTGGATGAGAGGACATTAAATAAGGCACTAAGAATTGTTTTTTATTATATTTTTCATTAATACGATAATATTTATCAACAAATTTTTCGTAAAGCCCTCGTCTTGGTTTGCCCATCTTATCTAAAGCATGATTACTGATATGTTCAGGAGCAACTTTTAATTGTCCTGAAATATGATGTTGAACAAGCTCTTCAAAGAAATGATCATTTTTATCATACATGAGATAATCATAACGAATTCCTGAACGTACGAAAACTTTTTTAACGTTTGGAAGCTGTCTTAATTTTGTAAGTAATGATAAATAATCTTCATGATCAACTTTTAAATTTTTACAAGGTTCTGGCCATAAACATTGTTTTGTAGGACAAGCCCCTTTGGTTTTTTGTTTATCACAAGCAGTATCTCTAAAGTTAGCTGTTGGTCCACCAACATCATGAATGTATCCTTTAAAATCAGGATCCCAAACCATTTTATTTGCTTCAGCAATAATTGATTCATGACTTCTTGCTTGAATAATTCTTCCTTGATGGAACGCTAGAGCACAGAAATTACATGATCCAAAACACCCTCTATTTGAAATAAGTGAAAATTTTACTTCATCAATAGCTGGAACGTGTTGATAACTTGGATGATAATCACGATTGTAATCATAACCATAAGCTCTATCGAATTCTCTTTGGGTAAGTGGTCTATTCGGTTTATTTTGAACCACATACCATCCTTGATAAGGTTCAACTAAGATTTTAGCATTATAATGATCGGTATTTAAATATTGTTTTTGGAAAGATTCAGCGTATTTTCTTTTAGATGTTGTAATTTCTTCGTAACTAGGAAGCATTATATAATCAGCTTCATTTAAATCATCGATATTTTTTGTTTTATAAACTGTTCCATCTAAATACGTTAAATATTTAATATCTAACCCACTATCTAATGCTTCTGCAACTTCAATAATACTGTTTTCTCCCATTCCAAACATTAATAAATCTGCATTGGCATCAATAATAATCGATTTTCTAACCTTATCACTCCAATAATCATAATGAGCTAAACGTCTAAGAGAAGCTTCAATTCCTCCAATTAAAATATTAGCATCAGGAAATGCTTGTCTTGCCATTTGACTATAAACAATCACTGCTCTATCAGGTCTTTTAAAACCTTCGCCACCTGGTGTATAAGAATCTTTATGTCTTCTTTTTTTAGAAACGGTATAGTGATTGACCATTGAATCAATATTACCTGAAGAAATTAAAAAACCTAAACGAGGTTTCCCAAATTGCCTAAATTCTTCTACCTTATGCCAATCTGGTTGCGATAAAAAAGCAACCTTAAAACCATTTGCTTCTAATGTACGACAAATAATAGCTGCTCCAAATGAAGGGTGATCTACATAAGCATCACCACAAATATAGACAAAATCTACCTCTTGCCATCCTCTTTCTTCCATTTCTTTTCTATTTGTCGGTAAAAATTGTCCCATCTATAAATCCTCCCTTACTTTTTTTCTATTATAGTCAAAATATGTTTATAAAAAAAGACAAAAGTGTCTACTTTTGTCATATTTTTGAAAGACTTTGAATCATTTTCTTTGTTTTAAATAAAATCCCCGTCATCTCATCAACATAATAATCCATAATTTCCATTAATAAATCAATAGATTCAGCCGGTACTTTAAGTTGATCAATAGAATCAATCGATAATTTATTAATATGACGAAAAGCCTTTAATGTCACCTTATCTAATTGTTTATCATGAAGTGATAAACAATCGTGACAGACAAAGCCCCCATCTTCTAAACTGATTCCTGCTATATGATCTTGTCTTAAACATCTTACACAGCCATCAACTTGTAAAGCCATCCCACACCTTTTTAAAATAAAAGCATTATATAATAGATAAACCAATGGATAGGGATAACCATGATTTAAAGCATCCAATGATTTTTTTAAAGTATCAAAGATTTCTAAATCCGGTTGGTTATCTTCTTCATTTTTTAAAACAAATTCCATAAAATAACTTGCATACGCTTCTAATTCAAGATTTTCTTTAATATAACGATAAAAATCAACCGAACTTGCTTTAATCATCGTTGATAAACCATTTCTAGGTATAAAAGTAAACTCTGAAAGTGTAAGACTTTGACAAGCCGAAGCATTTTTACTTTTTAATTTTTTTACACCCCGAGCAATCAAAGTCATTTTTCCATAATCTTTAAAATACACAGTGACTAAAGAATCACTTTCTTTATAAGGATGCGTCTTTAAAACAATACCTAAAGAAACAACTTCTTCTTTTTTAATAGTCATCTTCGTTATAACCAAATTCTTTTAAATATTTTTGTTTATTACGCCAATTATTTTCAACTTTAACAAATAATTCCAAATGCACTGTTGTTTGTAAAAAACGTTTCATTTCTCTTTGTGCATTTTGACGAATTTTTTTGATCATACTTCCTTGTTTACCAATCAAAATACCCTTTTGAGATTTACGATCAACAACAATTGTCGCAATAACTTCTACACTGCCATCCTCTAATTCTGCCATTCTTTCAACAACGATTGCAACACTATGAGGAACTTCTTCTCTTGTAAAATAAAGAATCTTTTCTCTAATAAATTCAGCCATCACAAATCTTTCTGGATGATCTGTCATTTGATCTTTTGGATAATACATCATTCCTTCATTTAAATATGTTTTAATTGTAGAAATCAATGTATCCACATTTTGATCTTCTAAAGCTGAAATAGGAATGATTTCTTTAAAATCAAAAAGTTCTTTCCATTCTGTTAATTTTTTAATAACTTCATCTTTAGAAACAAGATCACATTTATTAAGTAAAAGGAAAACCGGTCCATCCGCTTCTTTTAATCTTTCAATAATAAAACGGTCTCCTCTACCAATCGTTTCATTTGCTGGTGCAATAAATAAAACCATATCCACTCCATAAATACTATTTAAAGCCGTCGTATTCATAAAGTTTCCTAAACCATCTTGAGGTTTATGGATTCCTGGTGTATCCATAAAAATGATTTGTGCTTCACCATCTGTATAAATACCTTGAATTGTATTACGTGTTGTTTGAGCAACATCTGACATGATAGCAAGCTTTGTTTTTAATATTTGATTTAATAAGGTAGACTTTCCAACATTTGGACGTCCTACAATACTGACAAATCCTGATTTAAAACTCATAAACTCTCTCCTATAAATACCATTGGTAATAATTCACCAATTGTATGTTTTTCTACTTTTTCTTTATTTGCTAGAAAGATGGGCATCTCTAAATCAACAAGTTCTGATAATACTTGGCGACATGCCCCACATGGAGAAGCAATCGGACTACAATCAGCAACAATTGCTAGTCCAATAATATCTTCTTTGCGATAACCTTTACAATAAGCGCCAAAGACAGCATTTCTTTCTGCACACATTGTTGACCCATAAGCAGCATTTTCAATATTACATCCTTGAACAAATGTTCCATCTTTTAAAGCAATACAAGCTCCTACTTTAAAATGACTATAAGGAACATACGCATTTTCTCTTGCTTTCCAAGCTAAATCGATTAATTTATTTTGGTCCATATTATTTCCTTTCAATATTTAAAGCATTCAATATTTCTTTTTGTCTTGAAAACATCACTTTTTCATCTTCTTCATTCATATGATCAAATCCAAGCAAATGTAATAAACCATGTGTAAATAAAAAACACATTTCTCGATAAAATGAATGACCATATTCTTCTGCTTGCATTTTAGCATGATCAATTGAAATAAAAATATCTCCTATTTCTCTTGGCATACCTTCAATATAATATTGTTCACTATCTTCTAAAGCAAAACTAATAACATCTGTACTACGATCAATTTTACGATATTCCTTATTGATTTCATGAATACGCTGATCATCTACAAAAATAACTGATAATTCTAAATCATCATGAATATCTAATTGTTTACATGCTTCTTGAATAATTTCTAAATAAATACTTTCATAATCTTCTTTAAAATCTTCTACTTCATTATTAAGTGCTAAATCTATTTCCATAATCTTCCTCACCCACTATTTTTCCTGAATCAATTATAACACAGTCAAACTGGCAGTTCATCATATTTATTTGATGAGAAACAATAATCACGATGATCTTTTGAAAACTTAGATAATTGATCAATAATTGTAATCTTTCTTGATCTATATTACTAAATGCTTCATCTAAAATCAAAACATCGGGTTCACTCAATAGTGCACGAATAATCATCACGAGCTGTCCTTGTCCCGATGATAAAAAGCCACCCTGTTCATCAAGCTTTAAATCTAAACCATTTACTAAATCACCCAACATAAAATAATGCAATAATTCTATCATTTTATCCTCTAAAAACAAACGATCAAAAATTATATTCGTTCTTAATGATTCTTTATAAAAAACAGGAGTTTTATTTAAATATTTAATATGACTATAATAACTATTTAAATCAAGTTCTTGTAGATTGATTCCATTAATAACAATTTCTCCTTTTGTTGGTTGTAATTGATTCATGATCAGTTTTAAAAGTGTTGATTTACCACTTCCTGTTTTTCCTTGAATAAACACTGATTTTTCTATTTTCAGTTGAAAATGATCAAAAAGAGGTCGTGTATAACCATAACTAAAACTTACATGTTTTAATTCAATGCTTTTTATCTTTTTGATTTTCTTTTTCCTCTCTCTTTTTTCAGGTAACATTTCTTTATATCTTTCAAAAATAATTTGTAATTCATCATGCATCGCAATAAAGACTGATATTTTCATTAAAGGATCAATCATATAAGAAAGTAATAAATAAACAAGCATCACTGTTCCAAGAGTCATCTGCTGTTTTTTATAAATGAAAATAGAAAATAATAAAACAACCATGATCATGATTTGAATCAATGCTTCTAATTGAATTTGATGCCTATTTGTTATTTCATCATGATGATAAACATCCATAAAATAGTTATCATAGAGATATCCCAATTTATTTTTCATCATTTTTTTAACTTTAAACTGGATTGTTTGAAAATAGTTTTCTTGAAATTCCAACAAACCATCATTTAAATGTTCTTTTTGTTCTAATATTTTTTTATTTTCAATATGTAACTTTTTACTATAAAAATAAAATACTAAAAAAATGAGGACCATCATCAATAAAACAATGAAAAACAAAGATAACTGAATCGATAAAATAAAAAACAAAATAAAGAGTATTAAAATACTATCAATAAATATTACATGATAAAATTCTATAAAATATTGACTTAATTCAAATAAGTTTTGTGATCTAGATAATAAAGTTCCTTTTTCTAAACCATCAATATAATCATAATCTTGATAAATCAGATTTTGCATTGTTTTTAAGGCATATTCTTGATTAAGTTCTTTACTTAATTCTAAAATTTGTTGTCTTCTTAAATAATCTAATAAAAGTTTAAAAGCATAGAGTATTGTAAAACCAAGAGAAATGAGAATAATTTGATAAATTTGATATTTTGAAAAAGAATCAATCAATAATTGATAATAATAAGAAAAAAGCATTGTCAATAGAGAAATAATAATGGTTTTGATGACCATTTTAATAATTGTTTGATAATGTTGTTTAAAATGATCTTTTAGAAAATTTTGAAAAGTATAGTTATTTCTTTTAGTAAGCGGCATTCCTACATGATTGACCATTATGATTACCCCTGTAAACTGTTTTGAAAAAATTTCATAAGACATTTTTATGAGTCCTTTGGCTGGATCTCCCACTAAAAAATATTCATCTTTGATTTTATACAAAACAACATAATGATAGAGATCATCTTGTTTTAAATGCACGATTGCTGGACAATTGACTTTTTCAAATAAATGTTTAAACTCACATTGATACGCTTTTGCTTCTAGATGATATTCTTTTAAAACTTGTATCAATCCATAAACCGTAATACCTTCTTTTGTAAGACGACAACGCTTTTTAATATTTTTAATTTCATCATCTCTTTTATAAAAACTTAAGAGCATTTTAATACAGTATGCACCACAACTGTTTTCATTATCTTGTAAAAAAATAGGATATTTCAACATATATTTATCACCTCATCATTATATATGTCAAAAACATCCTATTTTTCTTTTAATTTTTTAAAATTTTTAAATATTTTTTTCAATTGCTTGATCTAAAATAGCAATTGCTTGATCCACATCTTTTTCAGTTGTAATAAATGGTGGTAACATTCTTATAACATTCGCTCCTGCCATGACAACAATAAGTCCATTATCTAAACAAGTTTGAACAATATCTTTAACTGGTCGATCAAATTCTAAACCAATCATCAATCCTAAACCACGTCTTTCTTTAATACAAGAATATTTATCTTTTAAATCATCTAATTTTTCAATTAAATATTCACTGATATCTTGAACATGATCAAGCATTTTTGTTTCTTCTAAGATTTTAAAGACCGTTCGACATGCTTGTCCAGCCATTGGATTTCCACCATAAGTAGAACCATGATCTCCAGGTTCCATCGCTGCAGCAAACTTTTTATTTGCGACAAAGGCTCCCATTGGAAAACCAGCCCCAATTCCTTTAGCTAAACATAAAATATCAGGTAAGATATCGTATTGGAAATAAGTCATAATTGTTCCTGTACGACCCATACCACATTGAACTTCATCTAAAATCAAAGCAATATCTTTTTCATCACAAAGTTTTCTTAAACCTGTTAAGAATTCTTTTGTACAAACGTAAACGCCACCTTCACCTTGAACAGGTTCAACAATGATTGCTGCTGTTTTTTCACTTATTAATGCTTTAACGCTTTCTAAATCATTGATATTGGCATATTTTACACCTTCAATTAAAGGTCCAAACGCTTCTTGATAATGTGCATTCCCTGTAAGTTTAACAGATCCTGTTGTTCTTCCATGGAAAGAATGATTTAAGGAAATGATTTCACTATCTGCTTTTCCATGTTTTTGATAATAATATTTACGTGCAAGTTTTAAAGCTCCTTCTGTTGATTCAGCACCTGAATTTGTAAAGAATACTTTATCTAATTTTGTAGCTTTTTTAACACATTCAGCTGCTTCAATTGTTTCAACAGTATTAAAGTAGTTAGAAATATGCATTAATCTATGTAATTGTTTTTCCATGGCTTCTACATAAGCTGGATAATTATAACCAAAAGAATTAACACCAATTCCTGAAAAGAAATCAATATATTCTTTTTGATCAACATCATATAAATGAATGCCATCTCCATGATCAAATGTGACATTATATCTTCCATAGGCATGCATTAAAGCATCCAATGATCTATCATAATAATTCATTTTTAGTCCCCCAATTGTACATTTCTTGCAAGTTTTTCATAAAGTTCAACGGCTTGTACTAAAACCTCTTCATGAAAATTGAAAGTTGGTGTATGTAGACCTGAAGTATATTCTTTACATCTTGTCCCCACATAAAAGAAAACACCAGGAATCACTTTTTGATAATGAGCAAAGTCTTCTGCTAACATCACAGGTTCTTCAAGTTCTTCGAAGTTTGCGCCAACATTCTTTTTAAGTTCTTCATATAAATGTGCATCATTTAAAACAGGTGGGTTAAAAGGTTGACAGGCAAAATCAATTTGACAATGATATGCTTGTTCCATTCCTTGATTAAACCCTTTCATTGCTTCTACAATACGTGAAAAAACTTCTTCACTATACGTTCTAAGAGTTCCATGGAAACTTGTTTGACTAGCCACAATATTTCTGACCGTTCCCCCGTGTATTTCACCTATATTTAAAACACAAGGTTGCATAGGCGAAATCATTCGTGAAATGATACTTTGATAATTACTAATCAAAAAACTCGCAATCACAATTGAATCAATTCCTTCATGATATTTTCCTGCATGTGCACTTTTACCATGAACAGTTACATCCAATTCACCACTTTCAGCCATTAAAGGACCTTTACGACAAGCAATTTTCCCTTCATCAACATCTGGGAACATATGTAAACCATAAATTCCTTTAACATGATATTTTTCAAAAATACCTGTATTAATAATTGATGGTGCCCCATTGACCACTTCTTCTCCTGGTTGAAAAATAAGCAAAACATTATGTGGTAGATCTTGAACATCTTTTAGCTTATAAGCAAGTCCAAGAAGTGCTGTCATATGTCCATCATGACCACAGGCATGCATTTTTCCTTGATGTGTACTTTTAAATGATACACCTGTTTGTTCTTCAATTTCTAAAGCATCGATATCACTTCTAAAAGCAAGTGTTTTTTCTTTATGAAAATCAAGATAAACAGCGATTCCCGTCTCTGTTATTTTTAAAGGCTGATACCCCATTTTTTCTAATTCTTCATAAAGGTACTTTGATGTTTTATATTCTTGAAAACCGATTTCAGGAATGGCGTGTAAATGACGACGCCATGTCCTTATTTGATCTAATAATTGTTCCATAATCGTATCCTAGATTTTACGTAAATCATCCATTAATTGTGTTTTACCTTCAGTTTTTTCATCTTTTTGTTCTTTGATGATTCTTGCTGGATTTCCAACAACAACCGCACCAGCAGGTACATCTTGAGTAACAATACTTCCTGCACCTACAACTGCACCTTTACCAATATGAACACCTTCGATAACAACCGCATTTGCACCAATTAAAACATCATCTTCTAGAATAACAGGTGAAGCACTAGGTGGTTCAATAACACCAGCTAACACTGCTCCAGCTCCAACGTGACAATGTTTCCCAACTTCAGCACGTCCTCCTAAAACAGCACCCATATCGATCATTGATCCTTCACCAATTTTAGCACCGATATTGATAACAGCACCCATCATGATAACGGCATTATCTCCAATAGAAACATTTTCACGAATGAAGCATCCTGGTTCAATACGTGCATTGATATTTCTCATATCTAACATTGGAATCGCACTGTTACGACGATCTTGTTCAATAAATGAATCTTTGATTAAATCTTTATTTTCTTCAACATAAGCATTGATGGCATCTAAATCTCCAATAGCAATTTTAAAATGACTATCTCCAAATAAATGGAATGCATCTGTATCAGGTAAATTTTCACCTTTTAAATACATTTTAATTGGTGTTTGTTTCTTTGCATCACCAATATACTTAATAATTTCTTCTGCTGTTTGTAACATAAATTTCCTCCTTATATTTTTATTTTTCCTTCAAACACAGTTGTTGCTGGACCTGTCATAAAAATATGTCCCTCTTGAAGTTCAATTTCTAACTTTCCTCCAAGAAGCTCAACTGTTGCTTTTTCTTTACAATAACCATTCAAATAACTTGCATACATAACGGCACAAGCACCTGTTCCACAAGCCATTGTCTCACCGCTGCCTCTTTCCCATACACGCATTTTTAAATAATGATCATTGATTACTTCAACAAATTCAGTATTGACTGATTCTGGAAATATTTGATGATGTTCAAATTGTTTTCCTATTGTTTCAATATCAAAATCTAATGAATCAACATACGTAATGACATGGGGATTCCCCATAGAAACAGCTGTTAAAGCATATTCTTGATCTCCAATCATTACTTTTTCATTAATCATTTTTTCTTGATCAAAAATAACAGGAATGTCTTTACAATTTAAAATTGGTTCTTGCATATCTACTTTTGCGCCAACAACTTCATCCCCATCAAAAATAAGTTCTACAATACGTAAACCTGCCTTTGTTTCAATATTTAAAACCTTTTTATCTGTTAAATGATGGTCATAACAAAATTTAGCAAAACAACGAATTCCATTTCCACACATCATTCCTTCACTACCATCTAGATTGAACATACGCATTTTAAAATCATATTGATCAGACTTTAAAATAACGATCATTCCATCTCCACCAATACCAAAATGGCGATTTGAAATACGACTAATAAATTCAGCATCCATCGGTACTTCTTGATTGATTCCATCAACATAAATATAGTCATTTCCAATACCTTCCATTTTTGTAAAATGTAATTCCACTTTATCACCTCACATTGTTTAAAACAATTTTACCAAAATGATAATTTTTTTCAATCTTCTTTATCATTTAATTTTATGACATCACATAAAAACACATGATTGAACCATTGTTCTATTATAGTTTTCATCTATATTATAATCATGAAAGATCAATCATCTTTCATTAAATAATAAATTCATATTCCCTTCCCAATTATTATTTAAAAAAAAAGTCTTTAAAAAAGGCTTTTTTTGTTTAATAAGAAATATTCAGTTCACAATTGTTTATTATGATAATAGCAAGAAAGATAAATAATATTTAAACATCTTTCTTAGAAAAAATTTTTTTCAAATTTCCTTCCCTTATAAAACATTATATATCGTAAACGAATAAAGGATCCTTCTTGGATCCTTTATTTTGTTTCTAATTCTTCTTTATATTCTAAATATTCATCATATGTTGATAAACGATCAATCATACCATCTTTATTAAATTCAATAATTCTATTAGCAATTGTTTGTACAAATTGATGGTCATGACATGTAAATAAAATATTTTCTTTAAATTGAATAAGACCTTGGTTTAAAGCTTGAATTGATTCAAGATCCAAATGGTTTGTTGGTTCATCAAAAATAAGAACATTTGCATCTTCCATCATCATTTTAGCCAGCATACATCTTACCTTTTCTCCTCCAGATAAAACATTTGCTTTCTTTAAAGCTTCTTCTCCAGAGAATAATACTCTTCCTAACCATCCTCTTAAATCTTGTTCATAAACCGTTCCATCTGTAAATTGTCTTAACCAATCAACAAGTGATAATTCACAGTCATTAAAATATTTTGAGTTATCTTTAGGAAAATAAGATTGGCTTGTTGTCACACCCCATTTAAATTCTCCTTCATAATCTTCATCTTCACCCATAATAATTTTAAAGAACGCTTCTGTTGCTTTATCATCTCCTACAAAAGCAACTTTTTCATTTGGTTGAATAGAGAATGAAACATTATTAATAAGTTTTTCTCCATCAACTACTTTAGTAAGACCTTCAACATTTAAAACGATATTTCCTACTTCTCTTCCTGGTTTAAAACCAATAAATGGATATCTTCTAAGAGATGGTTTAATATCAACCATTTCTAAGTTATCTAATAATTTCTTTCTAGAAGTTGCTTGTTTGGCTTTTGAAGCATTGGCACTGAATCGTGCAATAAATTCTTCTAATTCTTTTTTCTTTGCTTCAGCTTTTTTATTTTGATCTTTCGCTTGTTGAATTTGCATTTGACTATATTCATACCAGAAATCATAGTTTCCAACATATAATTGAATACGGCTATAGTCAATATCAGCAATATGTGTACAAACTTTATTTAAAAAATGGCGGTCATGAGAAACAACAATAACAGTATTTTTGAAATTTAACAAGAAGTTTTCTAACCAATTAATACTTTTTAAATCCAAGTGGTTTGTTGGTTCGTCTAATAATAAAATATCTGGATCACCAAATAAGGCTTGCGCTAATAAAACTTTTACTTTTTGATTTCCATCTAAATCTTTCATATACATATCATGAAATTCAGAAGTAATTCCTAAACCATTAAGCATTGTTTCAGCATCAGCTTCAGCGTTCCAACCATCCATATCCGCAAATTCACCTTCTAATTCACCAAGTAAAATACCATCTTCATCATTAAAATCTTCTTTTGCGTATAATCTTTCTTTTTCTTGCATGATTTCATAAAGTCTTTTATTACCCATAATAACAGTTTCAACAACTTTATTTTCATCATAAGCAAAATGATCTTGTTTTAAAACAGATAATCTTTTATGAGGTTCAATAATAACTTCCCCTTTATTAGGTTCAATTTCTCCTGCTAAGATTTTTAAAAATGTAGATTTACCAGCACCATTGGCACCAATAATTCCATAACAGTTACCTTCTGTAAATTTAACAGAAACATTTTCAAATAATGCTCTATCTCCATATCTTAATGAGACATTTTGTGTTGATATCATATCGTCATTCCTTTCTTTTAAGTAGCTTTGGTATTATGACATAAAACACAAAAAATGTCTATTAAAAGTAGATAAAATGGATTTTTAATATATTTATTTAATTTCAAATGACAATCTCGAAATACTTTTTCAATGACTTTCCATATCATCAAAGACGGGTTTTCTTTATAAAATTGATATCCTCTATAATTTAGCGTATCCACTTCTTTCTATTCCTCTCTCATAATATTTTTCCTGCTTGTCTTGCATTAATTACTAAAAGTTTCCTATTTGAACTTTCAAGTCATTTTCTAACAACAATCTAACCCTTTCTATAAATGAAGGAACACTTTCATTTATGCTATATTGCCCCGTTTTTCTAAATTATGACATTAAAATAAAACATCCATTATTTATATATAGAAATTTATTTTTTGAACATAATAAAAGTGAATCCTTCATCGATTCACTTTTATTAGATATCTTATTTATCTTGAGAATGTCTTTCACCAATTTGGAATTCTTCTTGATGATCAAACATATATCTTACTGAAATAGGTGTATCTCCTGTAAGCATTGTAAAGTCTTTTGTATGAATATCCATTTTACCTTCTCTGATTGCTTGAGCAAATGTAACCATTCCATCTGATGAAAATGGTGCTTCTGAATCTTTTTGGAATACACCATCTGTTGTTCTAGGAACACCCATAGCATCCCAAATTTGATAATTTTCTTCATCTGTCACATTCACAAATGGAACATGATTTCCTGTACTGACATCTCCAATAGCACAGAATGTTGAAATTGTCATTAATTCTAGACCATTGATGTTCCATACTTTGTGATGGAATTCGTTTGATCGATGTAAAGCATAAGCTAATGCTTTCGCACAGTCTTTACGTGAAATGTAAGCCATTAAACCATCACCTTGTGAATTTGTAAGTGGTGCATTCATATGTGCATAAGTAAAGTAGTTTGTGACCATTGCTTCAGCATATTGAGAATTTCTCATAAATTGATAATCTAAACCAACTTCTTGAATATATTTTTCAGTATAAATATGATCTTTCTTTTCTACTGATGGATTTGTTTCATCATCAGCATTAACTAAAGATGTATAAATAATTTGTTTAACACCTGCAGCTTTAGCAGCATCTACTGCATTTTTATGCGCATTTTGTCTTTTAGCACCAACAAATGGCATAGAAATCAATGCTAGAGCATCTGCTCCTTTAAAAGCTTCAGCTAATCCATCTGGATTATTAAAGTTTGTGACATGTGTTTCAATTCCTTTTTCAGCATATTTCTTTAGTGATTCTTCACTATATCCACAAAAAATTAAGTTTTCTACTGGTTCTAGTGTTAATAAAACATCAGCAGCTAATTGACCTAAGTTACCATCAACACCAGTTAATAATAATTTACCCATGATTCTTCCTCCTATTTTACAGTAATATGATAACATTTTCACAAGATAATCATAGTCCTTATTTATTAATAAAGACTATAAGTTTTACTTATAGTCTTTAACCAATACCTTGACAATTTCTCCATAGTATTGACTATGAACACCTTCTTCTTGGTGCCATTCATAAACATTTTCATCAACACTCTTTGAATCAAAATCACTTTTACCCATAACCTTACATAAAATAACGACTGAACTCTCTTCAAAATAAGGAGCAACATCTTCATTATTAACAGTCATTCCACACTTTTCCATTTTATTTTCATCTCTACCAGAAACACGTCCAAAATAACCTAATTGATTTTTATGTTCTTGATCCATAAAACATATAGAATAATATTTAGCTTGATCAAAAATATGTTTTGAATAACGTGTTTTATGTACATAAACTGTAGCCATTGGTTTTCTCCATAAAACACCAAATCCAGCCCAACCAATTGTAAGCCCATTGGTTTCATTTCCATCACTAGCAATAGCAATAGCTGGTTTTTCCTTTAATTCAAAAGGATTAATATATTTGATTAAATCTTTTACTTCTATTTCTTTCATCCAACTCATCTCCTAAACACCTTTATGATATTATACTTCTAACAAACAAAAATAGGCAATGGAAAATCCATTGCCTATTTTTGTTTACTTGTCTTTTCTTCATTAGAACTTTTATAAGTTTCAGGGAGATTAATTTTAAATAACTTCACTGACAACATATAAATTAGATATTAAATACTCTATACCTTTATCAAATCACTATTTTCCTTAATAAAATTAAATTCTTCAGGTGCTACCGTAGTCCACAAACGATTAACATCCACTTTGTGACGTTCTAAAGTATACCGACACTGTTCTTCTTTCATTTTTCTAAAATCAGCCTTGAAATTACTAAGCGATTTACTTTTTGTCAATTCCAAAACTGATTTTATATCAGTACATCGAATCAATTCATCTTCTAAATTTTTCACTTGTAACAAATAAATAATCTTTACCCCTCGACAATATTTTTTAATATTTTCAATATTCTTCTTTATTACATTTAAGTTTGTTGTTACATCTGTATCAAATACAAGTACAACATTCGTATTCGGTTTAATACCTAAAAGAATAGATTTTGGAATTAAACTTTGAATAACATTAAGTTTTTTTGATTTACCAGAAAGAATTTTATTTGGTGTAACCTTAAGAGCATCAATTAATTTTTGATCATCTTCACCCTCACAATAATAAACACATGTCTTATTCATCACTCCACCCCATCTCTAATTCATCAAGCAAAGAATCATCTGGAAGTGAACCAAACACATCATTTTCAACAGCATTACGAATATTATCTGTATTACGTTTTAAAATTTCTGATGCAGATATAGCTGATACCTTACATTCGCCATCTTCTACCTTCTTACGCAAAAACATATAAGAATGTTTTGGCAAATTTAAATCTAACATATCTGTATTATGTGTTGTAAAAATAAGTTGCTCATTATTTGAAATACGATCTAACATTAATCCAAATATTCTCTTTTCAATATCACTTTGAATATATGAAAAATGTTCATCGCAATAATAGAAAGTTTTATCCTTTGCTAACATAGACGCCAAAAACAAAGCAACATCTATACCCTCTGCAGTTCCACTAGATAAAACTTCTCTATTTAAAAGTTTTCCCTCTTGAATAATAATTTCAGTATTCTTTCTTTTTATTATAAAAGTATCTTTCAAATCTCTTGATATTGTCACTTCTTTTAAAGTTGGATCTAATGTTCCAATAACGGCTCGTAATGTTTTTAAAAACACTTGTCTATCAATATCATTTAATAAAATCGATGACTCAATTTCTGGATATGCAAAACGATAACTTATTGGACCAATAATTTTTTTTAATGAATTTATATTTTTCATTGCCTCATCTGTATGATCTTCTAATTTTGTAATACACTTTTCATATGAATCCATTTTATCAATTTTTGCAGATTGATATTTGATATCAATGCTTGATGTAACTACATCAATATTTCCTGTTAGTCGATGTAAACAAAATCCTTCGTTTACAAAATCAATTAAAAAAGAACCTGTTTTTCCCATTATCATATCATACAAAACTGCAATATTTCCTGTATTAATATAAGTAATTATTTTAAGCAATGATTTACCAATACTTGTCTTTCCAGTTGCATTTGCTCCCATTAAAATAACAGCTTTTTTATATCTAAATCGTTCTCTACCATCAAGATACTCATCATCAATAATTGAATTAACAACTTTTTTAGGATAAGTAAAGTTTATCTTAAAATCATCAAATCCATAAATACCATCCAATTCTAAATTTAACACAATCATCTTTACACACCTCGTCATTTCTTCAAATATTACGAAATAATGATAACACATACCAAAAAAACAGTCAAACATATTAACAATTCATCTATTTCCTAATGTATTAGTTTTTATAAGAAATATATATAACTTTATTTTGATTTATATTCTATCCACATATTCTCTTTTTATTCTTTTATGACAAGATAATTTATGTTTGAATAAAGATTGCATACTACTACTTTTTTAAAGCATCTTCGTTAAGGTTATTAATTTAACCCTATAGCATATGCCATTTTCTACAAATTTTTCATCAATAATCATCAGATATTTTAATATCATCCATAACATTTTTATCATTGATGACATCATTTATTTCAGCTAATAATTCCTTATTTTTCTTTTCTAAAAAATCAGCAAGCGTTCGAATATTTGTTATTTTTTGTATCTTATTATTATTGACTTCAAAATCAAACACATAATATGACTCTATGCCATTTTGAGCAATGTCCATTTCTAATTCATAAATCATAGAAGAAACTAAGTCGAGTTGCCCATATTGTGAAAATATATCATAATCAAAATCTTCAGTTGAGTCATACGGATCATCTGGTGAATTTTCTTTATAAATTAATTGACCTTGAATAATATGAATTATACAGTTATACATTACTCCATTTTTTAATTCTCCATCAACCCATTCTCCTTGTTTAAGAACATCACCATTACCGTCATATAGTATACCTTTACTATTATACTTCCTATCTTTGTAATAGCCTTTATATTCATCATTTTTAGCAAATCCCTCAATAACTACATATCTATCAAATATATCATAATCTCCTAAAATAGCATCAACAACACACAATCCTTTATCATAAATTTTGACTTTTTTATTAACTTTTTCACATACCTTTTGATTTTTAACATCATAAATACAATCTAATTCTTCATAATTTTCATCTTTATTTCCTAAATTATTGATTAATTGATAAACTTTTTTATTTAACAAGTCATTAAAATCATTAACTCGAACTAAACAATTTTGATAATCACTCAAATATATAGGCTGTATCCATACTCGTAGAAATTTAGCGATTTCTTCTTTATCGCATTTACAAATTGAATTTACTATTTTAGCAAGTAAAATAAATTCTTTAGATGAAAGAGTATTTTTCAATTCAACAGTATATTTATCAAAAATATCTACTATTTCTTTAGTTTCTTGATAATTTATTTCTTCTACAGGTGTAGAAAATAAATTTTCGAAACTATTTTCTATTTCTAAAAGCAATGTTGCTTTTGCTTTTTCAATTTTCTTTTTTTCTTCATATTCACCATCTCGTTTTTGAATATAATATATTAATATTGCTATACCTATAGACGAACATAAAGAATAATAAGAAATAATTAACCCTATAAATGTTAACAAATTTTCGCGTATATATAACTCTCTTGGAATTAAAAATAAACATACCAAGAATGGAATAATTAACATAAATATAACAATTAATATAATCCATTTTAAGACTTTTTTCAAAAAATCACCTCATCTACTTAATTCTATTGAATATTAAAATTAAATACTTTGCGAAGAAAATCTTTAGCATTATCATAAACCTTTTCATTAATATCATCGTATTGATCAAATACTTTTTCTACCCATGAATTACCATGAGCTTCAATATTTGGTACAAGTCTTTCAATTTCTCCGCATTCTAAAACATATATATTATTATCAGCTAAAAAATGAATTATTTCTTCAAAATAGTTTATACAATTTCCAGCAGGAAGTATATTTTTCCCTCCAACTTTTAACTCTTTTAAACTACTTGTTTTTTTTAGCAATCTTCTAATCTTTTTTACTTGCTCATCTGTCATATAATCATCATTAGTAAAAATATTAATAATTTCTTTTTTTATGTCCTTCTGTTTCTTTACCGTTTGATCCTTCTTCTCTTCAAATTCTGACAAAAATAACTTGTGTGAGTTTGATATACTATCATAACTTCGAAGTTCTATAGCATTTAGCAATTGTTTTAATTTATCTATATTATTTATCAAATCTATATCTGCTATAACTCGCCATTTAATATTTAAATTTATAAGTAATGGTACAATTAACTTAAATTGATCTTTACCACCAACAGCACAAAATAATGTATTTTGATATGTTTTCAAATCTAATTCTTCTAATATAGTAGAGTAAAATTTACAATCACTTTCATTTTCGCATAAAACAATTTGCTTATAAAACAATCCATTAAGAACATTTGTATACTTTAAATTTTTATCAGTTGATAATTTTGCAATACTTTTATTATCAATAATATTAAATGTATTTATATTTTCTTGTCTATCTATTTTGATTATTTTTACTCTTGATGCATCTTCTTCTAAAACACCCCTAATTAAATCTATATTATGTGTTGATATAAAACATTGTTTATCTTTTGATACTTGCACAATATTTCTTCCTAACATTTTAGCTTGAGGTGGATGAAGGAATGTTTCTGGCTCATCAATTAAATAAAGTGTATGATTACTTACAATAAGTGATGCTAAAATAGCAACTGCACTTCTTATTCCATCACCTTGATCATATAAATTTTCTAATTTTTTTAATTCTTCTAAACTATCTCTTCTATTTGTAGAAACAGTTTTCTTTATAATTTCTTGATTACCTATTTTATACATCTTTATAAATTGTGAATTTATAAAATCCTCGTATACATCTATTCCTATTCCAAAAATTAAAAAAAGCAAATTATTTAAATCATCTATTGCATATCTATTTTTTTCCAACTGTCTCATAATATTTAAAGACCAATAATCTAAAACATTATTACAAATAATCGGTTTAGTTATATTTAATCTATTTTCTGTATTTAGATATGTAAATAAAAAACTATATGCACTTCCACTAGAAAAGTAATCTTCTTTCAAAAAATCTTTACCAAAATGATTTATTTCTCCATTTGGTATGGCGATACTATAACATCTTGATTTATCATCATAAGAAAAATGACTTTTTAGATAATTGCCAACTGTTTTAAAATCAATATTTTCTTCTTCAATATCAATATCTTGAATAACAACTTTTTTATTATTTGTGTTTATAAATTGGTCAGCAATATCCTTTAAAACTTGACTTTTACCAACATTATTAGCACCAACAAACAATATAATATCATTTCTATTCAGTTCTATTTCACTATTATCATTGAATATAATTTTTTTTAAATACATTGAAGGCCAACTATTTTTATCAATATCATTCATAATTTTTTTCCTTTCTTTAAAATCTTTATTAAAAATATTGTAACACTTACATGAATAATTTCCTATTAAATAAAAAAATAGGCAATGGATTTTCCATTGCCTACAGTTTATTTACTTGTCTTTTCTTTTCTTCATTAGAACTTTTATAATTTTCAGGTAGATTAAGTTTAAGTGACTGAACACCTAATAACTCCATCAATATATTCATATCCATACAACTTTTCAAACATCTTTCCTTATACATATTCCTTAAATCTTTAAAAGTTGTTTTAAATCCATATTTACTTCCTATACGATCCAATCCTCTTTGTAGTTTAGTAACTTCACTGACAACATATAAATTAGATGTTAAATAACAATCACTTTCTTTATCCTTTAAATATTCTTGTAAATAAAAAAACAACTCCTTAGGAATTGTTATATCTCTTAACATGGGCCATTCTACATTATAAACTTCATAAATCGTTTTAGATCCTATATCATCATTTTTAGTTCTTTGAGCTCTTTTACTTATATGAATCAATTGATTCTCTAAATCAATATCACTTACCTTTAAAGCAACAATTTCTCCAATCATCATTCCTGTATCCATCGCAAGTAAGATACTTAAACAAATATCATTGTTTTTATTTAAACAGTATTGATGTAATTGTTTAAATTGTTTATCTGTTAGATATTCTGTTTCTTTCTTTTCTTCTTCTATTTTAACTAATGAAAAATCAATATGGTTGAAACCATATTGATTTTCATAGGTTGTATAGATTGCTTTTAAGACGTTTTTGATTGTTTTTACTACACTTGATGATAATCCTTTATTAAGTAATTGCATCAAGTATTCTTTGATAATATTTATATTTAACTGTTCCAATGAATTATTATCAAAGAAACTTATTAAATAATTATTAATAATCATCTCATATTTATCATATGTAGATGGTTTTACATCTTCTTTCTTACTTCTTAACCACTCAAAACATAATGTTTGACTATTAAGCAATGTGTTGTCACCTCCTGGAATATATCATCTTATTTACTATTCTTCATTTAAAGATGATGATAATAAATAGAAATAATATAAATCTAAATAGAAATTCCAGTTATCATCTTCTTGATGTTCTAAATATTTATTATATTCATAGGAATGAATATAATTTTTGATAAAAAATGCTTCTTTTTTTTCTGTTTGAAATAAATTTTCATATTTTTTTATTAATTTTGCAGAAGAAAAATCCATTTTATCTTCCGTACAATCTAAATAATCTAAATATCTTAACATTGCACCAGAAAGAAGCTCATTAAAATTTCTATTATTAATTTTTAAATTTTTAATAAATTCTTTTTTATCTTCTTCTGTTTTTAATAATTTACTATTAATTGTATCTATTATTTTAAAATATACATTGAATCTATTCATTATTTGTTTATTTATAATATCAAATTTACTTTTTGAATCATTTTTGTTAATGATTATTAACATCTTTTCTATTAATTCTTCTTCTGTTTTTATATCATTTTTTTTAATAAATCTTCTCAATATTTCCAATTTTATTTCAACTGGATTATTAGAAATAAAAAAGTCAACATAAACATTTCCCAAATCGTTTTGATTATTCAAAGATTTTTTGATTTTTTTGATTTCTTTTGCTCTATAAGTTGCATAATCAAGATTGTATTTGCATATTTCTAATAAATCAAATAAATCATACTCAAATATAATTTTCTTATATTTATCTTTTTTGGCAATCTCCACCCTTTTACAACAAATTACATTTATTGTTTTTCTATATTCGTTTTGTCTTAAATTAAATAATTCATGTTTTTTACCACAAGCGCATTTATAAATTTTTATATTTTTTTGAATCTGATTAAATTTTTGCCCTTCTTCATTTAAAATATATGGCGTATAACAATCATTACAAATTAAATAATTTGAACTTTTTGTATTTTCAAAATATACCCTATCCCATTCTTGAATATCATCACAAATTCTAAAAATATAAGAAAGTGGATTTTTAGAATAGATATTTTGAAAATAATGGCGACCTTCTTTACATTTTTCTTGAATTTCATATTTTATAGTATGATTATAAATAATTAACGCACTCATTTCTATAACAGCCCTATCCGTTCTGTCCATATGATATATTTTACCATTATCATAGTAGTACAAAAGTAAAATAACTGCCGATAAAACTCCATGATCTTTATCTCTAATACCTTCTTTTATCTCATTAATTCCAACTACTTTATATAATAAAGAATCTCTTATTTTAGAATCTATAAATGCAACATTATCTATAGATTTAATAAATTGCATAGAATTTGGTAACATTTCTAAAACAGCAGAATGTTGTCCTAATAAATAAGCTAATGGATATCCTATATCATGTAACAACGATGTAACAATTGTAACTGAATAAATAAACTCATGAACTAATTGTTTAAAAAGTAGATTTTCAAACTTTGATTGTAATTTTTCAATCTCCTTCTCTTTGTCTGTAGTCTCTTTAATATTAAAATCATCACCCGTTTTAAGTGATAAAATTTTTTTATACACATTTCGTTTATTTTCATTCATCATTTTTACATCATTTCTTAATGATGTACTAACAAATTCTGAAACAACATTTTTATTTGATTTTTCAAACCATTCTGTACAATATTTTTCTATTCCCCATTCTTTTAAAAACACAAACATTTCATACATGTTTCTTACTTGATGCATATAATGATCTCTATAATAAGTTGGTTCATTTTTAGAAAAATTATATCCAAAATGCATTCCCCATTCTATATCAAAAAATTTAGAGTTAAATAATATATCAATTCCTTCAATGTTAACTGTTTGATAAATGAACTTGTTAAATACATTTTCTATAATATGTTGGTACTTTTGTGCCTCATCTTCAAAATATAATAAATTTACTGTTTTATACACGTTATATAATTGTTTATTCGAAACTGAATTATTTTCATCAATATAAAATGTATTTAATATATCTCTATATAATTTATAAGTTTCGCTTTCATCTTTTATATTTTGAAAATATTTCTCCTTTAATGAGTCCCATTGATCAATAAATTTTATAAAATTTTCTTCTGAAAAAATATGATGACTATTCATAATTATTTCTCCTTATATTTAAAGAATTTATCATTACTATATTCAACTAATTCATTTCTATCTACATTATATTGAAAAATGTTAAAATCCTCAAAATTTCTTGTTGTATTTACTTTGTTATCTCTTACATAATGGAAATAGAATTCATTAAATTTACAGTATAAAAAATTAATTTCTTCAAGCTTACTTTTATTTATTGTCATAATATTTGATAAATTATCTTTAAAAATCTCTATTTTTTTCTTATAAAAATCATTCGAATTTTCACCATTAGGAAACAAACTATCTGGGTATGTTTGGTTGAATACAACAACAATTTTTTCATTTTGCATATGTCTAATACTTCCGTTAGTAAGATCTTTTAAATATTCTTCTGTAGCTTTCATATGTGCTGAATCATCTGTTACAATAATATAATGAATAAATTCCATACTTTCATCTAAACTTTTAAAAGTTTCTATCATAGACTCAGTATATTCATCACTGCTAGGAGACATATCAAATATAATATGTTCATATTCTTTATAGCTATCATTTTTTAAATTATTAACGATGACTTTAAATCTATCATTAAATCTTTCGACACTAATTTTTTGTGTATTATTTCCATCTGAATTATATAAATACTTCCTCTTATCATTGTAATCCAATGATGAAAAAAGTATGTCAATATTATTTTTTTGTGTTAATCCATTATTTTCATCAACTATTACTTCTTCGAATTTTTTTTGATAAGTACATTTATAAACATAATCATCCCAATCAATATAACTTGCTTCAATTAAATCATTAAATGTCTTATTTTCTTTATCTTCTATATAAATTGGAATATTATTATCACCTTTAGCAAAGCAACTCTTTAAAGATGTTCCTCTAATATCTGAATCAATTAATAAAACATTTTTACTACTTAATTTAGTTGCAAGCGCAAAAGAAAAAGAGCTTTTACCGCTCCCTCCTTTTACAGAATGAATTGCATGTATATATTTTTTACTCATAATTACATTTTCCTTCTTTCAATATTTTCAAATTATTGTTAATTTGACTTTTAATTTTATATATATCTGTCCATTTATCAATATAACTTATTAGCTGTTCTATATTTTCTTCATTACTTGAAAAATTATTTTTAAAAATATTTTCTATACTATTAGCAATTCTTAATGTATCATTTTCCTTATATACAGTATTTTCAAGAATATCTAATAAATTACTAATTGATGTTTTTTGAACATAATTCAAATTATTAATTCCATTTTCTTTGTTCTTTATAATTTCATCAAACGACCCTAAACGAATATTAGAAAAATTAATTTGATCTATAAAATAATATAACATTACATAATTTAAAGATTTTGCCTCAGAAAAAACACTGTTAGCAAATTTTTTCACTACATAAGACATATTATCATGTAGTGCCTTTTTCATGTTACATAGCATTCTCTTACAATAGTTTCTCAAAGAAGTTTCACTAATATTAGTTATATCTCCATTAAGTAAAATTTCATTATCGATTTGATAATTTTTAAAATCTAAATAAGCATAACTATTAACTAACTCATCTATCATTTTTTCTTTGTTATCGTATAATTCAAAAAAAGTATCTAAATTATACTCATCAAACTTTAAAATTTTCCAAAGATTTATTGTGTATTTCTTATCATTAAATACATCACTAATACATTCATCATTTAAATTATTAAATACATTAGCTTGTTCATTTTTTGTTTCTGGTCTCAATACAATTAAATCTCTTTGATTATAGATTTCTTTTTTAAATAAAACGTCTTTATTATTAAAGATATTTTCAGTAGCATCTATTTGTGAAATATAAAAATAAACATGACTATAATATTCTGTTTTCTTTAAATCATCTAAAGCTTGCATAACATTAGAAACAAAATATTTATCATAATTATAATTAAAGCAAACCATTTGATCTGATAAAGAATTTAAATCCTCAACTAGTTTATAAATATTTTTTAAGATATCTATCTTATTAAAGATATCCATCTCTTCTATACTTTTCAAGTTGGAATAATTATCAATGAAAATTTTACATCCTGCAATTTTTGTACTTACTCTTTTTTCTTTTTCACTTAAAAGTCTACTATAAAAAGCAGGTTGATCCATAAAAAGAACCATATCATATTTTTTTAATATATCTTTTAAATCATTTCTACTTGCCAAGTTATAAACAATATCATCATTTATAAATATCATTTTATCTAATTTAGATTCATTTCTAAATTCCGTTATATTTAAATAAATATGTTGATATTTAGATAAATAAGATTTTAATATATCTTTGTTTTTTAATGTCCCAAAAACAGCAACAAACATACTTATTGAATCATTATCATCTATTTTCCCCAATCTATATTGTTCTCTTTTAAAATTGATACATTTCTCAATAATTCTATAACCTTCAACTTTGCTTAATTGACCATTGTTAATATAATTTTTTAACATAATGTCTTGAGAATTATTTATAGCACTTTCTAAAGAGAATTCCTCATGCACACTATCCCAAGGAATATTATCAACATTTAAATAGAATCTTTCATTTTCAACAGTAAAATAATTATGAAATCTATAGTTTAGATTAAATAATCGAGCTTTATTTTCTAAATCGAAATATTTTGAGTATAAAACAGCTAAATACAATGGATTCCTATTTTTCGCAGTCAGACAATAACCCTGTTTATCAAAATTAATATCAAAATTTAAAAAAGCATTAATAGGACATGAATAAGTTGAAAACGGAACATCATTATTTTCTAACTCATTCTTTACAATTTGTAATAACAAATAAATATAATAAGAAAAATAGTCGGATATATCTTTCTCGGTAACTACTTTAGATAAATAGATTTCTACAAATCTATCAAATACTTTTGAACAATCATTTGAAAAAGTATTTTCAAAATACCTTTTCAAATCATCAATTGTTACGATTTTTTCTTCCTTTAAATTCTTCTCCTTGTAAATAACATTAACATTGCACATTTTATCATCTCTCTTGTAATTATTGATGACAACGCTTTTCGACGTTTCATCGCCACCTTTATATTTAAAATGGAGGTGACACCATTTCTATTGAATAAAATTATATCACTTAACCAAATTAGCATCAAGCAAAACAACTTTCTCATTAAATTGTAGTTTTTTATTTCTATTATATACGTTTATTTTACTAATTCATGAATATATTCATTCACTTGATCATGTAAGTCTTCTCTATCTAATGCAAAATCTATTGTTGCTTTGATAAAGCCAAATTTATCTCCTAAATCATATCCCTTTACTTTAAAATTAAAAGTATACACTAATAGCCTCTTTATTACATCTATCAATAGTTCTTATATATTTGAATAATGATTATTAACAAATCACATTTTTTCAACAATCACATTTGTATCTAATACTGCTACTAATATAATTACTTTTCTGACTTTCATATCTTAATTTCTTAAGCTATCTGCTAGTATTTTTTTACAAAAAGTAATCAACATTGTTACATATACAATAACTCCTACTATAACTTTTATTATTAGAGTAATTATATTACTTCTAATTAATGGAACATAAAAAACAATTATATACATTACTATTGAAATCAATAAAAACGGTACACATTTCTTAATATATAATTTTATATCTAACTCTTTTCTAACCTTATATGTTTGATATGCACAAACACTAAACTCAGCACATATCGTTCCTATAGCTGCACCAATAGACATCAATTTGGGAATCAAAATAAAATTAATAATTACATTTACAAATGCTCCTAAAAAAACAGAAATAATATATATTTTATCTTTTTGATTTGGTATTAAATACTGGGTTCTAATAACATTAGCCCATGATATAAAAATAGAAGATAAAACCAATATGGAAATTACATCTTTACACTTTTCAAAACCATTTCCATAAAATATTGGTACAAATTCTTTGCTTACTGCACATAAGCCAAATGCCATAGATGTTGATAAAATAACAGATATTATTAATGATTTTTCAATATACTGTATACTCTCTTGTCTTTTACCATTTGAAATCATATTTGATATTCTTGGTAACATAACAGTTCCTAATGAAGAAATAGCCATAACAGGAATTTGTGTTAATTTATTAGAATTTTCATAATAACCAACTTCCGTCATACTACTCATCATTCCTAACATAATTCGATCCATAATTGTATATAAACTAATAGCAACGACAGGAATAAATAATGTTAAATTTGGTTTAATATGTACAAATATATCAGATAAAGAAATTTTCTCAAATGATATATACTTATTTATAAACATCCATAAAATCAATTGACTTAATAATGGTCCACATACCATTATTAAGCCATAAATATATAAATCATTCTTACTTTTTACAAGTAAAAAAATAAAAAACAAATTCAATAATTTTATTACTGTATTTCTAGTTACTGTTAATTTAAACTGCTCCATTCCAAAAAAGAACCAATTTATATCCAATGAAACAGATACTAAATAAATTAATTGTATCCATGCCATCAAATGATCAGATGACATAAATAAAATATAAAAAATATAAATCATAATAACAATTAATGACATTATTAATTGCATTGCATAAATACTACAAAACGTTTTAGACAACTTTTCTTTATCATCCCTTACACTAGCTATTGTTCTATTACCATAATTATTCAATCCTAACAATATAAATAAACCAAAGTAAGTTGCTATTGAATAAGCATATGAATAAATCCCTATTTTTTCAGCTCCCATTATTCTTGAAATATAAGGAGTAGTAACTAAAGGAATAATCAATGCTAATACATTATAAAAAGCATTATATAAAAAATTTTTTTTAATACTGTTAATAAATATTCCTCCCTTAATCCCTTCTAAATAAATCTCTTGTATATACTTTTTCTTCTACATTATCTAAACAACTATCATAGCGATTAGCTATGATGGCTTGACTTAGTTCTTTAAATTTATTTAAGTCATTGACTACTTTACTTCCAAAGAATGTTGTTCCATCTTCTAATGTTGGTTCATAAACAATGACTTTAGCTCCTTTGGCTTTGATTCTTTTCATGACTCCTTGAATTGATGACTGTCTGAAGTTATCACTGTTTGATTTCATTGTTAATCTAAAAATACCTATGACAGTTTCTTTTTCTTGTTCCTTGTCATAAGTATTTTTATCTTGGTAGCTATAGTAGCTTGCTTTTTCCAATACTTGATCAGCTATGAAGTCTTTTCTTGTTCTATTACTTTCTACGATTGCTTCTATTAAGTTTTGTGGTACATCTGCATAGTTAGCTAATAATTGTTTTGTATCTTTTGGTAGACAATATCCACCATATCCAAATGATGGATTATTGTAATGTGATCCTATTCTTGGATCCAGACATACTCCATTGATGATCTGTTGTGTATCCAATCCTTTTAGTTCTGCATAGGTATCAAGTTCATTAAAGTATGATACTCTTAATGCTAGATAAGTATTCGCAAATAGTTTTACTGCTTCTGCTTCAGTAAATCCCATAAACAATGTATCGATATCTTCCTTGATAGCTCCTTCTTGTAGAAGTGATGCAAATGTATGTGCTGCTTCTACCAGTCTTTCATCTTCCATATCTGTTCCTACAATGATTCTTGAAGGATAAAGATTATCATACAATGCCTTTGATTCTCTTAAGAACTCAGGAGAGAAGATGATATTCTTGCTTCCTGTCTTTTCTCTGATGCTTTGTGTATATCCTACTGGTATTGTACTTTTGATAATCATGATGGCGTCTGGATTGATTTCCATTACCTGTTGAATTACACTTTCTACTGCACTTGTATCAAAGAAGTTCTTCTTTGAATCATAGTTTGTTGGTGCAGCAATGATAACAAAAACAGCATCCTTATATGCATCTTCTGCATTTAAGGTTGCTGTTAGATTTAATTCTTTTTCTTTTAAATATTTTTCGATATATTCATCTTGAATAGGACTAATACGATTATTAATCTTATTCACCTTATCTTCTATGATATCCACAGCCATCACTTCGTGATGCTGTGCTAATAATGTAGCAATACTTAATCCTACATATCCTGTTCCTGCTACTGCTAGTTTCATGACTATTCCTCCACTTCTAATAAATATTATTTAACTGGATCAAAAAATGTATCTGGATGAGCTGGATTGAAGACTTCATTACATGTCATAACTGTGACAAGATTTTCAGTTTCTGATAAATTGATGATGTTATGTGTCCATCCTGGTATCATATGTACTGCTTCTATCTTATCTCCACTTACTTCAAATTCTACGATTTCTCCTGTATTGATATTTCTTTCTTGTATCAATCCATGTCCCTGTACTACAATGAATAATTCCCATTTTGAATTATGCCAGTGCTGTCCTTTTGTAATTCCTGGTTTTGAGATATTGATTGAGACCTGTCCACAGTCTTCTGTATGTACAAGTTCAGTAAATGATCCTCTTTCATCACAGTTCATTTTTAACGAATAAGCAAACTTTTCTTTAGGAAGATAAGAAAGATATAGACTATATAGTTTTTTCGCAAATGATCCTTCTGGCATTTTAGGCATCATTAACGTCTTTGGTTGATTTTTAAACTGTTCTAGCAAATCAACGATTTCTCCTAATGTCACTTTATGTGTTACTGGAATGTAGCAGTATCTTCCATCTTCTTTATCAACTGTTTCAACATCATCAAACTCACAACGTTGTTCTTTTCCTTCTAACAGATCATACATACCTTCAATTAGATCATCAATATAAAGGACTTCTAATTCTGTACTTCTGTCATTGACTGTAAATTCTTCATCATTGGCTACTGCCCAACAGAATGTTGAAATAGCACTGTTATATTTTGGTCTTGAATGCCCCATTAGATTTGGAAAACGATAAACAGCTACTTTTGCACCTGTTTCTTTAGAATAGTCAAAGAAGAGTTCTTCCCCTGCTTTCTTTGATTTTCCATATTCACTTGTTCCAAAGCGACCTGCAAGAGTCGCTTGGATAGAACTGCTCAACATGATTGTTGATTTATTGTTATATTTTTTTAATGTATCTAATAATGTAGAAGCAAATCCAAAGTTTCCATTCATAAAGTCTTCTACATTTTCAGGTCTGTTGACACCTGCAAGATTGAATACAAAATCACAATCCTTACAGTACTTATCTAAGTCTTCTAAGGTATTGTCGATATCATATTCATAGATTTCTTCTATATGAATATTTGGTCTTGTTTTATTTCTTCCATCCTGGATTGTTTTTAAGTTATTGACTAAGGCAGTTCCTACCATGCCTTTAGCCCCTGTCACTAATATCTTCATTCTAATATTTTCTCCATACCATTTTATTAACTACATTGACATATCCTTGAATGATTCTTACAACTTTCATTGATACTGTTTCATCTACATAATCTGGACAAGGCTTACCTAATACACCTTTTTGTTTCATTTCAATAGCCATATCAGTAGCATTCAATAATTCTTTTGTCGTAATACCTGCAAGAATGAAATCACCTGCTTCCAATGCTTCCGGCCTTTCTGTACTCGTTCTGATACATACGGCAGCGATTGGATGACCAATGCTCAAATAGAAGCTGCTTTCTTCTGGCAATGTTCCACTGTCAGAGACGATAGCTAGAGCATTCATCTGAAGACAGTTGTAGTCATTGAATCCAAGTGGTTCATTGACCCTTACTCTTGGATCTAATTTGAATCCACTTTTTTCAAGTCTGTTTTTACTTCTCGGATGACATGAATATAAGATTGGCATGTCATATTTTTCTGCCAATGCATTGATGGCTGTAAATAAAGAAATGAAATTCTTTTCCGTATCGATATTTTCTTCTCTATGAGCACTTAATAAAATATAATTGTCTTTTTCAAGTCCTAATCTTTCTAAGACATCTGATTCTTGAATCTTGTCAAGATTCCCTCTCAATACTTCAGCCATTGGAGATCCTGTCATATAGGTTCTTTCTTTTGGAAGACCCGTATCTGCAAGATACTTTCTGGCAAACTCGCTATAGCAGAGATTGACATCAGAAATGACATCAACAATTCTTCTGTTCGTTTCTTCAGGAAGACATTCATCCTTGCATCTGTTTCCTGCTTCCATATGGAAAAGAGGGATATGTAATCTTTTGGCACTGATGGCACTCAAGCAACTGTTTGTATCACCTAAAACAAGATAGCCATCAGGCTGTAATTCACTTAGCAGTTCATAGCTTCTTCCTAAGATGTTACCACAGGTAACACCTAGATTATCTCCTACTACTGGTACCAGGATATCTGGTCCAAATTCACCTTCATTATTTTTAAGTTCAAAATCTTCCCAGAATACAGTACTTAAATTCTTGTCCCAATTCTGATTGTAATAGATGACACATGTATCAAAGTACTCTCTGCATCTTTTGATGACTGCTGCCAATCTGATGATTTCAGGTCTTGTCCCTAGTCCTATACACAATTTGGTTTTTCCATTATCTTTCCATTTAAAATTATGTTCCATATCTATTTCTCCAATTAAAAAACAATTCCTATTCTTCATTCAATCTTTCTTGGATATATGAAAGTTTAGAAATTGTTTCCTTTGTTTCTTCTAATGTCAATAATTTTGTATTATTACTATCAAATTCTGTTAAAGTATTTCTTTCAGCATCACCATCTTTGAAGTACTTGTCATAGTTCAATCCTCTATTGTCAGCTGGTACTCTATAGAAGTTGCCCATATCAATAGCTTTGGCACATTCTTCATTGGTCAATAATGTTTCATACATCTTTTCACCATGACGAATACCGATGACTTTGATTTCATCTTTATTTCCACCAAATAGCTCACATACTGCTTCTGCCTGTGTTTGGATCGTACAAGCTGGTGCTTTCATGATCAATAGATCTCCATTTTCACCATGTTCAAATGCAAACAGTACTAGATCTACCGCTTCATCCAAACTCATGATAAATCTTGTCATAGATGGTTCTGTTACTGTAATTGGATTTCCTGCTTTGATCTGATCAATCCATAATGGAATGACGGATCCTCTTGAACACATGACGTTTCCATAACGTGTACAACAGATCTTTGTCTTTCCTGACATTCTTGATTTAGCTACTGCTACTTTTTCTTCTACTGCTTTTGTAATACCCATTGCATTGATTGGATATGCTGCCTTATCTGTACTTAAACAGATAACTGCTTCTACTCCTTCTTCAATAGCAGCAGTCAATACATTTTCTGTACCGATGACATTTGTTTTGACAGCTTCCATTGGGAAGAATTCACAAGATGGTACCTGTTTTAAAGCTGCTGCATGGAAGATATAATCAACACCATGCATTGCATTCTTACAAGACTGTAAATCTCTTACATCTCCTATATAGAATTTGATCTTGTCTGCCACTTCAGGCATCTTAGCTTGATATTCATGACGCATATCATCTTGCTTCTTTTCATCTCTGGAGAAGATTCTAATTTCTCCAATATCTGTATTTAAAAAGCGGTTCAACACCGCATTTCCAAAGCTACCAGTTCCTCCGGTAATCATTAGTGTTTTATTTGTAAAAATTCCCATAAAAAAATCCTTTCGTCTATTTATTTAAATAATTATTAATTTTAAATACCAATTTCATAAATATAGATAATTGTCTTAAATTATAAGCGCTTCTTTCTATATCTATTTTATATACATTTTACATTTTTTTAATGCTATCTCTTTACTTTTATTCATGACATATATAAATACCGGATGAATCAAAAGAGAAATAGTAATTGTTACTAAAAATGTAAGAAAAAAATATAATCCATCATCTTTAATATAAATATAATTGCTGTGAAATAGATTAATAATCATACCCTGTATAATATAGATTTCACAAAAAATTTTTCCTAGTACTCTTGTAAACATATTTTCAACCGGCAATACACTTGTTATGTTCAGTATTACACAAATAAAAAAAACAACTGATATCATTTTTAAAAAGATGGAAATTCCTTTCGGTAATATATTTAAGTTTCCAAATAAAAACGTTATAAAAAAAATAATAGCAACAAAACATTCTATTAAATATTTCATTTTAATATTAATATTTTTTATATAATCTTTATATTGTGCTACATATATTCCAAATGGAAATGCTAGAATTGATTCATAATAAGTAATTGATACATTAAAAAAAATACAACATATAATATAAAAAGTTAATAATGTTCCTAAATATACCCATCTACTTTTTTTGTTTATTCCTAATTTATATGCAATATAATAAATTAGATAAATTAAAATAATAGATTGTAAATACCATCCATTTTGAACTATGGTTTCTCCAAAAAAAAATGAAGCAATAAAACGTTTTATCGTAATTTCATTATTTAAAATAAGATTAAAAAATGTATATATAAATATTGATAAAATACAGATACAATAAAAAGGTATAATTCTAGAAAATGGCATTTTTAAAATATATTCGTTATCTTTTAGTTTAAACTGAGTTTCTAGTCCGTATCCTGAAAAGAAAAAAAACATTCCAACAGAAAGATATCCTAAAGAGGTAATTAACATACCTATTAAAGTATTATTTAAACATATCATCTGTGCCCTAATGTGATGGATTAATACTACAATAGCAAATAATCCTTTTAAACAATTTGTATAATTTTTTGAAAGAAACTCATTCTCGTTTTGTATCATTGTAAACTCCTTTTTTTCGATATTTAAAATCCTCTTTTGCAAAAAAACCATTCAATAAGTATACAACCATCACGCCACCCGTTAATAGCCATGTAAAAAAAGAAATATTTACTGAGTTCCATATCATTAAAAACATAACAAAAATTTGAAATTTGAGATTTAAGGAATCTATAGATATACGAATTTTATCAAGTACCCATCCAATCAGAAATGGATAAATTAACATTCCTATAAATCCAAAATTTCTAAAAGCATCTCCCCATAATCCATTATTTGATCTAGCCGATGTTAATGTTCTGTTTGCACCATAATCTATAAAAAAATCTGATCCACCTGGATAAGGTGTATCAAACAAATGTCTTAATATACTTTCCCTTAATAAAAGAACTTCATTATTTTTAAAAAATGTAATTGATCTAAATCCTATTCCATTAGGAATACAAAATATTCTTCCAAATTGACTTAAAAAATCAATCACACCAAATTTATAATAAACTACTACACAAAAAACAAGCAGAATCATTAATCCAATAATAATATTAAAACATATTAATTTGATATTATTTTTTAATAAATCACATAATATAAATAAAGCAATAACAAAAAGATATAAGAATATCCATGTTTTCATACCATTTATTGAAAATAATAAAAAGCCGGAAATAAATGTCAATATAGAATAAAATATCTTTTTCTCATTTAAAAATCTTGCAAATAAATAAGGTACTATTACTCCACCAAGCAACATAAAAACATAACCTAAAATTGTAGGCATACTATTTGCACGAAGTGCTATTCGTTGAGCAGTAGAATCAGAAAAAGAAAATAAAAGTGGAAAACCAGCCCATGCCCAACATATTAAACTTCCAAATATACAAATGCATAATATTCCTTCCGATGCAGGTTTCAGCGTAGGAATTTTAACTATACTCCTTAACTTATTACTATTTTTTTGTTTGACAACAAAGAATAGTAATAAAATAATCCAAAAAATCGTAGGATAAAAAATTTCATCAATAGTAACAAAACTTACAAATGCATATACTGATAGCATAGGGATGATACAAATTGTATATAATAATGTCAGTACTGCTGAATAAATATTTGGTCTATCAAAAATATCAAAACTAAGTATTACTAGTAACGCAAAAACCAATAATGATATAAAATATTTATCAAACATATAAGTATATTCAGCACCTGTCATATAGGAAAAAACTGAATAATATGTTGGTAAAAATACAAAATCAAAAAAGCATTTATAAATAAATAATAAAAATGCATAAATAAACCATGTTTGAATCTTTTTTTTCATTTTTAACTCCATTACATAAATAGATTTATAATTCTTCTATACTTTTTTTTGCAATCTCGCTATAAGAAAACTGTAGTTTTCCTTTTTCTGCTATTGTTTTCATAAAATTATAATTAGTAGATTTCAATGTATACTCTATTGCTTTTTTGATTTCTGAACTACTATCTTCATATAGAAATTTAACATTTCCACCTAAATCAACATGTGTAGTTCCATCCCAATATTTCACAATCATAGGCTTCCCTTGCGCAACTACTTGTTCCCAAAAAACTGAGTGCCTTCCTGGAAAGACAACAAGATCAGAAGCTGCGAAATATTCGTATGAATCAGTTGCTGGAATCCACCCAACGTATTGAATTTTTATTCCATCAACCAAATCATAGACATAACTTTGCAAGTCTTCGGTAATTGATCCAAATATTAGCAGCTTTACGTGTGGATTATTTAATTCTTTGACTGCTTTCATAAGCAACAATGTTTGTGTTTTCCATTTGTCAATTTTACCACCTGTCACGATTAAAAAATCATCATCTTTTATTTTATATTTTTTTCGTAAAGAATTGATTTTTGATTTTGATGTAGCATTCTTGATACAATCATCATCCGCTCCCATTACTAATAACTCGACTTTATTTTTAGGTAATTTATATTCATTAATTAAAAAATCAACTCTAGCCGGTAAAACCCCATAAAATTTATTAACATATGGGTTTATCATCTGTGCATAATGTTTCCAAATAATTTCGTGTTGAATTTTCTTTGACAATATATTGGTTGCACTGTTAGAAAAATCAGAATGATTATCAATATATAGTTTTACTTTAGGATTCTTTTTACAATAGTCCCTAACAATTTTTATATCTGAAAACTGAACACCATGACAAAAAATACAATCTGGTGTAAAACGTTCTATCTCCTCTTTTAAACCTGTATAATGACGTAATCTCTTAGAAAAAGGTGTTTTTTTATAATTTAATCGTGTTACTCTTATTCCATATTCATTTTTATATTTACACTCTTTTTCTAAGTAAGTCCCATTTCCGTTTTTATCAAACGTAAATAATGATGCTATAATTTCAACATCATTTCCTTGCTTCTTGTGATATTTTGGAAGATAATTCTCTTGATAAGAATAATTATCTATATAAAAACAAGCTAACATTAAATGTAATATTTTCATTTTTCATTCTCCACATAATCAATAAAGTTTTGAGGATTATTGAAATAATCTCCAACTGTAAATAATTTTTCTTCTGAAAAATTCCACCACTCTATTTTTTTTAATTTTTCTATTGTTTCGTTATCAAATCTTTTACGAATAAACCTAGCCGGATTGCCTGCCCATATCTCATATGGTGGAACATCATGTGTTACTACACTTCCCATTCCTATAATTGAACCATCACCAATTGAAATTCCACTTTTAATTAAACATTTTGAACCTATCCACACATCATTACCAATAATCGTTTTCTTATATTCATTATATTTATTTTTAGAAAAATTTTTTCTTAAACAGTTTCTACCCACATAAAAAACTGGAGATGTCGATACCCATTTATCTGGATGTGAACCGCCACCAATAGTACAATCTGCAGCTATAGAACAAAAAGAACCTATATTTGTTGCAATCACACTGCTTTCATATATATAAGTATATTTTCCTATACAACTGTCTACAATTTGTGCTCCATTACCGATAACAGCTTTTTTATTAATCTTAGAATTTTTTATCGAAACGGGCCGTCTGTTAATAAGCCGTGATACTATATAAATTAATGTACTCAATTAGTTTCACACCCTTTCTTTACATTTTGGATAACTTTTTTATATTTATCTGTACAAACGTCTTTCGAAGCATGTTTCAATACATATTCCCTCCCTTTGTTCTCAAAAAAATAAGGGTTATCTTTTAGTTCTTTTATTTTTTTTGCTAAAGAAAAACTGTTTTCTGGTTCTATACAAACACCTGCATGAGAATTTGTAAGAATGTAATCCAATTCACTTCCAATATCAAATGAAGCAATTATAGGTGTATTACATGCCATAATACTCCATGTCTTACTAGGCATACCTGTATAACCAACCCCTTTTTTACAGGTAATTAAAGCAACATTTCCTACACTATAGACCTCTGGAACTCTTTCAATTTCTAATAGGGGATTTATTGTTACGTTTTTTAATTCTTTATCTTTTACAATTTTCTTAGCACTATCAAATTTTGAACCACCCCCAAATATTACAAAATGTATATCTCTTTCTTTTTTTAATAAACTAGCAGCTTCTAATATAACGCTTGCACCTTGCGCATTTCCAAAATTACCAGCATATAGTACAATGAATTTATCAGTTGGAATTGAAAACTCTCTAAATAAATTATTATTATTTCTTGCAATTGGATAAACTTTCTCTGTATCAATCCAATTGTTAATAACCGATATTTTGGATTCAGGAACCCCTTTTGCCAATATATTTTTTTTAAAATTCTCATTTATAACTATTATATGATTAGCATTGTTATACGTGATTTTTTCAATACCTCTTCCTATTTTCCATACTATAGAACCTTTTTTTGTAATATTTCCAGTTATCATAGAATCAGGAAAAATATCTTGCACATTATATACAAATGGTTTTTTTTTGATTTTTTTTAATATAGTTCCCACTAATCCCATTGTAGGAGGTGTACTTCCTAAAAAAATAACATCATAATCATGAAATAAACCCTTCCATATTTGGATAATATTTTGAAGGAAATATCTACATGCTCTTTGTATTAAATTTGTTTTTTCATACGGCAACCAATATCGATAAATTGTAACATTGCCATTATGTTCTATTTTTTTGTTTCTATATTCTTTTCTTATTTTATCTGTAATTCCTCTACATGGAATAGGTGTAAATATATCTACATAATCTCCACTATTACTTAATTTCGAAACTAAATCTTGTGATAAATTAATACCAGCACAATTTTCAGGATAATAGTAATCTTTTAACATTAAAATACGCATAATTTACTCCTTTAAATAAATAACTAATTTGTATAAATATTTTCCTTTTTTAAAACTGTTGAGATTGTTTTAAAAAATATTCTAAGATCCCAAAGAAATGAAACATTATGAGCATAATATGCGTCTAATAATCTTTTATCTCGAACTCCTATATTATTTCGATAATATGCCTGAGTATAACCAGTAATTCCCGGTCTAATCAAAAGTTTATCTTTTTCATCATTTTTATATGTGCTTTTAGATTCTACATCTCCTGGACGGGGACCAATAATACTCATATTTCCCTTTATAATATTAAAAATTTGAGGTATTTCATCAAGACTAGTTTCTCTTAAAAAACGTCCTACTCTTGTAACACGTGAATCCGAGTTAGAATTAAATGTACTACCATCTGTATTTCTAATATCTGGTGCATCTACTTTCATAGAGCGAAATTTTAACATTTTAAATTCTTTAAAATTCACACCAATTCTATTAGAATGATAAAAAATTGGACCATTATCATCTAATTTTATTGCTATAGCTATCGGAATTAAAATTATAATTACAAAAGGTAACAATACTAAACAAATAATTATATCAATTATTCTTTTAATTATTAGCTGATATAACCCTTTATACCCCATTTTATTTTTTGCCTTTTCATATAAATCTTTTGGTTTATTTTTTTCCATCTTAACCTCCATTTATGTTAAAAATAAGTAACTATGTAATACTATTTTTATATAATAATTCGATCAATGAGTTTATACCTTACCCTTTTAAACTTATATCAATTATTTTTATTTCTTATTTGAACACTAGTATTTCATATGACTAATTAATTAAAAAATATAGCTCTCTATATATTTAACAACTTCATCCACTTTTTCTTCTGCTATTTTTCTTGATTCATCTCTTGCCACTACATACCCACAACCATCAATGTTAGTGTGATACTCATTAACTATCATCCCTTTTTTCAAGTGATGATATATTTCAACTCCGTATCTATTCTCCAAATATTCAATATCAGGTACTTTTTTCACAATGCCACTTTTAAAAGCAAGTAATCTTGTTACGACAGCAAATTTATCACTATCAATTTTTAAACTATAATCATCATTTACAGAAGCTTGAATCATTGCTGCCATATAATCAATACCCGTACCATATGGAATAATGCATGGTCCTATCATATTTCCTCCCATACGAGCACCTATATCAACAATATATACATTTCCGTCGTCAGTAATAAGCAAATCCATATTTACAGAACCTTGATTAATCCCCAGCTCCTTTATTGCATTTACAACACAATTCCTTGCTTTTTTTTCAATGTTACTATTTAAATCATTTGGAATAGCATGTCCTAATTCAGCATAATAAGGTGGTTTGGTCATCCATTTTTGCATTATTGCCAAAACAGTTATTTCTCCATTAACAACAAGGCTTTCAGCTCCATATTCTTTTCCATTGATAAAAGTTTCTATTACTGCTTTTTTTATTAGCGATGCATTCATAGCTTTATTACATGCTTCCACTAATTCATTAAAATCATCTACTCTACTAGCGCCTCTGCTACCTGAACCATCACATGGTTTGACCATTAAAGGAAACTTTATATTTTTTTCTATTTTATCTAAATCAGATAAACTTCCTATTTCATAGATTTGATCAGTATCATCAACTTTTTTTTCAAATAGTATTTTTTTTACCAAATACTTATTCTTAATGATTTTAGCTACATCATAATCAATCCCTGGTAGTTCCAATTCTTTTGCAATATACGCAGCCGTAAGCACACCAAAATCAGTTGCTGCTGTTAATACACCATCTATATTTTTTTCACTCGCAAAACTTAAACATTTTTCTTGATCAACTATATCAATGCATTCGTATTCATGGGCATATTTAAATCCAATTGCATTAGGATTTCCATCAATAGCAATCACGTAATAATTTAAATCACGTGCTTTCCTTATCACAAATTGTTGTAAAAAACCTGCTCCTATTATTAATACTCTTTTCATATCTGTTCTATAATCTCCTTATAATTACTAATGACATAAGCTACATCTTCATCACTTAATTTAGTATGAAGTGGTAATGTAATTTCATTAACAAATTGATTATAAGCATTTGGATAATCTTTGATATCAAATCCTAGATTCTTATAAGCTGAAAGCATTGGAAGTGGTTTGTAATGTACATTACATGCTATTCCTCTTTCAGCCATTTTTTCTATAATTTCATTTCTTTGATCACCTGTAATATTTGGTACCCTTGTAATATAAAGATGTCCACTTGATTGATGATCTTCATCATAATGATTTAATACTTCAACACCTAAAGGAGTAAAAGCTTCATTATATCTTTCAATGATTTCTTTTCTTCTTTTAAGCATTTCAGGATATCTTCTCATTTGAGCAAGTCCAATACCACCCATGATGTCTGTCATATTGCATTTATATAATGGTGCTACGACATCATATTCCCATGCTCCTAGTTTTGTTTTAGCTAACGCATCTTTGGATTGACCATGTAATGATAACAATTGAAGTTGTTTATAGATATCTTCATCATCTATTCCTTCAATTGTTCTCCAAGTAAGTGCTCCACCTTCAGCTGTAGTCAAATTCTTGACTGCATGAAAACTAAATGAACTAAAATCAGCAATTGATCCACACATCTTTCCATGCCATGAAGCACCAAAAGCATGTGCCGTATCAGCATTGACTGATATTCTTCCCATTGCTTCTTGGATCTTATTACTTGGTTTAAATAAGTTTTTTTTCTTTTCTACGATTTCATAGATTCTATCGTAGTCACAAGGAACTCCTCCTAGATCAACTGGAATAATAACTTTTGTCTTTTCAGTGATTGCCTTTTCCAAAGCATCATAATCCATTTCTAAACTGTCTTCCTGTACATCAACAAGAACAAGTTTTGCTCCAACATGACAGACAACTGATGCACTTGCTGTATAGGTATAAGCAGGTACGATAACTTCATCACCTTCACCTACTCCTAATACTCTTAATGCCATTTCTGCACAAGCAGTTTGTGAATTTAAACAGACTGCTTTATTGACACCTACATATTTAGCTATTTGCCTTTCAAATTCTTTAACTTTAGGACCTGTAGTGATCCATCCATTTCTTAAGGTATCAGCTACTTCATTGATTTCATCTTCACTCATATCTGGTGGTGAAAATGGTATAACTCTTTTATCCATAATATATCCTCCCCCTCTTTTAAATATAAAAAAAGAATATAGTTTACCTATCCAATAAGTATTTATATTAGACTAGGTAAACTATATTCAAATAAGATGTATAGGCGGCTCCCCCTACGCTATACTTCTTTATTTTACATTTCTATTCCTGCTTTTAGTTTCTTGTTTAAGAATTCAATATTCAGTACTGCTTCATGACTTTTCTTATCTACTGCGACTATATGTTCTTCTAATTTTTTCAATGGTCCTTCAATGATCTTTGTTCTTCCATTGACCTTGTATCCTTTTGACATAACTAATAGGTATTGTTTATTCAAAAGGATATCCAGAAGTTTTATTTCTTCTCTGGTAAGTGCTGATACTTCTTCCTTTTTTAGTTCCCTGATAACTCCATCTCTTTCTTCTTTCATTAATAAAAGCAATGTATCAAACTCTGTCTGATTCATAGTTGTCTTAATAAAGAGATAGCCTGGAAACATATTCTGGATAACGATTTTATCTTTAGAACGTATATATCTTTCCATTTTTGGGATGAAAGCTTCCGTATCCTTTTTGAGATTGAATGTATGATAGAGCTTTTCTATCTTTAAGCTTTGACAGAACAGGACATAATAGTTCATTCGCTTTTTCCCTGTCTTTTCAAAGCTCTCTGTTTAAGACATTCAAAGATGCTTTGATAGTCATCACATACTTTCATTTGATTAATGAGTTCTATTTCATTGTCTTCTAGTTCCTTAATAGCAAAGTCCAGCATGTCTTTTAACAGTTCTTCATTTTCATTCATCAGTTTTTCTTTATCTTTATTCATAGGATCATACATACTTGTAAATACAGCCATTTGTTTTCTCCTTTTTTGACATTGAAACAAAAGCAGAAGTTTCAATGTTTGTAAGCATAATAAAAACCATAGATTATTAAATTCTACGAATGAACTATAGCACAAATAAACCCTAAAAGAAACATAATTCTACTTTTTTCTTTTTATTTTAAAAAAGCAATGTCGTTGAGTAAAATATAAGGTCGTTCAGTAATAAAAATAAAGAAAAAGAGGAGAAATTTATGGAAGAAAAAAACTAACAATTCAAGAAGAATGGCTACTAACTAAGAAGATCTCTGTTAAATATTCTACCTATTGTAAGTATGAAAGTGTTGTCACAAAACACATAAATCCTTATTTAAAAGAAAATAAAATAGAAGAATTAACAGAACTTCATATTATTCATTACATTGATTATTTAATCAATGTAATGAATTTATCTACAAGTATTGTTAATTCAATCCAGTGTACGTTAAAAGCTATTTATAGATACGGTGAACGTACACATGGATTAAAGAAATTAGATTTTAATGTAATCAAGTTTAGTCAAAAATCTAAAACTAAAGAACCACTTACATTAGAAAAAGAAATGATTATCTGGCAGTATTGTTTAAATAATAAAGAAAGAATATCACTAGCAATGTCTTTAGGATTATATGCAGGACTTAGAATAGGCGAAATATGTGCCTTAAAATGGGAAGATATTGATTTAGAAAATAGTATGATTTCTATAACTAAAACAGTACAAAGATTAAAAAGTGAAAATCATGAACAAAAAACACAGCTCTATATTTTAGAACCAAAATCAACAAGTTCTATTCGAAGTGTGATACTTCCTGATTTTTTAACAGAATATTTAAAAAAATATAATGATCTTTATAACAAAGATTTCTTTATTTTATCAAATAAAGAAATTCCTGTAGATCCTAGAATTATTCAAAAAAATTTTAGGAAAATATGCAAAGCTAATGATATTGATGCTACATTTCATACATTAAGACATACCTATGCTACAAACTGTATTAAAACAAATATTGATGTAAAAACATTAAGTGAAACATTAGGACATGCTAATGTTAATATTACACTTAATCGTTATGTACATACATCATTAGATTTTAAAAAACAACAAATTAATAAAATAGAGCCTCCAATAAAGCCGTAGAATTTAATATTCTGCGTATTTTTATTAATACAAAAAGAGATGTCTAGAAATCAATTTCTAAACATCCCTTTGTTTATAATAATATGTTTTCTTTCTAATATTTTACACCCTCACGAAATAGAACAACATCATATACAAATAATCAGTAAAACATTATTTGTAAGAAAAGACTTTTCTTAAATAATATTCTTACATAAAAGTGGTATCCATTTTCGTGATATCACTTTTTTTACTTTGAATTATTATCCATTTTAACTACATAGCATTGTTTTTTATAAAAAGAGATTCCATATCCTACAACATTTTCATATTTCTTAAATCTTCTTTCCTCTAAATACTTTTGATCTATGATTTGTTGTCCCCCTTCTCTAGCGTCATCTATTAAATCATCTTCACTTATAGAATGTTTACATTCTATAAGTACTACTGTTCCTAATATACTATCAGGCAAAACACATACATCAAATCTTCCATGCTCTGCCTCTTTATTAGACATCACTTCATAACCATTCAATAATCCTACTAAAAATCCATGATAAAAAGATTCTTGATTATCAAAGTAACTAATGCTTCTTAATAATATGTCATTAAGCAATAGATTTACTTTCTTTGTATCACCTTGAATAAGTTCTTGATAAAGTTCATTCTTTCTACTTGTTGTATAATCTTCAAAGTAAGCCATGAATGTTTGTTTATAGATTTCATACACTTCTTTATTTGGAATAACAAGTCTATATTTGTTTTCTCCTAAATCTTCAATGACTCTTAAATAACCTGTAAGAAGTAAAAAACTATAGATATTATTGATATTATCCATTTCTCGATAAGTAAGTTCTGGTCTGATATACTTAGTTAAAGCATGTCCATTCATTAATGATTCAAATTCTTGTCGTAATTTTCTATCACCATTTTGGATATAATTCACCACAAGATCATTTCCACTAGTATTTGCCCAAAAGGAAACAGGTTTAAAAGATTGATCCTGTATTTTATTTTTGACATACATCAATGTACTCCAAGGATTATAGATTTCTATATTTCCAAATAGATAACCATCATACCATTCTTTGACTTCATCCATATAAGATGATAATTGATAATCTTCTAATAACTGTTTGACTTTTTTTCATTAAAGCCAAAATACTCACTACCTCCATTATTTAAAAGAGAATAAGAAGTAAAATTATTTAAACCCGTAAAGATACTTTCTTTAGATATTCTAAGACATCCTGTCATGATTCCTTTTTCTAAAGCATCGTTTGTTTTAAGCGCTGAAGAAAAGACACTTCTTAGAAAATCTACCATTTCATCGTAATAATTATTTTGATACGCTGATTGTAATGGAACATCGTATTCATCAATAAGAACAATCACTTTTTGATGATAATGAGTATATAAGGCATTAGATATAACCCTTAGTGAAAATTTTAAATCTTCAATTGATGTTGTTTCATCATGCAAACTATTTAGTTTTTTCTTTGTTGTATCAGTTAATTGAGCTGAAGATAATATTTCCAAATTTTTTTCTAATAATTCATAGATGATATTAGAAAAAGAAATTATTTGAGCTTTAAAAGAAGAACTTTTCATTTCTTTTAAAGAAATAAGTATTGTTGGATATTTATTTTGATGTTTTAAAGCTTCTTTATTTTTTGAAATATTTAAATGATCAAATAAATAAGCATTTTCTTTTTCTTTGATAGAAAAGAAATAATAAAGTATGGACATATTAAGTGTTTTTCCAAATCTTCGCGGTCTTGTACAAAAGATAACTTGTTCATTTAAAAAATCTATAATTAAATTTGTTTTATCTATATAATAGTAATTTTTATCAATCATTTCTTTAAAGTTTTCTATTCCTATAGGTATTAGCTTCATATAACCATTCCCTTCAATTATGATTATACTGATATAAGCCATTGTTTCTATTGGATTATTTAGTCAAAATAATTATTATTAAAATCTATTTTGGACTTGTAGTATTAATTCTAACCAAGAAAATCATTTTCAAATAAAAAAGATACGATTTCTCGTACCTTAATTTATTATTTTAACTAAAAGGCTATTTGACACCAATAATACTTTTCTATCAGATATTCATTCTTTAATTGATCAAATACTGTTGTTTTATCCTCTAACTCATATAAATAATCTTGTTTTAATTCTATAGTTTCCTTATTTATATATACAATGGTAAACATATTATTATCCTTTATGTAGTTCATGTTAATTATTTAAAAAATTTCAACATTAACAACTACATTGCCAATGCAGTTCACTTGTTGAATAACAACCAGGTTTCTTTGTGTTTTATCCTATACGATTTCTTAACCTGCGACGCTTCTAACGCTCGGATCAAGGCTAATCATGAGTATCATTATTTCAGATTGTATATTAATCTTGGACATGTATTAATATTGTCTTTATTAACTTGTCAATGTTCTCTTCAAGGAAAAAATCCCCTTATATATAAGGAGATTCAAAGAAGATTTTTTAAGCTATTTCTAAATATTATAAAGACAATTATATCACATATGTAATTCTACATTTATACTTAATGAGTCATCAAAGCATCCTGAACTTACGCTCAAAGCCCCTTCAACTTCCTCCATCTCATACTCGTCTAACCGACCTAAACATCTAATTAATCTTGATTTATCAATCGTTCTTATTTGCTTGCATATTATTATAGAATCATATTCAAGATCTTCTCGGCTGTTAATAAAGACATGTGTTGGTAAATTTTCTTTTTTCCCTACGTGAGATGTCAGTGATGCAACTATAGTAGTGCTACTAAAATAATTTCCTGCATCATTTTGTAAAATAACTACAGGTCTTATCCCACCTTGTTCAGAACCTTGATACGGATTTAAGTCGGCTACATATATTTCACCTCTACTGATTTTTTTATCATTGCATACTCCTTTCATATAATTCCAATACTATTTAGTGTTCAACTCGCATAAATATGTTAAAAAAATCTCCTTAAATATAAGGAGATTCAATAAAGCATTTTTAAGTTATGATCTTTGAATTAATCATTAATGTTATAACTATTTTTAATAACAATTATAAACAAATAAAAAAGATCATTTAAGGGGAATGATCTTCTTTATTTTTATAGGGAATTCGTGTAATAAAAAAATTAATATCTTGGGAAACTATTACTTAAAATGTAAATATATGAGATATAAATATATATGGGTTATCTCATTCTTTTACATGTTAATTTTTATTACAATTTTATTATAATGAAATATAACGAATTGAGTAGAGACAAGCACCCTAAATAAATCATTAGTATTTGTGCAATGTGCACAAATGGTGTGAAGCGTTAAGAGCTTGTTTTTATTAATAAAATAATTTAAAAAAGACTGTCAACTTCATATTTGTCAACAGTCTTAAATCTCCTTAAAATAATGAGATTTATAAAACATTTTTAAGTTACGATATTTAAATTAATCATTAATGTCATAACCGTTTTTAATTAGAACTTCTTTAATTTTTTCAAGTGCTATTTTAATAGAATAGTAAACCGCAGGTATACTACAGTTTTCTTCAATAGCAATTGATTCTAGAGTCTTACATTGAACATATTTTTTTAAAATACGTTCTTTTTCTTTGACTGGTAAATCTTTAATTGTTAACTCAATAAAACTTATCAATTCTTTCAACAATATGTTTTCGTTAACATCAAAGCCTTCTTTTTCTAATTCTAAAAATGGACTTCGATCTAACGAAAAATATCCCTTATGATGATCTACTTTTCTTTTATATACTGCATCAATATGATCATATTTATTCATTGTCTCATAAACATCCTGATCAACTTCAACAAAGCAATCTTGATTATAATATTTAGGATACATTTCTCTCAGGTTTACCCTAACTTTAGTTGACATATTATCCCTCCCTTCTTCATAAACCGAGAGAAACAACTGTCGAACTTTAAATTTTATAAAAAAAAGCTCTAATGATTTTGGGGTCTCATTAGAGCATACTTAAGTTATTCAATTTTTAAAAGATTTATGTGTGAGTTTATCTTCTTTTTTTAATTTGTTTGTACTGAATTTTCTTCTTCTAATTTTTGTTTTTCTAATAATTTAAAGAATGGATAATATAAAACCATATCTAAGATAATTAAACCAATAACCATAATAGCAGCTTTAAAATCCATACATCCAAGTGCGGCTCCAAGTGGCGCTGGTGTTGTCCATGGTGTTTCAATAATTCCTTTTCCTACAATATGGAAGGCCATTAAGCCATAAGCAATAATTGAATTGATTACTGGTACAAAGATAAATGGAATCATCATTAATGGATTTAAAACCATTGGTAAACCAAAGATAATCGGTTCATTGATATTAAAGATTGCAGGTCCAATTGATAATTTTCCTAATGTCTTTAATTCTGCTGATTTAGATCTCAACAACAAGATACAAAGTCCCATTGTAGCTCCACCACCACCAAGTGTAATAACATATGACCAGAATGATTGAGTAAAGTAATGTACGATTGGTTGTCCAGCAGAGAATGCTGAAATATTAGCAATCAAATACATTTGCATAAATGGTAAACGGATTGGTTGAGTAATACTTGCTCCATGTAATCCAAAGAACCAGAATACTTGAGCAATCATGGTAATTAAACAAATACCAACTAATGAATCAAGTCCTGAAATTGCAGGTGCTAAAACTGTCATGATCATACTTGGTAAAAGTTGTCCGCTAAAATTTTGTACAACTAAAGAAAGACCATAAAAAATGATTACACAAATAAATAATGGTAAGATTGCATCAAAAGATGAACTGATTGCTGGTGGAACACCTTCAGGCATTTTAATACGAATGTCTTTTTTAAACATAAAATGCATAATTTCCACACAACCTATAGCAACTAAGATTGCTGTAAAGATACCTTTGGCATCCAAATAGGTCGTTGGTATGTAATTACCAGCTAAAGCTAATAAATCTGTTGCACTTTTTCCATCAACAATAAGATTTGATGCTACTGCTGAAGTTGTTGGTGCAGATACAATTAAAAATACTGCTGTTGATACGATTGCTGAATTTAATTTTGGCATTTCGTATTCATCTGCTAAATGATAAGCAATTGCAAATGCAATAAATAATCCCATTAATGCCATTGTCATATTATAAGGCAATTGCAACATTGCTTTGTTGGCTTGCGCCCAGTTATACCAACCATTTAACATGTCAGTAACAAATCCCCAATTTGGAAGTGTTTCTGGTTTAAAAGGTGGTGTTGAAATAATTAAACATACCCCTCCTAAAATAGATAGTGGAATTGCTACTACCATTCCATCACGAATAGCAGCCAAATGTCTTTGATTCCCTAATTTGTTAGCAATTGGTACAAGTGTACGGTTTGCAAGTTCATTAAATTTTTCCATGAAATTCATGAAAGTTCCCTCCCTTCTTGCTATAGTGAAATTATATAGCTGTAGCACATTCAAATTCTTTTGATTTCCACAATAAAAAACATCTTTCCAATTACTTGAAATCTTTTCCAAATCATGGAAATAAATTGTTTTATTTTTTTTATCTGCATTTATTTTTTTATGTTGACACTTCCTTTTTATTTTTTATAATGAAATTGTGTGTGAGTTATATCTTCTTATAAAACAGGAGGATATATTATGAAGTTAATCATTGAAGAAAATGAACAAAAAATGAGCGAAAGTGCAATGCACATTTTACTTGGAGCAATGATGCAAGATAAAAGAGTCAACATCTCTTTAACTGCTGGACGCTCTCCTATCAATCTTTATAAGATGATGGTACCTTATGTTAAAGACCAAGAAAAATTCAAAGACATTCAATACTATCTTTTTGATGAAGCACCTTATCAAGATAAACCACATGGCCCAAACTGGGAAGAAATGCAAGAACTATTCTTTAAAGATGCAAATATTCCTGATGAAAGAATCCATACAACAACAATGGAAAATTGGGAAACTTATGATCAAGAAATCAGAGATGCTGGTGGTATTGATGTTATGTTGATTGGACTAGGTTGGGATGGACATTTCTGCAGCAACTGTCCAAGATGTACACCTATGGATAGTTATACTTATCCAATGGATCGTAAAACAAAAAATGCAGCTAATCCAACATATCCAGCAAGAGATCATCTACCAATCACTCTATCAATGGGACCAAAAAGTCTAATGAGAGTGAAACATCTTGTAATGATTGTTACTGGTAAAGAAAAAGCTCAAATTTTAAAACAAGTGTTAGATTCACCAATTTCAGATGAACTACCAGCAACTGTTTTAAAATTACATCCTAACTTCACTGTTATCTGTGATAAAGATGCTGCATCTTTATTAAATATGGATGATTATAAAAGATTATAAAATCTTTATAGAAAGCTTCGGCTTTCTTTTTTTATTTCCAATGTTTGGAAATAATTTCTACCTTTTGGAAAAGAAAAAGTAAATAAAGCGTTCATTTGTTATAATTTTTCTATCCTGGAGGACTACTTATGAGAAAAAATAACAAAAGCAATAAAAACAGAAATAATATGGATATTATCGAAACACGTGTTAGAAGATTTGTAGCTATGATCATCGATTGGTATCTTACTAACATGCTGGCTGTTATCCCTATTACCTTCTATTTAAGAGGAAATGACTACTTAAAACCTTATATGTTTGATTTAACACACTATGATTTTTCTATAGGTCTTGCTTTAGGTCTTTATGGTGTTTTGATTGGTATTGTTTACTATATATTTATTCCAACATATCTTTTTAAAGGACAAACACTTGGTAAAAAAATATGTAAGATCAAAATCATTAAAGAAAATAATGAATCAATCAATTTAAAAGATATGTTGCTAAGAGAACTTCTTGGAGCATCCTTACTTGAAGGTGGAATGATTATCATCCCAACCTATATAAGAAAGCTACTTCCATTATTTAAACTTACAATGATTGTTGATCCTTTAAAATATATTGCCTATGCTTTAACTATCGGTTCAATTATCTATGCTTATTTCCAAGCAAATACACAATCTTTTCATGATAAAGTAGCTAAAACTATTGTTGTTAAACAATAATTAACTATGGTATAATTATCTAAAATATACATAAAGAGGAGATTCTCCATGTTTAACTTAATAATTATACTTTTATCAACACTTAATGATGAACCAAAAGGTTCAAATAACTATAAAATAGCTAAATATATGATAGAAAATATGCGCGATTTAGAAGAATATTCTCTCACAGATCTAGCTCAGGCTTGCTATGTGTCAAATTCTAGTATTTCGCGCTTTTGTCGTGATATTGGACTTAAAGATTTCAATGCATTGAAAAATCAAATCGCAAAGTTTTCTGTTGAGTCTGCTCGCTTAAAAAGAAAGTTTGACTATGAAAAATATGAATCCTCATCAATGTTTCAATCATATGTAAAAAATGTTATTTCCAATTTAAATTACTTCTTAGAAAATGATATTGAAAAACAAATCAATATACTTGTTCAAGAAATCAGTTCTTATCAAAAAATAGCCGCTTTTGGCTATATGCAATCTGAAAGTGTTGCCTGCAATTTACAGTTCGATCTGCAAACAAGTGGTAAACTTATCTTTTCTTGTTTTAATATCAAAGATCAGGCAGACTATATTACTGACGCTGATGAAAATAATCTTATTATTATTTTTTCAGAATCAGGAACCTATTTTGATCGTATTTTTCCAAGAGCCAAGCCATTCAAAAGTAACAAAAAGAAACCAAAGATATGCATGATTACTTCTGATCAGTCAATAGAATATCCATTTATCGATTTCTACATCCGTTATAACAGTAAAGGTGGCTATGCAAGTCATCCCTATCCATTACAGCTTATTTCTGATCTAATCTGTATCAGATATTCTGAAACTTTATAAATAATAAACAGGTTTACCATCGTAAACCTGTTTATTTTTATATCATAGGATCTAAAACTTTTTTTAACGAAAAAATTTCATCTACATAATCAACAATCATTGCTGAAGCATTATTAGGAAATTTAAAAGATTGTTGAGGTAATAATGATTTGATAAATCCATATAACGAACAGCCGTGCCCTACAATTAAAACGGTATCCTTTTCATTACAATCCTCTATTATTTCTTGAAGAGCTTCATGATGTTTTAAAATAACATCATGAATATCTTCCCCTTCATAAGGTCTGTAATCCATATCCAAATCTTCTAACCAGTAAGGTGATTCAATATTGAGTTTTCTTACAAGTTCTGTGGATATTCCTTCAAGTATTCCAAAATTAACTTCTTTAAAACGTTCTTCATAAATCGGTTCGACTTCTTTTTTACTTAGAATAATATTTGCCGTTTGTACTGCCCTACCCAATGGAGATGTGTAGGCTTTATCTATTTGGTATTGTTCTAGCTGCTTTGAAATATTTTCAACTTGTCTGATTCCCACTTTTGACAAAGGAGAATCACACCAACCCTGTGTCAGATTGATTTCATTAAAATGTGTCTTTCCGTGTCTTACAAATATAAATCTCATTATAACTTACCTTTAAAACTAAAACGTAAATGATGTTTTTCTTTATCTAATAAGAATTCATCATGTGTCTTAGCACCCCATGTATCATCACCAGCAATACCCATTTGTTTTTCATTGATACATAAAACCGTTTGATAAACATTTGGAAGTTCATCTTTGTGACGCGCATTTTCTAATTCATAAGGTGTATAGTGTAAAGCTGAAAATTCAAAATCTTCACCTTTGATTTTTAATTTTGTATTTTCACCCGCAACTGATAATTCTCTTACATGCGTTCTGTTACCACATTCTTGTGGATATAAATAAGGTGTTAAATTGTCTGTTACTTGATAAGTATATTTTCCAAGAAGTGCCCCTTTGTTTCGATCAATATAGTTTTCTTCTGGACCAAATCCATAATAATTTACTTCTTCCATATCTTTATATAATTGGAAGATAAGTCCAAATACAGGCATTTCAATTTCAGAAACAACCGGTTGATAAGACATATCGACAATGATTTTACCATCACCATAGACTTCATAAACTAAATGAACTTTTTCATCTTGTAAATTTGGCAAATCATAAGCATATTCAATCTTGCAAGAAAAGTCTCCTTTTGAAACACCAACAAACTCACATTTTGCATATAGACTGGCAGTTAACCATTTACCATAGCGATAACCATATTTGTTTTCAACATCATTATTTGTAGCTGCTCTAAAGAAATTTGGTCTGACAGGTACTCTAATATATTCTTGTTGATGATATCTATAAGAAACCAAACCTTTTTGTTTTGAGAAAATCACATTGAAATCTTTTCCTACAACGCCTACATTCAAGTAGTCTTCAACGATATCTACGTGTTTTGTTGTATGAATGTTATGTGTTTTATTTTTTACTTCATAGATATATTGTTGTTGAGCGTATATTTCATGATTCTTTTTCAAATAGACTGTTACTGCACATTCTTGGTCTTGATCATTTATTTTAAATGGATTTTCAACAACAACTGATGATAATGGTTTACAATCTACTATCATTGTTTTGGTTTGAACAACATTACCATTGCATAACATATCCATTTGTAATTGATATTCATTTAAATCAGTAAATAAATAATTATTGCTGATATGAATATCATTTTCATCTATTCTAAAATCTACATATTGATAGCAGTATTTGACTTCTTGCATCTTTGGTGTATTTGTACGGTCTGCAAAAACAATACCGTTTCCACAAAAATCATAATCACTTGGCCTTTCACCAAAGTCCCCACCATAACATAATTTTCCATCATGGTATAATGCTTGATCGATGTAATCCCAGATGAATCCACCTTGATACAAGGAATATTTCTTTTCTAAATCAATATATTTGAATAATGCTCCATTACTGTTTCCCATAGAATGGGCGTATTCGCATAAAATAAATGGTTTATCTTGATGTTCCTTTAAGTATTTTTCAACATCAACTGCAAAAGTATACATTTGACTTTCAATATCACTTGTTTCATTGTAACGACGATCATGTGAAAGCCCTTCATAATGAATCAAACGAGAAGTATCTTTTTGTTTCATAAACTTAGACATTTCATAAAGATTTTTACCACCATAAGATTCATTTCCTAATGACCAAATAATAATCGAAGGATGGTTTTTATCTCTTTCATACATGGAATTGGCACGGTCTAAGATAATATCTAACCATTCAGATTTATCATCTGGTATGATATGTGTTTTATCAAAAAGTTCACTCCATGTTCCATGGGTTTCAAGATTGACTTCATCAATGACATAAAGACCATATTCATCGCATAAATCATAAACAAATGTTTGATTTGGATAATGACATGTACGTAGGGCATTGATATTATTAGCTTTCATATTCAAGATATCTTTTTTAGTATCTTCATAAGAAACCGTTCTTCCTGTCTTAGCAGAAAATTCATGTCGGTTGACACCATGAAAAACAATTCTTTTACCATTGATACACATGATACCATCAATAAGTTTAAATTCTCTGACACCCACATTGTATTGACTACATTCAACTAAACCATTTTCATCCATGATTTCAACATATAATTGATAAAGATGTGGTTTTTCTGCTGACCATAAATGAGGATCATCGAATTCAAAATTGATTGGACTGCAACAATCTTTGCTTTCTTTTTGTCCAATAACTTCATCTTTATACTTTAAAGTATAGACTGCTTTAAAACGATGATGATTATTTTCAATCATTGGCGTTACTTCAACAGTTGCATGATCATAATTTTCATTTAAATGTGTCAAAATCTTGATATCTTTTAAATGAACATGTGGTACCATTTGAAGTTCAACATCTCTAAAAATACCTGAAAAACGCCAGAAATCTTGATCTTCTAACCAGCTTCCACTGCTGAAACGATAAACATTAACAGCAATCTTATTTTCTCCATTAACAATCAAATCTGTAATATTAAAACTTGAAGGTGTAAATGTGTCTTCACTGTAACCAACAAATGTTCCATTGACCCATAGAGCCATGGCTGATTCAACACCATGGAAAGTAATATAAGTATCGACATTATCTTTGATTACTGAACTGTCAAAGTATGTAACATAACTTCCAATTGGATTCTTATCAGGAATTTCTCCAGGAATAATTTGTTGTGTTCCCGACCAAGGATAAATTTGATTGACATACATTGGTTTTCCATAACCTTGTAATTGAATATGACCAGGTACTTTGATTTCATCCCAGTGATCTACACAGTAATCTTTATCAGAAAACTCTGGTATTAATTGATTAAATCCTGTTGCATAATGAAACTTCCAGCTCCCATTTAATGAATAATTGAAACTGCTTTGTTTTTCTTGTAATTCTTTAGTGCTTGCATATCTATGAATCGATGCTGTTGCACTTAAACGATTGACATTAAAAATCTTTGGATCTTTGACCCATTCATTGTTCATTTCCATTTCTCTTTCCTCCTGACCATATCATAAATGAGACAAAAAGAAATAGAAATGGAACAAAGTATAATATAGGGTAAAAAAGTATAGATGATTTTTTATAATACTTCACTTATGAAAATAAACAAATTATAATGTTACTAATAATATATTATTAATTATCAAAAACTATCTCAAGGAGGAAAGATATGGATTTAAATAATACATTACATACAAAAGAAAACACTGTATTATATAGATTGAAACTATTTATTAAAAACAAAGATAAAATACATACTTATTTAAGCATTGTAGCTACCTCACTAACATTAGCAGTGCCCCTAGGGACTTTTTTTAAATCACTTTTACTTAAAAAATTTGAAAAATCATACTCACATGTTTTAAATTTCAACACAGTTGTTTTGAAACTAGATTTTACTTCAATTATACCTACAATAATTATAATTTTCATGTTTGGAATGTTCTTTTTCTTTGAAATTCGGAATGCTCCAAAAAAAAAGACAAAATATAATTGTAAATTGTACTTTATGAAACTATTCAGTTTTTCAAATATTTTTTTAACGTGTTTCATAACTTATCTTATTTGTAATGCTACATACTTAAAAAAATTATTTTTCATGGAGTATCCTCTCTACTCTTTCGGCTTTATGGGTATAGTTTTGATAAACATACTATTTTTGGCCTGTATAAAATACACTGATATAAATAACAAAGCCAAACTTAAAAAAAATTATTTATATGTTTTTTTTATAGGATTAGAATTATCAACTATATTTTTGTTTATAAAATGTATTTTTAATGATATAAATCTTTTAATTATTATCATTTTAATTTCTTTCTTATTAAATTTTGCTTCATATAATTTATTTTTCTTTAAAACAACTACTATCACTAAAAAGGCAAATTATGATGATAATAAAACAAAATTTGATTTCTTAAATTATATAGGTTTTTTAATATTATTTTTCTTTTGTATGAACATATTATTTGACACATCTAATATGGACTCAGTTGGTGAAACCATTGTCAAATCTCAAAAAATATTTATTAATATTGATTCTAATATAGATTATAAATCAAATAATAATGCCGATGGCTACCTATTATTTGAAACTGAAGATAGGAAATTTGTTGCAAAGGGTTACAAATTTACAGATAACCATAAAAAAATAAAGCTTCTTTCCGGATACAAATACATTGACTATAAAAACCTTGAATTATCTGAAAAAAGATATTCAATTAAGCTAAAAAATACTAATTAGATTAAAAAAGGAACATTTGTTCCTTTTATAATTTTGGCTTTGTATATTTTTCATCATAAATCTTATTAGCAAGTTTGACATCACCAAGTATTTCGCAAAAACCTCCAGCTTGCCATAAAAATGGTTCACTATCCTTGTAGGCTTGATAAGCAGCATTTGAAACTATTTGTATAGATTTATCATTATTTTTAGCCGCTGAAAGAACAAATTGAACCTTATACAATAATGAACCCCTTTCTATATGGTAATCACTTGTTACAATAGCAATTTTATCAATATCTTTATATTTTTTTCTAAGAATGTTATACGTAAATTTAGCATTTTGAACAGTTGATGATGATTTATTTTCAATAATTAATCTATCTTTGTTCAATCCATTATCAATAAGCCATTGTGCCATTTGATCTGCTTCAGTTACATTAAAATTGTTTTTTGCAGTTCCTCCACCAGTACAAGCAACATATGTGTTAGGATATTTGTTTGCGCTATCTAATGCAACTTTCAAACGTCCAATAAGTTCATCTTTCATAGTACCATCATCATTAAGTTGATATCCTAAAACAACAATGCAGAATTTATTACTATTATCTAATCCATCAGGCAATATATCATTATTAATCTCAAGTTTTTCATGATTTGTTTGCCAATACTTCATAATTTCATCCCATTGCTTTGCTTTTTAAAAATCAACATCTTCTAATTCTTCCAATAGATCATTTACTTTATCTTTTGATTTCGACTCATAAGTCCCATAATATAAAATCATATCTTCAATAATTTCTTTTGCATTTCTTTTTGAAGTAGCCTGAGAGCAGCCTGTAAACATAGTTAAAATTAAAACACAAATCAATAATTTATATATTTTTTTCATAATCTATCCTTCTTTCTTAAAATATTTATGTTTTATAAACTACTATTCTACTCTAACAACAAAAATTTATTAAAAATAGATGTTCCCTTTTATCCTCCTTTCTTAAGCATCTATTAATAAGAAATAAAAAAACCAACAATTAATATGGAATAAGATCCATTTAATTATCGGTTTTGCCTACTAAAAGTCACAATCCCTTTATACTATATAATTATGGCATTAAATACATAAAAAATATATAAATATTATATTTCCTACTAACAAACTCAATGTTATGGAACTGGAAAATGTATAAAATAAAACTTTTCTTTTATTTGAATAATCATCCAAAAATAACTATATATTCATTTGATCATTCTATAAAAAATAATGATTATGAAAAATCTTTTTAAAATAATAACTTCTCCACATTTATGAATTCCATAAATCTATTAAAATAACATCATCACTACTTGGCCTAATTGTTTCTTCTTTTTCAACTTTTACAATAACTGGAATTTTAAATGCTGTTCCTGTTATTATTCCTTCTCCCTGTCCTAACATTGGAATAGCTTTAAATGTAAACAAATCTAATGTTGGCATTGTATTTTCTAACATTTGCAAATCTTTATCGTTAACTAATCTATGAATAATATAATTATGTAACTGCGACATTATTGTAGGAGAAATATCTGCAGGTCTTTGACTAGCTAACGTTAAGTAAAATCCAAATTTTCTTCCTTCTTTAATAATTTCCTCAAATATGGACAAGCGATAGTCTTGCCAATCATCACCAATATTTTTATACTGACTGTTCAATATATTATGAGCTTCATCAACAATTAAATGTACAGTACTTTCAATTCCCCTTTGGGATACTTTATTCTTATGATCATCATAAATCATTTTTGATAATAGCATTGGAATCAATCTCTTGATATCTGCATTTGCATTAACTAAAGAGACGATAGTCACTGGTTGATGTGAATTCTTTATATTCTTATCAACTACTTTTACCACCTTTTCTAAAGACTCAATTGCTGGTCTGATTCGATTAAAAAGTGGATTTATAAAATCAGCTTTAGTAGAATTATATGCAATTTCATAAACTCTCTGAAACTCTAAAAATATTAAAAACTGAATTAATTTTGATGAATTACTATAAATATTTTCCAATGAAGTTTCAATTTCATCTATTTTTAAATATTTTTTCCCTTCATCAGTTAATTGAGTATCTTCTAATATAACTTCACCTTCAGAATTTTTTAATTTTTGATTTCCATAGCTAAAATTTGAAGAAAATTCACTTAACTTGTTTAGTAGGTCTTTATCTATTCCAACATTAAGTGCAGCTCCTATCCAATTATCTAAAGCATCAAGGCTGTTATTTCCTTTTATAAGTCTAAGAATTGAAATCAACAGTCCTATTTCTAGTGATGAAAATTCATTTTCAGTTTTTATTTTTAAAAATTTAGAAACTGATTTTTTTAAAAATGGAACTTGTGTAGCTGGTCTTGCATCAAACAAAATAGATAAAATATCTGCATCAAATAAATAATTAGATTTGATATCTATTTTATCAACTGGATTTCTAGTATTAATTTGAATAATTTTTCTATCAGTATTTTCTAATCCAAAAATATTACTACTACAATATTCTCCATTGAAATCAATAATAAAAATTTTTGATTTTTTCATTATATTTTCTTTATAGTTTGACCTTAAAAGTTCCAAGTATAATTTATGTAACGTATTAGATTTTCCAGAACCCGTATTCCCGAAAATTCCTATGTGGGAAGCAAAGAACTTATTTATTGGTATTTGTACAGGATAACCTTCTAATATTGTTTTTCCTATAATAATTGTCTCATCGTCTTCTCTCACCCCATAAATGATGTTCAACTCATCCTTTGTAGTTAAAGTCACTTCATTGCCAATCATTGGAACATATTTACTTGTAATTTTAAATTCATTATTTTCTATAATTCCTTTTGTTTTCAACTCTATAACTCTATTTACAGAATTTTTATGAAATCGATTATCAAACTCTTCACTCTTAACAGAATTTTGTTGATCAATAACCTTTTCAGATGATACAGTTGCTATTATCTTAACATCATTTTGATTAATAGTTAGATACGCTCCTACTTTTATTCCAGAAAGTATCTCTCCATTCCATATAACATTTAAATCATTTAATAAACTATAAACACCTACTTTTGAAAATTGGTCATTTACTTCTACAATTACTCCTACTCGTTTACCTGTCATCTTGTATTCCCTCAAAAATATTAGTCAAACTGTTTATTGTAAATGAATACCATATTTCTTTATCATCAATTTCATCTATATTTTCTTCTAAAATACTTTCATCAAAGTCTTTAGGGGAAAGTATTCTTAAATTATTTCTACCATTTTCAAAATCTAGATTTTCTAAAATTGTTTTAACCTCATTATCACTATAGCAAAAAATATAAGCTATCAGTTCACAATTTTGTAATGCTCTTTTAAACATTTTAGCAATATGTTTATCTTGAAATGAAAAACCAATAACAAACAGCACAGATTGTGGCTTATCTAATTCAAGTTGGAACATTCGTAACATATCATGAAAATAATTGTTTAAAAAAGTTTCCTGTCCCTCAATACCCGTAGGTTTTACCACAACACAATCATCCTCTACATTATTATTCACTAATATTTTTTCATTTTCTTGTTTCCAATTTACTGAACCATGTGGCTTTATTAAATTAATTGAAGGAATCTCGTTTATGTAATTATCATTTAATCCTTTGTATGAAACTACTCGATTGTAATTTGCACTATCAATATATCTTTTAAAATAGCCATTAGCACCATCATTAAAAATGAATCTATTTTCAATTGATAGTTTATCTATAGCTTTTTCTATAAACAAATCGTAATTTGTGGTAAATAGATTAACACTTCTAGGAACTTGTCGAGAATTTGACATATTTAATAATTGAATCACCTGAAATAGAAATTTATAATAATTTCTATATGTTTTTTCTACTTCTTTATCCGAGAAATCTTCTTCTAATATTTTCCTACTAACTTCCTTTATTTCTTTTACAAGATTCTCATTTTTTTCTTTTTCATCTTTACCAGATACATTTTTCATCAATGATATGGCAGGTGTAGATACACCAGAACCAATCAAAAAATTGAGTTGTTTCATTATAGCGAGATTTTTAATAATATCTTTTGTTTCTCTTTTTTTAATCACATCCAAATTTATCACTTCTTTCTACTTAATAACAATATACTTTTTATTTAATTTTTATTATATCTTAATTTCTTTCTAGAAATCAAATCAATTGTCTTTTTTATCAAAATAACAGAACAATTTCCACATTAATTGAAATTATTGATACTTAGAAGAATACATAATGTTCAAATTAATTGAAAATAAGATTCACTCAACAACCGTCAATAATAAGAAAGATGGTCCTTCCCCTAAAATGAAATGAGAACAAATATTGGCATTGAATTATTTATAAGGTTTATTATTTTTGTTTCAATAGAATTTTTAATGTTTTATACTTGAAATAGAAAATATACCTTGTCCAAATATAAAAGGAGGAAAATATGACTGAACAATTTACTTGTAAAACACTTTTAGCAACATATTCTTCAAATAAAATTGTAATTTATGGTCCTGTTTCTAAAACAATATGTATAAAAAAAGGAACAGTTAACTACTATATCCATATTGAGCAATGCATATCAAGAACTATTAAAATAGAATCTTCTGAAGATGTTACGGTCTTTACTTTAAATGCGATTTTAACAAAAATAGAACGTCTATTAATGATGTTTGATGGTTTTTTCATTCCTATCACTTCACTTAAATTCACAAACTCTATCATTTATTCTGATCATAAACTAGATCTTTGTGGAATTAATCTAAAATCTACACGTTTGTCTTACTTTGAATCAGCAGACTTTGTTTTGAACAGAAATAATCAATTGATTGAATTTGAAAAAGTATTAACTCCTGAAGTGTTTAAAAAATGGGAACAGTTATTGGAAAACTTGGATATTGTTCACCAAGTCTACCTTTATGCATTGAGTAATAGCACTATGCCTGTGGATATAAAATGTTCATTTTTAATTGAAACAGCAGAACCATTGATAGAAATACTTCAAGAACAAATAGAATCTTTCAAACCATTTTCAGAAGAAGAGATATCATTAAGAAAATGTTTGTATATCTTAATTTCAAAATATGGAAAAGAAATATTTAAAAAAGAAATAACCTTGTATAAAGATGAATTTCTAACAACACTCGTAAGTACACGTGTAAGAATTATGCACATCAAAAAAAACCAAAATAAATATTACTTAAATGGCAGTGAATCATTGATATACATATCAAAAATTAGCTTAATGTATAGAAAAGTAATATTCACATTATTAAAAATTCCTGAAAATTTATATAATTCAAATCTACTAAAATATGTTAATATGCTCAATAATCTAAATTCGACAGTTGATCATTTTCTTGTTACTCTTTCAAATGAGAAAAAAGAAAAGCACAAATACAACCGCAAATATAAGCGTAAATATAAGCGTAAATAAAAAATATGGTTTATAGACACCATATTTTTTTAAAGTGTTTTAATCTTACATAATAAACACATCAGGTTATTAAGAGGGTTGGGTTTAAAGAAATGACATAAAACACTTTATATATTTATAAATAGCATTTTTTAATCATGACATTTTAGACTTTAAAGAACTCTTTTATTAAATAAAATGCTACATATAAATTAAATTTGAGTAAAATCATCAATTACCTTTATAACACCAGGTAATTTTTCATATTCGTCTTTCTTGTTCGCTGAATCAATAACAATAATCATATTGCAACCTGAGTTATAAGCGTTTTGAATACCACTTAATGAATCTTCAATAATCAAGCAATCTTTAATATCAGTTTTAATGACGTCTGCTGCTTTTTTAAACATTGCTATCTTATTTTCGTAAGTACCATCATCATAAACAATATCAGATGGTGCAATCCATTTATCTAAGTTAAATGATTCTACAAAGAAATCAATGTTTTCTTTAATTGATGCACTTGCAATTGTAAATGGTACTTTTTTTTCTGTTAGCAAATCAAAGTATTCTTCTGATCCTTTAACCAAATGAAAATTTTCAGTATCTTCTTTACAAAATTTTCTATAGTATTCTTCTTTTAATGCAGAATATTTAACAATATCATCCTCTGTGCATTTATCACCTAACATATACTGAATGATTTGTTTATTAGGTACTCCATTAAAATGTTCATGGAGTTCTTCATCTGTTATACCTTTATTTCTTAATAATTGTGAAATAGCACCCCACGCTTTAACATGTTTATCATTATCAAAAAATAATGTACCATTAAAATCAAAGATGACTCCTTTATAATCCATAATTATACCTCTCTTGTTTCAATTACTTTTTTATACCAATATGCTGATTTTTTAGGATATCTTTCTTGTGTATCGTAATCAACATAGAATAATCCATATCTCTTATTATAACCATTTGACCATGAGAATACATCCATTAATGACCAAACAAAATATCCTTTTACATTCGCACCATCTTCAATTGATTTTAATAACCATTGTAAATGTTGTTTAATGTAATCAATTCTTGGAGAATCATCGATATTACCATTATCAAAATGATCTTTATATCCCATACCATTTTCAGTAATATAGATTGCTTTATAGTTTGGATATTGATTTTTAATTCTCATAATCTTATCATGCATACCTTCAGGATAAATTAACCAATCCCAATCAGTTGTAGGAATACCTTCTTTAAATACTCTTTCTCCTACACCTTTTAATTTGAATTTTTTAGTACCTTTTTCTCCAGTACCATTGTGATGAATTTCATTTTCACCTTCATAGGCTTTAATAAAGTGACTTTGATAATGGTTCATTCCTAAATAATCATTATCTTTTGCTGCTTTTTTCATGATTTCAATATCTGTTGGATCATATTCAAATTTTCCATTGTTAATATGAACTAATTCATTGATAATTTTAATTGTTTCATCTGTATAGTATCCTAAGAAAGTTGCATCCAATAAGAATTGATTAGCTAACACGTCCTCTTTTTTTGCTGCAAATACATCTTTTGGATCGTTTTCATTTAAAGGATATTTAGTTTCTAATGAATGAATGATTCCAATTTTACCTTTGTAACCTTTTTCTTTATAAGCACAAACTGCTTTAGCATGTGCTACCATCATACCATGCATTGATTTAACCGCTTTTGTAATATCATAAGTAATACATGGTGGGAATGTTCCTTCAATATATTGATTTGTGGCAATTGGCCATACTTCATTGAATGTAAACCAATAAGTTACTTCATCTTTATATTCTTCAAAGCAGAATTTTGCATACTCTTCAAAAGCATCAATTGTTTCTCTTGATAAGAAGTCTCCTTGACTATGTAAAGCATCAGGAGTGTCAAAGTGATGTAAAGTTACATAAGGTTCTACACCATTTTTATGACATTCTTGGAATACTCTATGATAGAAGTCTACACCTTCTTGATTGATTCTTCCTTTTCCGTCAGGAAAAATTCTTGACCATGCAATAGAAATTCTTATACCTTCAATTCCAAAATCATTGCATAATTTTAAATCCACAGGATATTTATGGTAGAAATCACTAGCAGGATCAGCTGAGAATCTACCTTGTTTAGCTAAATAATCATCCCATGCTACTTTTCCTTTTCCATATTCTCTAGTACTACCTTCACATTGATAAGCAGCTGTTGCTCCACCAAATACAAAATCTTTACTAAATTTCATAATTTTCTCCTTAACTTAACGATATTGAATAACCATTAGGATTAGACCTAATGGTTATTATTAAATTCTATTCTTCTCCATCTAAAATTGAGAATACAAATTGTAATGCTTTTTGAGGATTACGAGTTAATTCAATATATTTTTTACCTTCACAAGCAACACATTTAATTCCAATACGATCTGTATCTTTCTTTAAATCTTCATAGTAGTTTGCTACTTGAGGAGCTAGAACTACTAAATCATAGTCTTTTAACATATCATAGTGTGCACCGTAAGAACCTGCGGCAGTAATAATTGAAATACCTTGTTCATCAGCACCTTTAGCTAATGCATTAGCTAATAATCCACTAGTACCCCCACCAGCACATAATACTAATACACGTTTTTCATTAACTACATCAGATGAAACTTCAACATCTTCATCTTCTTCTTTAACATATCCACCTTTTTCATCTTCTTCTTCACATTTTTGTTTATCATATACTTTGAAGAATGGATAATAAACAACGAAATCTACAACTAAAACTAATACTGCAAATAATATTGATAATAATGTAATTCCACATCCTAATACAATACCAAGTGGTGCTGGTGTTGTCCAAGGAAGAATATACATGAAACTGTTCATTCCTAAAATATCTACAAATGCTTTGAACATCCATACGTTTAAGATTGGTGCAACAATAAATGGAATAAAGAATATTGGATTTAAGATCAATGGTGCACCAAATAAGATTGGTTCATTAACTCCGAATAATACTGGAACCGAACTTGCTTTACCTACTGCTCTTAATTCTTTAGATTTTGCCATGAAAGCAAACATCAATGTTACAACAAGAGTTGCCCCTGTACCACCTAATGTAGCTACGAATTGTTGACAACCAGGTGTTAAAATGTTAGCTGCATGTTTTCCAGCTTGGAATAATTCTAAGTTGTTAGCAATGTTTACATAATAAATTGCTGAAACTGCTGGTTCAACAATTGATGGCCCTTGAATACCTACGAACCAGAATAATGACATAGCTCCATAAATAATAGCTAATCCTAAATATCCGTCTGCTGCAGTAAATAAAGGTTTGAAGAATTCAATAACTGATTCAGCAAAACACATACCTACAAAATGTCTAAATGCTATATCAAATAAAGCTAATAATAAGATTGAAACTCCGAAAGGAATAACATCTGCAAATGTTTGTGAAATATTTGGTGGTACTTCTTCTGGCATATGAATTGTAATATTTCTTTTAACACAGAATTTGTACACATTACATACAAAGAATGCTACTAAGAAGGCTGTTAATAACCCTTTAGATCCCATGTATCCACTTGAGAATCCACCTTTAATAGAATCAACACCTACAACTAAGAAACCTACAATACCTGCCATAAGAGTTGAAATATTATTGATTTGTCTATTAACTGGCATATCTCTATTTAAACTGTCACATAAGTTTTTTGCTGTTGTCCCAGCTACAAGCACTGCTAATAATCCCATTGAATAGTTATATGGTTTTAAAATCATTGCTTCGATATCACTAGGCCAATAGAATCCGAAAATGTTTGGTACATAAGCAAGTAACATGAAGATACTTGAGAATAGTACTACTGGCATAGCTGACATGAATCCATCACGGATTGCTTTTAAATACTTATTTCTAGAAACTTTTTCAAAGAAAGGCTTAGCTTTCTCGATTTTTCCAATCAACGCATCCATCTTTTTTACCTCATTATCTATAAATATCTAATAAATTGTTAATAATATCTTTTAATAAAATTGTTGTCATCAAATGATCTTGAGCATGAACTGTAATAAATCCAATATCGATATGTTCTCCTCTAGCTTCCATTTGTAATAATTCTGTTTGTGATTTATGAGCATCATTTAAGCATTCATTTGCTTCAGCAATCAATTTATCACATTCATCAAAATTTTTTTGTTTAGCCTTTTCTACAGCTAATAATAATTTACTTCTTGCGTCTCCTGAGTATGCTACAATTTCAAACCCAATCATTGATGCTTCTTCTTTTGTCATAATTAATTTCTCCTTTTATTATTAATAATAATTTCTATAATTGTTACTTTATCACTGTCACTAAATGTAACATTAAACGTTGATTCAAGTTTCTTAGAGGCTTCAGAAACCATTGTAAATTCATCATGATACTTTGTTCTTATACTATCCAAATTAAAATTGATCGCAGATGCTTGTTTTTTAGTCAATCTGTCAATTAAGCATCCCATATGAATAAGCATTCCTAATCTTGTATCTTCTGTAAATGGTTCTTCAAATATTTCTTCTAGTTTCTTTACAAATGGTAATAATGAGTTTTGAAGGTCATCATAATTGAATATCTCAAACTGTTCTGTTAAGTATTCAATAATATCAAAATCATCATCGCCTTCTGCAAATAATTCATGTATTGTATAAACTTTAGGTAAATGTTGGTAATCTACAAATTTTATATTGAAGATATCAGGATTATAAGTTCCTACAATCCCAACAACCTTACCTTTAAGTTTTATTTCATTGATTCTATTAATTAAACTGTGCTTATCAGAAATATTAAATGATAATATTTGATAATCTCTGTAATCCTCTAAAGTCTGTAAATATCTTTTAATACTTTCACTGTTATTTTCATTAGATGACGATAATGCAATAATAACATCCTTGTTGCTCATTCTTGAATATGATTTATCGGAATATTCACTAACCAAATGATCATAAATATCATCAACATTCTTTCCTTCTTCAGCTTGTTTACAAGCAGACATCGCTAATAATGGAATAGGAACTTCAATTGATCTAATATTTATATTTGTTTCTTCCATGATTGAATCCAACATGACTTGAATAGAACCCATATCATATAGAGCTAATATTCCTCTTCCTTGATTTATCTCAATAATCTTATTTTTTAATTGCTCATAAGATTCTTTTGGATCATCTTCTAACGATAAATCAAAAGCTTCAATATTTTGTACCGGCATCAGAAGTTTGACAACCTCTACTATTGACTGTGCTGTTTTACTTCCATGCATTACAATTAATGTAACAACATTTCTCTTTTTTAGTTTTTCATTTTCTTGAAGAGTTAAAACCAAAGTTATAAAAGCACTTTCGTCCATAGATAGAGTTACATTGAATTCTTTTTCTATTGATTTTAAAAACTTTCTAGAAAACACATACTGTTCATCATACTTATCAATGATTTCCATAATATTTTCATTAGAAATTCTTTGTTTTGAACTGTTTCTAACTATTGCATTATTCAAATGAAGACATATTGCATAATATATTTTATTTGAATAAACCTGATTAAATCGAACACTTGCACTGTTTAAGAATTTTTCTACAGAATTGATTAATTTTGTAGAGCAAATTTTTTTGATTTTATCTTTATCTATATCATGTGTAATTTGTTTTAAGTAGTTATCAATCTGTTCTTCAATATTAGCAATTAGGTAAGCATCTTTTTCTTTTTCATTTGCCATTTTTCCAAGAGCTTTGTATTTTTGTTCTAACTGTGCATAAATATCTAAATTTTCACTTTTAATCTTTTTTCTCAATGTTTGATTATGATTGAATACATATGTTGTATCCTTCTCTAAAACATTAGTTAAATCATTTATATGCTTTTTAATATATAAAAGTCCTTTTCTGACATTAGGTGGTAAATCACCTAATTCAATAACTATGTTCGTATTCTTTTTTGACTTAGAAAGTGCATTTGCAACACCAAATTGAATGTTGTTTCTAAGTTCAATAAGATTATCCTTACAAGGATAAAGTAATAAACATTGCATTAAACCATCATTAATTTCAATTGATCTATTCAAATTATTTGATTCATTTTGAAAGAATTTTTCAATAAACTGGAATCTTTCCGAGAGATTTCTGTTATCCAAGGAAGGGATATGGACCATAAAATTAAAGTAATCTCGTAAGTAATCCAATTTATCGAGGTCTTCATTAAGATGAATAATAAGTATAAAATCAAAATCGGAATTATTTTTTAACATTCTAATAACATTTGAAATCAAATCTTTAGACATTACATTTACATTCTTTATTAAAATCAATCCATGATTATTTTCTAAAAAAATATTTTCTTTACCTATTAACTTTTCACTTATTTGTTTCTCATTGTAATCTAAACAATCAACAATTTTGAAATTTGAATCTTTCTTTAAAATTCTTTGAAGGCACGCATATTCGTAAACCTTTTCCGCTAATGTTCTAACCCCTATACCCTTTTGTCCTGTAAAAAGAATTCTTGGTATTCTCATAGGGTATGCAATAGCAGATTTTGTAAACTGAATCGTATCTTTTAAACTTAAATCATGCCCAATCAATGAATCAAAAACTTGATTTTCAATTTGTACTTCTTGATCTGTTGACAGATAATAAAGCACAGGACGCCCTTTTGTTTTTTCAATTTTTCTTTCATCAACCAACTGATTCAATATACTTGAAAGATTACTCCTACGCATTTCCAATTTTTCAGATAGAAATTGTGTATCTAACTTAGGAGTTTCATCATTTATTGTTTTAAATCTTTTAGAATATTCAACAATAAAATCAAATACTTTTTCTTTGTTTGTTTTCATTTGTATCTCCCTTTTCTATCCATATTCATCATACAAAATAAAAAATCACTTCTCAAACTAACTAAATTTTCGTTATTTATACAATATGACTAGTAATAATTAAGAATTACATATTTAAAAGTCATAATAAATAAACCAATTAAACACTCTTTTGACTTTTTAATATTTTTTGCATTAGTGTATAAGCTTTTTTTTAAAATTATAAACAAATTAAACACTATCAATCTTTTTTGAAATCTTCTAATTTGGAATCGTTTGTAAATTTTGATTCCTGATGAACTTTAATACCTTGATTGATCAACTTTACAATTTCTCTTGATAAACTAATAATATTGTTTTTAAAAATTATATATTTTTCTGAATTCTCTTCTAACTTTATATTATATGTTTTCTCTACAATATACATTATTTCATTAACAAGAGTGCCCACTTGATCATCTTCTTTTTCCTCAATGAATGAGTAATTTTTCAAACAATGTAATATGTATTTAATTTCTGTTTTAGTAAGTTTAATATTTATTTTTTCGTATATGTATTGCATGATTTCACTTTCAAAATCATTCTCAATTCTAGTATTCATTGCTTTGTTTTGAAATAATTTTTTATTGTTTTCTAGTGCATTTAAAACAAAATAAAGATAGCTGGCTATCATTCCAATGAATTCATTATAGAACTAAGTATTCCGCTTTACCGATGCCATCTTTACAATATTTCGTGCCAATTTGTAATGAATAGACTGATTGATATTCATTTCTCGTCCAGTTGGTAAATAAAAGATTTTTTCTATTTTATTACTGTCTATTGTATTTCCTGCTTTTTTTCTAAACCCAACACCTGGACCCATAACTACTATTTCTCCTGTATCATCATTATAGGATGTTACATAATTATTATTTAATATCTTATTTATTTTCAAATTATCTTTCCCCTTTTCTTTTAAATTATATTAATATCTATTTCATTTCAAAAGAGAATAAAGTATAATTAAGGGTAAATTAGTATGATATAAATTATTTAAAGGGGAAATTATGATTGAACTAGAAAAAATGCTAAAAGATTTACACCTTCTTTCAGGATTAAATATGTCTATTTTTGATTTAAATCAAAATTTATTAGCTTCTTATCCACACAAAAAATCAAAATTTTGTAACGAAATAGGAAAAAATAAAAAATCATACCAACATTGTTTGGATTGTGATTATAAGGCTATGGAACACGTAAAAGAATCAGGAGAATTATATATATACAAATGTCATTTTGGTTTAAATGAAGCTATTATGCCTCTATATTCCTACGGAGTTCTTACAGGATATTTAATGATGGGACAAGCAGTTATTGGTACATATAGAAATTATTCTAAGATTATTGAAAAATCAAAAGAATATTTTGATGACCAAGAAAAGTTAAAAAAATATGTGGCCAAGATTGCAATCTTAAATGAAGATCAAGTCTATTCTTTTGCTAATATTTGTGATATATATGCAAAATACATTTCGCTTACAAACCGAGTACAAGCAAAACATGATAATCTAGCTCAAGAAGTAAAAAAATATATTATTTCTAATTATAATAAAGAAATTACCATCGAACAATTATGTGCATACTTTTTTTGCAGTAGATCAACTTTGTTAAATCATTTTAAATCAAAATACAATACAACCATTCATAAGTTTTTGTTAGATTATAGATTAGAAATAGCATCCGAATTATTGATTAATGAAAAAATAAGTGTAAAGGAAATATCATATAAATGTGGATTTGAGGATCCAAATTATTTTTGTAAGGTTTTTAGAAAAAAATATAATAAATCTCCTTTAGAATTTAAAAATGAGAGAACATAAAAAGATACTGCAAAAGTATCTTTTTAATATTGAAAAGTATAAAATTTTCCCTTCTAAAAATAACTTAATTTTACAACATAATCTTTTTCAAGAATTTCATTTGTTAGATTATACTTTTCATTTTTTGAAGGAAATTTAATTTCTATCTCCATAATTACTATTTCGCTTCTTTTTTCATAATTAATATCAATAATATTCAAATTATTATTACTAAATAAATTTTCTATATCATATATGAGATTTTTTCTATATAACACCTCTAAACGAACTTTCATGGTATTTTGTGTCATTCTTAAGAAAAATCCCCTATGAAAAAGTGTTTGCAAACCAACAATAAGAAAAGTAGAAATTATTCCTAAATCATACAATCCACATCCAATACACATTCCTACTCCTGAAGTAGCCCACATTCCTGCTGCCGTAGTCAGTCCCGAAACAGTTCCATGTCTTACAAAAATAACACCAGCGCCTAAGAAACCTACACCACTTACAATTTGAGCAGCAAGACGAGATCCGTCTATATTTTTAAAATCACAAAAACCATATTTTGAGATCAGTACCATCAAAGCTGAACCTAATGCTAAAATAGCATGAGTTCTTATACCTGCACCTTTATTTCTGCTACTTCTTTCATAACCAATGCAACAACCACATATTGCAGCAATCAAAATTCTAACAAACCACTCAACGTGATAAATTAATATACTTTTCCCCATTACTATTTTTGTTTTTACTCACAATAGATTGCTTTCAGTAGTTTTCTCTTTTCTTTTGTTAGATTGTATTCTTTTTCAAAATAATCATCATAACTTTGATACTTACACTTTATAGCATTAATCACTAAAAGAATATTTTCTTCTCTTACATAGAGTAACTTATCTGCTAACTTTTGAAATTCTTTTGATACATTATGTTCCAAATAAAATTGGTCAATAAAATTTTTTAAATACTTATTAGATAGTAGATATTCATTTATTGCATCTTCTTCATTCATATCTAATGCCATCATAATAAGAAAAGTAGCAATACCTGTCCTGTCTTTTCCAGCACTACAATGATAATAAACACTACCATCATTTTTAAGAAGTAATTTAAACAATTTATCAAAGGCATTGTTGTTAAAAGGCATATTTTTATATCCATCTAGAAGATATTGTGATAAATAATCTATTTGCGTCAAAGATAAATTCTTACTAAGTTCTTTACCAAAATCAAACCCTTGAAAACGCTCATCTTGAAGTCGTAACGCACTTATACGTTCATAATGGATGCAACTTCCTATAATATCTGGTTCTTTTTCAGCTTCATTTTGATCTCTAAAATCTAGCACATATCGTATATTTAGTTTTTTTTCGAAATAATCTATCTCATCTGGAATCAAACGATTTAAAGCACCACCTCTAAAAATCATATTAGCTTTTAATTTTTTGTTATCTTTATTAATATACCCTTTAACATTTCTAAAGTTATTTATGTTCTTCATTTTTGTAATGCCTCTTTTTCCAAATCATCAAATTGTTCTTTTGTTAAGCCAAAATCCCCTATACTTGTTAGTTTTATATTATGAAAATCACTTCCTCCACTTTTCAATAAATTATATTTTTTAGCAAAATGTTGAGTTAATGGATAATCATCTTCTTTCATACTTGGATGAGAAATTTCAATTCCATCAAGATCATATGAAACATATTTTTTTATTTCATCATAATTATCATACTCGCATGGATGAGCTAGGATAGCTATACCACCATCCTTATGTATTGCTTCTATGCCGCTTTTTACATCAATATATCCCATTTGTAGATCAACATCTTGAGATACTTTTCCTGCAAATAATTCTCTATATTTTTCTAAATTGTTATATTCTGGATATTTATTGACAATTGCCTGAAAAAGATGCATTTTAAACACTATATTATAAGGTGAAAATTTTTTTGCTTCTTCATATGTTATATCCAATCCCTTATCATTTAGTTCGTCAATTAACTGATGATGATACTCATCTCTACATTTCAAAGTATGATTGCATAATTCTTCTACATGTGTAGGGTTATCATTTAACCACAACCCTACAATATGAACTTTTTTATAGACATCAAAATCATAACAGCTCATTTCCACACCTCGAATAGTCTTTATATTATTCTTTTCACAAATTTTTTTAACTTTATCATAGTGATAAAGTGTATCATGATCAGTTATCGCCACAACTTTTATTCCTCTATTCTTTGCTAATCTAATAACCTCTTCTATCGAATGAGTTCCATCACTATAATTAGTGTGAACATGTAAATCTGCATAAACCATGTGTTTTCTCCTTAAATAACTGTTAATAAATCATCATTCATCTTAACTCTTTTTTCTTTGGTAGGAATAATTTCTAAATAATCATTTGAGTTGGTAATAACAACCATTGTTGTTAAATCCGCATCTCCTTGTTTTAGCAATTCTTTATCAAATTCAATTAACAAATCTCCTTGCTTTACTCTTTGACCTTTTTCAACGAATTGTTTAAATGGTTTACCCCCAAATTTAACAGTGTCAATACCAATATGAATTAAAATTTCCATATTTTTATCTGTTGTAATTCCAATAGCATGCTTTGTTTCAAATGTAGCAGAAATAATTCCTTCAACTGGCGAATATACCTTATTATCATTAGGAATAAGAGCAACACCCTTACCTAAAACTTCTTTAGAAAACATTTCATCATTTACAGAATTTAAGTCTAAAATTTTTCCACTTATTGGACTTTTTACATTATTCATCAAATTATGATTAATATCATTACTTTCTTCAACTGGATCATCAAATCCAATAACTAATGTTGCAATAAAAGTAACAACAGCAGAAATAATAATTGTAATAATTGCGTTGATTAAATTTGAATTACTTGTTCCACCAATCCACATAGGAATATTGATAATACTTGGTGTCATAAACGCATAAGCTTTTAGTCCAACAAAACCAGCATACAATCCTCCAGAAAAACATCCTATCATTACTGCATACATTGGTTTTTTCAATTTTAATGTAACTCCATAAATACATGGTTCAGTTATACCACCAAGAAAAGCCGTAAGTCCTGAAGATAAGCAAGTTTGTTTAAATTCTTTATTTTTTGTTTTTAAAGCACACGCCATTGCAGCTGCACCTTGTGACATATTTGCTGTCAATGTTAAAGTTCTTGAAAATGGATCATATCCTGATTGCGACAATATTTGAATTCCAGCGATAGCAAGTGTTGAATGCATTCCTGTAACTACAAGCCATGGATATACTATACATAAAATTGCAAGAGCAAACATTCCAAATGTGTTATAGATCCATAATAGTGCATTGCCTAAATAAATTGAAACAATACCCATTGCTGGTGCTAATACTACAAATGTTAATGGCACCATTATTAATAATGTTAATAATGGTGATAAAATATCTTTTATCATATTTGGTAAATATTTGTTTAGACCATACTCAACTTTACTCATTACCCAAACAACTAATATTGCTGGAATTAGTGAAGATGTATATGACATTCCATAAACAGGGAATATTCCCAAAATACTTCCAATAAATTTTGGATCCACCGCAGAAACAATACTGTTCCAATTAGGATGAACAAGTGCACATCCTAATAGTGCTGCCATAAATGTATTACATTTAAAATGTTTTGCTGCAGCTACTGCTACGAAAACAGGTAAAAAAGTAAAACCTGCATCAAAAACAAAATTGAAGATGTAATACGTCATAGATGTATCTGCATTAGCCCATCCCATCATAGATACAATCATCAGTAAGCATTTTCCTAATCCTGTACCGATTAGAATAGGTATAATTGGAGCAATTACTCCTATAATAGTTGAAATTAAAGAATTTATGATATTCTTCTTTTCTTTATTTTCATTATCTTTTTTTTCTTCTTTTTCCTCAATATTCGCTATTTTACAAATATCTAGATAAACATCATGGACATATGTCCCAATTACAATTTGATATTGTCCTCCCTTTTTTATTAATGATAGAACTCCTTTTATGTTTCTTACTTTTTCATCATCTGCTTGAGATTCATCTTTCAAGGTAAATCTCAATCTTGTCATACAATGTTGTAAAGAAACAATATTTTGTTTTCCCCCAACAGCCTCAATTATTTCATTTGAAAGTTCTTCATATTTCATAATATATTCCTCCTTTTTTGAATTCTTTCAAACTATGAGGTTTAGCCAACTGAATGTTACTATCCATCTATATGCAAATTATCTCTGTTTATTTTTTAAGATAATCTTTGCAACATGTATTGTTAAAAATAATATTTCTTCATCTTCTAAAATGTAATCGTACTTTTGTTTTACATATTTTTTTATTTCCAAGACGCATAAATATGCATCAACATATTTTTCTTTCATTATTTCTAAAATATCATTATTTAATGAATCGATTTGATTATGTTTCATATGATTAAAACAACGTAAACCAAAATATTTTAAATGTGTAACAAATCTATAATATGATAAAGATTCTTCATCAAATTCTATATGAAAATAATTCTTTACTATCTCCAATATTTCTTTAATAAAAGCAGTAATTTCATAGGCATTTTCTATTGCATTATCAGTTTCACTACATACAATATGTAAAGCGATAAATCCAGCTTCATTTTCATCCATAGATATTCCATATTTAGCCTTTATTAAAGTTAATGCCCACATTCCCAATTCAAATTCTTTTCTATAGAAACTTTTAATTTCCATTAATAGCTGATTTTTTAATATAACCCCTTCTTTATATCTCTCTATACTTGTATGAATATGATCTGTTAAAGTAATATAAAGAGAGTCATCAATTCCCACTTTTAATTCTTTCTTTGCTTTTTGAATTATTTGATCAGAAGTATCCATATATTCAATTGGAATGTCTTTTAGCATGTTTAGCATCTTTTTTTGTTCATCTTTTAAGCTTAATTCAAAGGTCTTATTGACTTTACTAATATCAATAAGATCGCCATTTCTTTTTCCATAAGCAATTCCTTTACCCATAACGATTATTTCTTCATGATCATCGTTTATAGTAATTACAACATTATTATTAAGAATCTTTTTTATCAACATTGTTACTCCTGGTATATTGTAATTGACCCATCTGAGTA